>Ga0335075_10012775_pt1 | contig 12674 bp, 12 predicted proteins | sample Lox_Sample_24_FD_206723 | JGI IMG/M metagenome (GOLD analysis project Ga0335075, IMG submission 206723) | Soil microbial communities from Loxahatchee National Wildlife Refuge, Florida, United States - Lox_Sample_2.4 | ecosystem: Environmental > Terrestrial > Soil > Wetlands | place: USA... | reverse complement strand
CCCGTGATCATCGAAGGATGTGGTCTCGGCATGCTTTGGATCGCCCAAGGAGAACTTCCAGTCCGCATCAGCGGAAAGAGTAAGCCGTCCGTGTTCCTGAGACTGAGCAGACACGATCGGAATACAAAGCGCGAACGAAAGCTTGAGCCCTGCGGTCAGGCACTGTCTAAGAGTACGGCGGATGTACGACACGTTACACTCCTTATTCTTCGGGCTTTCGCCAAATCATTGAGACGCGGTTCCGACCATGGTCTCTTGATGATATGAACTCCGAACATCACCAAGAGACCGCCGGAGTTGACGTCTACTTGGAAGCAATGACTTCCAAGACGCCGGTCAGCTTGACAGTGGAGTCTCCGCCGATTCCGACATCGAAGGTCGATGCATCCGTCACCCAAGACCGCGTTGCGCTGCTCCAGTACTCCCTGTCCTTTTTAGTGAGGTTGAAATGGACGGTCCGCTTCTCGTGCGGTTTGAGAGCAATGCGGGTGAAGCCTTTCAGTTCCTTAACAGGACGCGAACTCGTTCCGTAGCGCTGATGGATATAGAACTGCGCTACTTCGACCCCCGGAGTATCGCTGGTGTTCTCGACATCCGCAGAGACATCGACATCCTCTGCGATCGAGATCGTCGGCTGACTCAGCCGCAGATTCGAGTAATTGAACTTTGCGTAGCTTAGGCCATATCCGAACGGGTACAGCGGTGTGCTTTCCTCATTCCAGTAGCGCTTGCCCGCAGCCTCCGGAGCCTGGGTAGTATTGTGCGCATAGAACATAGGGACTTGCCCCACGTCTCGCGGCCATGTGATCGGAAGTTTCCCCCCTGGTATCGCGTCGCCGAAAAGCAGATTGGCAATCGCTTCTCCCCCCTGAGAACCGGGATACCATACGTCGAGGATCGAAGGGACATGTGAGGAGGCCCAATTCAAGTTGAGAGGACGGGCCGACATTAGCACCAGAACGACAGGTTTGCCTGTCGCTACGACCGCTCTCAGCAGCTGTTCCTGACTACCAGGCAGATCTAGGGTGGAACTAGACGCATATTCCCCGCTCATGTTTTGAGATTCGCCCAAGACCACGATAGAGACGTCGGATTGCTGCGCAAGTTGAGTGGCTTTGGCGAACTCAGCCGCCGTTTGCTCCTCACTCCAGGGGGTCTGCGCCTTCCAGCCCACTAAGGCGTCGAACGGCGAAGTAAACTTGCGCAATGGAATTTGTACACCCTGAGCAAACTGAACGTCAGTTCGCGCAGTCGCCCTATGTCTCAGGGCTTCCAACACAGTCACTGGATCATCCTTTTTCTTATCGAAGACCCAGGAACCGACAATGTCCGATTTCGAGTCTGCCAAGGGACCGATAACTGCGATCTTCTTGTAACTCGAGAAGGCAAGCGGCAGGAGATTGCCTTCGTTTCGGAGAAGAACGGCTGATTGCTCTGCACTCTGCCTGGCCAATATACGCCGGGCTGGATCGGCCAATATATGACTCGACTCGCCCTCATCGACGTAGGGATGCTCGAAGAGACCAAGCCGAAACTTCGCCTCAAGAATTGGCAGTACCGCATCATCGAGCTGCTGATTTGTAATCTGACCGCTCTGTAGTGCTGGCGGAAGTCCTACCGAATACGCTGTAGCACCAAGCGCCATCTCCATGTTGACACCGGCCTTGAATGCTCTGACCGCCGCATCCGCCGTATCCTTGGCGAACCCATGCACCTTAAGACTCTTGACGGCATCAGCGTCGCTGACTACAAAGCCGTTGAAATGCCATTCATCGCGGAGAATGTCGTGGAGCAGCCATCGATTGCCCGTCGCTGGAACTCCATTCAGATCCATGTAGGCGCTCATGAACGTTCCAACGCCGGCGTCGAGGGCACTCTTGAACGGAGGGAGATAAACATTTCGGAATTCCTCCTCAGGTATCTCCGCTGCTTCGTAGTCGCGCCCTCCTTCAGCAGCGCCATACCCTGCAAAATGCTTTGCAGTTGCAAGGACGTGTCCTGGTGCGCCGATATAAGTCCCTTGAAAGCCGCGTACCTGGGCTGCTGCCATCTGCGCTCCAAGGTAAGGGTCTTCCCCCGAACCTTCCACAATTCGTCCCCACCTCGGATCGCGTGCAATGTCGACCATAGGCGCGAAGACCCATTGAATGCCGACCGCTCGAGCCTCTGCGGCTGCGGCAGCCTGCGCCTTCTCCACTATCTCGGGGTTCCAAGAAGCCGCCATTCCCAAGGGGACGGGAAAAACGGTATCCAGGCCGTGGATGACGTCGAAGCCAAATAGGAGCGGGATGTGCAGCCTGGATTTCTCTACAGCTGTATGCTGAAGAGCATTAATCACGGCTGGATCTGTAAGAAATAAGACGGAGCCGAGTTCTCCATCTTCAATACGCTTTTCAAGAGAAGCGCCCTTGCCGAACACGAAGACCTGATTGAGTTGTCCCATCTTCTCTTGCGGGGTCATCTGCTTGAGCAGGTCGGAAGCGCGCTTCCGGATGAGACCCTCATCCGGTGCGGTTACACGCGCGGTGGAGACGCTTGCCTGTCCACTGCAAACGGTGTTAGGCAGCGCGCAAATCAAGCACAGCGCCGCCACGGTAAGAGAGCGAAGGTATCGCTGGCTTGCCACCATAATCAGGCTCCGGTATTTTCTATTTCGCTGGTACAGCCGTGAAATCGCCATCGACGCCGACCTGCTCAACGGAGGTCGTTCCTGTAATCTTCATTGCCTTTGTGTCGAGCGTACCCACAAATTTCACCGTGAGTGCCGTTCCGTTGTACTCGGTGTCGAAGCTCCAGCTAATCTTCGTGTCGTCGATGGTGCCGGTAAGCTTTTTGTCGCCCTGATCCTGCGTCGTACAACTTCCGGACAGCGCTTTGTCCGTTTGCACAAACGTGCAAACACTGTCGGAATCTGTTCCAGCGACGCTGCTGTGCACATTCCACTTTCCGGACACCGAAGCGGGAGGAGCCGCGGCGCTAACGCCGACCGTGACAAATGAGAGGGCTAATGCGAGAAGCAATTTCATAAGGAACCTCGTGGAGCGGTAGAGTTAAACATTTGCTCACTGTATGCGGCATGAAGTGCCATTGTCAACACCATATGCCAACAAATTAGCCATTTTTGTCCCCTAAAGAGACTGGCCGGAGCAGAGCCAACCCGGAAACCCCTGAACGCGCTAGCGCATAAAATATGGCTCCTGCGGCTTTAGGCATCAAACATTCAAGATCGTCGGACACGGCAACTGAACTGCTGGCCCTCACAGTTATGGCACTAGGTGCCATTGTAATCCGGAAATTGACTAGTTCCCTGCTGAATCGCCGTTTGCATACTAGGTGTTTAGTCCCGGCATTTGATGGTGCGATTCTATCCGAGGGATGGAAGGAGGCACTATGGGGCAGGTTCTTCACCGAAGCGCCACCACGACAGCGGCGATCCGTCGAGCGATACAGCATAGTCAAGAGAGCTTGAGAGTGCTGGCCAGGCGTCATGGCATCAACCCGAAGACGGTGGCGAAGTGGAAGAAGCGGGAGTCCACGGCGGATCGCCGGACGGGGCCAACTGTTCCACGATCGACGGTGCTTTCGGTCGAGCAGGAAGCCATCATCGTGGCGTTTCGCAGGCACACGCTGTTGCCGCTGGACGACTGCCTGTACGCCTTGCAAGCCACGATCCCGCAGCTCACTCGCTCTTCGCTGCATCGTTGTCTGGAGCGTTACGGCATCAGTCGGCTGCCTGAGGTTGAGGGACACAAGCCGCGACGGAAGACGTTCGACAGCTATCCGATCGGCTTCTTCCACCTCGACCTGGCCGAGGTGAGAACTGCCGAGGGCAAGCTGTACCTGTTCGTGGCCATCGACCGTACCTCGAAGTTCGCTGTCGTTGAACTCGTGGAGAGAGCGGACATGAGAGCAGCTGCAGCGTTCCTTCAAGCGTTGATCGAAGCCGTTCCGTATCGCATCCACACCGTGCTCACCGACAACGGCATCCAGTTCGCTGACCTGCCAAAGAACCGCCAGGGACCCACCGCCCGCGTCCGTGGCCATCCCTTCGACAGACTCTGCCTGCTTCATGGAATCGAACACCGGCTGACCAAGCCCAATCATCCCTGGACCAACGGACAGGTCGAGCGGATGAACCGAACCATCAAGGACGCCACCGTCAAGCGTTACTTCTACGACACCCACGAACAACTCAAAGCGCACTTGAGCGACTTCCTCAGAGCCTACAACTTCGCCCGAAGACTCAAAACTCTCAAGGGCCTCACACCTTATGAGTTCCTCTGCAGATGCTGGCAAAAAGAACCCGACCGATTTACGCTAAACCCAATCCATCAAATGCCGGGACTAAACACCTAGTTCGCCTGTCTGACGGAACAGCCGCTCTCGATACACACTGAATGTTTACGGTTTGGTCGACGGCCCAATCAGCGCATCAAATATCTGACCGATGATCTTTCGATTTATTCTGGAACGGTTCGGGCGAGAGTCGTATTTGGCTTGGAGTGAGAGCGCGGAAAGAACATCATGAATGGTTCGTATGGCATCCACGCGGCTTAGCGCTCCCGATGGAGATGGTCCCAGAATCTTAGCTATTCTTTCTTCGTCCTTCGGAGCCAGCGATTCTGCGTCAAATTCCGTCAGACGTTTTTTTGACTCGGGATGCCGAAGCGCGAATAGCTTAAACTCCATCGTCAGTAATGGCGCAACGGGATTTTCAGCGAGGGTCAGGTAGAACTCTCTTAGCGCGCGTCTGCTCTCCTCCGCTGTTGACGAGCCATTTAGGAATTGTCGAGCCATTTCCCGACTCTTGGCCCTCCGATCCGCGATGAGCGCGAGGAAGATATTCTCCTTGCTCTCGAAATGAGCATAGATTGCGCCTTTCGTGCGGCCTGCAAGTTCGGCGATCTCCCCCAATTCCGCCCCTTCGTAGCCATCGCGAACGAAGACCTCTTCCGCCGCTCTCAACAGAAGCGCTCGTGTTTCCGTTGTTCTTGTTTTGTGCTTATTAGCTGGCTTCTCATTCATGCCGGTCCATTCTAGAGAACGGAAAGTACATCAGTATAGTGACTTGTATGCGACGCCACGTACGTTCTCCACTCCAGACGGCATAGAACGAGAGTGTGTGTAGGCACTAAGTGTCGCGAACAACACTTAGTGCCTATAACCTTGTGCAAGTACCGAGATTCGAAGGGCGCAATCGGCTCCCTGAGGACCCGGCCGATGGTCAGTTGGCACTACAACAACGAACGTTGCCGACATTCTGCGTTCCTCCCAGTTGATGGTCATGACTGCTGTCTACATTTGGTTCTCTGTTGGCTGTCAATATCGTTCGCATCATCGGCCAGCAAGCATCCATAGTGCTTTTCCGAAACGATAGTTTCGTCGGGGAAGGGAGTCGTCCGACGTCGCTCGTGCAGTTGTTGAGCGCGTCGCGCAAAGTGGCATTTCCGCTGTCTCCCGAGGATGCCGCAACTCACCTGAGCCTGAAATTCTGACCGCAGAAGTCACCGATGCCAAAGGTTGAGAACGATCACGAAGAGAATTCTGAACCTCTGGCCCACTTGCGGCAATTGAACTTACATGTCAATATATACCTACCAGTAGAAATGTTCCCATTGGTATATTTCGTCTGGATTTGCTCCGCACCAAGGAACCCAATGTCCTCTATGTTCAGATCGCGCCTCGTTGTTGTCCTTTTTGCTGCTTTAATTTCGGTACCTTTCGCGCTCAACGCAGAATCTTTCCAGGCACCCGAACTTGCTCCCACCATCCAAACCAGCGAAAAGAGTGTCGTGTGGTCTGCGGCCCAGGCCGAGCATATTTACGGCCTTCCAGATATTAAGCCCCATAAGAAGGGAACCCTCACGCTGGATACCGAGGACCTGACATTCGCCGGGAAATCCGGTAGCACTGCAATCCCACGAAGCTCGATTACGGCCGTTAGCGTCGGGAACCAGCGAGTGGAAATGTGGGGATTGACCGGAAGAATCTTGCGTATGGCGATCCCGGATAATGGAGGATTAGCAATTGCGGCGGTTGCGCACCATCGGATCGACATGTTGACGGTGGAGTTCCGTGATAGCCGAGGGGGGAGCCACTCAGCAGTGTTTTTTCTTGGAGCTAACCAAGCATCTCAGGCCATCCAAGCATTCGCTCTCGAACCGAGCTCCCCACTCCCAGCTGTGACATCCGGTTGTCAGAATGCGCAGAGTGAGCCGGGCACCATGCTCATCACAACCCCGGATTGGAATGGCGCCGAGGTGCCTGCCGTCTACCAGGGGCTCGTGTATGAGCATCTGGTAGAACGTTTTCGCAAAGCCAAGAATCTGACCAAGGTTTATCGAGACGGCGAGAGCATCCCTGAGGGTTTGTGCCCGCAATACACCGTACATCTCTGGATTAGGGGCTTCCGGGAAGGCAGCTCCGTGAAGAGAGCCATGCTTGGACCAGTGGGAATGTTTGTTGGCACAACTCAGATGACCTTCGATGCGGAGTTGATTGATCGGACGGGCAATGTAAACATCAAACAACAGGTGAAATCCACGATCCGGGGCGAATTTGAAAGCACGAATGTTGCGGATCAGATTGCCAAGAAACTTGTGAAGAAGTTCGAAAAAGCGACGAAGGCAAGTGAAAAGAAGGCGCGCGCATAAGACGCCCTAAAATGTCAGATCTTTTGAGAGAGCCCGTCATGAACAAATGTGCTGTAGCGGAACCCGAACTAACTGCACCTGTCAAAACCAGCAGGCAAGAGCTCCGAACCAAGGAAACAAGGGACCTTTTGATGCGTGCCGCCAAGACCATCTTTATCCGGGATGGGTACGAAGGCACGGACCTCAAGGATATCGCTGAACTCGCAGGCCGCACGAAAGGCGCGATCTACGGTCATTTCAAAAGCAAAGAAGAGATATTTCTGGCTTTGATCGCAGATCACCGTCAGAGGTACAGGGAAGAACTCGAGCAACTGATGGGGCGCGATGTGAACCAGAACATCGCCGTAATGCGTCAGTTCATTATGGATCTTGCTGAGGATAGTGACTGGGCGCTACTACAGTTGGAGTTTAAGATGTTTACCCTGCGTCATCCCGAAACGAAAGAACGATTCCAGAGCCTCTACGCGCCCTTGGCCTCGGACAGAGAAGAAATGTACACGAGGTTGCTTGGGCCGGCCGGGAAAGGCACGCGGTCAGTCAGCCGTGCTATGGCAGTACATTCAATTATTCCTATGCTCTCGGGTTTGCTCCTGGAGGCAGAATTCGAACCTGGCCTGATGAGCAAAAAATCAATCAAGCAACTTATCGCGGGGGTCTTCGAGCACCTGCTTGGACGATCTTGAGCCCGAGACAACTACTCATTTCGTGAAACCGACCGAATCCGGCGGTTGTGCAACTCGTCATATATCTGACGTGCTCCCCTACGCTATGGAAAACGAATGCGCAAGCAATCTACAGATGCCATCGTTGCGGCTCGCGCACGAGATGGCCTGTTTCGTTCGGCAGAAGACATTGCCTTGCGCGTGCCATTTCTCCACAGGAAAGAACTGAAGCTGCTGGCTCGGATACCCGGCTCTCGCAATGACAAGCAAGAGGCGCATCATCTCTTCCTTCCATTCTCTTTGCCAATCGTTCACCCATGCGTGGATTTAGAAGAATCCCCTCAGCGGATATCCGTGAGGGTGTATGTAACACTGACCAAAGCCATCTGTTTCTCCTCCCTCTCCTGCATATTCCGCACAGAGAATCATGCTACGCGGCACCACCGAAACAACCCTCGCGGAAAAATTTCTAGGCATTCAAAATCTGTAACTTAGGGCGGGTTTGCACTACTCCAAGTGCATTGGATAGGTTGACTCAAACGTGCACGGTTGGGCGAAAATAAGGCGAAGACTGGTCCGATGCCTTCCGCCGCCACAATCCGGCTCCAGATAGAATCGGCACTCGCCCGCAAGATCCCCTCGGCGCTCACCCCAGCGCCGAAAATCATTCGTCCGGTTGTGCCTACTGGGGTCAGCGAAGTAGACGCTCTGCTGGAAGGCGGACTGCCCGTCGGAGCCATTACCGAGATGGTCGGCGCGGAATCGAGCGGACGCACGGTAATCGCACTGTCACTCCTGCGTCACCTTACTCATACAGAGAGAGTCTGTGCCTGGGTCGATGTTTCCGACACGCTCTCTCCAGAATCCGCGGCGGCAGAAGGTGTCGATCTTGCCCGCCTGCTATGGGCGCGATGCGGAGTGTCACAATCGCAAGCGAGATCATCCGCCGAATACAAATTCTCGCTGCCCGAGAAGTTTCTGGTTTCCGCCGCCGTTAAAAAAGGTCTGCATGGCGGTGGTTGCGGCGGACATCCGCGCAATGAGACCAAAGGACTCTCCGACGCCGTAAGCAGCCTGCTTCGGCCCGAGATCATCGCGCCTCGTTGCGCAGAACCGCAGCGGAGAGTGCGAACAGAGCGGGAGACTTTCACGCCACAGCCGCAAGCCAAGGCTCCGCGCTTGAACATGCGTACAAACACCGGCAAGCCGTGGGCGCGTATTGAGCAGGCTCTACGCGTAACAGACCTACTGCTTCAGACTGGAGGCTTCAGAGCCATTGTGCTCGACATGGCAAGCATTTCCCCGGAGCACGCCTCCCGCGTTCCATTGGCTACATGGTTCCGATACCGTGCGGCCGCGGAACGGACACAAGCTGTCTTTCTGCTCCTCACGCAGCATTCATGCGCCAAGAGCGCCGGCGAATTACTGCTTAGATTCCAGCCTGGCGAGGTGCTCGATGACGAAGCAACAGTGTTCACAGGCATTGAACACCGCCTGCAGGTTGAGCGCAGACGTTTCACGCAGGAACCCACAAACGTAGTCCCGCTCCGCAAGCCACCGCAAAGCACAAATGCCACACGGTGGAAGAGTCAGACCACCTGGGCAGGTGCGCGATGACAAAGCCATCTGAACTCTACGCTTGCCTTTACGCAAAGGAGTTTCCTGCGCAGGCGTTGCTCCGCCTCCGGCCGGAGCTGCGGAACAAACCATGCGTTGTCATGGAGGGTGAGCCGCCTCTACAAGAGGTGCGCTCTCTCACTCGCAAAGCGCGAAGCCTCGGCATGACGCACGGCATGACGCAGGTTGAAGTAGACACCTTTTCCGATGCCACGGTGCTGCAACGATGTCTTAAGGAATAGGCCACTGCAATGGAGGTTTTGCTCGAATGTGCAGGTTGTTATTCGCCGCGCATCGAGGATTCGAGCGATGATCGCTCATTTCTGTGCGTGCTCGATATTGCAGGAACGACAGGGCTATTCGGCCCGCCAGAGACGCTTGCCCGGAATCTTCTTACTCGTGTCAGTGCGCTGGGTATCACCGCCTGCGTCTCAGTGAGCGGCAATTTCCATGCAGCGATTGCCGTAGCCAAAGGACCGTTGCCTCTATCGGTGCGGGTGATACCCACAGGCGAGGAAAGTACGGCGCTCGCATCGTTACCGCTCACGGTACTCGGTCTTACCGAACAACAGGCTGAGACCTTCACGCTTTGGGGGATCGGCACATTGGGGATGCTGGCCGCGCTGCCGGAGAAGGAACTCATTTCCAGATTGGGGCAGGCGGGCAAGCGGCTTCGCCAGATGGCGCGCGGCGAGATGCCGTACCTTTTTCAGCCTGTAGAGCCAGCATTCACGCTAGAGGAGCGCATGGAGCTGGAGTCGCCAGTCGAGATTCTCGATGCGCTGATGTTTGTGGCGAACCTGATGCTGGAGCAGTTGATACTCCGCGCAACGGCGCGTGTGCTGTCGCTAGCCTCGATCACCATCACTCTCGCGCTCGAAGGCGGAGCAACCCGATCCTCTCTCCGAGGCGGAGGCGGCATTCGCTCCACCGTCTCCGAAGTCTTCCAAGCCGAAGAACACCAGCAAATCTAAGGAGACGCCTTCCACCCTCGTCAAGACTGCTCCGAGAAAAAACGCCGTCAAGAAACAGAAAGCGGCCTAATAGCATCGGGGGCGGCAACGCCCCCCTTGCTTTCTCAGCCCCGGATTCGTCCGGGGCTTTCTTCTGCAACGGCACCGGCGCTTCCGCGCCGCGCCGGGAGAACCCGCTTTGGTTTCTCCCGGTCTCTCATCCCGCTCCCTCTCCGGCCTCCGCTCGCCGGCTGCGCGGCAGAGCCGTTCCGAGGCTGTTACGAATCTCCAATGATGCAAACATGGGGCCGACGGGCAACGACATTCCTGAGAAAGAGCACATCAGTGGAGATCGCGAGATCGTATCTCCACATCACTCAGACGCGACATGCGAACTGCTGACGCCTTTACAGGGATGACGCGGTCCTGATGTTGGAGAGAGCTTTCAACTCGCAGAATCCTCCAGCGCGTCATTGCCTGATGTGGTCTGCGGGAGTCGTCACAATTTTGATATGAGCGAGCTTCTTGACCACAATCACATCGCCGCGTTTAGCTGTAGCCGCAAAGCAAAATGGTGTCTCGCCCACCAGTCTTTTCCCATTGATGGTGTCGGCTACAATCGACACCGATTCCGTGTTCAGATCGTCGCTCCGCGAGACTCGCTTATCGCGGAATCCCCAGGACTCTCTGAAAACCTCAAATCGATCGTTTACAAATCCGTTAGGGACCAATTCGCTAAGACTGACTCCTTCATACGAAGTTGTCACTTGAGTGACAGGATCAGTGCTGCTCACCGTTGTTCGCTTCATCTGCCGGAGGTCCGTCAGATGGAAATAGATCCAACGGTGAGCAGGCTCTAACTCCAGGGCCAACTGTGGATTCAACGGCCTTTGGGATTTCATGTAGTTCTGAACAGCATCGGGCCTGCCATGCCGCTGAGCAGAGACGCACATCGGGAACAACAACAAGAATGCCAGGCCTGCCAGTTGGCCGCGCACTATGCCTTGCATTGTTCCGTCCCGACATCTTTCCGAGTGGAGGCTCTCTTTTTCCTGGCTGCGAGGTCAGCGCGCCCTTCCTGCACCAACCCCAGAAATCGGAATGCCAACTCTTCGATTCGTTCGGACTTTCTCAGCTCGATTGCATCGGGTGGGATCAATTCCTTTCCGATACCGATTGCGATGGCGCCTGACATGATGAATCCAGCCGCTGTCTGCTGATTCACACCACCCGCGGCAATCAAGGGGATGTGCGGCAGAGCCGCGCTGAGCGCCCTGATATATTTCTCTCCACCAACCTGCTCACATGGAAATACCTTGACGAAATCGGCTCCAGCTTTCCATGCCGCAACGACCTCGGTTGGTGTCATGGCACCGGGTAAGATCGCGACATCCTCTTTGATTGCGAACTGAACAATTTCTAGGTCCAGCGCCGGACTCGTCAGGAACGTTGCCCCTGCGTTCAGACACTTGGCAGCCATCTCGACATCCAGGATCGTTCCAGCGCCAACCACTATCTTCGGGTGATGGCGGACCAGGTGGTCGATCAACTCGACGGCGTTGGGCACTGTCATGGTGATCTCTACGATGGGAATTCCTCCGCGAGTCACCGCCTCAGCGGCAAAATGTGCATCGGCGTTGGAGGATACCCGGATGGCAGGGAGAATCCCCGTTTTTTGGATCAGGGCACAGACTTCATCTTTTTTCATCGGTCAGAGCGCCTTTCGATGGATCGCGGACGACGTTCACCGTCGTCCGGCCAAATTGTAAGCCTGGGTCATTACTTCATACAGCTTCCTCAGTGACAGCTTCCGGTAGGTGGTCGCCTCGACGCGCGACCCACACATAAAGCGTGGGCAGCAGGAAGAGACTCATCACGAGGTCGGAGATGAGGCCGCCAACGATGACGATGGCAAAGGGCCGCTGGGAATCCGACCCGATTCCGTGAGACATCGCGGCTGGAAGCAGGCCTAATGTCGCAACCAGCATGGTCATCATGATCGGACGTAGTCTAAGGACTGCTCCCTCGACCGCCGACTCTTCAATGGTGTAGCCCCGGGCTCGGAGCTGGTTGATGTATTCCAGCATGATGACGCCGGTCTGCACCGACACGCCGAAGAGTGCCAGGAAGCCGACGCCTGAAGACACGCTGAAGTTCGTATGCGTGATGAGCAGGGCCAGCAGCCCTCCGAGGCGAGCCATCGCGACGTTGGTGAGGATGAGGAGCGACCACTTCACCGACTTGAACATCGTGTACAGGATGACGAAGATCAGCAGAATCGTTACCGGGAGCACAAGGAGCAGGCGTTTCTCTGAACGCTTCTGGCTCTCGTACTCGCCGGCCCAATCGAGGAAGTACCCAGAAGGCAGTTTCACATTGGCGTTGACTTTTTTGATCGCCTCTTCGACGGTGCTTCCCAGATCGCGGCCACGCACGCTGTACTTCACTGCGACGTACCGAGAGTTCGCTTCGCGATAGATCTCTGATCCGCCATCGGAGACGCGAACCTTGGTCAGTTGCGCCAGGGAGACACGTTCGCCGGTAGGCGAGAGCAACCGAATCCTCTGGATGGCCTCTTTCGTATCTCGATATTGTGTCTGGTAGCGCATCACGAGGTCATATCGTTGTTCGCCGATTAGCACTTGACTGAGCGCGTTTCCACCGACCGCAGTATTAATGGCATCCTGCACGTCGGAGACATTGATGCCAAAGCGGGATGCCTGGTCACGGTCCACCTGAAAGTCGAGATTCGGCTGACCAAGGACGCGGAACAATCCAAGATCCTCGAC
>Ga0335075_10012773_pt1 | contig 12674 bp, 11 predicted proteins | sample Lox_Sample_24_FD_206723 | JGI IMG/M metagenome (GOLD analysis project Ga0335075, IMG submission 206723) | Soil microbial communities from Loxahatchee National Wildlife Refuge, Florida, United States - Lox_Sample_2.4 | ecosystem: Environmental > Terrestrial > Soil > Wetlands | place: USA... | reverse complement strand
AACGTGACTAAAGCCTACGGGCAGGCGGTCGCAGTTGCCGATCTCAACCTGTCGATCGAAGCGGGGAAGTTCGTGACGTTGCTCGGGCCTTCGGGCTGCGGCAAGTCGACGACGCTGAGAATGCTCGGCGGCTTCGAGATCCCGAATTCCGGCCGTATCCTGCTCGCCGGTCAGGACGTGACGCGCCTGCCGCCGAACAAGCGCAACGTGAACATCGTCTTCCAGGATTATGCGCTGTTTCCGCACATGAACGTGGCGCGCAACATCGCCTTCGGACTGGAGCTGAAAGGGCTGACCTCCGATGCGATCCACAAGCGGGTGATGGAACTGCTGGCCCTTGTGCAGTTGCAGGACTATGCCGGCCGCATGCCGTCGGAACTGTCCGGTGGGCAGCGCCAGCGCGTCGCGCTGATGCGCGCGCTGGCGCCAGACCCGCAGGTACTGTTGCTCGACGAGCCGCTGAGCGCGCTCGACGCGAAACTTCGCCAGCAAATGCAGATCGAGCTGAAAGCAATCCAGGAGCGCACCGGCAAAACCTTCCTGTTCGTCACGCATGACCAGGAAGAAGCGCTGACCATGTCCGACCAGATCGTCGTGATGAACAATGGCCGCGTCGAGCAGATGGGCGATCCGCATACGCTCTATTCGCGGCCGGAAAGCGTCTTCGTCGCAAACTTCATTGGCGAGGCGAATTTGCTGCGCGCCAAGGTCGTCGGCGCCGATGTGCAAGGCACGGCCCTCACCTGGAACGGCAAGCAGGTCGGCGCGGCGGCGAGTGCGCACAGCGCCAAGCCGGGCGACTCCATGATCATGGTCGTGCGTCCGGAAGCGATTCAGTTCGCCACTGGCGGCGATACGTCGAACGCGTTCGCCGGAAAAATCCGGCAGCGCGTCTTCAAGGGCAACCACACCTCGATGATGATCGAGGTGGGCGACGGCACGCGGATCAACGCACTCGTACATCAGGGAGAGACCGAAGCACTGTCCGGTGACGACGTCTGGCTGAGCTGGAAGCCGCAGGCCGCGACGGTTATTCGCGACGAGGCGGCGGCAGGCTGATCGTGGCAGGCGGCACGCAGTCAGTACCGGGCAGCCTAGCAGAACTCGACCAGCGGGTGCAGCAGGACCTCGCCTATCTGTGCCTGCCGCCTGCGAACTGGGTGGTGCCGGCCGCGCCGGTGAATGGGCAGCCGGTGCATGATGTCGTCGTTATCGGCGGCGGCATGTGCGGGCTGGTCGCAAGCTTCGCGCTGCGCAATTCCGGCATCGGCAATTTCCGCATCTTCGACCGCGCGCCGCGCGGGCTGGAAGGCCCGTGGGTGACCTATGCGCGCATGGAGACGCTGCGCTCGCCGAAGCAGTTGGTCGGCCCCGCCTATGGCATGGCATCGCTGACCTTCCGGGCGTGGTTCACCGTACAGTTCGGCGAGACGGCATGGGAGGCGCTCGACAAGATCCCGAGGCCGATGTGGATGGAGTATCTGCGCTGGTATCGCCATGTCCTCGACCTGCCGGTCGAGAACGAGGTCGAGGTGTCGCGCATCGCGCCGGAGGGCGAGCTGTTGCGGCTCGACCTCACCGGAACGGGGCGCAAGGAGGACGTCGTCTTAACGCGCCGCGTCATTATGGCGACCGGCCGCGACGGCACAGGCCGGCCGAACATTCCCGAGTTCGTCAAAGGCCTGCCGAAGACCCATTGGGCGCATTCGTCCGACCATATCGACTTCGCGGCGCTCAAGGGAAAGCGCGTCGTGGTGATCGGCGTCGGTGCGTCGGCCGTCGACAATGCTGCCGAGGCGATCGAGGCCGGCGCAGCCGAGGTACGGCAACTGGCGCGGCGCAAGGAGATGCCGACGATCAACAAGCTGATGGGCATCGGCTCGTTCGGCTTCACCGCCGCGTTTCCCGATCTCAGCGACGACTGGCGCTGGCGCATCATGAACTACTCGTTTCAGACGCAGACGCCCGCGCCGAGAGGTTCGACGCTGCGCGTCAGCCGGCACCCGAATGCCCATTTCCATTTCAACGCCGGCATCAGCGCCGTGAAGTTGCGCGACGGCGAACTCGTGATCACCACGACGTCGGGAAAGACGCTGGCGACGGATTTTCTGATCCTCGGCACGGGCTTTATCGTCGATCCGCTGGCGCGCACCGAACTGGCTGGATACGCGGACAAGATCGCGCTCTGGCGCGACCGGTACCAGCCGCCGGCAGAGCTGGAGAATTCGCAGCTCGCTGCGTTTCCCTATCTCGCAGACGATTTTAGCTTCACGGAGCGCACCCAAGGCGAAGCGCCGTGGCTCTCGCGCATCCACTGCTTCAACTACGGCGCCAGCATCAGCCTCGGCAAGATAAGTGGCGACATCCCCGGCATCAGCGAAGGCGCCGAATGGCTGGCGCGTTCGCTTGCCGCGAAATTCTACGGCGAGGACATCGAGCAGCACTGGCAAAGGCTGCTCGACTACGCGACGCCGGAACTGAAAGGCGACGAATGGACGGCGTCCGATCTTCCGGATGGCGAAGCCGAGCAATCGCTGAAATGGCGAGGCGCAGTATGAACGATATTGTCTTCCGGCTTGCCGGCATCGATCCGGGCAGCCACCTTGCTGAGGTCGTCGCCAAACGCGCCGACATTTTCGAGCTGACCGAGAAGACGCATGATGCCGCGCTCACGCCGGCGGAGCCTGGTGGCCTTTCGCACGGCTTGCGCGCCGCAATTGCCTGCCGCATCGCACGGCTGAATGGTGATCAGGCGTTCGTCGATCATTTCGAAGGCTTGCTCGACGGAGCACGTGCGTCGAGTGACGAGCGGAAGCTTTCCGACATCGGCTTCAAGGGTTCAGACGATCGCTCCAGGTCACTGATCCGCCATGCCGACATGGTCGCCGCGAACCCGCGCGCGGCGACGGGCGCAGACATCGAAGCGCTGAGGCAGGCCGGCGTAGCCGAGCCGGACATCGTGCGGCTCTCGGAGCTCGTCGCGTTTGTCTCTTACCAGATCAGGGTCGTGGCCGGTCTGCGGCTGATGAGGCACTCGGCATGACGCAGATCGTTGAAGAATTCACCACCGTCGTTCCGCATTGGAAACCGCATGTGACGCCGGTCGATCTCGACCAGGCGACGCCGGCGCAGCTCGAAGCGCTGCAGGTGACGCCATCGAACCGCAAGATCTCGGACTATGTGCTGGTGCTGGCGCACGACGTCGAGACGTTGAAGCATCGCTCGCCGCTGTTCAATGCGATCATGTACAATCGCGGCGGCATGTCGCGCGCCGAGCGCGAGATCGGTGCAGTTGGCGCCTCCATCGTCAACCGCTGCATCTACTGCGCCGCCGTTCATGCCGGGCGCTACAACCAGCTCACCAAGGACGAGACCGCCATCGCGAAGATTTTCGCCGACGGCGTCGATGCCGACATCGGCGCACGGCTCTCCGCGATCCTGCGTTTCGCCGTGAAGCTGTCCGCGTGCCCGCCCGCGGCAGACGCGAACGACCTCGCAACGCTGAAGGATGCCGGTCTCAACGATGAGGAAATCCTCGATCTGATCCTTTCGTCCTCGCTATTCGGCTGGGCGAACCGGCTGATGCATACGCTGGGAGAACCCGTCGCGGAATGAACCAGCCGCCCGCCATAGGTCCGCGCCTTCAGGCGCAGCGCAAGGCGCGAAACCTCACGCTGGCCGAGCTGGCGGAGGCGTCGGGAGTCTCGCGCTCCATGCTGTCCGAGATCGAGCGCGGCAACGCAAACCCGACCTATGGCACGCTCTGGCACCTGACGCGCGCGCTTGGCCTCGACTTCAACGGGCTGATCGATGGCATCAGCGGCGACCCGCGCTCCATCGAGCGCCAGCCGGGACACGCCACGCCCGTGATCAGCAGCGCCGACGGCAGTTGCAGCCTGCAGATCCTGTCGCCGGCGTCGATGGTCTCGGTGACCGAATGGTATCTGCTGACCTTCGAGCCCAAGGGACGCCTGACAAGCGATCCGCATACGGCCGGGACGAGCGAGCATCTGCACTGTACGGAGGGTGAAATCACGGTGAGCAGCGGCGACTCGACGATCGTGCTGCACGCAGGGGAAACTGCGCGCTACGCGGCAGACGTGCCGCACGGGCTCGTCAGCACCGGCAACGGGCCGGCCAAGGCCTTTCTTGTCGTTGCCTTCGACCAGTCGAAGCCGGGACGCACAAAATCATAAGCGGTTAGAATTCAAGAGAGGGTCAGATGCGGATTGGAATAGTTGGGGCTGGATCGATTGCGTTCGCAACGGCGTGTCTGCTTGAGCAGATGGGGCATGAGGCGACGCTGTGGTCGCCCTCCGGTGAGCGGACGAAGGAGATCGCTGCCGGAAAGCCCGTCGTCGCCGCAGGCGCGATCATTGGGGCGTTCCATCCGAAGGCCGCATCGAGCGCCGCCGAATTGGTGAAGAACGCAGAGGTGCTGGTCGTGGCGCTGCCGGGCTACGGCCACAAGCTCGTGTTCGACGCGGTCGTCCCGCACATTCGTGCCGACCAGACAGTCATCGTCAGCTCGCACGCGTCGTTCGGCGCGCTTTATCTTTCGCGTGAACTCGCCAAGCGCGGCGTGGTCGCGACCATCATCGCCTGGGGTACGACCGTCGTGACCGGCCGGCAGAAGGGGCAAACGGATGTCAACGTCAACACTGTGCGCAAGAAGGTCGACATCGCGACCGTGCCGCATTCGCGAAGCGCCGAAGGGCTTGCACTGTGCACAAAGCTCTTCGGCGATCGTTTCGTCGACCGTGGCAGCCTGATGGCGATTGCCATCAGCAACCTCAATCCGCAGAACCACATGGGCATTGCGCTGTGCAATTTGACGCGCATGGAGCGCGGCGAAACGTGGAGCCAGGGTCAGAACGTGACACCGAAGGTTGGCCGGCTGCTGGAAGAACTCGACCAGGAGCGGCTGGCGATCGCCGCGGCGCTGGGGCTCGACGTTCGTACCATCTTCCAGCACTTCCACCTGTCGTTCCACGTCCCGGTCGCATCGATCTCGGAGATGAACCAGCAGATGCACGAGGCCGGAAACGGCGGTCAGGGGCCGACAAGCGCGGAAACCCGCTATGTGCTCGAGGATGTTCCCTTCGGGCTTGTCGCGACGGCCAAGATTGGCCGCCTGGCCGGCAAGCCGGCGGTGCTGCATGAATCCGGCATCCAGATATTCTCGGCGCTCTATGGCCGCGACTTCGTTGCCGACAACGATCTTCTCGGATCACTGGGCATCGACGACATGTCGCTCGACGACCTGACGCGGCTTTCCCGCGACGGCTACTCGGTCGCCGTCTGACGCACGTGACGGGGGGTTCGTCCAGCCAGACCCAGAATTGGAACCGTCGTGTCGTCCTGCTGGCGGTTCCGATCATTCTGGCCAATCTTGCCCAGCCTGTTCTAGCGCTGGTCGATACGACCGTTGCCGGCCATCTGCCCGGCCCGCACCATCTCGGCGGTGTTGCGCTGGGCGGCATTCTCTTCAACTTCCTGTTCTGGAGTTTTGGCTTCCTGCGCATGTCAACGACCGGGCTCGCTGCACAAGCCTATGGCGCGCAAGATCAGGTCCTGCTGCGCAAGCATTTGCTGAGGGCGCTGCTGATCGCCGCTGCGGCGGGCGTGACAATCGTCATCCTGCAAAAACCGATCATCACGCTCTGCATGGGCTTGCTCGGCGGCAGCGCGGCAGTGCAGGAAAGCGCGGTGGCCTACGCTTCGGCGCGCATCTGGTCAGCGCCTGCGTCGCTAGGCAATTTCGTTCTCCTCGGCTACCTGCTCGGCATCCAGCGCGTCACACTCGGCCTCGCGCTGCAGATCGGCATGAACGCCGTGAATCTCATCGCGACACTGACTCTGGCTGTCGGCCTGGACTGGGGCGTCGCCGGCATCGGCGCCGGCACAGCGATCGCCGAATGGGTGGCGTTTCTGATAGCGCTGTTCTTCGTAAAGCCGTTCGCGCGCTCGGATGCCATCAAATGGCGGGACATCTTCGACCGAGCTGCACTCGGGCGGTTGTTCGGCGTCAACGCGGACATTTTCCTGCGCAGCTTCTGCCTGCTCATCTCCTTCGCCTGGTTCACAAGGGCGGGTGCGGCTGAGGGCGATGTAATCCTCGCGGCGAACGCCATCCTGTTCAGCTTCCACAGCTTCATGGCGTACGGGCTGGACGGGTTCGCCCACGCGACCGAGACGCTTGTCGGATCGGCCATCGGCTCTAAAGACCGGTCCGCTTTGCGGAGCGTGATCAAGGCAGCGGCGGTATGGTCGTTTGCGGTCGCGCTGGTGTTCTCTGGTGCTTACCTGATTGGCGGCAACGCGATCGTCGCCGTGCTGACCGATCAGGAGAACGTACGCACCACAGCAGCGGTATACATGCCTTACGTGGTCATCCTGCCACTTGCCTCGTTTGTCGGCTTCCTGCTCGACGGCGTCTTCATCGGCGCACTGAAGACACGCGAGTTGCGCAACAGCATGTTCGTTTCGACGACCGCTTTCCTTGCGGTCGCCTATGGCCTGCAGGCGGCATTGGGAAATCACGGCCTGTGGCTGGCAATGATCGCCTTCATGCTGTTCCGCGCTGCTGTACTGGGAGCTTATCTACGGCGGGTAATTTCTCTTTGAAGGGACTGTCTGGTGGATTGCGCCGATGCGTCACTATGCGACGCGAAGCTTGGAGCTGCTCGCGAGCGGCATCAGCTTCGATTTTTCCAACCGCGCCGATAGTAACTTTTCTCAGCACCGCATTGCGTCCGCCAGTGCGATAGACAGCAACGAATGATTTCGAACCGCTCGGACGAACCCTAATGCCGAAGCCGGTCAATTCGCCCAATGGACATACTCGCCGTTGCGAACCTTCAAGGCATCGACGGTGCGCTTGGTGATCCTGCCTTGAGCCATGTGCCGCCACTCCTCCGCTGGGTAACACCGGGTTAACACGGAATCAGGAAGCAGCGGAAAGCTTCAGGAATTAGAATCTTCGATAAAAGGCGGAAATGCAAGGGCTACAGAGCAGTCGGGGAAGCGAAAGTCACCGCCGAAAGCTGGAACCATTGCCCTCCGAAGGCAGAGGTCACAGGTTCGAATCCTGTCGGGTGCGCCAAAACTTGCGATTGCACGCCACTGTTCGCCAAAGCCGCCGAATTCAGGCCGGTGCCGTCGCGACGTCAACAGAACCGGCGCAGCATTGTTGATGGCTCCATCTCGTCATCCATGCTGATCAGCGTCTTGCTTCCTCCGACAAGCCTCGAAAATGATGCGAAACCGTCTCACGTGGCGGAAATGGCGCATGACGAATGTACATCAAATCTGACGCGATTTTGATTTTTCGCATCCAGGTCACGGCCAATCTGATAGATCGCACAGGTTTCTGGCTGCTACGCTTGAAAAATGGGGCAACGATCCCGTCAAGCATCTGATGCAACCAAAACAGTGGGAACGATCAATGACACCGGGACATCTTTCGAGACGAAATTTCCTTATCGGCACGACGGCGCTGGCCGGCGTCCTGGCTGTAAGCGGCGTTCCGGCCCTCGCGCAGGAGGCAAAGCCAGGCGGGCGGTTCAACTATGCCGTCAACGAGACGATCGACGCTTTCGACCCGCTGGTGACAAACGCCACGATCGTGCGCACGATGCACAGCCACATTTTCGAGTCGCTCTACACCTTCGACGCCAAGTTCGGCTTGATTCCGGAACTGGCGAAAGGGCTGGAGGTTAGCGCCGACGAAAAGACCTGGACCTTCTCGCTGATTGACGGCGTCCAGTTCCACAACGGCGCCACCATGGTGGCCGACGATGTGGTCGCGAGCTGGGAACGCTTCCTGAAACTCTCCCGCCTCGCCAAGCCCATCGGGGCGAATGTCTCGAAAGTTCATGCTCCCGACGAGCGGACGGTCGTGTTCGAGTTCTCGGCCGAGCCCGGACCGTTCCTCGAGAAGCTCAGCGCTCCGCACGCCGCATTCAAGATCTATCCGCGCTCGATCGTGGAAGCAGCCGGCGACCAGCCGCTCGCCGACGACCAATTCGTTGGCACCGGTCCCTTCAAGCTGAAGGAATGGCGGCGAGGCGAGGCGCTGGTGATGGAACGGGCGCCGAATTATCGCGTGGACGAGCGCTATCAAGGGGCAGACGGGCTCGGCGGCCGCAGGACCGCCTACCTTGACGAAGTCGTCTGGAACTTCGTCTCGGAACCCGGAACCCAGGAAGCCGGCCTGCGCAGCGGACGGTTCGACCTGGCCGACAGCGTGCCGCCGGAGCTGCGCGCCACGCTGGAGGGGACAGCCGGTTTCGCCGGCACGATCCTGAAGCCGCTGAACTGGATCAACACCATGGTGAACCATCACAATCCTCCGATGGACGACCCGCGGATCCGTCGCGCCGTGCAGATCGGCATCGACCGCGAAATGGTGATGTTCGGCACCCTCGGCGATCCGGACATGATACGCCTGTCACCATCTCTGGCGTTCGAGGAGCAGGTATGGGCGAGCGACGCCGGCGCCGAGTTCTACAAGACCGACAAGGACGAAGCGCGCCGGCTGATCGCCGAAGCGGGCTACGCCAATCAGGAAATCGTCCTCATGACGACGAGGACGCTGGATAAGCTCTACAAGAGCGCGGTGCTGATCCAGCAGGAGCTGCAGGGCATCGGGCTCAACGTCCGCCTCGAAGTGCTGGACTGGGCTGCCCTGCTCGCGCACGTCACCGGGGCCGAGCTGCGTCCCAAGTGGCACCTGAGCAGCATGGAGCACAGCGTCAGGCACGATCCGTCCGGCTGGGACCTGAACTTCCGCACCGACAAGTGGACGCCATACGCCAATCCGAAGATGGATACGCTGCTCGACGAGATATCGAAGCTGCGCGAATTCGAGCCCCGCTACGCGGCGTTCAAGGGTGTCCAGCAGATCTTCCACGAGGACGTGGTCAACATAAAGATAGGAGATTACTTCGGCTGGCACGCACACCGCGCCGACGTGAAGGGTTACAAGAGCTTCAACGGCAGTGTCTTCTGGGACGTCTGGCTCGACCGTTAGCGCAAGTTGCGGCGCCGGGGTTCGTCAACCCGCCCTCGGCGTCCGCTTGCAAAATGCATGTCTGCCGGACGCCGGCTGACGAGGGCAACGCATGCTGAAATTCTTCGTCGTGCGGTCGATCAGCCTGCTGCCGCTGTGCGTGCTGATCGTCACGATTGCATTCACACTGTTGCATCTGGTTCCAGGCGACCCGGCGGTGGTGATGCTCGGCATCGACGCGACGCCGGAGCGCATCGCCGAGATGCAGACGAGGCTCGGGCTCGATCGCCCTTTCCTCGAGCGCTATTTGGTTTATCTAGCGAACGTGGCGCAGGGGGATCTCGGTTACTCGAACTTCCTCAGCAAGGACGTGCTTCCGGCTATCGTCGAGCGTCTGCCTGTGAGCTTGCTGCTGGCGGCCATGAGTCTATTCTGGGCCGTGCTGCTCGGCGTCCCCGCCGGCGTTTTCGCCGCCGCCCATCGCGGCAGCCTTATTGATCGTGCGGTCATGTTCTCGTCGCTGGCGGGCATGTCCATCCCGAGCTTCTGGTTCGGCCTCATCCTCATCATGGTGGTTGGCGTCTGGTTCGGCGTGCTGCCGACGGGCGGTTACGTCTCGCCGTTCGAAAATCCCTGGGAGGCGCTCAAACACATGATGCTGCCGTCGCTCAGCCTTGGCTTCATCCAGATGGCGCAGGTGGCTCGCATGACGCGCTCGGCGATGCTGGAAATCCTGCGCCAGGACTACATTCTCGTGGCGCGTGCCAAAGGCATGCCGGAATTCACGATCCTCTTCAACCACGCGCTCCGCAACGGCTTGACCAGCATTCTGACCGTGCTGGCGCTGATCTTCGCCGAAGTCCTTGGCGGTGCGCTGGTGACGGAGCAGATATTCAGCCTGCCCGGGCTGGGCCAGCTCATCGTCAGCGCCGTCGGCTTCCGCGACTATCCCGTGATCCAAGGCTCGCTGGTGGTCGTTGGCATCGCCTACGTGCTCATAAATACACTGACCGATGCCGCGTATCGGATCATCGACCCGAGGATCAGGGACTCATGAGCGCTGCACAGACGCTCGGACGTAAGTCCGGTTTTGCCGGCGCGCTGTCGCTGATCCGGGGCAACGGCCAAATCCTGTTCGGCGTTGTCGTGCTTGTCGTGCTTGGCGCGCTGGCTGTGCTGGCTCCGCTCGTGGTCAGCTATCCGCCCGAGTTGACCTCCGTGATGAACAGGCTCAAGCCGCCCAGTCTCGAGCACATATTCGGCACCGATGCGTTCGGGCGCGACGTGTTCAGCCGCTTCGCCTACGGCGCGCGCTATTCGCTTCTAATCGGCGCGACCACGATGCTGGCGACCACGGTGATCGGCAGCGCGATCGGCATCTTCTCCGGATATGTCCGGGGCACCATCGACCTGATGCTGATGCGGGTGATGGAAGCGTTCATGGCGATCCCGGCGATTCTGCTTGCAATAGCGCTGCTCGCCATCCTCGGGAACAATCTCGGTAACCTGGTGATCGCGTTGTCGATTGCCTACATCCCGAGACTGGCGCGCATCGCCCGCGGGCTGACGCTGACGATCAGCGAGGAACTCTACGTCGAATCGGCCCGCGCCGTCGGCGCCCGCCCGCTGCGCATCGTGTTCCACTACATCCTGCCGCAATTGTTGCCAGCGATACTGGTGCAGTCGAGCTTCGTTTTCGCCTATGCGGTGATCTCGGAGGCGGGGCTGAGCTTTCTCGGCGTCGGCGTTCAGCCACCCGCGCCGTCCTGGGGCGGCATTCTCAGCGACGGCCGCACCTACATGGCGATCGCGCCGTGGATCACCGTCTTTCCGGGACTCGGCATTCTGCTCATCGTGCTCGGCCTCAACCAGCTCGGCGACGGCCTGCGTGACGCGCTCGATCCGCGGCTCAGAAGCCTGAGCTGAACACCAAACCACAGACACTTCAGGGAGAACCACCGAATGTCCATCGTTCTGAAGGCCGGCAAGATCATCGACGGCACCGGCAAGGCGTCCTTTGCCGGCGACGTGGTGATCGAAGGCGACCGTATCGCCGTCGTCGGAGCTGGCGCAGCGCCAGCCGCCGGTGCCCAGGTGATCGACGTTTCAGGCCACACCGTCTTGCCGGGGCTGATCGATCCGCATGTGCACATCACGTACGGGGAAACGGTGGTCGAGCCGCGCTCCTGGACGGGTTTCTCCAAGGTGAATACCGAACAGGAGGACGGCTTCTTCCGGATGGCAGACAAGGCCGGGCGTGACGTCGCCATGGGTGCCTACGCCTGCCGTCGGACGCTGCTCGCCGGCTTCACGACGGTTCGCGATGTCGGCGTCGCCGCCGGCTACAGCGACATCGTGCTGCGCGAGGCGATCAAGAACGGCTTTCTGATCGGCCCCCGCATCCTCGCTTGCGGCGGCGGCATCGCCATAACCGGCGGCCACGGCTGGAACATCGGTGTCGTCGAGGCGGACGGTGTTGACGCGCTTCGGTTGGAGACGCGGCGCCAACTCAAGGCCGGAGCCGACGTCATCAAGATATTCGCCACACGAGCAGGTGGCGGCGAATGGTCGGGCGGGCCAGAGTTCTCGGTGGATGAGATGCGCGTCATCTGCGACGAGGCTCACCAGCGCGGCAAGCATGTCGCCGCTCACGCCGTCGGCGCCGAAGGCATCAAGCGTTCGGTGCTCGCTGGTGTCGACACCATCGAGCATGGCTGCCTCGTCGACGAGGAGGGCGCCGAGATGATGGCAGAGCGCGGCACCTGGCTGATCTCGACTCTCTATCCCTTCGAGCGCCAGGCTACCCGTGCCAAGGAGCTCGGCTATCCCGGCCATATGGGCTCGTCCTCCGCGGCGATCATGGAAGTCTATCCGGACAATCTGCGCATGGCCGCGCGCAAGGGCGTGAAGATTGCGTTGGGGTCCGACTGCGGCATTCCCGATCTGACGCCGCACGGCGAGAACGCGCTGGAGATCGTGCTCTATGCGCAGTTGGTCGGCGTTCCCGCGGTGAACGCGATCCATTGCGCGACAGGCGCTGCTGCCGAAGCGATCATGCTCGGGAAGGAGATCGGCACTCTTACGCCCGGCAAGATCGCCGACGTGGCGGTGGTCCGCGGCGACGTGGAGGCAGACCTTTCGCTTCTTCTCGACCACGACAACATCCGCCATGTCTTCCAGGCCGGGGTGCAGTCGGTGGAGAACGGCAGGCTCATTGTCTGAAGCGTCGGCGCGGGTGCGTCGCGCCTGCGCCTAGTCGCCGTATCGCGTGACCGGATAGTGCGTCGAACTCTTGATCCTGCGGATCGCGATCAGCGACTTGAACTGTTTGATGTTGGCATTGTCGTGGAAGAGGTCGGTAATGATGGCGTCGTACTCTTCGATGTCCGCCACGTGGACAAGCAGCACGAAATCGGCGTCGCCTGTCACGTAGTAACAGTGCAGGATCCGCTCGTTCCTCAGCACCGACTTCTTGAATTGGTCGATCAGGTCTGGCCGTTCGCGCTCGATCGTCACCTCGACGATGACGGTCATGCTCCGGCCGACCATCACCGGATCGATAATGGACACGTCCGCGACGATGACGCCTGTTTCGCGCAGGCGCTTGACGCGCCGAAGACAGGTTGCCGGCGAGCTGTTCACGCGCTCGGCGAGTTCCGAA
>Ga0335075_10012772_pt1 | contig 12675 bp, 15 predicted proteins | sample Lox_Sample_24_FD_206723 | JGI IMG/M metagenome (GOLD analysis project Ga0335075, IMG submission 206723) | Soil microbial communities from Loxahatchee National Wildlife Refuge, Florida, United States - Lox_Sample_2.4 | ecosystem: Environmental > Terrestrial > Soil > Wetlands | place: USA... | reverse complement strand
GCCGTTTATCGACAGCCTGAACCCCGCCGCAGACACGCTGGCGCTGTCGACCACCGATGTCGATTTGGGCCCGGTCCAGGTCGGTCAGCGGCTGACCGTCGCCTGGCAGGGCAAGCCGGTCTTTATCGATCACCGCCCCGAGGCGGAGATCAAGGCGGCGCAGGATGTCGATTGGCACTCGCTGCGCGACCCGCAGCCCGATTCGGCGCGGGTGCAAAAGCCGGAATGGCTGATCGTCGTTGGCGTCTGCACGCATCTCGGCTGTATTCCCTTGGGCCAGAAGCAGGGCGATGACCGCGGCCCCTATGGCGGCTGGTTCTGCCCGTGCCATGGCTCGCAATATGATACCTCGGCCCGCATCCGAGGCGGCCCGGCACCGCTGAACCTGCTGGTCCCGCCCTATAAATTCACCTCCGACACCAAGATCACGATCGGCTAGGAAACGCCATGCCCGTAACCGGAACCGGCCGAACCAGCCGGATCATCCGCTGGATCGACTATCGGCTGCCGTTTGTCGCGACGATGGAGCATGAGCTCTACGAGTATCCGACACCGCGCAACCTGAACTACTGGTGGAATTTCGGCTCACTGGCCGGGATCATCCTGGTGATCATGATCGTCACCGGCATTACGCTGGCGATGTATTACACGCCGAACTCGACGATGGCGTTCGACTCGGTCGAGCGCATCATGCGCGACGTCAATTATGGATGGCTCCTGCGCTACATCCACATGAACGGCGCGTCGATGTTCTTTATGATCGTCTACATCCATATGTTCCGCGGGCTCTATTACGGCTCGTACAAATACCCGCGCGAGCTGTTGTGGCAGCTGGGCGTCGTTATCCTCCTCTTGATGATGGCGACCGCGTTCATGGGCTACGTGCTGCCTTGGGGGCAGATGAGCTTCTGGGGCGCGACGGTCATCACCAATCTGTTCTCGGCGATCCCGGTGTTCGGCTCAAAGATCGTGACGCTGCTGTGGGGCGGGTTCACGGTCGGCAACCCGACTCTCAACCGCTTCTTCTCGCTGCATTATTTGCTGCCGTTCGTGATTGTCGGCGTGGTCGGGCTGCACCTGATCGCGCTGCACACGCACGGCTCGAACAACCCGCTCGGCATCGACAGCAAGGGGCCGCAGGATTCGATCCCGTTTCACCCCTACTACACCATCAAGGACATGTTCGGCCTGATGATCTTCCTGATCATCTTCTCGATCTTCGTGTTCTATATGCCGAACGCGCTGGGCGATCCGCAGAACTATATCCCGGCGAACCCGCTGCAGACGCCGCCCGATATCGTGCCCGAATGGTACTTCCTGCCGTTCTACGCGATCCTCAGGTCGATGACGTTCGACGTGCTCGGCATTCCGAGCAAGCTGATCGGCGTCATGCTGATGTTCTCGTCGATCATTATTTTGTTCCTCCTGCCGTGGCTCGATACCTCGCGGGTGCGCAGCGCCACGTTCCGGCCGATCTACAAAAAGGTCTTCTGGCTGCTGGTGATCGACGTGTTCACGCTGGGCTACTGCGGCGCGCATCCGCCCGCCGGCACCATCGTCATCGTCGGCCAGCTCGCGACCTTCTACTACTTCTTCCACTTCCTCATTCTGTTCCCGCTGCTCGGCAAGCTCGAGCGGCCGCGGCCGCTGCCGACGAGCATCGGTGCCGCGGTACTGCCGGCCAGCGCGGCGGGGGGCAACTGATATGTCGAGGTTTGCGCCACGGTTTTTGGCCATCGTTATCGCGCTGCTGGCCTTCGCCGGCGTCGCCCGCGCCCAGGAAGAGGCCCCGGCACCGCCGCACCAGCAATGGTCGTTCCAGGGGGTGTTCGGCACTTATGACCAGGCGGCGTTGCAGCGCGGCTATCAGGTCTACAAAGAGGTCTGCTCGGCCTGCCATCCGGTCAAGCATCTCTACTATCGGGACCTGACCCAGCTCGGCTATACCGAGGACCAGGTCAAGGGCATCGCGGCGCAGTATCAGGTGACCGACGGCCCCAACGACCAGGGCGAAATGTACCAGCGCCCCGCCAAACCGTCCGACCCGATGGTAGGTCCGTTCGCCAACGACCAGGCGGCGCGGGCGGCCAACAACGGCGCCCTCCCGCCCGATCAGTCGCTGATCGTCAAGCAGCGCGAAGGCGGGCCCGATTACGTTTATGCGATCGTCGCGCTCGGCTACAAGCAGGCGCCGGCTGACTTCAAGATGCAGCCCGGGATGAACTACAACGAGTATTTCCCCGGTCATCAGATCGCGATGGCGCAGCCGCTGAGCACCGACGGCCAGGTCACCTTTGCCGACGGCACCAAGGCGACGGTCCCGCAAATGGCGCATGACGTCACCACCTTCCTCGCCTGGGCCGCCGAACCCAATCTCGACGAGCGGCACCGTATGGGCGCGAAGGTGATCCTGTTCCTGGTCATCGCCGCCGGCATCTTCTACGCCGCAAAGCGCCGGATCTGGGCCGCCCTGCATTAAGTTGGGCGCTGCAAGGGGACGACTTTCTCTTGTCATTCCGGGGACATCGCGCAGCGATGAACCCATGAACACGGACCTCGAACAGCCTGTTTCCGGCGCCGCAAAATACTTGGATCAGACCGTGTTCATGGGTTCGAGGTTCCGGCCGGCCTCCGAGGCGGCCGCGAAGCGACCCTCAAGGACGCAGCGAGGCAGATGCAGCGTCAGTTCACCCGGCCGCTCACATGTGGCTTGAGGGCGGCATGGAGCAGGTTACAGGTCGGCGTCGGGATGTCATGTTTCTTGCCGAGATCGACAACCTTGCCGGCGAACCAGGGTAGCTCGATGCGGTTGCCGCGCAGCAAATCGTTGCACATCGAGGTCATGTGGTGCGGCGGCATCCCGCGCATTTGCGCGCTCACCCTATCGAACGCGTCGTCAGTTAAGGCCACGCCCTCGGCGCGGCCGACCGCGATCGTCTCGCGCAGCGCGCCTTCGCACAGCGCCCAGAGTTCCGGGTCCTCGCGGTAGATACCGAGTGGCACACGGGTTAGCGAGTTGACGCTGGACAGCGGCACGATGCCAAGAAACTTCTCCCAGATCGGCACCAGCACATCCGGCTCGAACTCGCCATTGAACCCGGCTTCGCTGCAAAGATTGGCGAGCGCCTGGCCGCGCTGACTCATGCGCCCATCGATCTCGCCATAGATCAACCGCTGATAGGTCCCGGTCTGGCGCACCACGCCCGGCGCGACGATCGACCCGGTGACCCAGGCGGTGCCGGCCATCATCGCCTCGTGCCCAAGGATCGGGATCAGCCGCTCATGGGCGTCGACACCATTTTGTTGCGGGATGACCGCGGTTTCCGGCCCGACCATCGGCTTGATCGCCGCGCCAGCGCTCTCGACATCCCACAGCTTGACGCAAAAGATCGCGTAATCGACGACACCGATGCCGCCGGGATCGTCGGTCGCCTGTACCTTGGGCAGATGGGTCTCGCCGCGGTCACCCTCGATCTCGAGGCCGTTCGCCTGCATCGCCGCGAGATGCGCGCCGCGGGCGATAAAGATTACCTCGGCGCCGGCCTTGGCCAGCGCGGCGCCGAAGATACAGCCGATCCCGCCGGCGCCAACAATCGCTATGCGCATCTGCTCCTCCCGTTTGCCCGTCACTTACCCTAGGCTGACGGCGCCTATCAACACAGGAGCAATGCAAATCATGGCCCAAACCCAATCCTCACCGGCGCGTGACGCCATACGCGGCACCGTGCCGAAATTGGCCGAGATCGCCGACACGCTGATCTATGGCGAGATCTGGGAAGGCCCGCATCTGTCAAAGCGCGACCGCAGCCTCATCGTCTGCGGCGTGCTGATGGCGATGGGCCGCGACGAGCAGCTGCGCGGCCATCTCGCCCGCGCGCTCGACAATGGCTGCACCAAGGACGAGATCGCCGAGATGATCACCCATATCGCCTTCTATTCCGGCTGGCCCACCGCGATGACCGCCGCGCGCCTGGCGAAGGAGGTGTTCGAGACGCGGTAGGTTGTTCAGGGGGCGACGACTTGGCGGACCTCGCCAGGTTGCGCCTCGTCGATTGCCGAAGCGACGGCTGGCATCAGCGGAAGGAGGTCGTCGAATCTATTGCTGCGAGCAACCAAGACGATGACGGCGAGATCAGACCCAACGAGGTTCTGCTGAAACTGGAGATTTCTGTCGGCGGTTACAAAAACCTCGAACCCTCTCGCATGCGCTCGCCGCAGCAACTCGCCATTTTTCAGGCTTGACCAGCCCTCCTGTTGCACAGTGCGAACGTGATGCGCTGGCAAGTGCCGGCGCAACCGATGGGGAAGGTGTTCATCCAGCAAGACGCGCACGGGCGCTCAACGTGTCGTTGGCGTCTTCGAGCACCGCCAACGCCTGCTCTCTCGACACCGACGGAAAGTCGTCGAGAAACTCATCCAGGCTGTACCCGCCTTCGAGGTAGTCGATCAGATTGCGCAACGGCACGCGCGTGCCGACAAACACCGGTATTCCACCCATAATCTCGGGATCGCTGTGAATGACCGGAGCAGACGTGACCATGTCGTCTTATAGAGCACAGTCAGGCTGTTGCCTATGCCGTGTGACGCTAGCGCGACCCGGTGTTCAGGCGGCGCGCGCGAAAAACGGCCGACGCCAGCGTTGCCACCAGTGGCGTCTTGGCGGTCGCGCGACGAGCGGGCCGCCGGCCGCTTCTTCCTCGGCGACCGTGCCGGTCCTAACATCTTCGACCACCACCGTCTGTTCTCGCAGCAGGGCGTATTCCCTCTCTGTCGCGAACTCTCGGTTGCCGGCTTCCGTCGCCAGCGCATGCAGCGCGGCCATGTCCGTCCGGATGCGGTTCGAGCGACAATAGTCCCGCAAGGCGACGACATCGACATGCAGCCCGATGACATGATGCCCGGCGGCGACGAACTCCCGCCGCCTCTGGTCTTCAACGATACGCCATTCCTCAAAGGTCTCGGGAAGCCGTCCGTCGCAAAGCGCGTAAAGGGCCGGGTAGTCAATCGGTGCGACCAGACCGACGTAATAGAGAGACATGGCAACTAACTCGGATTTAGGACGAATTGCAGAGATAACAGCTCGTCAAATTCCGAGTTCCGGTCGCCCGATGGGGCGGGGCGCGGCTAGGCTGCGTCGTGAAAGATGATCCCAAGCGTGAAGCGCTGGCCGGAATGCAGCCGGCTGACGCCGTGCCGCATGGTCGCGCGGTAATAGCCGCGGGCGCCGGCGACCGGTCGGTGGTTGACCGGGAAGATCACCGCGTCGCCCTGGCGCAGCGGCACGATCTCGGCCTTTGACTGACGGCGCGGCCGCTGTTCGACAAGCACGAACTCGCCGCCGGCAAAATCCTCGCCGGGCCGCGACAACAGCACCGTCGCCTGCAGCGGAAAGACCAGCTCGCCGTACAAATCCTGATGCAGGCAATTGTAGTCGCCCGGCCCGTATTTGAGGATCAGCGGGGTCGGGCGCAGCTGCCCGGCGTCGTGACAGCGGGCGAGGTAATCGTCGAGCGCGGCGGGGAATTTCGCCTCGCGACCGAGCTGCCGCTCCCAGCTATTGGCGATAGGCGCGACCTGCGAATAGAGGCGCTGCCGCCACGCGGCGATAAGCGGCGGGTGCGGATAGGCGAGGTATTTGTATTCGCCGCTGCCATAGCCGTGCCGCGCCATGACCACCCGGCTGCGGAACTTGTCGCGCTCGTCATAGAGCGCGATCAGGTCGTGGCATTCTTGCGTATCGAGCAGACCGGGCAGCACCGCATACCCGTCGCGGTCGAGCGCGGCGGCAAGGTCTGCCATCCGCGCTTGCCTGCCCTCACCGGCCTCCGGGCTGCGCCCGTCGGCACCGTCTCCCGCAGTGCGGGAGAGGGGGTGGGCGAGGGTATTATTCCGCCGCATCGGCCGTTGCCGTCGCGCCCTCGGCGGCGAGCAGCGCGCGCTTGCGTTCGACACCCCAGCGATAGCCCGCGAGGTCGCCGTCGCGGCGCACGATGCGGTGGCACGGCACCAGCAGCGCCAGCTTGTTGGCGGCGCAGGCGGCGGCCACCGCGCGCACCGCTTTTGGCTGACCCAGCGCCGCGGCGATCTCGGTATAGGTCGCGGTCTTGCCGGGCGGCACTTTCTGTAGCGCCCGCCAGACGCGCGCCTGGAACGCGGTGCCGCGGATGTCGAGCGGCAAGTCGGGCTGCTCGGCCGGGTCGGTCACAAAGTGCACGATCCGCTCGGCCCAGCGCGCCAGCCGATCATCCGCCGGCCAGATCAGCGCCGCCGGAAAGCGGCGCCGCAGATCGGCCTCGAGCGGCGCCTTCTCGTCGCCGAGCGCGGTCATGCAGATGCCGCGCTCGGTCGCCGCGACCAACGCCCAGCCGAGCGCCGCGGCCCCCGGCACGCCGCGCCGCCGGGGTCATGCCCAACCCCAGCGGCGCGGCCTCATAGGCCCGCGAGCTGGCGCCAAAACCGGCGGCGTAGACGGCCTCGGCGACATTGTCGCCGGCGTCGAGCCGGTCGGCGAAGCGGCCGAGCCGATGCGCCTTGCCCCATTCGCGCGGGGTCGCGCCGGTGATCTGCTTGAAGACGCGGTGGAAATGATAGCGGCTGATACCAGCGGCGTCGGCGAGCTCGTCGAGTGTCGGCAGCGTATCGCGCTCGCGGATCAGCGCGCAGGCGCGCTCGACGGCGGCGATATGGCGATCGGCTTGCGAGTTTTCATTCGGCCGGCAGCGCTTGCACGGGCGAAACCCGGCGGCCTCGGCCTCTTCGTTTGTCCGGTAGAACGCGACGTTCTTGCGCAGCGGCTGGCGCGACGCGCAGCCCGGCCGGCAATAAACCCCAGTCGTCTTGGTCGAATAGACCCATTGCCCGTCCTGCGAGGCATCATGCGCGCGCACTGCGTCCCAACATTGCTCTTGGTCCAACCCAGCTTGGTCTAACATGATCGTGCTCCTCGGCATCGTCATGGCGAGAAGATGGGCCAATCGTCCAGCGCTCTCTATCCGCCGATTGCTTTCTAATTCGCACCCGCGATGCCTGCCCCGCAACCAGCGAGCGTTGCCCGATCGCGCCGGCACGGTCTAACCTCTTCACATAGCCATTCGGGAGGGAAATGCCATGACCACGTTTGTCGCCGGCGGCACCGGATTTATCGGCCGTCGCCTGATCCCGCTTCTCGTCCAGCGCGGCGAGGAGATCGTGGTCATGGACATCAACCCGCAGACCGCCGACTACTCCGCCTATGGCAAGCAGGTGCGCGTGGTGCGCGGCGATGTCAGCCAGTTCGACGATTTCCAGGCGCGGATCATCGAGGCCAAGCCCGACCGGGTGATCAACCTCGCCTATTACATCGGCAGCGACCTGCCGCCCCGCGTCGCGTTCAAGCTCAACGTCCTCGGCATGGATAATTGCTTTGAGGCGTCGCGGCTCGCCGGGGTCAACCGGGTCGTCTACGCCAGTTCGGTCGCGGTGAGTGGGGAGCAGAAGAATTACGGCGAGCGCATGGTCGACGAGACCGACCACAAGCACGGCCACGTGCAATACGCGATGCACAAGATCTTCAACGAGTGGCAGGCGCAGGATTACCGCGAAAAGCACGGGATGGAGATCACCACGATCCGCCCTGCCAACGTGACCGGCCCCGACAAGATTTTCGGCTCGGTCGACCATGTGTTCATCGTCACCAAGCCGGCGCGCGGCGAGCCGGTCACCATGCCCTACAAGGACGCGATGCGCGCGCCCGTGCATGTCGACGAGATCGCCGAGATTTTCGCCCGGGTCGCGATGAAGGACAAACCCGACCACGCGATCTACAACACCGGCGGTCAGACGATCAGCCTTGGCGAGATCGCCGATATCGTGCGCGAATTCATCCCCGACGCGCAGATCAACTTTGACAACGAGACCGGCGGCCGCGAGCGCAGCGGCAATTTCATGATCGACAATTCGCGGGTCGTGACCGAATTCGGCATCCAGTACCGGCCGTATCGCGAGCGTGTGCTGCAGATCATCAACGACGTGCGCGCCGAACGCGGCCTGCCGCCGCTGACTGATCGGTAGCCGCTGTCATTGCGGGCGCAGCGAAGCAATCTCGATCCGCCTTTGCCCTCTGCGGCCCGAGGTTGCTTCGTCTCGCCGCTGCTCGCAACGACGCACACGCTCATCGCTTGAACAGCGCCTCGGCGCCGCCGCGGTGTTTGCGTTTCTCGGTAATCTCGGCCTGCGCGCGGGCGATCTCGGCTTCGAGCCCGGCGACATATTCTTCGAGCTCGGCGATGCCGAGCAGGGTCAGGTCCTTCAGCGGCGCCGGTTTGTGGCTCACCGGCAGGTCGTCTTCTTCCATCATCTTCCTCCGCCCCTCGCATGCCGCTTTCATCGGCAGGCGCGTCCCATTATATCGATAACATGACAATCGGGCCTGCGCGGCCCCCAACACATAGAACCCAGGACCCTACCATGCGCTCACCGTTGATGCCGAAAGCGACCGCCGTCTGGCTGGTCGAGAACACGTCGCTGACCTTTGACCAGATCGCCGACTTTTGCGGCTTGCATCCGCTTGAGGTGCAGGCGATCGCCGATGGCGAGGTCGCGACCCAAATGCTGGGCCTCGATCCGGTCGCCAACGGCCAGACCACGGCGGCCGAGATCGAGCGCTGCCAGAAGGACCCCGACGCCCGCATGAAATTGCTGGAGACGGCGATTCCGCCCCAGTACCAGCGTCATAAAGGCCCACGCTACACGCCGATCGCCAAGCGCCAGGACAAGCCCGACGCGGTCCTTTATCTGCTGCGCAACCATCCTGAATTGTCCGACGCGCAGATATGCAAGCTGGTCGGCACCACCAAGCCCACGATCAACGCGGTGCGCGATCGGACCCATTGGAACAGCCCGAACCTCAAGGCACGGCACCCGGTCGGCCTCGAGCTGTGCACGCTCGAGGAACTCGACCAGGCTGTCACCAAGGCGACGCGCGGCAAGAAATCCCTGGCCGATATCGAAGCCGAGATCGCTGCCCGCGCCGCCGAGGAAGAGGACGTCGAGGCTTAAGTTCACGCTGTCATTCCGGGGCGGCTCGCAGAGCCGAACCCGGAACCCATGAACACCGGCTTCGACAACCTCCCTCGAACGGGTCAGCGTGACATTGGTCCGTGTTCATGGGTTCCGGGTCTACCACTGCGTGGCATGCCGGAATGACAGGGGAAAATTTCGATGCCCAGCCTGATCCTCGTCGGCGACGTCAATCTGATGAACCTCGACGACCCGACGGTGCCGTTTCGCCGGGTCGGTGAGGTGTTTGCCGGGGCCGATGCGATCTTCGGCAACCTCGAATGCCTGCTCTATCACCCGCCCGAGGGCCACAGCGTCGAGCAGGAAGGGTTCTTCGCCGATCCGGCGATCGCCGGCGAAGCGTTGCGGCTGGGCGGGTTCTGCGCGGTCGGGTTGGCGAACAACGTCAACTACGGCGGCGCGGCGATCCTCGGGTCGATCGCGCAGCTCGACCGGCTCGGTCTTGCCCATACCGGCGCCGGTGCCGATGCCGCCGCCGCGCGGATGCCGGCGATCGTCGAGCGCGCGGGCGTGCGGCTCGGGTTTATCCAGCGCAGCTCGGTCTATTGGCCGACCAACCATGAGGCGGGCCAGAAAAGCCCGGGCATCGCCGCGTTGCGCGCGCACACCGCGTACCAGGTGCCGGCGCACAAGACGCGGCCGGAAATTCCGCCGATGAACCGGCCCGGCGTGCCGCCGATCATCATCACCTGGCCGGACCGCGCCTATCTCGCGCAGTTCGCCGAGGATATCGCGGCGCTGCGCCGCCAGGTCGATGTCGTCGTCGCCTCGTGCCATTGGGGGCTGGGCGAGGAGGTGCTCGATTATATGACCGAGATCGCCCATGCGGCGATCGATGCCGGCGCCGATATCGTGATCGGCCACGGCCCGCATTATTCGCTGCCGGTCGAGGTCTACAAGGGGAAGCCGATCTTTTACGGGCTCGGCAGCTTTTCATTTCATACCGGGCATGGCGGACGGCGCCACGGCGATTGGATCGGCATGATGGCGCAAGTAGAGATCGCGCCGGGACGCATCGGCGAGGCGAGCTTCCGCTTTGTCCGCCACAACGACGCCAACGAGACGGTGCTGTGTCCGCTCGCCGCCGAGGCGGAGACTCTCGCACGATTGATCGACCGTGCCGCCCGCACCGGCACGCGGCTGGAGCCGAACGGCGATTGGGTGAAGCTCGCTCTTTAACGCCGCTTCCCGGCGAAGGCCGGGACCCACTTGTCCGCCGCTCGAAACCCGGAAGGGTAGGCCCCGGCTTTCGCCTGGGAGCGGTGCAGATCGAAGCGCCCGATGGCTACAGCGCCATCAATTGCTCACGAAGTTCCTTGTTGTCGCGCAATTCGGCCGCCGGGCCGGCGTGGCGCACCGCGCCCTTCTCCAGCACATAGACGCGGTCGGCGAGCGACAGGGAGAATTCGACGCCTTGCTCGGCGAGGAGGATCGTCAGACCCTGGTCGCGCAGCTCGCCGATCTTTTCGCGCAGCATCTCGACCACCAGCGGCGCCAATCCCTCGGAGGGCTCATCGAGCAGCAGCAGCTCGGGGTTGCCCATCAGCGTGCGGCCAATCGTCAGCATCTGCTGCTCGCCGCCCGAGAGAAACCCGCCCTGGCGGTTGCGCAGCTCTTCCAGCTTGGGGAACAGCTCGCAAACCGTCGCGACCGTCCAGTGGCCGCGTCGTCCACCCGCGCGCCCGGCGACGTCGAGGTTTTCCCACACCGTCAGCTCGGCGAAGATGCGCCGGTCCTCGGGGACAAAACCGATCCCGGCGCGGGCGATCTGGTGCGGTGCCGAGCCGGCGATGTCCTTGCCCTTCCACACCACCCGGCCGCTCGCCGGCGGGGTCAGGCCCATGATCGAGCGCATCGTCGTCGTCTTGCCGACACCGTTGCGGCCGAGCAGACAGACGCATTCCCCGGCATTGATCTCGAGCGAGATGCCGAACAGCACCCGGCTCAGGCCATAGGCCGTATGGATGTCCTCGACGGTGAGGAGGGGCGTTGTCATTGGGAGGGGCCGTAGGCGACGCGGCAAACTCGCCCGTCAGCGCCAGACATGGTTGGGTTGAGTAGCGAGCGCCCGTGCCGGCCCCCATCCACCCGCAGTTTGCACTGCGGGTTTCCCCTCCCCCGTGGCCACGGGGGAGGGACAGCGAGGGGGCCGGCACCAACAGGGCGACCTAAACACGGCATGGTCAATGCTCACCCAAATACACGCGCCGCACTTCGGGGTCGGCGCGCACTTCCTGCGGGGTGCCGTCGGCGATCAAGCGGCCCTGATGCAGCACCGCGATCTTTTGCGAGATCTGAAAGACGACGTCCATGTCGTGCTCGGTGAAGAGCAGGGTCAGCGCCCGTTCGCTGGCGATCTTCTCGATCAGCCGGATCGTGTCGTGCGTCTCCGTCGCCGACATCCCGGCGGTCGGTTCGTCGAGCAGCAGCAACGCAGGGTCGCTCGCCAAGGCCAGTCCCAGTTCGAGCTGCTTCTGATTGCCGTAGCTGAGCGTGCCGGCGACCGTGTTCTCTCGCCCGGCAAGGCCGATCGACGCGAGCAGCGCGTGCGTTTCGTCGCGGTAGAAGGTCTCGGCGCGCGACCAGAAATCGCGCCCGCGACCACGATGCACGAGATAGGCGGCCTGCACGTTCTCAAACACCGTGAGGCGCGGGAAGATGTTGGTGCGCTGAAACGATCGGCCGAGCCCGAGCCCGCAAATCTTGTGCGGTAGCACGCCGGTGATGTCGCGGCCGTCGAGCACCACCGAGCCGCTATCGGGCTGCAGATGCCCGGTGATCAGGTTGAAGAGAGTCGATTTGCCGGCGCCGTTGGGGCCGATCACCGCCGCGATCTGCTGCGTCTCGACCGTGAACGACACATCGCCGACCGCGACAAAGCCGGCAAAGCTCTTGCGCAGGTTGGTGACCTCAAGCATCGGAGCGACGATGCCTCAGGCGGTTCCAGCCGGAATCGAGCGCGCCCATGATCCCGCCCGGAAAACCGTAAAGCAATATGATGAGGATCGCGCCCAGCACGAACGGCCAGTATTCGGTGTATTCGGTGATCTGTTGGTTGAGGATCGTCAGCACCGCGGCGCCGACCACCGGACCCCAGAAATGGTTCATCCCGCCGAGGATCGTCATGATCATCACATCGGCGGATTTCGACCAGAACACATAATCGGCGAAGACACCGCGGTTGAAGATGCCGAACAGCGCGCCGGAAAACCCGGCAAAGACGCCGGCGACGGTAAACGCGGCGAGCTCGTAGCGGCGGACATTGACGCCGACAAAAGAGGCACGCTCCGGGTTTTCGCGGATCGTCGTCAGCACCCGGCCAAACGGCGACCGTTCGATCCGGTGCAGGGCCGCGACGCACAGCATGACCAGGACGAGCGTCAGGAAATAGAACTCCTCCCCGATGCGGAAATGGCCGAAGCCCGGCAGATGCGACATCCAGCCGAGATCCGGGAAGGGCACATCGGGAAGACCCTGGTCGCCGCCGGTCACATCGTTCCACTTGAAGCAGATCGCCCAGACGATCTGCGAGAAGGCGAGCGTCAGCATGGCAAAATATATTTTTGTCAGGCGCACGCAGAAATAGCCAAAGACCAGCGCGAACAACCCGGAGCCGAT
>Ga0335075_10012770_pt1 | contig 12675 bp, 9 predicted proteins | sample Lox_Sample_24_FD_206723 | JGI IMG/M metagenome (GOLD analysis project Ga0335075, IMG submission 206723) | Soil microbial communities from Loxahatchee National Wildlife Refuge, Florida, United States - Lox_Sample_2.4 | ecosystem: Environmental > Terrestrial > Soil > Wetlands | place: USA: Florida... | reverse complement strand
ATGCAGCTCATCTACCTGTTCCGGTGTCGTCTCGTCTCGATACCGGTACGTGATCAGTCGGTAGACCACGGCTGACCTCCCCTTGTTGTGCTGGCGGGCGACTGCATCAGCGGGTGTTGCCTCTGTTTGCCCCAAGCGTCTGGGCGAGCTCCGCGATGTCTGGCTGCTCCTCAAGCCGCTGACTGAGAATCTCGGTGATCCTGCCGGCGAGGGACGCATCCCAGTCGTCCGAAACGTCGAACGACACGACATCTTCGAGCAATGGGAGCCCTTGGTGGTCCGCCTCCGCGTGGATCGGATCGAGATGGTACGCCTTCAAAGCGTCAAGATCGCGAAGCGTGACGATCATCGAGTGCGAGAAGTACCCTTCCGAGTCGATGACTTGACCGACGACGACCGAGTCAACCGCTTCGATCTCCGCGAATCGGTGCATCGACTCGACGACCGAAGCGATCTGTTCGTCAGAGGCCTCCGGCTTAAAGCGAAAGCGCAAAATGTGAAGGATCATCGGACATCTCCTGCGCCGCTCCTCGACGCGATTGACAGCAAAAAAAGGGGGCGGCCTTACCCAAGCTCACTCGGGCGCAACCTTGTCATGACCGCTAGCGGTGTTCGGGTGCGCGGGTCCCACCATTGGCTCGGCCGAGGCTTCGGTCGCCACACCTTCACCGGATCCCAGGTCCGCACCGAGGTACCCACGCATGACGGTGGCTTCGTCGAGATCGCTGGCGGGACCACTAAACGCGATTTCCCCGCGATTGAGCAGGTAGACCGTGCTCGCCATTTCGAGCGCGCGGTTGACGTATTGCTCGACGAGGAGAATCGAAATGCCCTCTGAGACAAGCCGCATGAGGGACTCGAAAATCTGATCCACGATGCGTGGGGCCAGGCCCATCGAGACCTCGTCCAGGAGCACGACGGATGGCGAGGACACGTAGCAGCGCGCCACGGCGAGGATTTGCTGTTCTCCCCCCGACATCGTGCCAGCAATCTGGCCTAGTCGCTGCTTAAGAATCGGGAACGCCTCCAGTGCGCGGTCCATCCCAGTCCCGCGGGGCGCCCATGGCGGGATCTGCAGCGTGAGGTTGTCCCTGACCGAGAGCCGCCGGAAGATCCCGCGCCCCTCGGGAACCAGACACACTCCTCCGTGGGCGCGTTCAAACGCCGGCTGTTTCGTCACATCCTCGCCGCCCAGCCAGATGCTCCCACTAGATGGGCGCATGAGACCGGCCGCGGTCCGCAGCAAGGTAGTCTTCCCGGCGCCATTCGGCCCCAACAATGCCTGAACGACACCACGACCGACGCTGACGCTGACGTCGCGGAGCACCGTCGTCCGGCCGTAGGCGGCTGTGATGTCCCGGAGTTCAAGCGCGCCAGTTGCAGGGGCGGGTGCGGACGCTTTCGGATCGTCCAACCCGGTGGTGATCACACTCTCGCCCCCTCGACAGACTGTGTCTCTGCGTCGATTGGTGGGGCCGACGCTTCGACGCTCTCGTCACCAAGGTAGGCGGCCTGAACAACCGGGGCACCTGCCACCTGCTGTGGCGTGCCCTCAAAGATCAGGCGTCCGAAGTCGAGCACATAGATGTACTCGCACACGTCCATGACGAGCGACATGTCGTGTTCGACGATCAGGACGCCGACTTGACGCTCCCGAACGACACGCTCGAGAATCCGCGCGAACCTCGCCGTCTCAGTTCGATCGAGGCCAGACGATGGCTCGTCCAATAGGAGGATTCGGAACGAACCAGCGAGACAGCGTGCAAGTTCCACTAGGCGACGGTGTCCGGTCGACAGCGCTCCGACCGGGGTCTGCGCGAGATCTTCGATGCCGCAGATTGTCAGGGCGTGTTCGGTGGCTGTGCGCAGCTTGCGCCCATCGCTGCGCCGCCCGAACATGTGGCGCAGTGGGTTTGAACCTGCGAGCAGTGCTTCCGCGCCGAGCGCCACGTTCTCACGGACCGTCAGGGAATCGAACAGCTGCATCTGCTGGAAGGTTCGGCCGATCCCGCGCTGGGCCCGGCGTGCCGGCCCGGCCGACGTTATGTCCCGGTCGTCGAGCCGAATCTTGCCGCCCGTCGGCGATACAAGACCGGAGCAGGCATTGAATGTCGTGGTCTTGCCTGCGCCATTGGGTCCGATCAGCCCAGTTATCCGACCCGTCGGTGCGCGGATGTCGAGGCCTTCGACAGCAACCAGCCCGCCAAACCGGATCGTGAGCCCGCTGACGTCAAGCTGACCTGTACCCACGTGCTCACGGTAATCCAAGGCCGTTCCGCTGTCCTGGGAGCCAGCTGCCGACACGGCTTCTGAGGTCTGCCCTCGCCGGAAGAGCGCGTCGAGTTTTTCTTGGACGAACAGAGGCGCCCCGCGCAGGTGGTCGGGCGTGAGCGTGTATAGCACGGCCGAGACGCCAAAAATCAACTGAAGCCAATACGAGGTCTGGAAGCCTGAGATGTAGGACGGCGGAATCGTGAGGGCGAGGCCGGCAACTATTGCGTACCACGGGGCCCCGCCGACGACGATCATGACGAGTGCGAGATAGGTGAGTGACTCAAGGGGCGGATACGAGGTGATCGACACCGTCTGCGCGGCGGCCCCAGAGAGCGCGCCCGACACCGCAGCCAAGCCGGCAGAGATAGAAAAGACGAGCACCCACGTGACGACAGTCGACGCGCCCCCTGTTGACACCGCGGTCGGCGAATCGGCCATCCCTCGGAGCAGCCGTCCAAGGCGGCTCTTATTCAGCCAGAGAACCAGGACGCAGGCAAGGATCGCGAAAATGAGAACCAGGTAGTAGTAACCGGTATCGGACCCGAGCCCGAACCACGTCGGGCGCGGCACGCTTACGCCGGCACCAGACGGACCGAACATGAAGCCCTGCTGATAAAACGCGTATTCGACAAAGACACCAAATCCAAACGTTGCGAGCGCCAGATATAGTGGCGTCAGCCTGATTGCCGGGATCGCTAGCAGCGCCCCGACCGGGACCGCGATCAATCCCGCCACGATGAGGGCCGGGAGCCACGGCAAGCCGGCCCCTGTCGCCAGGTGACCGAAGGCTGTCGCGCCGATCGCCATGAACGTGATATGGCACAGGGAGACCTGGCCGGCTGTTCGGACCAACAGCCCAAGCGAGAGAAACATGATGATGTTGGCTACCGCGACGGTCCAGTCTGTCAGGTGAATCCCAGCGAACGCGGGCACAACAGCCAGGAACGCGACGACCAGTGCCGCGCCGCCCACCTGCACCGAAGCTGGGGTTACCCAGGTTGGCCGACTCACTGGAATCGCGTGTGATCCCTCTGCGAGGTATTTGCGTGGGAACACGAGCAAGACGACGAACAAGACAATAAAGGGCAGCGCCGGGGCGACCCCAATCAGGATGCCGGTCGTGAAGTACTTGGTGGCCAACGATGCTGCGATGCCGATCCCAAGGCCGCCAGCAAACGTCAGAGGAAGGCTCGTGAAGGCACCAACCGCGGCCGCGCCGTAGGCTTGCACCACGAGTAGCGTGAGCTGCGTGGGATCCAGCGGAAGGACCGGTGCGAGAAGCACTCCAGACGCGCAGACGAAGAACATCCCGATGAGCCACGCGTATCGACGGATCCTGGTCGAACTGGTTCCCGCCAATTCCAGTAGTTCGGCCCCATCGACCACCGCACGCATCGCTTTGCCGGTGCGTGTCAGCCGAAAATAGACGTACAGGGCCAGGGTCGCAACCGACGCGACCAAGAACGTGACCAACTGCGCCACTTGCACTTCCGTACCGAAGATCTTGAACTCTCCCTGTCCCAGGAAGACGGGCACGGTCCGCGTAACCTCGACCCCGTAAAGCAGCACGATGATCGCCTCGATCGCCAACAACACACCGACCGTGCTGGTAACCCGGAAAGCCAAGCTCTTCGGGCTGAGTACCTTGGCTAGCTGGGCAAAGCCGAAGGCCAGGGGCGGCGCCACGACGAGTATCGCGACTGCGGCCGCGAGCGGCCAGACGACCGACTCTTGCACGTAGAGGCTGTAGAACACGTACGCCGAGATGGCGGCCAGCCCGCCCTGCGCAAAGTTGAAGAGGCTCGAGGTCTTGTATGTCAGAACGAGGCCGACACCAGCTAGTCCATAGATGGACCCGGACACCAAGCCGATGACGATGAACGGCAGGATCATGTCTTGTTCTCATCTCCCTCAAGGCAGCGCGTTGCCGCACTCGCGGCGGGTGTCCACCGCAAGCGGCTTTCCGCGCTTCAGGTCACGCGAACTTTAGTCGAGCGCCAGCCTGCTTGCAACCAAGTCACCAAAGGAACTCGCTTTATGGCCCCAGCCGTCCCGGCGTGCGAACGGGCTGGTGTGGCCGTCGACCCCGGTGGTCTTGCAGCTGCAGGGTTCGAGCTGATCCCGAGAGATCGACGTGGGTCCCGACTCGGCGGCGGCGAGATACGGGTGGCCGTCACTAGGTGCGAACGCTCGCACCGGCGCGTCCCGCAGGGACCATCGTGGCTCGACAAGCGCCGAGCCAACCGACCTGAAGGCGGGACGGCGGCTGCAGACCGATCCGAGGATCGCGTCCCGCCGACGCTCCGGGAGCCGGGAATAGCGATCGCGATCCAAGGGACGGGACGTCCCTGATGGACCTCGTCCGAAACGGTTCGCCCGGATTGCCACGCCCTATTGAGGCTTCGGGGGCGGTCGAAGGGTTGCTGAGAGCTAGGCCCTGCCCATCTCCGGGGGACCGCCAAAGATGCTCTGATCGATGACGGTCGGCATCGAAACGCGGATCGGTCGTTGCGTGTACGGGGGTTGAGCTGCGCGATTCGCCGGCATCGTGGGAGCCGTTCGCGCTTCTCTCGGGCTGGCCCGGAACCTGACGTCGGCTCGCGTCGCAGCAGAAGCTGGCCGCGACGGCGATGGGCAACCGCTCGCCGCGGCCAGTCTCGAGACCCCGGCGTCTCGAGTCCCACTTCCAACCGGCTTGGTAAGTGTTAGCGATATATTAAGCTACCAGTTATCTGGTGACTTAGTGGCCTTCCGTCGCTAGAGTCGCCGGCCGAGAGTTGGAGGGTCAGATGAAACGCAACGCATCCTTAGAGACGCTGCCGTATCTGCAGTGTGTCGAGCTGGTCTGGAGACGGCCGCACCCCTAGCGGGAGCGGGCTCCAGATCCGCATCGATGGGACACGCGGGGGCCTCGGAAACCCGGCGACTGGGCGCGTGCCGCCTTTTACCTCGCCCTGCCGGACGCCTGGCTTGGCCCACTGACAGAAGACCTGAGTTCAGACCACGGCAACCGCCGTTGCCAAACCGCCCGACCCAGTGACCAGGGTTCCGAAGTGATCGTTAGAGGAGGAGAACACATATGCCGTTCAGAAAATCCCGCAGCAAGCTAGCCGGACGCGGGATAGCCGGGGCAGCGATCCTTCCGCTCGCTGCCGTGGTCCTTGCTGCTTGCGGGTCAAGCTCGTCCAGCACGGGCACAGCCACGCCGTCATCGGCGAACTCGACTGCACCCGCCTCGAAGACGACTGGAGCGCCGCTCATACTTGGCGTCGCGTGCAGCTGCTCGGGCCCCGCCGCCTCCGCCTTTCTGGAGGTGCCAACGTTCATCCAGGCGTGGACGAAGTGGGATGACTCGCAGGGCGGCGTGGAGGGCCACCCGATCGAGGTGAAGCTGCTAGACGATGCTGGCGCGGCGGCCACCGCACTGCAGAACGCCAAGGCGCTGGTCCAGCAGGATCATGTTCAGGCTATCGTTGACATGAGCAACCAGGACGCGGCCTTCCAGAAATACGTGGAGACGGCTGGCGTGCCGGTTGTCGGCGGTGCCTCCTATAACTCACCCGCCGCCTCAAGTCCTGATTGGTTCCCGACTGGAGGCAATCTGATCGCAGTCGGAGGCTACGGACTCGGTGCGGAAGCTAAGGCGGCCGGCGGGAGCAAATACGGCGTGATGTACTGTGCCGAAGCGCCGGTCTGCGGGACGTTTTCGGCGCCCTTTGCCAAGTCGCTGCAGACCGCGGTGGGCGGAATGTCGCTCGCGTATAACGCGTCGATCGCCGCCAGCGCACCGAGCTACACGGCACAGTGCCTGGCCGCCAAGCAAGCAGGCGTCAACGCGCTCTTCATCGGCGACACGCCTGCGGTGATCCCACGTGTTCTCACAGATTGCGCCCAGCAAGGGTACACGCCGAAGGAGTACAACCTGGGCGGAGACGTCGCGCAGAGCGTCGTCCAGGACTCGCAAGCGAACGGCATGACCGTTCTTCAGTACAGCCTGCCGATCTCTGTCACGTCGAATCCCGCCGGCCAGCTCTTTCACCAGATTGTCGACACCTATGCCCCGGGCATTAAGTCAAGCCCGGCATACGATGACTCGCTGATGTGGCTCATGAGCGGACTTCAGCTCTTCCGCACCGTCGCACTTGCACAACACCTAACCCCGACCTCAACCCCGGCCGACGTGAAAACGGGACTGTATGGGCTCAAGAACGAGACGCTCGGGGGGATCATGGCGCCCACCACCTACGTCAAGGGCAAGCCGACCTTGATCAACTGCTGGTTCACCGAGACCGTCACCGACGGGAAGCTGCTCGCTACGTCAGCGACACCTCAGTGCGTCCCGCCGGATAAGGTCGCCGCGCTGTTCAAGGCATTTTCGTAAGCGCTTCTGATCGGGCCGCCTGGTGTGGTGTGTCGAGGCCGGCACACCACACCAGTGAGGGCCAGACCACCGGGTCGAGAAGCTGCCAACCGGGCAACGTGAAGTAGCCCACTCTTTCGATCGTTCTGGCACGATCTCACGATCTTTTGGCGGACGCGAGCTCGCACGACACGAGTGAACACGCAAGATCGGCGGCTGGGTCGATGCCGGGCGAGCGTTGTTTTAGATCGGTGCTTCAGGGCCTGTTCCTGCTCGAAAGCGAGTCGTCCCGCCGCAGGAGACCGTCGACGATGACGAGGGCAGAGGGGCCCAGTCGCACCCCTGAACGCCGCGCCTCCCACCGAGCGCCGAATGCCTGAAGCCGAGCTGCGCCGGGCCATTCGACTGGCAGAGCGCGAGGCGATCCTGTCTCGCCGCGATTGAACAGGCAGTCCGACCGGCCACGTCAGAATGCGGCGCGCACGGACAGGCGGGTCCTGGGCGACCCGACCCGCGAGCAAGCCAGTCGGACATCTTGGGAGACGTCCTCCGGGCCGCGTGGGACGCGAGATGCTCGATCCGACGAGGAAGCGTTGATTCGCAACGACATTTGACTTGCTTGTCACAAACAAGTATCTTGCTGTGCCATGGCAACAGCTCCGCATTCGGCCACAGGGCTAACTCAGGAAGAGCGGTCGGCGCTCTCGGATGCGCGGATGGCTGACGCGGCGGTGGCGTTGATCTGTGACCGTGGCGCGGGCGCCACGACGTTGAAGGATGTGGGTTTGCGCGCCGGCTACAGCCGCGGGCTGGCGTCCTACCGGTTCGGCTCGAAGGCGGGGCTGTGGTCGTTTTTGATCAGGCGGATCGGCGAGGAGTGGCTCGCGGAGTTGCAGCAGACCGTGGCGGGCACCTCGGGCGTGGACACGATCCACGCCGCGGTCGACGCGCACTGCCGTTTCCTGCTCGACTCGTCGGATCGCATACGCGCCTTCTACGTCCTGTGGTTCGAGTCGGTCGGCCCCGACCCGGCGCTCCGCCAGGTGATCACCGGCGCGCACGAGCGCCGGCAGCGCGACGTAGAGGCGTGGATCAGGGGCGGGATCGAGGCGGGCACGGTGCGTCCGGATGTCGACGTGCGGGCGGTCGCGGAGCAGTTCTGTGCGGCGATCATCGGGATCGTCTACGCGTGGCTGGTGTCGCCGCTTGCGCACGCCGAGGTTAGGCACCTCCACGCCGGGCTCAAGGAGCAGATGTCGATCGCGCTAAGCCCACGCGCCGCGGCCGGGCGTTCGCGCCGAAGGGCCGAGAGATGACCACCGAGACGCACGTAGCCGCCGAGCTCGGCGAGGAGACGGCCCTGGGCACGCCGCTCAGATTCGTGACGGTGGCCTCGCTGTTCGACGGCCACGACGCCGCGATCAACGTGATGCGGCGACTGATCCAGGACAGCGGCGCGGAGGTGGTCCATTTGGGTCACAACCGCAGCGTCGCCGATGTGGTGCGTGCGGCGATCCAGGAGGACGTCGATGGGATTGCGATCAGCTCCTATCAGGGCGGCCATGTCGAGTACTTCAAGTACGCGGTCGACATGCTCCGCGAGCACGGCGCCGGGCACATCCGCGTGTTCGGCGGTGGCGGCGGCACGATCACGTCGGCCGAGATCGACGAGCTCCAGGCCTATGGGGTCGAGCGGATTTACCACCCCAACGACGGGATGGTGCTCGGGCTGACCGGGATGATCGACGATCTGGTCGCTCGTACGGTCAAGGCGCGGACGGTGACCACGGTCGCCCCGGCGGTGGCACCCCCCGAGCTCGATGACCTGACGATCGCGCGGATGCTGTCGGCGCTCGAGGACGGTGTGATCGAGGCGGCCGAGCTCACCCGGTTGCGCCGCGAGTGGGAAGCGGCGGGGCTGAATGTCCCCGTGGTCGGGATCACCGGCACGGGGGGCGCCGGCAAGAGCACGGTGACCGATGAGCTGCTCAGCCGGTTCATGCAGCACCTGCCCGATTTGCGGATCGCGGTGATGGCGGTCGATCCGACGCGGCGGCGTACCGGTGGGGCACTGCTCGGCGATCGGATCCGGATGAACAGCCTGCGCAACGAGCGGATCTTCATGCGCTCGATGGCGACCCGGCGCCGGAACGCGTCGACCAGCGCGATGCTGTCCGATGCGCTGGCGTTCCTGCGCTCGGCCGGGTTTGACCTGGTGATCGTCGAAACCGCGGGCATCGGGCAGAGCGACTCGGAGATCGTCGATTTCGTCGACCTGCCGGTGTACGTGATGACGAGCGAGTTCGGGGCGACCAGCCAGCTCGAGAAGATCGACATGCTCGACCTGGCCGAGATCATCGTGATCAACAAGTTCGACAAGCGCGGGGCGCAGGACGCCCTGCGCGACGTCCGCAAGCAGTGGAAGCGCAACCGGGTGGCGTTCGAGACCGCGGACGATGACGTTCCCGTCTATCCGACGATCGCTTCTCAGTTCAACGATCCTGGCGTGTCATGGATGTTCGAGAACCTGTGCCGGCGAATCGACCAGCTCCCTGGGACCGACGCCGACCGGTGGAACCCGCAGATCGAGCTCGCGTCCCACGAGCCACTCGGCAACGTGCTGATCCCCGGCAGCCGCGTCCGGTATCTGGCCGAGATCGCCGAGCAGGGACGCGAGATCGGCGAGGATGTGGAGCGCAAGGCCGAGCTCGCGGCGACCGCTCAGCATTGCTACGGGGCGCTGCGAGCACTCGGGGACGCGGAGCTCCCGGCCGAGCTCGAGCCGTGCTCGAACCCCGACGCGTCAGAGCTTGGCGCCCTGCGAGCGCGGTACAACGCGGCCCTCGAGGATCTCGGCGGCGAGGCGCTGGGTCTGCTGCGTGGATGGGATGCTCGGATCGCCGCGATCACGTCCGAGACGTATAGCTACAAGGTGCGCGACCGCGAGGTGACCGGCGAGAACTACCGCCGCACCCTCAGCCAGCAGGTGGTCCCGAAGATCGCGCCGCCGCGGTTCGACGGTTGGGCCGACCGCCTGCGGTTCCTGCTCAAGGAGAACCTGCCGGGTGCCTATCCGTACACGGGCGGCGTGTTTCCCTACCGGCGCGCGGGCGAGGATCCGACGCGGATGTTCGCCGGTGAGGGCACGCCGGAGCGCACCAACCATCGCTTCCATTACCTCAGTCAGGGGCAGCCGGCGGCGCGGCTGTCAACGGCGTTCGATTCGGTCACGCTGTACGGTGAGGATCCGGCCGAGCGTCCGGACATTTACGGGAAGGTCGGTAACTCGGGCGTGTCGATCGCGACCGTGGATGACGCCAAGAAGCTCTATTCGGGTTTTGATCTGTGCGCGCCGACGACGTCGGTGTCGATGACGATCAACGGCCCGGCGCCGATCATCCTGGCGTTCTTCATGAATGCCGCGATCGACCAGCAGGTCGAGAAGCACCTGCGCGAGACGGGCGGCTGGGAGGACGCGCAGCGCAAGCTCGACGCGTACTTCGCCGAGCACGGCGGCCGTCCCGAGTACGCGGGCGCGCTGCCCGCCGGCAACGAGGGCCTTGGGCTCGGGCTGCTCGGCGCCTCGGGGGACATGGTGCTCGAGCCGGACGTGTATGAGCGGATCAAGGCCGACACGCTCAAGACGGTCCGCGGGACGGTCCAGGCGGACATCCTCAAGGAGGACCAGGCGCAGAACACGTGCATCTTCTCGACCGAGTTCGCGCTGAAGATGATGGGCGACGTGCAGCAGTACTTCGTCGAGAACGAGGTTCGCAACTTCTACAGCGTGTCGATCAGCGGGTACCACATCGCGGAGGCCGGGGCGAATCCGATCTCCCAGCTTGCGTTCACGCTGTCGAACGGGTTCACGATCGTCGAGTACTACCTGGCCCGCGGCATGGACATCGACGCGTTCGCGCCGAACCTGTCCTTCTTCTTCTCCAACGGCATGGATCCCGAGTACGCGGTCATCGGGCGGGTCGCCAGGCGGATCTGGGCGCGCGCGATGCGCGAGCGCTATGGCGCCTCGCCGCGCAGCCAGATGCTCAAGTACCACATCCAGACCTCCGGGCGATCGCTCCACGCCCAGGAGATCAGCTTCAACGACATTCGCACCACGCTGCAGGCGCTGTACGCCCTCTTCGACAACTGCAACAGCCTGCACACCAACGCCTACGACGAGGCCATCACCACGCCCACCGAGGAATCGGTTCGGCGCGCCGTGGCGATCCAGCTGATCATCAACCGCGAGCTCGGCCTGAATTTCACCGAGAACCCGTGGCAGGGCTCGTTCATCATCAGAGAGCTCACCGACCTGGTCGAGGCCGCGGTGTACGAGGAGTTCGACCGGATCTCCGAGCGCGGCGGCGTGCTCGGCGCGATGGACACCATGTACCAGCGCTCAAAGATCCAGGACGAGAGCCTCTACTACGAGCAGCTCAAGCACACCGGCGAGCTGCCGCTGATCGGCGTCAACACGTTCCTGCCCAAGGACGGGCACGGCGAGCAGATCGACAAGCTCGAGCTGATGCGCTCGACCGAAGGCGAGAAGCAGGATCAGATCGCCACCGTGCGTGCGTTCCAGACGCGCGCCGCCGACCGCCGACCCGCTGCCCTGGTTCGACTCCAGAATGTCGCCCGAAACCGTGAGAACGTGTTCGAAGCGCTGATGGACGCGGTCAAGTTCGCCTCATTGGGACAGATCTCCGCCGCGCTGTACCAGGTCGGCGGCGAGTACCGTCGCAACATGTAGCGACCGGGTCGATGGACGCGCGGATCGTCTGCCTGGTTCCGAGCATTACCGAGCTTGTGTGTGACCTCGGGCTGGCCGAGGAACTCGTCGGGCGGACCGGCTTCTGCATCCATCCCTGGGAGACGGTCAGGAAGATCCCGAAGGTCGGTGGGACCAAGGACCTCAAGCTCGAGCGAATCCGTCAACTCGGGCCGACCCACGTGATCGTCAACGTCGACGAGAATCGCCGGGAGGACGCCGATGCGCTCGCCGACTTCGTCCCGCACGTCATCGGGTGGTCGAGCGGCCGTTCGCGGCTGCGTGGTGCGAGTTCGACCGCGGTGAAATGAGCGCGCGCTAGGCGAGGCGGTGCTCGGTGGTCTCCCAGGGTGCGGCGATCAGGTCCTGCGCCGAAAACCACTCTGGAATCCGGCTCAACTGGTGGCGCTCGCGTCGGCGCCGGCGGGCCCGCTCGTACGGGCCGTCCATGCCGATCACCGGCGCGGCGTGCTCGACCAGCGACAGGGTTTCGAGCAGGTCAGTCGCGATTGGCTGCGACGGGTCGTACTCCTCGCCGCGGTCGTACGCGAGCGCGGACAAAGTCCTGGTTGACACGGTGTGCATGGAGTAACCTCCTCGGGGTCCGGCCCTCGCGGCTTTGCCAAGAGTTCTTGCGAGGGCATGGGTTTCACGGCCGCCCCGCCAAGGGCGGCCGTTCTTGTCAGTAGCTGCTTGATGTCGGCGCTCGCCGCAGTGGCTCACCGGTACCGGTCGCGGCTCCGCCGTGCGTCACCGCTCCGATGTCTCTGTGACGGGGCATCGCTTCACGGGCCGCGCGAGAAGCCCCTGCGCAACCCCGTGCTGCCCGAGGCGCTGGACGACACAGCTGGCACGGCGTCTGCTCCGCTGTACAGCCAGCGCTCTAGCTCTGAACGCGTTTTGCGGAACGTGCAATCGCGTTTAGTTGTGGATGATTTGAGGCTGCGCTGTCGGGGCTAAGACGGTGGCTCTGGACGCCCGTTACCCCAAGTGCGAGAGTCCGGGATATGGCCACGCAGCGGGGCAAGATTCGACTTCCCTCCCTCATGTCGCTGCCGCTGATTCCTACGTCGCGAAGGCGTGAGCTGGCGTTCGCGACAGGCTTCGTCGCCGCCTATGAGGGAGCGCATTACCTCATCACAAACTGGCACGTCGCCGCCGGTCGCAATCCAGAGAACGGGCAGCCGATGGCGAGCACGGGTGAAATCCCTGACCAGCTCGTAGTCCTGCACAACGTCGCTGGGGAGTTTGGAAAGTGGAAGGGCGCGAC
>Ga0335075_10012768_pt1 | contig 12676 bp, 12 predicted proteins | sample Lox_Sample_24_FD_206723 | JGI IMG/M metagenome (GOLD analysis project Ga0335075, IMG submission 206723) | Soil microbial communities from Loxahatchee National Wildlife Refuge, Florida, United States - Lox_Sample_2.4 | ecosystem: Environmental > Terrestrial > Soil > Wetlands | place: USA... | reverse complement strand
AGGCCGCCGCCGCCGAGGGGGTGTCGGTCACTCCGGCCTTGCGCAGCACCGCGTTGCCCGGGGCCCAGATGCCGCCGCCGGAACGGGCCGTGGAGCCGCCGAACGCCCCGGTCTTCTCCAGCACCACTACCGTCGCGCCCAGGTGCGCCGCGGTCAGCGCGGCGGTCATGCCCGCGGCGCCGCTGCCCGCCACGATGACGTCGAACTCGGCCGACGGGTCTGGTTCCGGTGCCGGGCCTGTTGCCATCTCGCCTCCTGCTCTCATACTAGAACACGTTGCAGTTTTGTGTCTGTAGCGCGAGGAGGCGGTGTGCCCGCGGAGTGGGACCTCCAGGCCGACGTGGTCGTGATCGGGTTCGGGGCGGCCGGCGCGTGCGCGGCGCTGGAGGCGGCCGCGGCCGGCCGGAGCGTGCTCGTGCTCGACCGGTTCGGCGGCGGCGGGGCGACCGCGCTGTCAGGCGGGGTCGTGTACGCCGGCGGCGGGACCCCGCAGCAGCGCGCGGCCGGGGTCAGCGACTCGGCCGAGGCGATGTTCCGCTACCTGGGGACCGAGGTCGGCGACGTCGTGCCGCCGGGCACGCTGCGCGAGTTCTGCGATGGCAGCGCCGCGATGCTGGCCTGGCTTGAGCGGCACGGGGTGCCGTTCGAGGGCAGCCTGTGCCCGGACAAGACGTCGTATCCGACCAACCGGCACTACCTCTACTACTCGGGCAGCGAGCTGTCGGCCGGGGACGTCGCGTCGCCCGCCCCCCGGGGGCACCGGACCCGCGGCCGCGGCACCTCCGGCGGGCTGCTGTTCGCGCGGCTGGCCGCCGCCGTCCGGCGAGCCGGCGTCGAGGTCCTGCGGCAGACCACGGCGGTGCGGCTGATCAGCGTCGACGGGCGGGTGGCGGGGGTGGAGTGCCGGTCGCTGGACGGCGCGCCGCGGTGGGTCCGGACGGCGCACAGCCTCACGCATCGGGTCGCGCGCAAACCCTACCTGTACGTGCCGAAGCTCGGCCGGATCCTGCACCGCCCGGCCGGCTGGCTGGAGCGCCGGTACGCGCGAACCCGACTCGTCGGGGCGACGAGCAGCGTGGTGATCGCGGCGGGCGGCTTCGGGGCGAACCGGGCGATGCTGCGCGCCCACGCGCCGTCCGCCCGGGGCGGCCTGCCGCTGGCCACGCCGGGCGACGACGGCAGCGGCGTCCGGCTCGGAACCGAGGCGGGGGGAGTGGCCGCCTGCCTGGACCGGGTCTCGGTCTGGCGTTTCCTCACCCCGCCGCCCGCCCTGGTCCGCGGCGTCCTCGTCGGCCGCGACGGGAGCCGGATCTGCGACGAGTCCCGGTACGGGGCGGCGATCGGCGACGCGATCGTCCGCGGCGGCGGGCAGGCGTGGCTGTTCGTCGACCGCGCCATCCTGGCCGAGGCGCGTCGGCAGGTGCGCGGCTCGACGCTCTGGTTCCAGCGGCTGCAGGCCTGGTACCTGCTGTTCCTCGCGCCGGTGACGGCGGCCACGGTCGCGGACGCCGCGGCCCGCGCGGGCGTCGACCCCGACGGGCTGGCGGCGACGGTGGCCGCCTGCAACGCCACGGCGGCCGCCTGCAACGCGGCGGGCGATCCGATGGGCAAGCCGCCCGGCCTGCTGGCCGCCCTGGATCAACCGCCCTATACGCTCATCGACTTCTCGATCAGGCCCCGCATGTTCGACCCGGCCCCGGTGCTGACCCTCGGCGGCCTGGTGGTGGCGCCGGAGACCGGCGCGGTGCTGCGCCCGGACGGGACGCCGGTGCCCGGCCTGTACGCGGCCGGGCGGAGCGCGGTCGGGCTGTGCTCGCGCTCGTACGTCAGCGGGCTGTCGATCGCCGACTGCGTATTCTCCGGCCGCCGGGCCGGCCGGCATGCCGCCGGCCCGCACGCGGCCGGCGCTCAGTAGGTGATGCTCACATCCGGGGTCAGCGGCACCGACTGGCAGGCGAGGACGTAGCCGTCGGCCAGGTCCGCCGCCTCGAGCACCTCGTTGTGGGCCATCTCCACCTGGCCGGCCGTGAGCTGGCAGGCGCAGGCGCCGCAGATGCCCTGGCGGCACGAGTAAGGCGCCGTCAGCCCGGCCGCGATCAGCACGTCGAGCATCCGGGTGCCGGCCGGCCATGGCAGCGCCCGGGTCGCGCCGTCGAGCTCGACGGTGAGGGTCGCGGCGACCCCGCCGGCCGCCGGGCTCTCCTCGAACGGGTTCTCGGCCAGCGACAGGAAGCGCTCCGCCCGGATGCGCTTCGCGGGCACGCCCAGCTGCGCCAGCGCCGCCCGCACCACCGTCAGGTACGGGTCGGGGCCGCAGACGTACGGCTGCCAGCTGGCGTACGGCTCGGCCAGCGCGGCGATCCCGTCGGCGGTCGGTGTCCCCTGGAGCGAGTCGAGCCAGTGCATGACCACCAGCCGGCCGCCCGCGACGGCGGCGATCCTCCGCAGCTCGCTGGTGAAGATCACCGACCGGTCGTCCCGGTTGGCGTACACCAGCGCGACCCGGCCGCGGCCCGCCGCGAGCACCGACTTGAGGATGGACATGATCGGGGTGCTGCCGCTGCCCGCCGCGAACAACAGGAAATCGCCGTCGAGCGAGCGCGGGCAGAAGGTGCCCGCCGGGGGCAGCAGGTCGAGCACGGTGCCCGCGGTGACGTTGTCAAGCAGCCAGTTCGACGCGTACCCGCCCGCCGTCCGCTTGACCGTGATGGCGGGCAGGTCACCGGCCAGCGGCGACGTGCAGAGCGAGTAGCACCGGGCGACCGAGCCGGTCTGGTCGGACGGAACGCGGACGGTCACGAACTGGCCGGGGCGGTAGGCGAAGGTGCCCGCGAGCGCGGCCGGGACGTCAAGGACCAGCGAGGACGCCTCGTCGGTCTCGCGGATCACCTCCGCCACCGGCACCTGGTAGTAGTCGCGCACGCTGCCGGCCCTACTCATACCGCGGCGGGCAGACCGAGAGGAGTCCAGCCGCCAGCGCGGCGTCGATGCTGTCCCGCAGCGCGCCGCAGCCCTCGATCGGCGCGCGGCCGGTTCCCGCGGTGGCCCCGGCCCCGGTGTCGGCCCGGGCGCCGAACTCGGCGCAGCAGGCGGCCGCAGCCGCGGTCCACTGCACCGACGTGTGCTGCGGGCTGAACTTCGCGACCTGCACCGCCGCACCGCACCGCGCGCACCGCACCGGCTGCCAGCTGGCCCGGCGGTCATCAGCTCGAGGCATCGTCCGCCGCCCGCCGCCCGGCCAGGTTCTCCGCGACCTCCGCCTCCCAGCCCGCCACCGGCCTGCTGGTGTCGATCTCGAACTCGTACCGGGCGACCATGTCCGGCGAGATGTCGGCGACGTCGGTGTAGAACTGGTCGTACCAGCGCCGCAGCTGATAGACCGGGCCGTCCTCCGCGCACAGCAGCGGGTTGTCGATCCGGCTCTTATTCAGCCAGATCGCCACGTCCTGCTCGAAGCCGACCCCGACGAACTTCGCGAACTTGGCGCCGAACCGCGCCGCCTGGTCGTCCGACAGCCCCGGCGGCCGCCGCACGATCACCCCCCACTGCAGCAGGAACGAGTTCGGGGTGACCGGGTAGTGGCAGTTGATCAGCACGCTCTCCACGGTCATCCCTTGATAGTCCTGCTTCAGGTTGTCGATCATGTAGGACGGGCCGAAATAGGAGGCCTCGGAGTAGAGCGTGCTGTCGCCGCCCGCGGCGTAGTTGGAGGCCCCGCCGACGTCCGGGCGCGACCGCGTCCGCAGGTACTGGGTGGCGACGTGCCCCTCGAGGACGTTCTTGAAGTACGTCGGGAACGCGAAGTGGATGTAGAAGAAGTGCGCCATGTCCACTACGTTGTCGACCACCTCGCGGCAGTTCGCCCCGTCGACCAGGATCGAGTCCCAGGTCCAGGCGGTCCAGTCGGCCGAGTAGGCGCCGTCGATGCGCGGAATCGTCACCTCGTCCGGCGGCGGGTTGCCCTCCGGGTCGTGCCAGATGAACAGCTGCCCGTTCCGTTCCAGGGTGAGCCAGGACCTGGTGCGGGCGGCGGGCGGCACCCGCCGCGCGTAGGGGATCGCCGCGCACCGGCCGTCCCCGCCCCAGCGCCAGTCGTGGAACGGGCACGCGACCTGATCGCCCTTGATCGTGCCGGTGGTCAGGTCGCCGCCCATGTGCCGGCAGAACGCGTCGAGCACGTGCAGCTCGCCGCCGGCGTCGGCGAACACGACCAGCTTGGTCCCGAACGCCTGCACCGCATGCGGCCGCGGCGGGTCGCCGTCGCGGAACGCGCTCGCCAGCCCCAGGCAGTGCCAGCCGCGCGCGAACCTGCCCGGCGGCGTGCCGACGTCGATAGTGCGAGCCCCATCCATACCCATAGACTAGAACATGTTCTAGTCTTGTGGCGATGGGCGAGTGCTGGCCGAAATTCGGGAAGGGGCAGCTTGTGGGCGAAAGCGGCGCGTACAGGGGGCCGGAGCCGACGGTTGTCGCCGCGGTCGCCGACCTGCTGCCGGTACTGCGGCAGCGGGCGCAGGAGACCGAGGATAACCGGGTGGTGTCGGCCGAGTCGGTCAAGGCCCTGGCCGAGACCGGCTTCTTCCGGCTGCTCCAGCCGGCCAGCCACGGCGGCCTCGAGGCGGACCCGATCGCGTTCTTCACCGCCGTGCGGCTGATCGCGAGCGCATGCGGGTCGACCGGCTGGGTCGCCTCCGTCCTCGGCGTGCACCCATGGCAGCTGGCGCTGTTCCCGGCCCAGGCCCAGGAGGACGTCTGGGGCGGCGACCCCGGCACCCGGATGTCCTCCTCCTACGCGCCGACCGGGCGGGCCCAGGCGGCCGACGACGGCTACCAGCTGACCGGCCGGTGGAGCTTCTCCTCCGGCTGCGACCACGCGAGTTGGGTGCTGCTCGGCGGGATCGTGATCGACGCCGACGGCAAGCCGGTCGACTTCCGCACGTTCCTGCTCCCCGCCGGCGACTATGCGATCGACGACGTATGGGACACGGTCGGGCTGCGCGGCACCGGGAGCAACGACATCGTGGTGGACGGCGCCTTCGTCCCCGCGTACCGGTCGCTGAGCTTCACCGACGTCACCCGGTGCGTCTGCCCGGGTCAGCAGCGCAACCCCGGGCCGCTGTACCGGATCCCGTACGGGTCGGTCTTCTCCAACGCGATCACGACGCCGATCATCGGCATGGCGACCGGCGCCTACGACGCCCACGTGGCCTACCAGCGGGACCGGGTACGGGCCTCCTACGTCGGACAGAAGGCCGCCGAGGACGTGTTCGGTCAAGTCAGAATCGCCGACGCGGCGAGCCTGATCGACGCTGCCTGGCTCGCCCTCGAGCGCAACATGGCCGAGCTGATGACGCACGCCAACGCCGGGGAGAAGCCGCCGCTGCCGCTCCGGCTGCGGGTCAGGCGGGACCAGGTGACCGGCACCGGGCAGGCGATCCGGGCGGTGGACCTGCTATTCGAGAATTCCGGCGGCCGCGCGCTCAAGCGGGGCACGCCGATCCAGCGGTTCTGGCGGGACGCGCACGCCGGCCGGGTGCACGCGATCAACGACCCGGAGCGGGCGCTGTCGATGTTCGGCCGCGGCGAGTTCGGCTACGACATGCCGCCGGACGCGATGGTCTAGCGATGCATCTGCACTACGACCAGGCGGGACTGGACCAACCGGGCCAAGCGCCCGTCGTCCTGCTGCACGGCGGCGGCCCGGGCGCGTTCGGCCTGTCCAACTTCGGCCGCAACCTGCCCGTGTTCGCCGAGCGGTTCCGCACGATCGTCGTCGACCAGCCCGGCTTCGGCAAGTCCGACAAGCCCCCCGTGCAGGGGAACTACTTCCGGTTCGCCGCCACCGCGCTGGCCGGGCTGCTGGATGAGCTCGGCATCGACCGCGTGCACCTGGCCGGCAACTCCCTCGGCGGCGGCACCGCGGTCCGGTTCGCCCTCAGCTACCCCGAGCGCGCCGGGCGCCTGGTCCTGATGGCGCCAGGCGGCCTCTCGCTCAACGTGTTCGCCCCCGACCCGACCGAGGGCGTCAAGCGGCTGGCCGAGTTCCCGGCCCCGCCCGGCCCGAGCCGGGAGAAGCTGGCCGTGTTCCTCCGCACCATGGTGTTCGACCAGCGCCTCATCACCGATGAGCTGATCGACGAGCGCTACGCGGCCGCGTCCGAGCCCGCGGCCCTCGTCGCGATGGCGTCGATGGGCGCCTCCTTCTTCGACCCGGCCTGCTACGAGGACGGCCTGCTGTGGCGGGAGGCGCACCGGCTGCGCAACCCGGTGCTGCTGATCTGGGGCCGTGAGGACCGGGTCAACCCGCTCGACGGGGCCCTGGCCGCGGTCAAGCTGATCAGGCGGGCGCAGCTGCACGTCTTCGGCGGCTGCGGCCACTGGGCCCAGCTGGAGAAGTTCGACGAGTTCAACCGGCTCGCGATCAGCTTCCTGGAAGGAGGCAGCCGGTGATCAGGTCGCTCGGCTACCTGCGCATTGAATCGGCCGACGTCGCCGCCTGGCGCGAGTTCGGCACCCGGGTCCTCGGCCTGACCGAGGGCCGGGGCCCCGAGGACGGCGCGCTCTACCTGCGGATGGACGACTTCCCGGCCCGGCTCGTGATCGTGCCGGGAGACCGAGAGCGGTTGCTCGCCTCCGGCTGGGAGACCGCCGACGCGGTCGCGCTGGGCACAGTCGGGCGCGCCCTCGCCGACGCGGGCGTCGCGGTCAAGGACGGCACCGCCGATGAGCTCGCGGCCCGGCGGGTCGGGGAACTGCTCCGCTTCGACGACCCGGCCGGCAACCCGATCGAGGTCTTCTCCGGCGCCGCGCTCGAGCACCGCCCGGCCGTCAGCCCCTACGGGAACCGGTTCGTGACCGGCGCGATGGGACTCGGGCACGTCGTGCTGCCGGTGCCGGGCGCGGGCGACGCCGCCCTCGCCTTCTACACCGACGTGCTCGGCTTCCGGCTCAGGGACTCGATGCGGATGCCGGCCGAGTTCTTCGGCGGCGCGCCCGGCGACCCGCCGGTGTGGTTCCGCTTCCTCGGCTGCAACCCCCGCCATCACTCGCTAGCGCTGGCGCCGACCCCCGCCGCGACCGGGATCATCCACCTGATGATCGAGGTGGCGACGCTCGACGACGTCGGCCGGGCGCTCGAACGGTGCGGCCGCCGTAGGTCGCCGATCGCGGCGTCGCTCGGGCGGCACGCCAACGACCTGATGGTGTCGTTCTACGCGCGCACCCCGGGCGGGTTCGACATCGAGTACGGCACCGACGGCCGGCTGGTCGACGACACCACGTGGGTGAGCAGGGAAACGACCGCGGTCAGCCTCTGGGGACACACTTTTGCCGGCCCCGCCGCGCCCTGACCAGCCGGGCCCCGAGGTGCTCGACGACGCAGACTCCGCCTACCGGCACGTGCTCGGCCACTTCTGCACCGGCGTCACAGTCATCACCGGCGTCGACCCCGCAGACGGCGGCCGCCCGGCCGGGTTCGCCTGCCAGGCGTTCGCCGCCCTGTCGCTCGCCCCGCCGCTCGTCCTGTTCTGCCCCGGCAAGTCATCAAGAACCTGGCCGGCCATCGCCGCCAGCGGCCACTTCTGCGTCAACGTCCTCGCCGTCGGCCAGCAGGAGACCGCCCGCCGGTTCGGCGTCTCCGGCCTCGACAAGTTCGCCGGGCTGAGCTGGTCCCCGTCACGCTCAGGCGCGCCGATCCTGGCCGGGGCCCTCGCCTGGGCGGAGTGCGCAGTCGAAGCCGTGCACGAGGCCGGCGACCACTACCTGGTCGTCGGCCGGGTCACTGAACTCGGCCCGTCCCGCCCCGGCCGCCCGCTGCTGTTCTACCGGGGCCGGTACGCGGCGATGGACGCGGGCAGCGACACCGGCCCGCCGGAGGTCGTCGACACCCTGCTGGCCTGGCCCCGGCACGCCGATTGGCTATGACCCGAGCTCGCGACCGGCAGGATGTGGTCGCTGCCGCCGGAGACGAACAGCAGCGGCGCCCGCAGCGCCGCCGCCGGCTCCTCGGCCAGCCGTCGGGCGACGAAGGCGAGCACGGCCCGACTCGGCTCATCCAGCCACTGCACGTCGTCCGCGATCAGCAGCACCGGCGCGCTCGCGGCGGCGTCGCTGATCAGCTCGAGCGTCGCCAGCCCGATCAGGAACGCGGCCGAGGGCTCCGCCTCGGACATGCCGAACGCCGACAGCAGTGCCGCCCGCTGCCGGGCCGGCAGGCGCTCGGCCAGCGGCAGCACCGGCCGCAGGGTGACATCGCCCGGTGGCTGACGACTGGCTGATGATGCCAGCATGGGCGCATGCCTGAGGAAGCTGCTCTGCCCCGGCCGCGGTCCGGCCAGGTTGCGGTCATCACCGGCGGCTCGGCGGGCCTCGGGCTCGCGATAGCCGGCGCGCTCGCCCGGACCGGGTCCACGGTCGTGCTGGCGGGCCGCTCGGCCGAACGCTGCCGAGAGGCGGCTGCCCGGCTGACAGCGCAGGCCGGCTCCCCGGTGCTCGGCCATGCGTGCGACGTCACCGACGAGGATGCGGTCGACCAGCTGATCGACCGTGCGCTGTCCGCCTACGGCCGGCTGGACGTGCTGGTGACCAGCGCGGGCGTCCAAGCGCGTGGGACCGTCGACGAGCTGTCGGTCGCCGACCTGCGGGCCTGCCTGGAGGTCAACGTGGTGGGCACCTGGCTCGCCTGCCGGGCGGCGGTCCGGCCCATGCGCGCGGCCGGGTACGGCCGCATCCTCACCCTCGCCAGCGCGCTCGGGCTGGTCGGCGCGGCCGGACGGTCCGGCTACGCGGCCAGCAAGGGCGCCGTCGTCCAGCTCACCCGCAGCCTCGCGGTCGAGCTGGCGGGCACCGGCATCACCGTCAACGCGCTCGCGCCGGGGCCGTTCCGCACCCCGCTGAACGACGGAGTCGACGACGACCCGCACGTCCGGCGCTTCCTCGAGGCGGAGGTGCCGCTACGCCGCTGGGCCGAGCCCGAGGAACTCACCGGTGCGGCGCTGCTGCTCACCGACCCGCGGTCCGGCTACCTCACCGGGACCGTGCTTCCCGTCGACGGCGGCTGGACGAGCCACTGACGATGACAGCCGGCCCGCCTAGGCAAGCCGGCCGTCGCCGTGCAGGTGGTCGAAGATGACCTGGTCCACCGGGGATACCCGGTCACGGTCGGCGTAGCTCAGCCAGACGAACTCGTCGATCTCGCTGCTGGCGGCCAGCGCCCCGAATAGTCGGCCGCGTAGCAGGTCATCCGCACGGTCATCCCGGTAGCGTGGCCGTGCGCCTGGGCCTCGAAGGTGCCGACGCGGCTGGCGCTGGCGGGCGCGATCGCGACGTCGAGCTCCTCGCGGATCTCCCTGACCAGGGTCTGGATGCGATCTTGTCGATGAGCGTCATGAGGCCACCTTAGGAGGCGGTACGGTGATGACGGGCCGTGACTGGCGTTCGGGTGGAGCACCACCGTGGAGCGGCCTCCCGGCTTTCGCCGGGTGAGCCGTGCGCCTGGGCGAGTGCCATGTAACGCAGCCCAGTTACCTCAGCAGAACCTTGGGAGCACGCTTATGACCAGTCCAGCCAGTCACGTATCGGCCGACTCCAGCCCCGCTCGCACCCCCTCGCCGTCGGCCGCCGTCGCCTACACGGCGGCGCTTGAGACGATCGCGGCGGTCGAGCCCGACATCGCCGCGGCGATCGCGGGCGAGCTCACCTCGCAGCGGCGGCAGCTGAAGCTGATCGCGTCGGAGAACTACGCCTCGCCCGCGGTGCTGCTCGCGATGGGGAACTGGCTGTCAGACAAGTACGCCGAGGGCACCGTCGGCCAGCGCTTCTACGCCGGCTGCGAGATGGTGGACCGGGTCGAGTCGATCGCGGCCGGGCACGCCACCGCGCTGTTCGGGGCCGACCACGCCTACGTGCAGCCGCACTCGGGCATCGACGCCAACCTGGTCGCGTTCTGGGCCATCCTCTCCCGCCGGGTCGAGGAGCCCGCGCTGCGGGCGGCCGGCGTCCGGCAGGTGAACGAGCTGACCGTGGCGGACTGGGAGCGGCTGCGGGGCGAGCTGAACGGGCAGCGGATGCTGGGGATGGCACTCGACGCCGGCGGCCACCTCACCCACGGGTTCCGGCACAACATCTCGGGCAAGCTCTTCGAGCAGTCCAGCTACGGGACCGACCCGGTCACCGAGCAGCTCGACTACGACGCGATCGCCGCCCAGGCGCGCGAGTTCCGGCCCGCCGTGCTGGTCGCCGGGTACTCGGCCTACCCCCGCAACCCGAACTTCCGGATCCTGCGCGAGATCGCGGACGGGATCGGCGCCACCTTCATGGTGGACATGGCGCACTTCGCGGGCCTGGTCGCGGGCGGCGTGCTGACCGGCGACCTGAACCCGGTCCTGCACGCCGACGTGGTCACCTCCACCACCCACAAGTCGCTCCGCGGCCCGCGCGGCGGGTTCGTGCTCTGCACCGACGAGTACGCCCCGTTCGTCGACAAGGGCTGCCCGATGGTACTGGGCGGGCCGCTGCCGCACGTGATGGCGGCCAAGGCGATCGCGTTCGCCGAGGCCCGCCAGCCCTCGTTCGCCGGCTACGCGTCCGCGATCGTCGCCAACGCCCAGGCGCTGGCCGAGGGGCTGCTGCGGCGCGGGGTCCGGCTGGTGACCGGCGGCACCGGCAACCACCTGGTGCTGGCCGACGTGGCCGCCAGCTTCGGGCTGACCGGCCGCCAGGCCGAGTCGGCGCTGCTCGAGTCGGGCGTGGTGACCAACAGGAACAGCATCCCGCGCGACCCCAACGGCGCCTGGTACACCTCCGGGATCCGGATGGGGACCCCGGCCCTGACCACGCTCGGGTTCGGACCGGGCGAGCTCGACGAGATCGCCGACGTGGTCGCGGCCGTGCTCGCCGCGACCACCCCGGCTGCGGCGGGCGCCAAGGCCAAGTACGCCCTCGACCCGAAGGTCGCCGCCGACAGCCGCGACCGCTGCGCCGAGCTGCTCGGCCGCCACCTGCTCTACCCCGGCATCGAGCTGTAGGACACCCGCTCCTCCCGGCCCGGCCGTCGGCGGAACGCCGGCCGGGAGGAGCAGCTCAGGAACTCAGCTGACAGCGGCTCAGTACACGGTCTCGATGGTGTCGAGCGCCTTCTGCAGCTCCGCCAGGGGACCGCGCAGCTGCATCATCTTCATCATCTTGCCCTTGATCTTGACCTTGCCCTGGGTGAACGCCTTCGCCCCGTCCAGCTCGCCCCGGTTGACCTTGGCCGCGGTGTCGTAGGACTGGCTGATCGTGACCTCGGGTCCCTCGGCGTCGCCGAGCGCGGCCGCCACGGTCCCGTCCCCGATCCGCAGCCAGTAGTGGATCTCGCCGTCCGGCGCCTCGGCGATCAGCATCTGGATGACCGCGCTCTTGCCCTTCATCGCCGCGCGGACCGCGTCGTCGGCGGCGACGGTGGCGTTGTAGGCGTCGATCCACTCCGGGGACAGGTACTTGAGGGGCATCGTTGCTCATCTCCCTGATTGGCTCGGCCGTCATCGGCTGCTCCGCGACGGTAGTTTACCAAGCGCTTGCTTGGTAGTGGAAGCGCCGGCGGGCCCTCAACCGCGACCAGGGATGACAGGCGGGGCGAATCGCGTTCTGGTGGCTGACGTTCGCGTCGGGTTCGCGAGGAGGGGGATTTCGCTTGCCGTTCCACGTCGCCCCGCCGGAGGGCTGGCAGGTCGGGCCGCGGATATCGGCGTGGCTTTTCGCGGCGCTGGCGATTATCGTCGGCGTCCCGGTCGCCGACGCGTTCTTGCCGCCGGGCATCCACCTCGCCCACCTGCTCGCCGTCGCCCCGGCGTTCACGGCGGCGGTGGCCGGAACCCGGCTGACCGCGGCGGTCAGCGTGCTCGCGGCGCTCGCGCTGATCGCCGCCGGGGCCGAACGCGACAGCCTGACGACCGAGAGCGTCCTGGTCGAGTTCGGTTCCCTGGCCGCCGTCTCAGCCCTGCTGGTGCTGTTCAGCGTGCTCCGCGACCGACGCAAGCGCGAGCTGGCGAGGGTCCGCCGGGTTTCCGATGCGGCCCAGCGGGTGCTGCTGGCCCCGCTGCCCGCGCGCGCCGGGCCGCTGTCGATCGCCTCGGCCTACCGCGCCTTCGACGCCGACAGCACGATCGGCGGCGACCTGTACGCCGTCACCCGCGCGGCCGGGTCCACCCGCCTGGTCATCGGCGACGTACGCGGCAAGGGGCTGGCCACGATCGGCAGCGCCGCCATCATGCTCGGCACCTTCCGCGCCCTGGCGCACCGCCAGCTGCCGCTGCCGGAACTGGTCGCCCAGCTGGAAGGCGCGGTCCGGTGGGACTCCACGGCGGAGGCCGGGCCGGAAGCCGACGCCGGGGAAAGCTTCGTCACCGCCGTGATCGTCGACATTCCCGATGACGAGCCGGCGGTCCACCTGGTCAGCCGCGGGCACCCGCCGCCGCTGCTGCTGCGGGGCGACGGCAGCGTGACCACGCTGACCGTGCCGGAACCGGCGCCGCCGGTGGGCCTGGGCCCGGTGTCGGCCGCCCCCTACGTCCCGACGACCTTCCCGTTCGCCCAGGGGGACCGGCTGCTGCTGTACACCGACGGCGTCAGCGAGACCCGCGACCGCGACGGCGCGTTCTACCCCCTCGCCGAGCGCGTCGCCGCCTGGGCTCACCAG
>Ga0335075_10012767_pt1 | contig 12677 bp, 10 predicted proteins | sample Lox_Sample_24_FD_206723 | JGI IMG/M metagenome (GOLD analysis project Ga0335075, IMG submission 206723) | Soil microbial communities from Loxahatchee National Wildlife Refuge, Florida, United States - Lox_Sample_2.4 | ecosystem: Environmental > Terrestrial > Soil > Wetlands | place: USA... | reverse complement strand
TATGGCACGACGCAATTAGGCGGAACCACCGGCGGAGTGGAAGGCACGTTGGGAAACGGCACGGTGTTCAAATTATCGCCGACCGGGCAATATTCGGTGCTGTATCGTTTCAAGGGCACCACCGATGGGTCTACTTCCCAAGCTCCGCTATATCTCGACGAATCCGGCAACCTCTATGGCACGGCGCTTTTTGGCGGTAACACCACCGACCCAACTTGCACCGGTAATGGTCAACCCTATGGTTGCGGCACGGTGTTCAAGCTCTCCCCGTCGCGGCAGTTTTCGGTGCTACACACCTTTACGGGTCAAAAGGACGTCGACGGGTCTAACCCTTGGGACGGCCTTATCAGTGACAACAATGGCAATTTATATGGTACGACATTCGGGGGCGGCAAACCGGGAGTAACCAACTTAGGAAACGGCGTGGTATTCAAGCTCACGCCGGAAGGGAAAGAGAGCGTGCGGTACCAATTTACGGGCTATTGGGACGGGTCTTCTCCCTATGCCAGCCTGCTTCGCAACAAAATCGGCAATTTATATGGAACGACATCCGGGGGCGGCACCGAATACTCCCTCTCGGGATACGGCGTGGTATTCAAGCTCACGCCGGAAGGGAAAGAGAGCGTGCTGTATACGTTTCCGGGCGGCAGCGACGGGGGAATACCTTACGCCGGCCTGATTGCCGACTGTAGTGGCAATCTCTATGGCGCGGCAACCACGGGTGGACTCACCGGCGGCGCGTCTCACGAAGCGGGCACAGAGGGAAACGGCCTGGTCTTCAAGATCACGGCGGGCGGCAGGTATGAAGTGCTCTACCGCTTTAAGGGGGGCAGCGACGGGGGTAACCCCTTTAGTACCCTGATTGCCGATAAAGAAGGCAATCTCTATGGCACGGCAACGTTGGGCGGAATCACCGGCGGCGCGGGCGGCACGCTTGGAAACGGCGTGGTGTACAAGGTAAGCGAAACGGGGTTCGACATTTCGTGCCAGTGACGGAGGGATCGATCCCACGAAGAGTGACGTTGACGTAATTCACAGGAACTTGTGGTCATAAATTGGCGTCAGGATCGCGACCGCCACGCCGCTCTGGAGATGTTGTTCTCCAGAGCGGCGATACCGAGCGGTGGTTGCCTGCCATCGGGTTGAACCGTGGCTCCCTCGAGCCGCTCGGCGAAACGAGGGTTCGTGGCATGAGGTTCGCGCCACAAAGATTGCACCCCAACATGGCCAACAGGGACGGACGTCCATGCGCCGGAGCGGCAAGGCCCTCCGCAGTTTTTGCACGAGCTGTTCGGCACCCAAGTCATTGACGGTCATGTCAAAAGCCCTTCGTCCAAATGCTGTCGTCCTGCCGCCGCAGTGTGAGGTCTGGCACATCAGTTATGTCCGCCTTTCAGGTCCCAATCGTACCAAAATGTTTCACGTGAAACATTTTGGTACGATTGACCGCTGCAATTCTGACTCCTGCTCAACCATGCGCCGGCTCGTTGAACATGTGCGATCGCCGTGAAAACTTGTGTGATTGGTGATTCCCCGCGGCGCAGCGCGGGCGTTGCCTTCATCATTTCGCAACAATCTGCGCCGCTGCCACGCCGCGATGCGCCTTGGAAAACTGGCGCGCCTTGCGCTTCTTCCACCAGATATAGACGCCGGTGATGGAGAGCATGGTGATGACCAGCCCGAGCGCGCAGACGAAGATGCGGTACGGCAGTCCGAAGACATCGGCCATGTGCAGGGCATAGAGCCAGGCGGAGAGGGTGTTGCCGCTATGTTGCCCCGTCGGCAGCTCCAGCGAGATCAACGCGCCCGTATCTGCGTCGAAATTGACATAAGTTAGGCCGACCTTGTCCCTTATGTCGCGGCTGCTTTTCACGAAGTAGGAATAGACCCCGTTCATACGGTAGAGGATGACCGCGCGCTCTACGGAGAAATCATGTTTTGTCGCCTGCTCCGCCATGAGCCGCTCGCCGGTCAAGAGCGCCGCGCGAAAGTCCAGGCGTGGGATCTCGTTGGGAGGCGGGCTTGGCGCCGTGTTCTCTTCCGGGAGCAGCTGGTAATCGAATACCGCGCCGGTCACCCAATCATAGACCGGTCGCAAATTGAGCATCACGCTCGACCAGGCAAAAACCAGAAGCATCGGCCAGACCCAGAGCCCCCCGGCGCGATGGAGATCAAAGTTGAGCCGGTACGCGCCGGCCTTCCATTTGACGAGCCAGGCGAGCTTCCAGCGCCGCCAGAAGGCGCTACTCGAAACGGGCAGAGTGAGATAGAACCCTATGAAACAGTCGATGGTCCAGACCAGCGCGACAATGCCGAGAACCCACAAGCCGGGTGCACCGAGCGCAAGCTCGTAGTGCAGCTCATAGATGAAAGGCATGAGATTGATGAGGCCTTGCGAGAGATCATCGAACCGGCGCCGGCCGAGTTCTTCCCCGGACCAAGGGTCGACAAAAAGCTGGCCGAAATCAAGCTCGTAGGGCTTGCCGGTCGCCGGATCCTCGCGGGGATCAAACGTCACTAGCGCCTGATCGGGTTCGGTGAGGAAGACGCCCGCCACCCGGCCTTGCGGAACCAGGGTCTCGGCGCGCTCCGCGAGCGTCGCGAGGTCGAGCGGCGGCACACCGGGTCTTGGCATCGCATAAATTTTTGGGCAGATCAGACGCTCCAAGTCGGTCTTGAAGGCGAGCAGGCTGCCGGTCAGGCCGACGAGGATCAAAAAGACCGCCATCGCCAGGCCCGCCCAACGGTGCAGCCAAACCCAAAACGAACGTATCACATCGATGCTCCCAGTCGCTTGGCCCTGAGATAACGGCTCGCATGCTGATTTTACGCCGCTTGCGGTTTTCGCTCGTCGCCTGCCTCATTCGGCGAAATGAATCCATTCTGTTTCGTCATGACGCCGCGTGAGATGTGACCCATCGGTCGCGACCGCCGGAAAACCGACATTTGCTCAACCATGCGTCCGCTCGCTGAACATCTGCGATCGCCGCAGAAATTTGTGTGCTTGGTGGTTCTCCCGGCGGCTGCCATCCTCGCCCCGCCGTGATCTTCGCTCTTCATCCAACCGGCGATGCCTGGCTCAATATTTGGCGACGACCGGTACCGGATTGCTGAAGTCAAACTTGTAGCTGAAGCCGAGTTCCACCTGGTTTTGGTTCAACCGGCGGTTCGCGCTAAGGTACGAACCGGAGAGGCCGGGAGTTGATGCCAACGCGCCACCGTCGATAAAGGGGTTCGAAACAGCGCCGAAACTTGCATAGCGGTATTCGGCCCGCAGCCACCAATGGTCGTCGATGGCATATTCGATGCCGCCGCCCACCGTCCAGCCGATCGGGAAGTTCGTAAAGTAGTTTGAACCGAAGACGAGATTGCCGCCATTGATGCCGGGGTTTGCGCTATAGTTGCTAATCAGCATGTAACTTGTCGTGTAGTTGCCGAGCATGATGCCGCCGGTGGCGTAGATCAGGGCGCGGTCGAAGGCGTAGCCGAGGCGGCCGCGAATCGAACCCTGGACGTTGGAGGCCGTTGACGCCGACAGAGAGCTGCCGCCAAAGGCGGCCGGAAAGGAGGCGGTAGAGAGAGAGCTGGTCACGTCGACACTCCCTTCGACGCCGACCACCCACTGCTCGATCTGGTAATTATAGCCGAGGTGAGCGCCGCCGATCACCCCGTTATGGCTACCGGTGATGCTATCAGTGACCGGGCTGCCGGTCGATGAATCAAATCCAGTGAAATTCAAATTGCCGTTGCCCCAGGCGAAGCCAGCCTGGAAGCCGAGATAGAGGCCGGTCCAGCTGAAGACCGGAACAGGGGGCGGTGGGCTCAGGGGCAGATCAGCCGCCCATGCCGTCGATCCGCTCAGGGCCATGGCTCCAGCGGAAGCCATTAGAAACTGTCGCCGCATCAGGCTTCTCCTTGGTTGATTGGGTTGCGTCATTCAATGAGCGATCCTCTTCGTCATTCCGCCGCGACCTCCGAGCGCGCAGACGAAGATGCGGTAGGGAAGGCCGAAGACGTCGGCCATGTGCACCAGAGAGCCAGGCGGAGATGGTGTTGCCGCTATGTTGCGGCAAATTGAGCATCACGCTCGACCAGGCAAAAACCAGAGGCATCGGCGGCGAGACCCGGAGCCCCCCGGCGCGATGGAGATCAAAGTTGAGCCGGTAGGCGCCGGCCTTCCATTTGACGAGCCAGGCGGGCTTCCGGCGCCGCCAGAAAGCATCGCTCGAAATGGGCAGAGTGAGATAGAAGCCTATGAAACAGCCGATGGTCCAGACCAGCGCGACAACGCCTAGAACCCACACGCCGGGCGCGCCGAGCTCAAGCGTGACGTGCAGATCATAGATGAACTCCATGAGAGTGATGAGGCCTTGCGAAAGATCGCCGGGCCGGCGCCGGCCGAGTTCTTCCCCGGACCACCGGTCGACTAAAAGCCCGACAAAATCAAGCTCGTAGGGCTTGCCGGTCGCCGGATCCTCGCGTGGTTCAAACACCACCAGCGCCTGGTCGGGTTCCAATAGATCCACGGTCACCACCCGGCCTTGCGGAACCAGGATCTCGGCCCGCTCCGCGAGCGTCGCGAGGTCGAGCGGCGGCACACCGGGTCTTGGCGTCGCATAAATCCGCGGGCAGATCAGACGCTCCAAGTCGGTCTTGAAGGCGAGCAGGCTGTCGGTCAAGCCGACGAGGATCAAAAGGACCGCCATCGCCAGGCCCGCCCAGCGGTGCAGCCAAACGAAGAGACGGCGGATCACCGTGTCAGGCCTTCAATATTTGGCAACGACGGGCAGCGGCGCAGCAAATCTGTAGCTGAAGCCGACCTGCACCTGGTTTTGCGATAATTGGCGGTTGGCGGTGTAGGTCACCCCGACGCCTGGAAAGGCGGGCCCTTCCGTGATCGAGCCAAAATCCGAATAGCGGTATTCGCCAAACACCGACCAATTGTTGTTGATGGCATATTCGACACCGCCGCCCACGGTCCAGCCCACGCGCGTCGGCGAGGTGGTGTCGCTGGCGTAGAAATTAGTAATTCCATTCAAGTCGATGCCGTAGCTCTGGAAATAGGTTTTGAACGCGCCGAAAGCGACACCGCCGGTGGCGTAAACCAACACACGGTCGAAGGCGTAGCCCACGCGGGCGCGTATCGCGCCCTGAATGGTGGACTGAACGAAGCCGCTCACAGTGTTGCCAATGCCGGAGGGGAGTAAGCCGGGAGGAAGGATCAGCACGTTCTCGTACAAGGTCGTGGGATCGACCGTGCCCTCGATGCCGATCACAAATTGGTTGATCTGGTAGTTGTAACCGATATGGGCGCCACCGATCACGCCTTGCGCATCCATGCCGAGAGCGGGGGCGCCGAAGAGACCGCCGGGCGTCGCATAGTCGATCGATCCGTAGTTGTCGCCCCAGGCGTAGCCGATCTGGACGCCGGCATAAAAGCCTGTCCAGCCGTTGAATACCAGCGGCGGGGGCGGCGGAAGATTGGCCGCAGGGGCTGGTGCGGTGCCCGCCGGGGCGGTGCCAAACGGAGCGCCACCCGGCTGCGCGGTGCCAACCTGAGTGGGACTCGCTGGTCCGGCACCCACCCCACCGACACCCATCCCAGCGCCGCCCACTCCGGCGGCGCGGACCTGGTTGGCGCCAGTCAGTACGATGGCGTAGATTGAGGCGAGGAGGAGTTTATGAGAGAGGAACTTAGGAGACATGGGAGTTATCCTTTCGGGAGGGTGCAGGCGTGGCGGAAGTGCCGGGAACGAAAGCATGGCGGTCATTGCAAGGAGCATCGCGACGAAGCAACCCAGGGGGCAGCCTCACGGTTCTGGGTTGCTTCGTCGCTGCGAGGATGTTGCGCGATAACGGCCACACGGCATGCGGAACCCCGCCGTCTACATCACGGCGAACACGCGCAACGGCACGATTTATACGGGGGTGACGTCGAGCCTGTCGCGGCAGGCGTGGGGGCATCGGGAAGTATTGGTTCCCGGATTCACGGCGCGCCGCGCGTGCAAATTGCCGGTGTGGTTCGAATTCCACGAGACGATGCAAGGCGCCATCGCCCGCGAGAAACAAATCAAGGTGGGCTCCCGCCAAAAAAAGCTTGCGCTCATAGCGGCTGGCAATCCGGCGTCCGTCATTGCGAGGAGCGTAGCGACGACGCAATCCAGACGCAGCCCCACGGCTCCTGGATTGCTTCGCCTTCGGCTCGCGGTCGCAATGACGGAAGACGTAAGGGCGGGGCGTGGCGCGGGTCATGGCTAAAACTGCGCGCGGAGCGAGCCGACGGCCGCGAAGGGCGGGCCATAGGCGCGATACACCCCTGAAAACCCAGGGGTCAGCGGACCAGACGTAATTTCGTTCGGGTAAAAAGTCGTATCCAAGAGATTGGTGATGTTGAGCTGCGCGGTGAGATTGGCGCCATAGGCCTTGAAGCTATAAGCGGCCATCAGATCGACGGTGCCATAGGCGGGGAGCAAGGGATAGGTGCCATTGGGCTCAAATTCATCGTCAATCGGCCTTGAGCCGACATAGTGGTAGCCGGCGCCGATCTTCACGCCCTTGAACGTCTCGTCCTGGAATTCATAGGTGGTCCAGAAATTCGCCTGATTGCGCGGGACCAAGAAAAGCCGCTGGCCGACGGCCGGTATGCTGCCAGGAGTGGCTTCGGTGACGCGCACATCGTCATTGGTATAATTGACGATGACGCTCCAGCCCGGCAGGATTTCGCCCTGAATGTCGAGCTCCGGCCCCTTGCTGCGTGCCTCGCCGACCAGGGCCTCAAAACCCTCAGCTGCGAGGATCGGGTTCGGATTGGCCACGGGGACATTCGTTTTGACGAGCTCAAAATAATCCGCGCTGATCCTGAGCTTGCCATTGAAGAATTCGAGCTTGACGCCGGCCTCCGAGCTTTTGGCGCTTGTCGGCGGAGCGAGCCCACCCGGGTAGATCAGCCCCTGGTTCGGACCAAAACCCTCCTCGTAATTGGTATAGAAGCTGATCCATTCCTGCGGCCGCCAGAGCAGGCCAAAGCGCGGCGTCAGCGCCTGGGCGGTCAGCGGGGAGTACGGCTGCAAGTCATCTAGCGCATTACCCGATAGACTCGTTTGATGGATATATTGATATCTCGCCCCCGCCATGAGATAGAAATTATAAGGCAGCTTGATCTGGTCTTGCAGATAGAGGCCGGCGGTGTCCTGCGTGAAGGCCAATCCGGCTGGGTAGCACGGGCACTCGGGGCTTGGGATGCCCTGAGGGACCGGATTGAAAAGAGCGACAGGTGTAGTCGCGAAAAAAATACTATCCTGATAGGTCCCCGTCAATCGGTAGATATCTCCACCGAGGAGCAAGGTATGCTCCGCTCCGAATGTGTTGAAATGGCCAGTGATATCGACATTGGTGGAAATCGTCGTCTGCGGTTCCTGGATTTGAATTGGGGCAAGCTGCGGGAGCAGCGCAAGCGTAATCGGGAGGCTAGGGACATTAGCATTATTGTAGATGGAGGTAAAGTCGTAGGCGATCTGTTGCTTGATCGACCAAGCGTTGTTGAAATCATGCAACCAGGTGAGCGCGGCAAAAAGATCCGTTTGAACCTCGGGGGAGGTCCCACCATAATTGGTGCTGCGTGGAACGTTCACGACCGCCCCGTTGAAGATCGGGTCGAACGCGTAATAGCTGTCCGAGCGGTAGTCATCATACTGCGCTTCCACCTTTACCCAGGTCGATCCATCGATGTTCCATTTGACGACCGGCGCAAGAAAGAGATCCTGACTATGGGTGAGATCGATGAACGAGCCGAAGGGCGCGCCATTGTTCTCATAGGACATGTTCATCCGGTAGAGGACGGACTTGTCGTCGGTGAGCGGGCCGGTGGCGTCGATCGTGGTGCGGTAATCCGCCAGGGAGCCAATCTGCTGCTGCAGGTCATAATAAGGAACGTCGAGCGGCTCCTTGGTGACGATATTGATGATGCCGCCCGGCTCGACAAGCCCGTAAAGAACGGCGCCCGGTCCCTTTAGCACCTCCACATTGGCGACATTGGCGAGCTGCGTCGAGTTGACGCTCAATCCATTCCCTGTGTAAGTGCTATCCACACGAAACCCGTCGCGGTAGTAGGTTTGTTCTAGAAACCCGCGCACCAAGACTCCGCTGCTATTATAACCAGTGTTCGTAAAAGTTCCGTTCGTAACGGAAACCCCGCTGACATTCTGCAAGGCCTGCCCGAGGGTGATGGCCTGCTGATCCACCAGCACCTGCTGGCTGACCGACTGCACATTCAAAGGCGTGTCCATGACCGGCGTATCGGTCTTGGTGCCGGTGCTGGCTTCTGGCAGGACGTAAGAGGTGTTATAGGGGTCCTGCGCCAGCCCCGCGCCACCGAAACCGCTGCACGGAGCGCCGCCGTAGGGGCCGCACCCCGTGCTTTGCTGGTTGGCTGTGACCTCCACCGTCGGCAATTCGATCGCGCCATTCCCATTGGAGGGGGCTGTTTGTGCGAACGCATTAGGGACATCGATCGCCAGGCTCAGGGGGAGGGAGACCAGCATCGTAGTCGCCAAAAGCGCGCGCCGCGTCGTTTCGGGACGCTTCCAATTTTCTTTCATGACAATCTCCACTGCCCCCCCGACCGTAAATGCTTTGGGAGTCGACGGACGGACAACGTCCTCGGACGAGAAAAATGGCAGGCTCTGAGTTTTAAGGACCGATCCGATAAGGACCGATTCGACAAAGGGCGCTCAGAGGACCTGCGGGGGACCGCGCGCGGAATTTCTGATTGGCAGAAAATCTTCGCCGATGGTCGAAGTCGACACTGCCCAACGTATGGCGGTAACTTCGTGGGAGGGCTTAAACGCAGCACCCGTAGGTGCCGGAAGGTAACTGGACCCGCACACACCGCAAACCAGAAGACAGCAAAGCCCGTGGTGATCATGGTACTTTTCGCCGTCTCCCGGCGTGCCACAGTCATCGTTGCCCAGAGAGATCGGGTGTCCCGCTCCGGCGCCGGCTGGCGTAAAATGCGTCTGCGGGGACACGGCAAGGGCAAATCCCTGGGAAGCAAGTAGCAATGCGAGAACGCCCGCGATCATCATGCGGGTTACACTCCAACGTTCTGGTGCATACTTTGCCATGAGATGACGGAGCCTTTGCCGACTGTCCAAATTAAGGCAATCTCCGAAATCGGAGCGCGATTCCTAGAGTGTTGCCCAAATATCACACTGGATCGTGACAGTCGGTGATTTTCATCAAAAGTGAGGGTGCAATGCCCCTTGCGCTAGCCGTTTAAGCGCGCGATGTTGCAGCATGCGCCGTCAGAAAGGAAGAAGGAACCACGCCATGGGCCAGACGATTATCACAGTAAGACTTGATTTCACCAAATCGGTTTTTGAAGTTTATTCAATTGACGAGAAAGAGCAAATCGCTCATCGCTGTACTCTACGCAGATCGCGGATGTTGCATTCTTTCAAAACCTCCCGCCTTGCCTGATTGGCGTCGAGGGTTGTGCAAGCGGTGCAGTTTAGCTTTTTTGATGATTCGTTGAACGAGGCCATGGGTCATGGCAGCACCTCAGTTTGTGAGCGATTTGACCATTGAAGACAAAGACATGACGACGCTGATTGTGATTGCCCGATCGCGAACAGGCCAGCGAACCGAGGAGAGCGAGCGCGCATGTTTTTAGCCTATCGAGATGACCCGTCGTACTTTGGCGTGGGACGATTGCTCGGCGTGGATCATCAAACCGTCCAACGTTGCTTTGAGCGAGACGCGGCTTTTGGCCTGTTGGCGGCGTCGGACGACAATGCGCGCGCAGCAAGTGGGCGACGATCACAGCTGAGGCCAAAGCGTGCCTCGTGTCGTTGGCCTGCCAGAAAGCCGAGGACTTCGGCTATCCGCATGAGCCGCGGACGACGCGGCCATTGGCGCGCGATGTGCGGGAACATGGACCGGCTGTCGGACACGCAGAAACCGCGAAATTGGTCAAAGGAAGGTCCGCAAAATTCTCGACGCCCATGCCGTGAAGCCCCACAGCATACGCCTGGAGCGCCGTGATCCCGGATTCGAAGAGAAGTGGCGCACGTTCTCTGCATCTCCCGTGAGGTCGAGATTTTGAAAGTCAGCGCGAAGGAGTCGAACGACGCAATTGGCATCATTTCTTTTGATGAAAAACCAGCTATGCAAGCGATTGGCGCGAAGGCGCCGGGATTGCCTCATGCAGCCTTTGCCCGCGCTTACGAGTATAAACGTCATGGCGAATTTGCTATAGCCGGAGGTCGGATAAATGGACCATTCACCAATTCAGCATCACTCTATTATTGCGGGCTCCCGCTTACCACACCTAATAGAACATGCTACCACAAACTACGAATTATTGGAGATCGCTAATAATGCAAAGCAACAAATCGAAGATCTTTTGCTTCGATATGGAGCAATATTGCTTCGCGGATTTAATGTTGATCGGGACTCATTTTGCGCTTTTGTTGATTCCCTGAGCGGGGGCAGATTAGACTACGTGTACCGATCTACGCCGCGGAAGACCGTAGGTGACCGAGTTTTTACAGCTACCGTTTACCCGGCGGATCGTGAAATTCCACTCCATTGCGAAAACGCGTATCAGCGGTGTTGGCCGATGCTGCTTGCGTTCTTTTGTGATCAACCCGCGCTTAAAGGCGGAGAGACGCCTCTTGCTGATGTGGTTAAAGTTACAGAACGAATTGGCCCCAAGCTTTTGGAGCAATTCCGTCGTCGAGGAGTGCGTTACATCCGAAATTACACATATGGAGTTGATCTGCCGTGGACTGAGGTTTTTCAAACCCAGAGCCGCGCCGAGGTGGAACGATTTTGCGTGGAACATGACATCGAATTCGCGTGGGGACCAGGCGACAACCTTCGTACTGCACAAACCTGTCAAGGGACGGCCATTCATCCGAGACTCGGTATCGAACTATGGTTCAATCAAGCACATTTGTTTCATGTTTCCAGTCTCGGTCCCGAGCATGAACAGAACATGATCGACGTTTTTGGCTTGGATGGGCTACCTCGGAATGCAGTTTATGGAGATGGAGAGGCCATCGCATCCAAGGATCTTAATTTGATTCGAACGGCATTTGAAATGGAACAGGTCGCATTTTCTTGGCAGAAGAATGATGTATTGCTCGTTGACAACATGCAAGTCGCACATGGGAGGCGGAGCTATCTTGGCTCGCGCTCTGTGCTGGTTGCGATGAGCGATCCGTACTTCAGCAATCAAAAAGATGGGAAAGCGCGAGGGTTTGCGACGAACTGATCGGGACGCACTACACGCCGAGCTATTTGGACCGGTGACGCGCCCCGGATCTTCGCTTAATTTTCGTCGCGCGTGAACCGCAAGCGCGTGCAGCGACTCATGCGGCAAATGGGGATAGCGGCGCTGGGGCCAAAGCCCAGGACCTCAAAACCGGTACCTGGGCGCACGATCTAGCCCGATCTGCTGCGCGGCCTGACAATCGAGCCGCCGAACCAAGTGTGGGCGCGGACAGCGGTGTGCCGGAGGAAGCGGCGTAAGAGATGATGGTACGGTACCCCCTTGCTATCGGCTTGCAGGAGCCAGATGGCGTCCGGCATAGAGGCAGTGCGATCCCGTTGCAGGCTCTTACGTTGGACTCGGGAGCCTTCGGCGGCGATGGCAAACGCCGAAAGGCTCAAGCCCGCAAGGTGAGGCCGAAATCAACTGGGTAAACGGGAGGAATGCGCATGATCTGCAAGCCTTATGACATTCCCAAGACCTTGATATGGGAAGCATGGTTACATGCGAAAGCCAACCGGGAGCCGCCGGGATCGATGCCTGAGACGATTGAGCGGTTCGAGACGAAGCGCAAATCAAAGTTGCTGCCTGAGCTCCTCATTCAGCCTGGCGCGCCGATTGATTTCTCGGCCTGTGGCGCGGTGAGAAGCTTTTCAACAAAGTCAACGGCAGGTCGCCCAAGATCGGCTGCCCGCAATTTTTCCCCCATCAGCCGTGCCTGCATTTGGAAAAATGAGTCTCGATCGACCCTGTCCACCAGCGCGCTCATCTGCTCCGTCGTAACACGGGAAAAATCTCCGCGGATCCCGAGACCGTGGTAGACAACCCTTGCCGTGTTTCCTGGGTGATCAAAACCTAGCGGGAAAACAACCATTGGCACACCAAAGTAAGCGCATTCTTTAATCGTATTGGTACCACCGTGCACAATAGCGATATCGCACCTTCGTAAAAGTGCGAGCTGGGGCGCTCGCCTTACGAGAATGACATTCGGTGGAACATTTGCAAAATCCTCAGGATTAACCACATCGTAAAGGCTTACTACCCATTGAAATGTCGACTTAGTTGCCGCAACTTCAAGTATAACTTGGAAGAACCGCTGATACATCGCCTTGTCAAACCAAGACAAGGTGCCAAGACTACAATAAATCAATCGTCGCGAATCCAAGAGGTTCCACGGAAAATCTGCTTCTTGTCGCTCGAGGTCGATACTGCAGCCCAAATAATAGCGGCCTGGTCGCTCCTCATGAAGAAATTCCAGTTCGCGTGGGCAGAGAATTATCTCCGGAAGACGTGCCTTCAAGAGCACTGCATCTGTGGATTCGACGAGTTCCCAAGGATAGCGGCATCGGTCGGCAATTCGCCGGCTGGTCCGGTAAAGAGCAGACTGATGCGCGAGGCCGAGCCA
>Ga0335075_10012766_pt1 | contig 12678 bp, 12 predicted proteins | sample Lox_Sample_24_FD_206723 | JGI IMG/M metagenome (GOLD analysis project Ga0335075, IMG submission 206723) | Soil microbial communities from Loxahatchee National Wildlife Refuge, Florida, United States - Lox_Sample_2.4 | ecosystem: Environmental > Terrestrial > Soil > Wetlands | place: USA... | reverse complement strand
CGAAGTCGCGATCGAGCGGCGACCGCGTACGCGCCTGGTGCGCGGTGATGGGCTCGCCGGTGACTTCGTGCACCTCGAGCGCGCGCTGGATGCGCTGCGCGTCGTTCGGATGGATGCGCGCGGCGGCGGACGGATCGACCGACGCCAGCCGCTTGTGCATGGCCGGCCAGCCGTCGCGCGCGGCATCGGCGTCGAGACGCGCCCGGATCTCGTCGCTGCCCTCGGGCAGCTCGGCGATGCCGCCGATCAGCGCGCGCAGGTACAACAACGTGCCGCCGACCAGCAACGGCATCCGGCCGCGCGCCTCGATGTCGGCGATGGCGGCCGCGGCGTCGCGCGCGAACTGCCCGGCGGAGTAATGATCGGCGGGATCGACGAGATCGAGGAGGTGGTGCGGCACGGCGGCGCGGGTGACGGCGTCGGGCTTCGCGCTGCCGATGTCGAGTCCGCGATACACCTGCGCGGAGTCGACGCTGACGATCTCCACCGGGAACTCGCGCGCCAGCTGCAGCGCGAGATCGCTCTTGCCCGTGCCGGTCGGCCCGGTGAGCACCGCGATCGGCCGGCGCGTCATCAACGTCCGCGCAGGAACATGCGATCGAGCTCGCCCAGCGTCACCTGCGTCCACGTCGGACGGCCGTGGTTGCACTGGTCGGCGCGCGGCGTCTGCTCCATCTGGCGCAGCAGCGCGTTCATCTCCGGCAGCGTCAGGCGCCGATGCGCATGGATCGCGGAGCGGCAAGCGATCGTGCCCAGCAACCGGTCGGTCGCCGAATCGAGGTGATGCGTGGCGCCGTCGCCGGCGACGTCGGAGATGACGTCGCGCACCAGCGCCGCGACGTCCTCGCGCGGCAGCAGCGCGGGCACGGAGCGCACGACCAGCGTGTCCGGCGCGAGCCGCTCGAGGTCGAAGCCGGCGGCGACCCAGTCGTCGCGTTGTTCCATCAGCGCGTCGAGCTCGTCGACCTTCAGTTCGACGGTGATCGGTGCGAGCAGTAGTTGGGTGGCCGCGTGGCCGGTCTGCGTCTTCAGCCTCTCGTACAACACGCGTTCGTGCGCGGCGTGCATGTCGACGAGCACGAGACCGGCGTCGTTCTGCGCGAGGATGTAGAGGCCGTGCACCTGCGCCAGCGCTTCGCCCAGCACGGGCCTGCCGCCGGAGCCGGGGCCGTGCAGTCGGGGGTCGTGCGATTCGGGTTCGTGCGGGGACGGATCGTTCGACGCACCGCGCAGCGAATCGGCGAGCGCCCAGATGCCGCCCGGGGTCTCGTCGCCGGGCGCGCGGAATGCCAGCGCTTGCGAGGACGGGAACGGCTGGCCATTGCCGGAGTAGCCGCCCGCTGCGCCCTGTCCGCTGGAAGCTCCACTCCCGTATCCGGACAGCGCCGGCGACGACTCGCTGACGCCGGGCTTCGTGCCGGCCAGTTGCCGCTCGACGGCGCGGAATACGAAATCGTGGATCTGCCGGCTGTCGCGGAAACGGACTTCGAGCTTCTGCGGATGCGCATTCACGTCGACGAGCGACGGATCGATGTCGAGATACAGCACGTACGCGGGCTGGCGGCCGCCGTACAACACGTCGCGATAGCCGAGCCGCACGGCGTTCATCAGCAGGCGGTCGCGCACGGCGCGGCCGTTGACGAACCAGAACTGCAGGTCGCCGGTGGCGCGCGCGGCCGCGGGCACGCCGATGCGGCCGTGCAGGCGCACCGGTCCGGCGGAATGATCGAGCGCGATCGAGCGACCGACGAAATCGTCGCCGACGATGCGCGCCAGACGGCGCGACTGCTCGGCGTCGCCGACGCGTGGTGCGTCGAGCAGCGTGCGCGAGCCCGAGCGCAGGCGGAACGCGACGTCGCTGCGCGACAGCGCCAGCCGTTCGACCAGCCGCACGATGTGCCCCTGCTCCGTCACTTCGCTGCGCAGGAACTTGCGGCGCGCCGGCAGGTTGTAGAAGAGATCGCGAACGACGATCGTTGTGCCGTTCGGATGCGCGGCCGGCGCCGGATCGGCAATCGCGCCCGACTCGACGACGACTCGCGCAGCCTGTTCCGAATCGACATGGCGCGAGGTGATCTCGAAGCGCGACACCGACGCGATCGACGGCAGCGCTTCGCCGCGGAACCCGAGCGTGACGATGCCGTCGAGATCGTCGGCGGAGCGGATCTTGCTGGTCGCGTGGCGCGACAAGGCGAGCTTGAGCTCGGCCTCGGGAATGCCTTCACCGTCGTCGCGCACGCGCGTGAGGCGCACGCCGCCGGCCTCGATGTCGATCTCGATGCTCTGCGCGCCGGCGTCGAGACTGTTCTCGACCAGCTCCTTGACGATGGACGCCGGCCGCTCGATGACCTCGCCGGCGGCGATCTGGTCGATGAGGTGGTTGTCGAGGACGCGGATGGGCATGCGCCGCGTATTTTATGGGGTCAGACCCCATTTGCTAGGAAATGGGGTCTGACCCCATTCAGCGCAGTTCTACCGACGCTCCGGGTCCGCCGCGGCGAGTGGCCGCCAGCCGCGTGCCGTCGGGCGCATTGCCCTGAAAGTACTGCTGTATTCCCGCGAAGATCGCATCCGCCAGCTTCGACCGATGCGCCGGCTGCGACAGCTTGCGCTCGTCCTCGCGGTTCGAGATGAACGCGGTCTCGACCAGCATCGACGGGATGTCCGGCGACTTCAGCACCACGAAGCCCGCTTGCTGCACGCGCGGCTTGCGCACCTCGCCGACGCGATCGAGCGACTTCAGCACGCTGTCGGCCGCCACCATGCTCGACGCGATGCTCGCCGTCTGCGAGAGATCCAGCAGCACGTTGGCCAGCGCCGCGTCCTTGTCGTCGAGCTTGATGCCGCCCTTCAGGTCCGCCGCGTTTTCGCGTTCGGCCAGCCAGCGCGCCGCTTCCGAAGTCGCACCGCGATCCGACAACACGTACACCGACGATCCCGACACGTCCGGGTTCGCGATTGAGTCCGCATGGATCGACACGAACAGGTCCGCCTTCGCGCGGCGCGCGCGCTTCGTGCGTTCCTGCAGGCTGATGAAGTAGTCGCCGTCGCGCGTCAGCACGGCCTTCATGCCGGGCTCCTGGTCGATGCGCGCGGCCAGCGCCTTCGCGACCTCCAGCACCACGTCCTTCTCGCGCGTGCCGCGCCGGCCCGACGCGCCGGGATCGACGCCGCCGTGACCCGCATCCACCGCGATGATGATGTCGCGACCGGATTCGCTGGGCGCGTGCGCCGGACGGATGGCGACCGGCACCGCCGGCGCGCTCGGCGTCACCGTGATGGCCTTCGGCGCGCCCGGCCCCGCGAGATCGAGCACGAGGCGATGGCCGGCATCACTCGACGGCGCGAGCGACGCGACCTGGAACGTGACGGCCGCATTCACCTCGAACACCAGGCGCAGTCCGTGGTTCGGCAACTTGCCGCTGCGCACCGCGGTGACGGCGCCCGTGGCGTCCGGCAGTCCGAGCTTCGGCAGCAACGACGAGCGCGGCAGATCGAGCACGACGCGCGCGGGATTCTCGAGCTTGAACGCCTTCGAGCTGACGGGCGCGGAGAGATCGAGGACGACGCGGGTGCCGGTGTCCGTCGCGGCGACGCGGATGCCCTGCACTTCCGCGGCGGACAGCGATCCGGCGGCGCCTAACAAAGCGCAAAGCAGCGTCACCCGGCCCAACTGCCGCATCCCCAGAAATCCTTTGTCCGTCAGGGGCTTCAGCGCCCTACTTGCGCCGCAATTTACTTATCCGGCCTAAATTTTTCAATCCTCTCGATGCGATGGCCATCCGGCCGGATCGTGAACTCGAAGTGGAGGTCGGCGGCGGGTACGCGGCCACCGCCGTGTTCGGGCCATTCGACCATCCACAGGTGGCCGGGCCGGTGGTAATCCGCCAATCCCAGGAATTCGAGCTCGGAAGGATCCTTCAGCCGGTACAGGTCGAGATGGATGACGGTGACCGCGTCCAGCGCGTACGTCTCGAGCAGCGTGTAGCTCGGGCTCTTGATCGCCCCCTTCACGCCCAGCGCCCGCAACGCGCCGCGCGCGAAGGTCGACTTGCCCGCGCCGAGATCGCCGGACAACGTCACGATGCGGCACGGCGCGCCACGCGCCGGCGCCTTGCCTAACAACTCCGCGCCGAGCTGCTCCGTCTGCTCGCCGCTGGTGGTCAGCCACACGCGCTGGTCGAGCGTCATGGATTCACCCAGCCGCGAAGCGCGGCGATGACGTCGCTGGCGAGCAACCCGCGTTGCCCGTCCTGGGCCGCGGAGTCGCCGGCCAGTGCGTGCACCAGCACGCCGAGTCGCGCGGCCAGCGCGCCGGCCTGCGAAGCGCTCGCGCCCTGCGACAACTGTGCGTAGAGGCCGGCGATGACGCCCGTCAGCACGTCACCCATGCCCGCGGTCGCCATGCCCGGATTGCCGCGCTCGCACAGGTGCAGCGCCGGCGACGCCGCCGCGCCGCTCGCGACCAGCGTGCCCGCGCCCTTCAGCACGGCGGTCGCGCCGTATTTCGAATGCAGCTCGCGGACGGCATCGAGCCGGTCGGCCTGCACGGCGGCGGTGTCGCGGCCGAGCAGGCGCCCCGCTTCGCCCGGGTGCGGGGTGACGATCCACTCCGCGGGTAGTTTGACCGGCTCGCGCGCCAGCAGGTTGAGCGCGTCGGCGTCGACGACGGCGCGGGCCGGCGCGACGTCCAGGAACTCGCGCCACAACGCCGCGCCCCAGGCGCCCGTGCCGAGGCCGGGCCCGATCGCGACGACGTCGGCGGCGCGCAGCGCGGCGCCGATGCCGGCCGCCGGCGTGGGTAGATAGATGATCTCGGGCCGCGTGCCGGTCACCGCGAGCAGGTTGTCCGGCGCGCCGGCGACGCTGACCAGCCCCGCGCCGACGCGCAGCGCCGCTTCCGCGGCGAGCCGGGCCGCGCCCGGCATGCCGGCGCCGCCGCCGACCACCAGCACGCGGCCGCTCGTGCCCTTGTGCGAATCGCGCGCGCGGCGCGGCAGGTGTCGGGCGAGTTCCGCTTCGTCGATCCGCCGCAGCAGCGGCGCGAACTCGGGCCGCGCCGGCGGCACCACGCCGAGGTCGTCGAGGATCACCTCGCCCGCGTGGTCCGGTCCCGCGCCGAGGAACAGCCCGGCCTTCAACGCCACGAAACACACCGTCACGTCGGCGCGTACCGCGGCACCGACGACGGCGCCGTGATCGGCATCGAGCCCCGACGGCACGTCCAGCGACAACACCGGCCGCCGCGCGGCGTTGATCGCCTCGATCACCGCCACCGACTCGGCACGCGGCGGTCCCGCGAGCCCGATGCCTAACAACCCGTCGACGATCACGTCGCCGCCGGCCAGCGCGTCGGCGACGAACGGATGCGCGGGTCCGCCCGCCGCCAGCCACTCGTCCTGTGCGCGGCGTGCGTCGCCGGTCAGTTTGTCGGGCGGCGTCGCCGCAAAAACCAGCGCCTCGAGCCCGGCCGCACGCGCCAGGCGCGCGAGCACGTAGCCGTCGCCGCCGTTGTTGCCCGCGCCGCAGACCACCGCGAGACGTTTCGCCGCGGGCCAGCGGGCTCGCAGGACCTTCAGCGCGCCCTCCGCGGCGCGCGTCATCAGCGTGTAGCCCGGCACCTTGCGATGCTCGATCTCGAACGCGTCGAGCGCGCGCACCTGCTGAGCGGAATACAGGGCGATGGGACGATTCATGGCCGCATAATAACGCCGCATGCCGCCCCCCGATCTCGCCACGTTGAAGCGCGACCTTGCCGCGCTCGCTGCCGCCCGCGGCTTCGACGCGCTGGGCGTGAGCGACGTCGCGCTCGACGTGGACGCCGCGCACCTCGAGCGCTGGTTGTCGCAGGGCCGGCACGGCGAGATGGATTACATGGCCAAACATGGTTCGCGGCGCACGCGGCCGGACGAGCTGATCCCGGGCACGGTGCGGGTGTTGTCGGCGCGGATGAACTATTGGCCGTCAGAGGGGCCTTCAGAGGGGCCGTCAGAGGGGCCGTCAGGAGAGCCGGACGAACGCGGCAATGCCGCCCGTCCCGCGCTCGACGCGCTCGCGGACCCGTCGACCGCGTATGTCTCGCGCTACGCGCTCGGCCGCGACTATCACAAGGTGTTGCGCAACGCGTTGCAGGGGCTGGCCGACGACATCGTCGCGCGGGTCGGGCCGATGGGCTACCGCGTGTTCGTGGACTCCGGCCCGGTGCTCGAGAAGGCGCTGGCGCGGAACGCCGGGCTCGGCTGGATCGGCAAACACACCAACCTGATCGCGCGCGACGCCGGTTCTTATTTCTTCATCGGCGAGATCCTCACGGACCTGCCGCTGCCGGTGGACGAACCAGTCAGCGCGCACTGCGGCACGTGTTCGGCCTGCATCCCGGCCTGCCCCACCGGCGCCATCACCGCGCCCGGCCAGCTCGACGCGCGCCGCTGCATCTCGTACCTGACGATCGAGTTGTTCGGCCCCATCCCGGTCGAGATGCGCCGCATGCTCGGCAACCGCATCTACGGCTGCGACGACTGCCAGCTCGTCTGCCCGTGGAACAAGTTCGCGCGCGCGGCCGCGCATCCGGACTTCAAGGTGCGCCACAAACTGGATTCGTCGTCGCTGGCCGAGTTGTTTGCCTGGACGGAAGCCGAGTTCCTGGCACGCACGGAAGGGTCGGCGATCCGCCGCATCGGTTACGAGCGCTGGTTGCGGAACCTCGCGGTGGGACTGGGCAACGCGCCCGGCACGCCGGCGAATCTCGCCGCCTTGAACGCGCGGCGCGATGACTCGTCGGCCCTGGTGCGTGAACACGTGCACTGGGCGCTCGCCGAACACGCGGCGCGCGCGGCCTGACTACCCCGCACCGCGGTGCCGGATATTCCGGGCGCCGTCAGCCCGCGCTGAACTGCACGTTGTCGATCAACCGCGCCTTGCCGAGCCGCGCCGCGGTCAACACGACGAAGTGCCGCGTGTCCGGCTGGGCCGGCGCCAGCGTCGCCGCGTCGCGCACGCTGAAGTAGTCGGTGCGGAATCCCGCGCCATCCAGCGCCGCGCGGCCCGTCGACTCGATGCGCGCGAAATCGCGCACGCCGGACTTCAGCGCCTCGACGGCCTGCGTCAGCTGCCGGTAGATGGTCGGCGCCAGCCGCCGCTGCGCCTCGTCCAGGTACTGGTTGCGCGAGCTCATCGCGAGACCGTCCGACTCGCGCACCGTCGGCGCGCCGACGATCTGCACGCGCAGGCACAGGTCCGCGACCATGCGCCGGATCACCGTCAGCTGCTGGAAGTCCTTCTCGCCGAAAATCGCCGTGTCCGGATCGACGATGTGGAACAGCTTCGCCACCACGGTCGCGACGCCCTCGAAATGCCCGGGCCGGAATTCGCCGCACAGGATGCTCGAGATGCCCGGCACCTCGATGCGCGTCGCCTGCGCCGCGCCGTTCGGATAGATCTCGCCGACCTCGGGCATGAACATCAGATCGCAGCCGGCGGCCTCGAGCATCGTCGCGTCCTGCGTCGGCGTGCGCGGATAGTGCGCGAAGTCCTCGTTCGGACCGAACTGCATCGGGTTCACGAAGATGCTGGCGACGAACTTGTCGCCGAGCTTGCGCGCCGCCTCGATGAGGCTCACGTGGCCGGCGTGCAGGTTGCCCATCGTCGGCACGAACACGACACGCTGCTTGGCCGCGTGCCAGCGCGCGACGTGTTCCCGGACATCCTTGATCGTGGTGACCGTCAGCATGGCCGGCGTCCCTCTCACGCGTGGAACTCGTGCTCGGGGCCCGGGTACGTCCTGCCCTTCACGGCCTGCACGAAGCGCCGCATCGCGTCGAGATTCGAGGTGGCGCCGTCCATGAAGTTCTTCACGAAGCGCGGCTTGCGGCCCGTGGTGATGTCGAGCACGTCGTACAACACGAGGATCTGGCCGTCGACGTCCGGCCCGGCGCCGATGCCGATGACCGGCACCTGCAGTTGTTCGGTGATGCGCTTGCCGAGCTCCGACGGAATGCACTCCAGCAACACGATGTCCGCGCCGGCCGACTCGAGCGTCTTCGCACTGTCGATCATGCGGCGCGCCGCGTCTTCTTCGCGGCCCTGCACGCGGAACCCGCCGGTCTTGTGCACCGACTGCGGCTTCAGGCCGAGGTGCGCACACACGGCGATGTCGTGCTTGGCGAGGAACTCGACGATCTCGAGCTGGTTGGGCCCGCTCTCGAGCTTCACCATCGCGGCGTTGCCTTCCTGCATGAGTCGCACGGAGTTCTTCAGCGCGACGTCGCGCGTCGGATAGCTCGCGAACGGCAGGTCGGCCATCAGGAACGGGCGGTGCAGCCCGCGCGCCACGGCCTTGCAGTGGTAGACGATGTCGTCCATGGTCACCGGCAACGTGGTGTCGTGACCCTGCAGCACCATGCCGAGCGAATCGCCTACCAGCACGATGTCCGTGTCGGCCGCGTCGCACAGCACCGCGAAGCTCGCGTCGTAACAGGTGAGGCTGGCGATCTTCTCGCCGTCGCGCTTCATCTTGTCGAGCGTGGCCAGCGACACCGGCGGGCGCGTGGAATCTCTCTGTTCGAGATGCGTGTACATGGAACCCCTCTGTCGACGCGTCAGATCGTACCGTGACGCAGCGGGTTGTAGTACATCCGTCCTTTCTTCATGCGCCGGATGGCGCCGATCAGCTCGTCGAAGTCCGCCTGGTTCTGCACCGGATCGATGCTCGAAGCATTGACGATCAAGAGCGGCGCGCGGTCGTATTCGTGGAAGAAACGCGCGTAGGCGTCGTTCAGCCGCGTGAGGTAGGCGGCATCGATCGCGTTTTCGTAGCCGATGCCGCGCTTGCCGATCCGCTGCAGCAGCGTCTCGACCGGCGCCTGCAGGTAGACGACCAGGTCCGGCTTCGGCGGGTCGACGTCGAGCCGCGACGCCACCTGCTCGTACAGCGCCATCTCGGCGGCATCCAGCGTCAGCGACGCGAACAGCCGGTCCTTCTCGAATAGATAGTCGGCGACGCGGCGCGGCGCGAACAGGTCCTGCTGCTTCAGGCCACCGAGCTGCTGCGCGCGCTGGAACAGGAAGAACAGCTGCGCCGGCAGCGCGCCGGCCTTCGGGTTCTTGTAGAAACGCTCGAGGAACGGGTTCTGCGCGTCCTGTTCGAGCACCAGCTCCGCGTCGAGCGTGCCGGCGAGGCGGCGCGCGAGGCTGGTCTTGCCGACGCCGATCGGCCCCTCGACGACGATGTACCGCTGCGCCGGCAGCTCCGGCGCGATCGCGCGCGGCAGCGATTCGGCGGCCGCGGGGACCGGCACTTCGCCGTCGGTGGGACTCACAGTCTTTCGATCCCGCGATCGGCGACCGCGGCGCGCAGCGCGGCGACGCGGCCCTTGCCCGGCACGTCGAGATCGGGCGCGACGTCGGCGAGTGGATAGAGCACGAAATCGCGCTCGGCGATGCCCGGATGCGGCAGCGTCAAGGTCTCTGTCGCACGCGTCTCGCGGCCGACCACCAGCAGGTCGAGATCGATGACGCGCGGACCCCAGCGTTCGCGCGGCGGCTCGCGTCCCAGCGCGACTTCGAGCGCGCGCAGGGCCGCCAGCAGTTCCTCGGGTGTGCGTTGCGTCAGCAGGCCGGCGACCGCATTCACGAACGGCGGCTGCACCACCTCACCGAACGGCACCGTGCGATACAGCGACGACGCGGCCACCAGTTTCGTGTCGACCAGCGATTGCAGCGCGTCGAGCGCGCGCCGCACCTGCTTTTCCGGATCCGCGAGATTGCTGCCGATGCCGACGTAGGCCGGCAGCCAGCGCGTGGCGGTTACGACACGCGCTTCGACCGCTGCGTTCATGTCGCGGCGGAGGTGCGCCCGCGGCCTCGTCCACGCCGCCGACGGCGCGGGCGACGACCACCACCACCGCCGCCTTCGCGACCGCCGTCACCCTGGGGCCGGGACTGGCCTCCGAGCGCGTCGGCCATGCGGTCGCGGTCGGTCTGCGACACTTCCTGGACCTTCGTCCACCAGTCCGCCAGCTCCTTCGACGCCAGTCCCATGTCGGCGCGCAGCAGCAGCAGGTCGAAGCCGGCACGGAAGCGCGGCTGCTCGAGCATGCGCAAGGCGCGGCGGCCGCGCGGCTGCTCGAGCCGCGGCTGCGCGGCAAACATCTCGCGCACGCCCAGCGAAAACCGTTTCGGGATGGTGATGCGACCCTGCGCGGCGCGCGCGGCACGATCCACGCAGTCGACGATGGTGCCGATGTCGTTCCACTTCTCCTGCGGCTGCTTCTCGATGATTTCCGCGAACGGCCCGTACAGCAGCAGCGCGAACAGGAACGTCGGCGTCACCGGCTTGCCCGCGGCCACGCGCTGGTCGGTGTTCACGAGTCCCTGGTGCAGCAGCTTCGCCACCGCGCCATCCGGATGCCGCGCGAGATACGACGCCACCGTCGGCAGCAGCTCGGCGAGCAGACCGTGCTTCATCAGCACCTCGAGACTGCGCGCGCCGTGGCCGGTCAGGAACAGTTTGAGCGTCTCGTCGAAGAGGCGCGCCGGCGGCACGCTGCCCAACAGTTCCTTGAGCTCGGCGATGGCCGTGCCGGTGGCGCCATCGAGCGCGAAGCCGAGCTTGGCCTCGAAGCGCGCGGCGCGCAGCATGCGCACCGGGTCTTCGCGATAGCGCGTGACCGGGTCGCCGATCAGTTTGAGCTTGCGCGCGCCGATGTCCTCGACACCGCCCGCGTAGTCCCAGATCGAGAAGTCGGCGATGTTGTAGTAGAGCGCGTTGGCGGTGAAGTCGCGGCGCCAGACGTCGTCGTCGATGGTGCCGTAGGCGTTGTCGCGCAGGATGCGGCCATGTTCGTCGGTGACGCGATCCTCGTCGTCGTCGCCCGCGCCGGCGTGGCGCGATCGGTCGCGCTCGCGCAGCGGCGCCGCGCCGTGGATGCCGGTCTGGTGCGGGCCGGCCTCGGCGAGCACCGTGCTCTCGTCGGCCTCTTCCTCGTCGTCCAGATCCTCATCCAGATCGTCGAGCTCCTCCTCGTCCTCCGGACCGACGTCGTCGTCCAGGTCGGCGACGGGCTCGACCGGTTCGGCGCCCGGCTCCGGCGCGCTGGTCGCACGGAACGTCGCGACCTCGATGATCTCGCGGCCGAAGAACACGTGCGCCAGCCGGAAACGGCGGCCGATGAGCCGGCAGTTGCGGAACGTGCGCTTGACCTCTTCGGGCAGCGCACTGGTGGCGATGTCGAAGTCCTTCGGCGTGATGCCGATCAGCAGATCGCGGACGCAGCCGCCGACGAGGAACGCCTCGTAGCCGGCCTCGCGCAGGCGGTACAGCACCCGCAGTGCATTCGGGGAGATCGCGGACCGCGATATGGAATGTTCGGCACGGGGGATGATGCGTGCGGAGGGCCGGGAAGCCGGATCGGACCGAAGGTCGTTCAAGAGATGAAAGTTCCGCTTGGCAGTTGAAAAGCGGCGCATATACTACCGCGCTCGATTCTGGCCCCGCCGCAATAGACGCTCCCTTCGTCTAGAGGCCCAGGACATGGCCCTCTCAAGGCCGTAACACCGGTTCGAATCCGGTAGGGAGCGCCATCCTTCTGCACCGTTGGAAGTTTTGGCAAATCAAAGGCTTGAGGCAGGATTCATGAGACTCGCCCTTCTCGTCGCCCTGGCCGGCACCGCACTCCTCGCGACGAATCCCGGCTTTGCGCATCCCGGCGACCTCGACTCGCAGGGCTGCCACTACGAGGGCGCGAAGCGGAAGTATCACTGCCACCGGCCCGGGACCATCAACCCGAACATCTACGCGCCCGTCAAGAAATCGCGCGAGAACATCTGCCACGACGAGCGCTCGTCTAACTACCACCAGCTGAAGTATTTCGTCGCATACGAATCGCTGGAGGCCTGCCTGCGCAGCGGCGGTCGCCGCGCGGCGTTCTGAATCGCGGCCGTCCCGTCAGATACCCAGCAGCATCGACATCCGGCCGACGCGGCGGCGCGCCGCGCCGAGCACGCGGCGGCTGACGACCACGGCGCGGCGATGCTCGCCGCTCGCCACCAGTCCGGACTCGTCGAACACGTGCACGAGGAAGCGATGCTCCCGGCCGTTCACACCCTGGTGCGTCGCGACGGCGCGCAGGTTGCCGCTCACCGGCCCGCTCACCGCGTGCGTCAGCTCCAGCGACAACGCCACCGAGCTCTCGCCCTCGTGCAGCAGCGGCCGCATGACTCGCGCCGCGGCCAGCTCCATCAGCTGCGACAGGCGCGAAAACGGTGGAACCGCCGGGAAGTCCGCGTCGGGGGGAACGAGGGCTTCCGCGGATGCACGGGCCATCTGCAGGCTCGCCTCGGCGGTTCGACCTTTCATGAACATCGTCAATACTCCGTTGTCTCTCGACGGAGCAGATTCTGGGCGCGACGCCCGGCGAAGTCGTTTGGGAACGGTCCGGTTTCGGTCGGGGTGAACTTGCGGGACTCCGTGTAGGCGCCATCCGGCCTTGTCCGACAGCCGCGCCGCGGCGCGCTGCCGAAAATGCCGCCAACAATGAGTTCCTTCGTATCGAGAGGCGTCGTGCTCGCCTGCGCGCGCCTGCTCAACCAGGCCCTGGCGCTGTTGAGTCCCATGATCCTGGTCCGGCTGCTCGACATCATCGAGTACGGCCGCTACCGCCAGTTCATGTCGACCGCGAT
>Ga0335075_10012764_pt1 | contig 12678 bp, 15 predicted proteins | sample Lox_Sample_24_FD_206723 | JGI IMG/M metagenome (GOLD analysis project Ga0335075, IMG submission 206723) | Soil microbial communities from Loxahatchee National Wildlife Refuge, Florida, United States - Lox_Sample_2.4 | ecosystem: Environmental > Terrestrial > Soil > Wetlands | place: USA... | reverse complement strand
TCAGTGCTGGCGGCCAGTTCGCGGGCGTATGTGCGGAGCAGGTCGTGCATGCCGTAGCGGCCTTCGGCGGCGCGCTCGGCCAGATGCGCGCGGGCGAGGGCGGCCAGTGACCGCGTCGCCTGAGTGAGGGTGGCGCCGGTCAGCGCGGCGACGGCGTAGGGCTCGAGATCGCGGCAGGGGTGCAGGCCGGCTAGCCGGAACGAGCGGGCAGTGTCGGCGTCGAGGTGCTGGTAGGACCAAGAGAACACCGCGCGGACCGCGGTGCGCGGGTCGCCGCCGGCATCGAGCAGGTCCAGCCGCCGCTGCTGGTCGGCCAGCTCGCCCAGCAGGTCTTGCAGCATGGAGGCGGGATGCGCGGCGGCGAGCTCGGCCACGACTCGCAGGGCCAGCGGCAGCCGACAGCACTCAGTGGCCAGCTCTTCAACTGCTGCCGGATCTGCGTCGGCCCGGCTGCCGATCAGCTGCCGCAGGAGCTCTGCCGCGTCTGGCAGCGGCAGCACGTCCAGGTCCAGGCGGGCAGCGCCGTCCCGCGCGACCAGGCCGGCCAGCGAGTCCCGGCTGGTCACCACGACCGCGCAGCCTGGGGTGCCGGGCAGCAGCGGACGGACCTGCTCGACGCCGCTCGCGTTGTCCAGCACGATCACCGCCCGCTTGCCGGCCAGCAGGCTGCGATACCGGGCGGCACGTTCCCCGGTCTCGACGGGAATGTCCTTGCCCGCGACCCCGAGGGCGCGCAGGAACCCGGCCAGCGCGTCGGCGGCAGCGACAGGCTGGTCGGGGTCGTAGCCGCGCAGGTTCACATACAGCTGCCCGTCCGGGAACTGCTCGGCGGCCAGGTGGGCCCAGTGCACCGCTAACGCGGTCTTGCCCACCCCGGCAGTGCCCGAGACCGCCCAGATCGCCGCCGCGGTCACACTCGCAGTTCTTGCCTTGCGTCTCGGGCCTAGCAGGAGCCGGTCGAGCTCGGCTAACTCAGCTGTCCGGCCGGTGAACGCGGCGACATCGCCTGGCAGCTCGCGCGGGACCGGCGCTGCGGTCTTGCCGGCACTGACCGCGGTGGCCGAAAGGACCAGGTCCGGGTCGGCAGCCATGATCTGCAGGTGCAGACGCTGGAGGTCCGGGCCGGGCTCGGCGCCGAGCTCCTCGACCAGCACGTCGCGAGCGTGCTGGTAGGCGGCCAGTGCCTCGGCTCGCCGGCCGTCCCGGTACAGCGCAAGCATCAACAGGCCGTGAAACCGTTCGCGAAGCGGCTGCGCGGCCGCCAATTGGCGTAGCTCTCCGATCACCTCGCCGTGCCGGCCCGTGTGCAGGTCACTATCAAGGCGCATCTCCAGTGCCTGCAGCCGCAGTTCGGTAAGCCGCGGTCCCTCCCGGGCTACCAGCAGGTCCGAGCCGGCATCGGCCAGTGGCTCACCCCGCCACAGCGCCAACGCGGCAGCCGCCTGGGTAGCCGCGTCAGGCCATCTCGCTTCTCGGAATGCCGCTCTTGCGTCGCGCAGCAGGTCTTCGAAACGGTCCAGGTCCAGTTCGCCGGTCTCAACCCTGATCAGGTACCCGCGGGGCTGGGTGGTGATCCGCGACCCAGCTGGCCCGAGGGCCCGGCGTAGCCGCATCACGTAGTTCTGCACGCCAACTCGCGCTTCCGACGGCAAATCGGCTGCCCACAGCATCTCTGCGAGCTCGTCCACCGTCACGACATGGTTGGCGCGCAGCAACAATCCGGCGAGTATCGCTCGCTGCTTAGCCGCCGGGACGGTGACCGGCGTGCCGTCGGCTTGCACGACTAATGGGCCAAGCAGCAAGAACTCTGTGCTCGCCGCCATAGCTCACCACCCATCGAGTTCCGCCGGCCGCGATGATCAAAGTCTAGTGAGACGTTAACGACGCCGGCAAAGCTCGAACCGGGCACATGGGCAGGCGTCACGTGAGGTTCCTGCTATCGAGTTACGCGACGGTGCGTGTCTCCAGGTTTCGCCAGGGTGTTCCGCGGAGCGGACAGCCCAGTTTAGAAAGGAGCACAATGAGGCGTTTAGGATTTCTCATCGCCATCCCCGCCATTGCGGGGCTGGCGATCATGGGTGCTACGGGGGCTAGTGCAGCCACGGCGCACCAAGCAGCACACGCGCGGATGACGAGGGCGACGTCAAGCGGCGCCGATCCATGGGATTTCTACAACGCGAATGGGCTGTTCATCTGTGGTGATACGCACAATGCGGACCTGGTTGGCTGCACTTCAGGTACTCCATATACGGAGTACGACGAATCAAGCCCGCCTGGCTGGTGGGTATACTCCGCCAACGATCTCTGCTGGGACAGTCCCGGCGCAAGCGGTGACCATATCGCAATGGAGAGCTGCCCTGCCGACGACTCAGATGAGTGGTTTTACCTCACGAGCCCGGTAAATGGTAGCTACGGGGAGCTCAAGTCCTGGAGCGGCCAATGCATCTGGGGCGCGGGAAGCGGGAATACCATCTATCTCCATGCGTGTAACCCAGGCAACCACAGGGATATCTGGTACAAGGCGGAATCCGTCTCATGACTCCTCGTCGGGTACGCCGACTCGGACTGGCAGGCCTAGTGGCCCAGCGCTTGCGCTAGGTCTCCCGGAGATCCCCGATATCGACGCCGAGGCGCGCGGCTCCGGTCCAGTCGCGCGCCTCACCCACATAGAAGCCCCGGTGAGTCACGCGCAACCGCGGCCGCACATGCCGCTCTGAGCGCGAGCGGGGCTGCGCTGGCAGATCCGCCTCAGCGTCTGCTGCCGGCGCTAGCGGTACTGAGGCGCATCCGCGGACAGCTGCTGCCCTGCTCACAGCGCGGAATGACAAGCCACAGCTCTAGCCGAAACAACCTCCTAAGCAGTAGTCCGCAATCATTTCTGAGCCAGGGCCGTTGCCTCGGAGAGTGCCAAAATTGCTTCGGCCGAACGGCCCATCAGGTCAAGAGTCTCAGCCAGGTCGGACAGCGATGTCGCGAGGTTGGATCGGTACTCGTCGGGGCTGGCGGTGGCCAGCTGACGGAGCGTAGCGACAGCTTCCTGCTTCGCAGCTAGGGCTTCGACCGATCGGCCCAACTGCGAGAGCCAGATTCCGAGATTGGCCTGGGACACAGCCAGGACGGGGCGGTATCCGTCCCTCTCAGCGGCCAGCTGACGGAGGATGACGACGGCTTCTGCGGTCACCGCCACGGCCTCGCTAGGGCGGCCCAGCGCTGACATCGTGCTGCCGAGGTTGGACAGCGAGACAGCAAGATCATCGCGGTACCACTCCGGGCTGTCAGCGGCGAGCTCCCGGCGGATGGCAACGGCTTCTTCCTGCATCGGCAGGGCCTCGGCCCGGCGGCCGAGGTCCGATATCGTGCTGCCGAGGTTGGCCAGCGAGCGCGCCAGAGCGGGACGGTATCCGTCTGGGTTGAGATCTGTGCCACCGACTAGCCTGTGGCCGGAAACTGTCACGAGTTCATTCTCGTCAATTGGGCCGTCGGGGAATGAGATTCGCCAGATACGCGAGTTGGCAGGAGAATCGCTCGCGGTATCAGCGTCAACCAGCTCTCGGTAGGTGGTGACGGCTTCCCGCTGCGCGGCTAGAGCTTCAGTTAGGCGGCGCTGCTCCTGCAAAGCCGCGCCGGGGTCTATCTCACTAACGGTGTTTCCGGCGGTTGGTTAGTAGGTCTCGGCGGCCGGGAACCGGTCGCCGAAAGTTATGCGAAGGCGTTGATCGCGGGTTTCCATCGCATCGTCCACCGGGCCTGGCCCTTCCCGGTCGGGTCGAGGGACCTGGTGACCAGATAGAGGCACTTTAGCGCCGCCTGCACGGTCGGGAAGTGACCGCGGGCCTTGACCGCCCGCCGGTACCGGGCGTTCAGCGACTCGATCGTTGGTGGAGCAGATCACCTGGCATATCTCGACGTCGTAGTCCGGGAACGGCATGAACTCGGCCCAGGCACTGCGCCACAGCCGGATGATCGCCCCGTAGCGCTGGCCCCACTTGCCCTCGAGCTCGTCCAGCGCCGCAGCGGCAGTGTCCGCGTTCACCGCGGTATAGATGGCCCGGAGGTGAGAGAGCCGCGCTGCCGGAGTTCTTCGTCATGCCGTGCTCCGCGAAGGGGCGATCTGGCGCCTCAGTCCGACGAGATTCTTCGGACCGAGTTCGGAGTTGGTCTTCGTAGATACCGGGGCCGCTGATCGCGACGGCTGCCGCCGACCATCACAACCATGATCGGCGTGTGGCGGGGCCGGCCTTCGCCTCGCTGACCGTTACGGCGGCTGGGGCCGTCAGCCACTCGATTCAAGCAGCGGCCAGCACGTCTCTGTCTACCGGCGGCCGGCCTGATAGCGATTACGGCCTGAGAGCCGGCATGCGGCACGAGCGGTCGATCGACTCGTGTAAATCCCGACCGATGCTGGTGTGCCTGAGTGCCCACGTACAGCGGCTCAAGGAGCACCCCCCGAGCTTTCACGCTTGTCTTCGGGGGTGAGAACGAGAGCGTCACGCCGAGCCGGCCGCGGCCAGCGCTGCGGCCAGGGGCTCGAGATCGGCGGTGAGCTGGTCGAGCTCGGCCGGAGCCAGGATGTCGTAGGGCGGTGCCGCAAGGTCGTCGGTGCGGGCCTCGATCCGCTCCCTGGTCTGGCGCCCAGTCTCGGTGATCCGGCCGGCGTCGTCGGTGAAGCCACGGTCGCGCATCCTGTCGGCCACGGCTGCCAGCGTCGCGGCGGGGAGGTGGTGGAGCCGGCCGAACTTCTCCGCCGGCATGCCCTGGTACACCGCAGACAGCGCGTGGGACTCGAGCCCGCCGATGCCCTCCGAGACCAGGGCGGCGATGTGACCGTCGCCGCGGTGCTCGCGAAGCAGGTTGGCCGAGTGCCAAAGCCGGGCGACGGGTTCGTCGGGGATAGGGAGCGTGCGAAGGCCCGCGTACATGGGGCGGCCCTCGGTCGGGGCACTCGTGGCCGCCTTGGTGGCTAGGACAGCGGCCCGGCTGACGCCGGGGGAGTCAGCTAGGTCAGCGAGGATCCGTCTCACGGCGGCGGCGCACCCCCGCTCGCGGGCCGCCAGGACCGCCTCGGGAGTGGCGATGTCCCAGACGTGCGGGATGTGCCGGGCGACCTCGCCGTCGGCGAAGTTGTAGAAGATCGCGTGCACCACCTCGGCCGGGCACTGGCCCAGCGGGGCGGCGCGCCCGGCGAAGTAGGTGTCCCAGTAGTTCCGGTACCCGAGCGCCATGACCTCGGCGGTCGGCTCCGGGGCGGCGTAGGGGACCATCGCGATCGGCTCGGTGAGCCCGTAGAAGCGGCGGGCCAGGGTCCATGATGGCTTCGTCTCGGTCATCTCGATCATCTCCCGTGATCGTGGTCCCGCTGCGGGCGGGACGCCGTCACCCCTTCCACGAACACGAGTGACGCAATCCGACACCCGCCTGATGACTCTCGGGACCGGATCAACTGCTGCCGCCGCAAACCCAAGCGGCTGCCCGTCAACTCACCCGCTAACGCCCGGACATCGGCAAGGTCGCCACGCGGCAACCGCTGACACACACGGTGCGCGGCAAGAGCGAATGCTCCTGGCCACGCCACCGGTCGCGACAGCAGACAACACGGCCAACAGTTTGCCCGCTCTGACATAGCTAATGGCAACATGACTACCGTGAAGCGCGTTGTCGCGGCCAACCAGGGGACCGCTGAGACCAAGACATTTGCAATCAGCCATAGGAACAGATCCGCGTTAGCGATTGTCGGCATTGGTTCCTGGCTGGCTGGAGGCGCTGCAGCTTTCCTGAGCAGTAACGGCGCCGGGGCCGCGGCTCTCGTCGCGGCCGGAACGGTATGCGTGGTGCTGGCGCTGATGGGTCGCTGGCCGTCACGGGTCTCAATGTCCGGCAACGAGCTTTCGTGGGGGGACGTCAAGGAGACGGTGGACTCGCAGATTGTGCACGCGGAGAAGAGCGGCGAAGCGGAGGAGGCCATCGAACAGCTGAGGAGCCTTCGCGAGCGGCTCGAAGTGCTTGAGCGCACCGGCTCAGTGCCGGAACTACCAGCCGCGACCTACGACGACGCCGTGGAAGCCGCGCTCCGGCGGCTGCTGCCGTCGGCAGACATCGTCCGGCAAAAGACGCGCAGCCGCGAAATACCCGACTTCGTCGTGATGGACCACGGCACTCATTTGTTCGTCGAAACGAAATGGCGTCAGGACGTAGCGAAACCCTTCGGCGGATCGACACTTCCGCGCTTGATTCAGGGTCTGCCGGCTGATGCGAGATTGCTCGTCGTGATCAACACCGACCGGATGCAGCCCTCTGCCGCAAAGCCCGTAGAAGATGCGCTGGGTGCGCACGGGCGGATCGTGACTTGGCGTGACGCTCGAGACGACCGTGCTCTTGCCGAAGCGTTGAGATCCGTCCTGCCAGCAACTGAAACGTCGCTGCAGCCTTAAGGCTTGGGCGGCGTGTTAGCAATAAGTGTCGGAGGCGCCAACCTAGCCGACCAGCGGCATGAGCGGATGCGTCTGCAGGACGGTCGTTGGCGCCGCGCAGGAACGAGTCCTAGGCCACCGGGCTTCGACCGCGCAGAATCTCATGGCGCGGGGCCGGCTGACAGAGACGCTGGCTGCCCGGCTCAGGGCGATTGTGCCGGACGGGTTCCCTGTACGTGGCGCCGGGGGCATGCTGCGCTACTCCGCTGATCCGGGCCGGTTTCCGGGCCAGCTCTCGGACTTTCGCGTGGGCACGTCGGGCAACTTCGTGCGCGACAACCTCCGTGCCCGCGGCGAGAAAGCTGAGGACCAGGTGACCGGCGTAGCTGCGCAGGCACTTGATGAACTTCAGGATTACATCTCTGAGGCCAGCCACGATCCGTGGCCAGGGACACGGACACAGCCGCGGCCGTTCGCCGAGGTCCGCAGCGGGATTCTTCACCTGTGGTACAGCCAGTCGGATATCACCGGCCCGGTCGTGCTCGCCTGTGAGCCCATTAGATGAGGACGTTCCCGCCGGAACGTTTCGGCGTGAATCGTCCGGGTGCGGTCTTCGGGTCACAGTGGCTTACCGGCCTTCCGCACTTCCTCGCGCGACCACTGCCGGGCTCACTCCAAGGCGGCAATCGGGTGCCTGCTCGTTGAGCCGGGCGGCGGCTGGGTCTCAATGAGATCGCAGAAGGGCTGAGAAGTTTGACCTAACTGCTTCCCGCGGACGTGCTGCCGCTTGAAGAGTTCCGGCTGTCATTACCGGCTGTCGTGCGGCTGGTGCGCTTCCGGCTGGTGACAATCCTGCGTTTGCTCAAGGACTCGAGCCATTCCTGGCCGCTGAGCAGTCGCGTGGTCTTGCCCGACCTGACCTCGCCCGCCGCGGCAACTGCCATCGCGACGCTGGCAGCGGTCATGTCATCAGGTGCCTCATATACGACGAGCACGTCATACTCGCCAAACGGAAAGCCCGCCACCACGATGGTAGCTCCCTGCTCCTCCAGTGCCGGCCGGATCACTTCCACCGGGTCTTGCGGCTCCTTTAGCTGATCCGCCATTGACTTGGCGGTATAGGAGGCCTGGTACATGTAGAGCGGCATCGAATTTCCCCTTGGCGGGAACGGCCGAACAGATCACCAGCGGTCCCGGTGACTCGCGGCCCGCTTCCGCCGACGCGTGGACGGCAACGGACTCAGGACCACTGCGGTCCAAAAATCGTAGACCGGCACCGCCGGCCACACCAGCCCCGCCTCGCCGACCAGGCCTTTCCTCACACATGCCAGGGCCCTAGAAGCCGCCTAGCTGGCGAGACTCCGGCCGATGCTGTTGCCGGTGTGCGCCGCTCCTGCAGGCAGAACCGGCACGGGCCTGGCGGCTTCCTCCTGCGCCCTGCGCTTCGCTGAGAATTCTCAGGTCGATGTAGGCCGCCCGGCTGACGATGCCTGATGTGTCCTATCAATGGACTCGTCGAGGGTTCCGGCAGTCTGCGCGCCTCTGACTCGCGTTCCCAAAGCGAACATCCGAGCAGATCGGGGGCGCTCGGATCTTCCTGAGATCTGATCAGAGACAAGCTGCTCATAGACTGCTTGAGAAAAAATGATCTTCCACGGCCCGGAGGTCGCGAAGGATCTGGCTAGGCACATGATCTCGTCCGAACTGAGCTCTCGCACGAGCCATGTCGAAGTACGCCGCGGCTAGAGCGCCGGCTGCCAGTCGGACGGGCGACTCGCCGCTAACCAGTGCCCGAAGGCGCGCCTCCGCAGCGTCCCGTTCCTCGAAAAGGGGACCCTCATCTTCGATCTGGGGATAGGTACGACCCTCAACGGCGGGATGCCGTACGAGCGTGACCTCATCGGCGTCATCGAGCACGAACCTGGTCAGTTTCCGGTAAGCCTCGAGGAAGGTGATGCAGGCGTCCAGTTGGGTTTGTCGCATGGCCTCGCGCCGGTTCTCAATGAAGAGACCGCGTTGCGCCCTCGCGCTCAGCCATGACCCCAGACCGACGCCCGCGAGGGCGCCGACCGTGCCAATCAGCAGGCTGAGGTTCATATGGCGTCCGCGCACTAGCTCTCGCCTGATTCTCGTACTAACTCGTAGAGGATCGGCAGATGGGTTAATTCTGGACCACAGCCATGAGCATGGCCCCCAACGCTGGCAGTGCCCGATTCGCGGTGCCCTGTGCCGACACCCCCTCGGCGGCAGAGGGTGGCCAGGGAGATTACAGGCCGAGCATCACTGGGGTGTCCGGGATGTCACCGGCGATCAGCGCCGCTAGCGGTGTGGCGATGTCACGGGGTGAGAACAAGTCGGTTCCGGTGTATTCGGCGATGTCTCGGTGCCGCCACCATCGCATCCCGCTGATGTGCTCGGCGGCGAGTTCGTCATCGGACAGCGTGCCGCGGGGATCAAAGCGCGTGGTGCGGACGAGGAAGTAGTCGTTGACTAGCCCGTCGTAGCCGTCCGCGCGGCCGGGAGCGGCGACCTCTTGGTGCCAGACGTGAGGCGGGTCGGCGTCAATGGCGAGCCCCGTCTCCTCGTGCAGTTCCCGGCGCAGTGCCGCCAGCGGCAGTTCTCCGGGCTCGATGCCGCCGCCGGGGGCAGCCCATACGACCGTTGCGCCCGCCGGTACAGCCGGATGCGGGAAGCTGAAGCGGCACAGCAGGACACGGTCATCATCGGCCAGGATGACCGCCCGGACGGCACGTCGTAGCCTCGCCGTGGCAGGCGTCTGGTTCACATACAGATGATCAGGGCGCCAGCGGACGCGCCGCAAGCCGGTCATAGTTACTGCTCGTATCCGCCGTTCCGCCTACTGCTGCGCCTGCCGGCCAGTGCATGCCGGTCAGTGGCCGACAGATCGAGCTCGATGTGTGCGGGATTGTACTCGCGCACTGCCCTGGCGATCTTCCGCCAGCGGCGCCTGCGGAAAAGTGGCGCACCGCAAACCACCCATGCGATGTCCCGCGGGCAACGGTAGTCGGAGCACGAGGGTAGCGCCAATTCTGTCCCGACCACAGCCTCAGCTCCAGCAGAAGCCATTCGCCGTGACGGGACCGCCGGATTCCCGTCAGCCAGGTCTTCGCCCGGATAGGCCAGCCATCCCACCTGACCGCGACGCTCGGGTCAGGCCCTGGCCGGGACTCGTTGTCGTCGCGCAGCGGAACGTGCCCTGGCGCCGGCCAGGCGAAAAGGACCGGATATCCGCCGTCACCGTGCCCGCCGACGGCCCCCTGGGTCTGGTAGACGAAAGCGAGACGGCCGACCTCGGACCACTGCCACTGGTAGTTCATGCCCGCGTAGCCAGCGAAATGTCCGTTGCCGTCATACTTCCGATGGCATACGTGTACGAGGAAGCCGCTCTCGCCGACGTACAGGTAGTTATGGCCGCTCTTAAAAAGGGTCGCGCGCTCCGCGGCGGTTGCCCGGTTTTTCATCGCTTCGATCTGTGCCCGGCGGACCACGGCCTCGAAGGGGGTCATGCTCATGAAGCTATGCCGCGCCGAGCGGCAGCGGTAGAGGGCTGTTCTCAGGGGCGGGGTTGGCCCGTCAGTTGCGGTGCATCGGCTGTCGGTCCGCCTATGGCTACGACGGCGACCGCCACAGCTACATGCGGCTTTGCGGTATTGCCGCAAGGCTGCTTGACGGCTGCGCCGCATAGCTCTAGCATGGATGAATGAGCGGCTACCGCGGATACGCGACGGTTCAAGGACGCGGCACTGTTGCCCTGCCGGCTGAGTTGCGCCGTAAGTACCGCCTGGACGAGCCGGGTGCGCAGCTGGAGATAACCGATCGGCCTGACGGCGTGATTGAGCTGCGGCCGACGCTGCCGGTGCCCGTCGAGGAAATGTGGTTCTGGACGCCAGGTCACCAGGCGGCGGAGCAGGAAGCCGAGGATGACTTGTCCGCCGGCCGGTACCGCGACTTCGAGGACGCCGAGTCGTTCCTGGCCGACCTGGAAGGCCTGGCCGGGACGGGACGGGACGAGACCAGTCGGTGAAGTACCGGTCACTTGAGTCGTTCCGTAACGACTTTCGGCGGCTGCACGGCGAGCATCAGAAGCTGTTCTTGCAGGCCGTGCGAGACCATTTCCTTCCCGCCATCGAAGCCGGTTCCTTCGGCGGCACGCCGCCATGGCCGAAACGACTGCGGATCCACCGGCTGAGCAACACTGAGATCTACTCCCTCACCTGGAACTTCGCGGCTCCCGACGGCCGCGCCACCTTTCACCTCGGCAAGACCGGCGACGGCGAGCCAATCCTGATCTGGCGACGGATCGGCGATCACTCGATCTACCACCGTCCCTGAGCACCGGCGTTCCGGCCCTCGACCGGGCGCCGAAGCCGGGCAGACTGCGCGACCTTGTGCAGCACCCTGGACTAGTTCCCGGGACACGTGGTCCTGAATGTGGCGCTGGAGGCAGCGGCCGACGGCCCGCTCGTGCTGGTCCGAACGGGCCAGTGGTTAGGCGAGCGCTCTGGCCGCCAGTTCACGCCTTCGGCGCCGTGCTCCTGCAGGAGTGTGGTCAGACTCAACGAGGAGATGTATGCAACCCGCCTTGTTCACCATCACCAGGCGCTAGCTGCTGGAGCAGGCCGGGCAGCTCAGACGGGTAGAAGTCCATCTTTCGCGAAGGCTGACGGGGTCACTTCGCGATGTTGCATTGGCCACTGCAGGACGACCGCAGCCATTCACCAGCCGATCATACCCGCGAGGCGGACATTGAGAACGGCGCACACGTTCTGCTCGCCACGTTGATTGAGCTCGCGTCCTGACAACTAGGACTGACGCGAAGCGCGACACTGAGTGGCAACCTTGTCCGTGGCGTCGCCGACTGCTAGTAGTCGCCTATGGCACTGCAACGTCCCCCGCGCAGACTGTGCACAGTCGGCTCGGCCGTGATCGGAACTGTCCTGATCGGAGCGGTCCTGATCGCGGTCACGCCGTCGCTAGTGCCGGCCGCCGCCGCTCAGGCGTCCGGCTTGACTGCCAGCGCCGGCCCCCGACTGCGATGGTCGGTGTGGATCAGCACAACTTCACATGGAACGGAACCGGGGATGACCGTATCGGGGCGCATCCATGCCGCCCGGTGCCACCGGCGCGGTTCGGCAAGCGGCGGCTGCGGGATCGAGTCAAAGCACTCCGTATCTGCGGGCTGGCAGCTCGACAAGGCTGGCTGGGCTGGCGTCCGTATGCTCGGCGGCGCGAGCTGGGTTCGTTCCCGTGTATGTTCCGGATGATGCCTGGGAACCGAGACGCCGATGACAACCCTAGCCAGTTTGCTCACGAGATCGGCGCGATCGTGGCAGGGGCGCGATACGAGCTCAAGCGTCTAGAGGAGCGCGCACAGATTCTGGGTCCCCTGTTGCAGGTCACGGAGCGATTTGATTCGGTCTATGCCCTGGTGCGTTCGAGTGAATCGCCGGAAGCGCTCGTGTCCGGGCTCGCCGGGCTGCTGGGTGTCAGCGAAGTCGTCGCAAGGGCAGTGGCCGACATACAACTACGAAGCCTTACTCCGTTTCGCCAGCGACTGATAGCTGATGAATACGAGCATTGTTCGGCACTTATCGCTGACTTGGGGCTGATTCTTGCATCGCCCGACCGCCAGCGTGAACTGGTAGGTACGGAGCGCGGTGATGAGTTGGCTGCCCGGCAGCCGACCGAGCCGGATTCTGACAACTAGGAGCACACGCGAGGGGATACTCATCCCTGCTAGCTGCCAGACCCGGCGACTCTCGGCCGGGTTCAGTCGGGAATGGCCGCAAGGCCATCGCCGCAGGCGACGCGGAGCGCTCTCGACGGGTTCCGGGCGGCGCCGGACAATCGGGAAGCAGGCATGAGCCATCCGATCAATCGGATCGCAGCATGCAGTTCGGCGCGCCCGTGCGCGCGGGGCCTCGAGCCAGAGCGTGGCGCGGGCAGCGCCGTGCGGCGCCTGTGGGCGCCGCCTTGATCGTAGGTAAGGCCCAATTCGGCAGTGAAGCGCCGTGCTGTTTTGTCCGTGCTGTTGTCGCACATCAGTCGCCCGATCACAAGCGCGTGACCCGTGCGCCGACGTGCCGCAAGCCAGGTCAGAATCCGCGAAAGATCCCATCTGAGTCGACGTTATCGGCGAAGTCGGCGAAGTCCATGTTCGCGAGCGACAGATTCGCCACGATCGGCTCAACTTCCGATGGGATCGACCGAAACGTGCGACCGACCTGCTCATTCAATTCGTTGAAGTCGA
>Ga0335075_10012763_pt1 | contig 12679 bp, 21 predicted proteins | sample Lox_Sample_24_FD_206723 | JGI IMG/M metagenome (GOLD analysis project Ga0335075, IMG submission 206723) | Soil microbial communities from Loxahatchee National Wildlife Refuge, Florida, United States - Lox_Sample_2.4 | ecosystem: Environmental > Terrestrial > Soil > Wetlands | place: USA... | reverse complement strand
CCCTTTGTTATCCCTATACCGCATATAGCTGCGTGGCTCCCCATTCTGACGTGACCAATCATCTGTATTTATTCCGAGTTATACTCATCTGGTTCCAATGAAATCTCTATTCCAAGTCCCCGAGCGCTCTCAATGGCACCTATTAGTCGAGTTTCTGCGAAAACCAATAAATCATCAAGGATTTCCCTTTGGCCTGCAGGAAAAAATGACCAAGCGTACGCATCAATTTGCCGGCAGCTTTCCTGGTAGAACACGTAGCAACATACCATCCACATAGTTTCTAACCACCTCTCTCACTTCGGGACGTATACCTGGCAACGAGGGATCGAATGCTGCCGCGGAGGGCAGCTTCTCCTTCAAATCGCGGAGCATCTCGGGGAGGATCTGGCCAATCTCCAATTGCAGTTCCGCAAAGGCGATGTCCACGTCGTCTTCGTCCGTCGCGAATCCCTCTTGGAGTCGCCGTCCAATCTCGTCCCAGACGGCCTGTGCCTCACCGAGGCCGACCGCCGCGCGGGCGATCTGGAATATGCGGTCGTCCCCGGGGAGCTTGAGGTGGAGCACGTCCTCGGGGTTGTTCGCGATCGTGAACCCGTATGCCAAGAGGAACTCGTCGTTCGGCTTTGCACCGTAGTTGTTGAACAGCTCTTCAAAGGCGCCGGTGTGTCCGTGCGAGATGAGAGAAAGGCTCTTCTTCTTCTCCGGTTGGGATGGCGCCTTTAGATCGGACTGTTGGTCGACAGACCAGGAAACGGCCGTGCCGCGTGCATGATTTAGTGCGTCTAAGAGTGGAACAAGCACGGGTGTGGCACTTTTGCTGGAAAGAGTAGGTCTGTCGGTCATTAGAGAGGAGGGGAACGCTCGAGAGCTTAGCCAAGTCTGAGCGAGCAGATACTGATCCCTGACACGTCATGTAAATACGCCGTAACGACTGTATGACTCACTTACTACTTACCATGTAAATTCATCTTCATTGAGCACGAGGGAGCCGTGTAGCCATCCTCGGGCCTGTTGCCACCCGGCCTGCAACTCCCGCCGTCTCTCTATCGTCGCATGGTAGAGATTAGTGCCTCGAAGGAGTCCCAACTCCTCTTCCGTGTAGAAAAGAGGGCTCAATAGTCCATCTCGCGGTAAGGTATCGACATACTCCTGATGCCGTAGGATTTCAAAGTCCCGATTAACAGAGGACTCCCTTTCGAGACCCGTTAGACGAGATAACCATTCGAGAGCCACAATCTCACCTCTCGCTGATCATCTCGCGCAGACCCCCCGTGTGGAGGAGCAGATATGTGCATAACGCATCGTGGTCGCTCAGAGGACTCGTGTCCGTGGACAGTTGTTGGAGAGCATATCGAGCTCTCTCAGGTGTGATTATTACATCAAAGGGACAGGATACGATCTTGCAATCCCCCTCGAGGGCAGTTTTAGTGAATACGGAGGATCCATATTTTCCGGGAGCAAAGAACACACTAGGATGTATGTATGCCTCATTCCTTTCTAGCCACTTTCGAAATGCAATGGTAGTTGGAGATTCCTGTGACGCCGACATCGTGTAAAGAGCACTTTCTAGCCAAGTATCACAGAGGGTCAGGCGGCAAGATACTCAATCCCGACGATTTCGACAGCAAATCACTCTTTCTCAAACCACTAATTACACCTATGGCGAAGTCTAGTACTATGAGAAGGAAAAGGAGGAAGAATAAGTTCATAAGAGCATGAGGAAGGCGGCGAAGAGACAGAAAAGGAGCTGGAAGGAAAACTAAAAAGAAAGGACATCTCGGTCTCTTTGTAACATCAGCACGCATAATAGGTTTCGGTTGGGAGGAGAGGAATGAAAGATGGATCGCAAAGTCCGTCGCCCAGCCAAGACAGGCGAACAAAGCAAGCCATCCTCTTGAGACTTTCTCTACTTGTCTCTCGGAGATTTCCCCTCCTTCTCCCCTTTATTCTCCACACTGGGCAGGTTTTCCCACTTGACTTTGCCCTCCTCAAGCCACTTCTCATTCACGAGCCCCTCGCGATCCGCCCATAGCAAGCGATACACGAGTTTAATCGTCCCTTCGCTGACACCAGCCGTTGTCCCGATCTCCTTGAGTGGGACTGAATACCCAAACAACATAGCCGTAAAGTAGATGATCCCGCTGGCAATCGAGACGGGAGAACGGCCACTGCCAACGTCACGGGCCCGTGCCCGCCCAGCCACATCCGCACAATACGCTTGTAGCGCGGGTGGGAGGTCGAGGTAATTGCAATACCGTGCCATCAAATCTTCGGGGCTCGTCGAGTTGGTCGACCCGGCGCCTCCGGGCAGCTCGCCATTGGTACCAACAGCAGCGACGGAAGAAGGAGCGGCCCCATTGGGGTCTGCGGTGTGTCCGTTGGGGTTGGTGGAGGTCGCGCCGGGGGTGAGGTTGAATGCGCGTTCGAGCGCCTTGTAACATTGGCCGATCTGCTTCTTGGGGACGTTGGTGAGCTCGACGATTTCGCGAAATGTCCTCGGGACAGCGGCCTGTCTGCATGCGATGAACAAACAGGCCGCAACGATCGCGTCCGGCTGTTTGCCCCTGAGCAGCTTCTCCTCCTCGCATCGGCGGTAAAGCATCTTGGCTGTATCGGAGACGGAGCGAGGGAGAGAGTATTGGTCACACATGGATTGAATCTGCTCGAAAATGACGGTGAGCGACCGCTGGGATTTCTCATTGGAGAGCCTGGCGGAGGCCCGCTGTAGTTCTCGCGAGTGCCCTGTATTGCCATCGCGGAAAGAGATAGAGGTAGATAGTGTATCGAGACCTTCATAGATTGGATTTTGCGGTCCACCGACACGAGATGGGTCATCCCCCTCCTCGTTGGCAAACGTCTATAATACAATGCTCGCGTGAACATCGTGACAATACAACAAAATTGTGGAAAAGAATGTTAGTGAGGTATGCAGGGTACTTACTCTCCCTGTTCACCATGAATCAGGAGCGAGCGCTTTGTCAGCAATATGAGAGCAACGGGCAAAGACGACGCACATTCCGAACGTGTATCAACAATTCTATCACCAAGCACCAGCCCACACCCCTTGCAGACGAGATCTCCGGAGCTAAACGCTTCTTCAATGTTCGGGTGAATGTCTCTGCATTCTGGGCAGATCAAGCGAACGGCCAAATCCTGTTTGGGAAGTTCCACTTTGACTACTTTTTCATTTCCGTACGGGTCTGCGAGAGGGAAGGGCTGGGCGATGCTCATACTGGAAATAGTATGATGTGGTTGTGGGTCAAGTTCCGAGTCTGCCCCAGCAGCCACTCTGGCAGGATCTTCTGCAGCTTAACCCACTCAATTCCGCAAGTTTATTCAAACCGACAAATTCCAACAAAACAGCCGTAACTTGGCCAGTTTCCGACCCGCCGTCATTAAGGCGCTGTTTCCACATGGTCTCGGAGAAGGGCACGGAGTAGCAGGACAGACGAGCAGTTACTTGTATTCTCATTGCGGCAGGAAATACCTCATCGGCCATCTGCTACACATGGTAAGAACTTAGAGCAACCAAACGAAGGAAAAGCGACTGGTTGAAGCAAGAGAGAAGGTGCATGCGCAATAGCAATGGGAGGGGGTAAGGTCGACCTTGCATCTTGGGTGAAGAGAAGGCTTAATGAGACTGCCTGTTCCAGCATTGGATATTGCACTTTGGATATTGCACGGTGTGGGGCTTGTCGTAGGGTGGACCTCGCTGTGCCTCTAAACGATCCCTCCACTGCCTGGTAGCTAGCTAATGAAGAAGTCCCTCGGAAGAGTTTACTGTGGAGATGTGGAGGATGCCGGAAGAGGGTTTCAAGGTTTGTTTCCGTTTCGGGGTTGGAAACCATTGGCAGGTGAGTTCACGGGTACTTGAGTAAAATGCGTCAGTCTTCTACGTGTTCCAATTCACAGATGAAATCAGCTCTTGAGCTCACCCCTTTGATCTCCCAAGCCCAAACGGCCTCGTCTTTGCTGTCGTGCAAGAAGGAAAGAGGCCTAAGAACCCAATTACCATGATCTATGTATGCTCCTTGGAGATAGGCATTTGATAGAAAACATTTGTGATCATGTTCAGGTCCAAGTTTTACCACCGGAGGTAGCAGCACTTGTGAATTGACCACGATGGACGTGAGCGGCCTGCTGGCCTCGACCTCGAAAGGGCGCTCAACAGAGGTGATAAAAGAGGTTGCACTCGTCGTGGATGCAGGTCTCCTGGCGGTATTCGATCCAAACGACATTGACGAGCAGTCCTATCGGCAAGTCCACAACAACCCTCAAAAAAAAAAGGCCCAATCCGTCTTAAGACTAACGGATTTACAGAGAAGACCCTGAAGCATACCTCTTGTCTACCGCACGAGACGGCGTCCAAACCCTCCTCAATCGACTCTTCACCCTCCCGATTCGAAAAACTTCCGACGGACCGCTCGCGCTCCTACCGCCCATCGAAACAGCGCTCCCACGTGCCAAGCCGCTTCCGAAGCCGAAACTGTTGACAAAGTGGGAGGCGTTTGCGAAGAAAAGGGGGATTCAGAAGAAGGTGAGGGAGAAGAAGGTGTGGGACGAGGAGAGGCAGGAATGGGTTGCACGGTGGGGGAGAGGAGGGAAGAACAAAGAGGTAGAGGACCAATGGATCCACGAGGTTCCAGACAATGCTCGTGAGTCCCCCTCACCCAACGGTCCATCATTAGCCCGCTTTCCTTTCTTCGGAACTAATGACTTGCATGTGTCTCTCTCTCCTAGCGGACGATTTTGATCCTGTCAAGGAAGCCCGCGATAAACGGAAGGCGCGCGTGAGCAAGAACGAAAAGCAGCAGGTGGCGAACCAGGCGAGGGCGCAAGGTGCTCATGGCCCTCTCAAGCCGACTACCGCGTCGAAAGACGAGAGAAAGGCTCAATTAAGGAGTTTGGCGTTGCAGACGAAGACGAGCACGGCCAGTATGGGAAGGTGAGTGCCAAGGGGGTGTGGAATTCCTCTTTTTTTGGTGAAGTGCACCGACACGTTGCGCCGTAGGTTTGACAAAAAGATAGAAGGGGAACCAAAGTTGAGGGGGATCAAACGCAAGGTGTGTATGTGCTTTGGTTTTCTCCGTGGCTGGAGTTCCGGAAGGTGTTTGACGATTCATGCCATCTTCTGCAGTTCGAACCTAATGAAGGAAATGTGGAACGCGAGAAATCTTCTGCGCTTGCGCTTGTTTCGCAACTCGAGCGGGAGGGATGGTCTGCTGGTGCTAAAAAGGCGCGTAAGGAGGGCGATGGAGAAAGGAACAGGGATCCGAGTGAAGGTGTACTGAACGTCCGGAAGGCGATAAGGTACGCTAGCAAAGGAAAGGGAGCGACAGCGATGTTGTCTCGAGGTGGGAATAAGAGGAGAGGTAAGGGTCTGGGTGGCAGCGGTAGGAAAGCGAGGCGATAGAATCCTGGAGCGAGACGCACGATGCAAGACTGTCTCCAGACGGGCGAGCGTGTCGGCGAATAGACTTGGGCTGTATTCACATCCATCCCACCAACTCGTCCTAAGACCTTCAGGTGATAGAAGACGCGTCAAAATGCGATCGTACACGCCAATTCACGCCCTGGCCAGTGGTCAGTATTCGGGGTCCGGTCGGGCCCTGTCGGGACTTGCGTCACCGCCTATTCGAAATATCCGAAAGAATTTTTTTAAAAAAATCCTAACAATTCGCATAAACACGCCAATAGACATAAAACACGGCTTTCTTCCATTTCCGATGCGTTTGTAGCCCGCCTTCCTTTTTCGGTTTTTTTCCCTCCAAATGGTGTTAAAAGTACTCTAAGCACACCGAAACCTCCGAAAAGGCATATGGTTAGGGCGTAGAGGGAACCGATGGCTCAAAGACCAGAGATAGGGGCTGTTTGGACAATGTTTGCGTGGACGGTCACGGGACCAAACAAATAAAAGGACGAGGATTTGGTCGGAGTTTGAATCGAAGCTCACGCTCATACCACCACCACCACCACCGCGTCTTCGCTCCCATCACGCGTCTTAATCATGTCTCTCGCCGTTGACAACACCCTGCTCTCTACTCCTGCCTCCAAGGTCTCGCTCGCTGTTGCCGACTTGGCCCTCGACACGCCCGTCAAGAACGTCGACCTCGCCGCCAAACTGACCGCGCCCGCCGTTGTCGAGCAAAGTCAGCAGCCGGTCGGGGCCGCTGTCGAGGATGCGCCCGCTCCCGTCGCCGCCGAGGAAGAAGAGGTGATCGAAGATTTCCGTCTTCGGTTCGTCGGCGAAGTCGACCTTGACGAGAAGGAGGAACCTCTTCTCAAGGAGACGCAACGCCGTTTTGTGTTGTTCCCCATCCAATACCATGAGGTCAGCCCGCTGTCTCACATTGGTCATCATTCGCTGACCGTCCTGTGTAGATCTGGCAAATGTACAAAAAGGCCGAAGCATCCTTCTGGACTGCAGAGGAGATGGACCTCTCGAAGGACCTCCACGACTGGGAAAACAAGCTCAATGACAACGAACGTCATTTCATCTCCCACGTCCTCGCTTTCTTTGCTGCCTCGGACGGCATCGTCAATGAGAACCTCGTCGAGCGCTTCAGTGGCGAAGTTCAAGTCGCCGAAGCCAGGTGCTTTTACGGGTTCCAAATTATGATGTGCGTTTTGCCACACCTCTCCACGCCTTCATTTGCATTCCTATCGTTTCATCCTATCTACGGTTTGTATCACTTTTACTAACTCGTACTCTAGGGAGAACATTCACTCCGAGACTTACTCCCTCCTCATCGACACATACATCAAAGACCCCGCCCAACGCGAATTCCTCTTCGACGCAATCGAAAACATCCCCTGCATCAAACGCAAAGCCGACTGGGCCCTGAAATGGATCTCGGATCGTCGTGCGACATTCGGTGAACGCCTGATCGCCTTCGCAGCCGTCGAGGGAATCTTCTTCTCTGGTTCCTTTGCATCCATCTTCTGGCTCAAGAAACGCGGTCTGATGCCCGGTCTCACTTTCTCCAACGAGCTCATCTCCCGTGACGAAGGCATGCACACCGACTTCGCCTGTCTCTTGTTCGGACACCTCCGCAAACGCCCCCACCCCGACACCGTCCAGCATATTGTCACCGAAGCCGTATCGATCGAACAAGAATTCCTCACCGAGGCGCTCCCCGTTTCTCTCATCGGGATGAACTCGACCTTGATGAATCAGTACATCGAGTTCGTTGCGGATAGGCTCCTTGTCGCACTCGGCAACCCCAAGGTGTACAACGTCACCAACCCCTTCGATTTCATGGACATGATCTCCCTCCAGGGCAAGACCAACTTCTTCGAGAAGAGGGTTAGCGATTATGCAAAGGCCGGTGTCAACCAGTCCGCGGCGAGGACCAAGGATACGGAGACTGCGACGAGTGCTGCGGCAAACAAGGGGGCCTTCATTTTGGATGAGGACTTCTAGACCCGGTCTTGCTGACATCGCTTGCTCTCGCCCATTCCCTCTTGACCCCTGACTTGAAACAGTGTGTACGAGTCGGCCCGACCTACCTCATGCATGTGCCATCTAGTTACCCAGATATGATTAAGATATGCTTTGTCGCAGTGTATTCCTTTTTTTTTTGCTAGTGTCCTTGATACATACACCTCGGAGTATTGGTGTCAACTCAAGTCTTGTCGGATGAAGTCGAAGGATTATTGAATCGAAATGGAGGTTAAGAGGATAGACCAATTGATCCTTCCGCCCGACTCCCATGATCCGAACCGCGTCCTCCGTCAAGCGTCTCCAGACCTCACGAGTCCAAGCCGGCTTTCGGTGCTCTCTCCATTCCCTCCAACTACAACGGGTACGAGTTGTGAAGTTTGTTCGCACCTTCGCCGCTCAACCTGGCTTCCTTGGTCAGGTGAGCAGAACGCGACTCATGACCACCCCGCCCTTTTCGTCATCGCACCCTGAAAGTGAAAAACTGACCGAACCCCAAAAAACATTGTTTTGTATATATCGCATCTTGACTCCTCCCACAATCCGAACATCCTCTCACACGACTCCCCGTCGACTTACACGACATTCGCCCTCTACTGGAATTTTGGATCGTACAAATCACCCGTCGGCCGTTGGAATTAAATACCAAACTAGCTTCGATCCACAATCCTTAGCTACCCCCCCTCTCCTCCAGCAACCGCCTTCTACGCGCCGCCAAGAATACCAACATTTCGAACCTGCTCTACTCGCGAGATGAGTACGGGATCTGCCCAACTGGGATCTTTCAAGATTCCACCGGTGGAAAACGAGTTGATGGTGCGTATTGTTCATTTTGGGCTTGGCATTTTTGGTTGTCGACCGTCGGGGGAGGGGGGTGTGGCTATTAGGCGGCTACCCTTAAGTGGGCATACCTTGTTTGCAGCGACCTCTGATTGCCGTTCGGAGCATTTCGTCCGTACAGTTGAGCTGAGCCTGCATTCCGAGCTTTCCGACCTCCAATCGAGATCAGGGCTCTCACGGAGCGCCACGGAAGGAGTACACGATATTCTCCGTTCTAATGGAATTGTTATTATGGAATGAAGGTGGTTGAAGTGCAGTCGTAGTAGCGTGGGTGTCGATTCTAGATCTGACCGTTAATTCTTTCTTTACAGCGCTCGTATGCTCCTGGTTCGCCGGAAAGAAAACGGCTAGACGAGGCGATTCAGAAGATGAAGGATGAACTACCTTTCGACGTACCCTGTGTGATCAATGGTAAGGAGGTACGTGCCTTCCTCTCCTTCCCTCTTTTCTCTCCCGTCTCACGTCCCCCAGGTCCGCACCAACACTCTCGGGAAACAACCTATGCCGGCATGCCATGCCGACCACCTATGCACCTACCACAAAGCCGACGAAGCCACTGTAAAAGGTGCTATCAAGGACGCGGTGGCCGCGCAGAAAGAGTGGGAGAGTATGCCATGGAACGATCGTGCCGCCATCTTCCTGAAAGCCGCAGATCTGATTTCTGGGAAATACCGCGAACAGATTCTGGCTGCTACGATCCTGGGACAGGGGAAGAACGCATGGCAAGCGGAGATTGATGCCGCGGCGGAGGTGCGCGTCCACAATTCGTATTTCTCTCGTCTCCTGACCAAGCACCCTCTTTCACTCATAGCTCTGCGATTTCCTCCGTTTTGGTGTCAAATTCGTCGAAGAGCTCTACGCACAACAGCCGCCCAAAAATGCAGCGGGAACCTGGAACAGGGTCGAATACCGCCCTCTCGAAGGATTCACGCTCGCCATCTCTCCCTTCAATTTCACTGCGATCGGGGGGAACTTGCCTGCTGCTCCCGCGCTGGTCGGAAACGTCGTGATATGGAAGCCTTCCCCGGCCGCAACATACTCCAACTATCTCGTCAACAAAGTGTTCCTCGAAGCCGGCCTTCCTCCCTCCGTCATCCAATTTGTCCCCGGCGATCCGGAAGTCGTGGTGAAAGAGGCGTTGAATGACCGAGAGTTTGCGGCGCTGCATTTCACGGGGTCGACGAGTGTGTTTAGGGGGTTGTGGAAGGAGATTGGAATGGGGGTGGGTGAGGGACGGTACAGGAGTTATCCGAGGATCGTTGGTGAGACTGGAGGGAAGAACTTTCATCTCGTCCATCCCTCCGCCGAGATCAAAAATGCGGTCCATCAGGCCGTTCGTGGCGCTTTCGAGTATCAGGGTGAGGGGGTTGCGGGAACGGGTTGGGATTGCAGACTGACGGTGCCGTGTAGGCCAGAAATGCTCGGCTTTATCGCGGCTTTATGTTGCTTCCTCCATTTGGCCACAGTTCAAGGCGATGTTGCTCGAGGAGACGGCGAAGATCAAAGTCGGGCCTCCAGAGCAGTGGGAGAACTTTATGGGTCCTGTCATGTGAGTGTCTCGATGATATTCTCCGCGCCAATCGCGCTTATGGACATCTACGACAGCGGCAAGCCCGGATTTGATAAGATTGTGGGGTATATCAACAAAGCCAAGGAAGAGGGAGGCGAGATATTGCATGGGGGAAGTGCGGATGATTCCAAAGGGTACTTTGTACAGCCTACCATCATCTTAACCAAGGACCCTAAGAGCGTGACGATGCGGGAAGAAATTTTCGGTCCGGTCGTGACGGTGAGCTGAGTCGTATCAACTACGCGCAGCAGTTCTAATGGTGTTCACCTAGGTCTATGTTTACAATGACGAGAACATTGACAGGACGTGTGAGCTTATCAACACTACCACCGACTATGCCCTGACCGGCGCCATGTAAATGTTTTTTCTCTCCATCTCCCGCACTTTTCACGCTGACCAATGTTTTCCCAAGCTTTGCGCAAGATCGCGCCGCGCTCATCAAAGCTGCAAATGCGCTCAGACACGCTGCAGGGAATGTATACTACAACGAAAAGTGCACGGGTGCGATTGTCGGACAGCAACCGTTTGGAGGCAGTCGTGCCAGCGGGACGAACGACAAGGCGGGTAGTGTCTCTCTCTTCTCCCGCTTTGTGTCGGCAAGGAGCATTAAGGAGTCGTTTGTTGGGCTTGAGGGCTTTGGGTATCCGTCCAACTTGGTGTGATCCGAGGATGTATGATAGCGATTGGGATGGGAATGATTGGGTCCTTGAATTGCTTGGGTGATGTGTCTTTAGTGCGGTGATGGACAAGAATCTTTGTCCACAGTCAAAATCATGGCTATGCATTTCCATTCGATCAAGGAAGACGTAAGCGCTCCTACGAGCGAATCATGATGGTTCTTGTAAAAGCCGCCCAATAATGCTGCCACTCCCACCTCTACCACAGCGCGCTTCATCTCAGAGAAAGGAGCCCAGCACCGCCTGAACCCCGTCCGTGGCACCCAATTGGTAGTTTGGAGCGGCCATGAAAACTTTGCTTCCCCTACAACGCAGCTGCCATGCGTTTCCTGTTGGACAGCATACTTGTCCATCCTCCTTCCTGGCTGTTGCAATCTGGGTGTGCAGGACCTTCAGAACCGTCGTCGGGTTGTATCTGTTTCGTCTTTCGTTGTGCAGCCATAATTGACCTAGTAGCCTGAAACCACCGTTAGAGGGCAGAGTTGAGAGAAGAGTTTCCTTCCTTACAGCATTCACAATCGAAAGGGCATAAGGGCGTATCTGGGAGATGCGCAGATTTTTTAGGTCAAGCCACGGCGAGGGAAACTGGATTCCGTACCTCCGCCTTCCTTATTCAAGCCCAGTTCGTCTTCTGTGTAGATCAGATATCCCTCTTCTGTCCGCTTCCCTGCAGCCAGGACTGTCGGTCTGGAGGTGTATATCTCGAAAGACCCCGTACTCACTGCCGCTGCTGCCCCTCGAGTCCTTGAACTTTTTCATGTCATCCCTTTCCGTTTTCTTTTTACTTGACGACCCAACAGCCTGCTCCACCTTCTGCCGCTTCTTAGCTGCAGGTAACGAGGGGTCTACAATCTCTTGCGGAGGGGTTCGTTTTCGCTTCTTGCCATCCAGCTTACTAGCCCCTTCGATGACTGCTTCCGATGACTTTTTCGACTTGCTCGTCTCGCTAGACACATGTTCTTGAGTTGACTCCGTCTTGTTGTCTTTGTTCTTGCGTTTTTTCTTTTTCTTCTTTCCTGTTAGTATTGACGAGTCTGCGGTAGGAATCTTCTTCCCTGTCGATTTTCCTGCGAATATGTCATCGATTTCTGAGGCCAGCATCCGTGAGTTTGGCCAGGTCGAGTGGTGAGTGGCCGATGGTCACGTGTTGTCCTCACTCGTTCTTCTACCTCACTGGCCTCGTTTGCTATACTCACCCAGAGCAAGAAAATACAAGGACACGGACATGTCCTCTCGTCAGCGTCCGTTGGATTCGACAGCAACCTCGCCTCCCGTCCGCCAGTTCTATCCAGAGTTCGGTGTCGGCCCAGGTGCTAAATGGATCAAGTCTCTCACGAACGACCGTACGGGGGGATTTACAGGGGGACGTTATTCCGATCTTAATCTCAGCGCTGTGCTCTTTACGGAGCGAAAGGACGACAAGAACCATGTCGAGTTGAAGGTGTGGAGTGCGCCTGGACGTTCAAAGCCTAGTTTCAAAGAGGCCATGACGAACGAGTTTGTGCCTGCGAAGAAAGGCCAAAATTTTGGGCCTAGTTGTATGTAGGAATACCCGTGGTACGATCGTCCTTACTCCCATTTTGAAGGGACCAACCATTGGTGGCAAGTCACGATTCATATCCCAGCGTCATGGACCAAATATGAACAAGTGCAATGTTAGTACATCCTTGCTCATTTTATTAGCCTTAAGGTCATTGCATCCCAGTCGAGTTTGATCCGAGCTGTGAGGCCATGGTATATGATCTCGCGGGAACGCCACTACAAGGGATAACGGGAGGATACGATAGGGACAGGCGTGTGGATCACATCATCCCTCCTGCAGCGGTGAGAACTGGCCTCTATCAGATCGTCATCGAATCCTCCTGCAATGCCATGTTTGGCACCGCGGGCGTTGGCCCACCGGACGAGAACCGATACTACACGCTTGAATCCGCCGACTTGGTCGTGCCGAATCAAGAGGCGTGGCGGCTTATGTGGGATTACACCACTCTCCGAGAAATTTCGGACACCTTGCCTGGGAACACGACGACCCAAAACTTGGCGCTCGTTCTGCAGAACAAGATCATGAACACATTCAACGTTGCAGACCCAGGTACCATTGGGGATTGCAGGAAGATCGCAGAACAGCTTCTTGGAGAAGGATGGGAGGCA
>Ga0335075_10012762_pt1 | contig 12679 bp, 3 predicted proteins | sample Lox_Sample_24_FD_206723 | JGI IMG/M metagenome (GOLD analysis project Ga0335075, IMG submission 206723) | Soil microbial communities from Loxahatchee National Wildlife Refuge, Florida, United States - Lox_Sample_2.4 | ecosystem: Environmental > Terrestrial > Soil > Wetlands | place: USA: Florida... | reverse complement strand
CTGGAACGGGGTCGCCATCGTGAGCAAGGTGGGCATCGACGACGTGCAGCGTGGCTTCGGGACCGCCGACGACGAGAACGGGCGGCGCCTGGTGTCCGCACGCTGCGGTGGCGTCCACGTGTACTCGGTGTACGTCCCCAATGGGCGGTCCCTCGACAATGAGTTCTACGAGGTGAAGCTGGCCTGGCTGGCCCAATTGCGCAAGACGCTGGACGAGCAGTGCCCGCCCGGATCGACCGTTGCGGTGTGCGGCGATTTCAACGTCGCGCCCGACGACGGAGACGTCTGGGACCCCGCCGCGTACGTCGGCGCGACCCACGTCAGCGAGCCCGAACGCAAGGCCCTGGGCGAGGTCGAGGGGTGGGGGCTCCAGGACATCTTCCGGCGCTTCAACGACCCGGGCACCTTCACGTGGTGGGACTACCGGGCGGGCGACTTCCACGAGGGTCGGGGCATGCGCATCGACCTCGTGCTCGTGAGCGACGACCTGGCGAAACGAGCCACCGGCGCGTTCCGGGACCGGGACGCCCGCAAGGGGAAGAAACCGTCCGACCACGCCCCCGTGGTCGTCGACTTCGCTAATACCTGAATCCGCTAAAGCGCAGGGGGTTTCGGCCCGAATTGATCAGAAGTTGATGGAGGGCACGTTGTCATTTTGCCGACAACTTGCCTAGTTCATTTTGGTCAGACACACGGGTTGAAACAGGGGGCTGCGTAGGAGTTTCCCGGGGGTACCGGTTAGGGGTCAATCGCACTGCTTCGTGCGGGCTGTCTCGCGACTCCTCCCGGCACAGAACGGGACCAACGCAGCTCCGGGCAGGAACTTCAGAGTCATATGAGTGGTCTGCGCCTGAGCGGCATCCCAGTCGCAGCAAGGCGGAGGCGGTCCGCTCACAGGAGTGTGAGATTGGCGAAGCGGCGGATTGGCGAAGCTGCGAGTTCGAAGAAGGAGTACCCCTCCTTTTTCCGTACCGTCGCGCTCCGCGTGAGGGAAGATGAAGGGAGTCTCGGGCGCCGCCGCCGGGCATCGTCTGAGGACGGGTTCACGCTGATCGAGCTCGTGGTGGTGACCGCCGTGATGCCCATGATCATCGGGGCGATCGCAGTCGGCATCCTCTCGGTCTTCTCTCTGCAGACCAGTGTGACGAACCGGCTGACCGACTCGGGCGACGCCCAGGTCGTGTCTTTGCACGTGCAGAACGACGTCCAGAGTGCGACCGACATCACGACGTCGAGTGCCCCCAGCGCCGGCAGCCTGACGACCAACGTCAGCCCGTGTCTGCCCGCCGGCTCGACGCAGGTGCAGCTGATGGCGGTCATCCTCGGGAACGGAAGCGAGATCACCTACGGCACCGCCAAGTCGACCACCGACAAGGGCAACGACCTGTGGCGCAACGTCTGTCCGACGGGCTCGACGACGCCGACGTCGACAGAGGTCGTCGCCCACGACCTTCCGACAAACGTCCTGACGGTGGTGCCGCCCGCGGTCACGATCACTTGCGCCTCGACCTCGACGTCGTGTGCCACCGGCGTGGGTCCCGGTTTCGACTACCAGTCCGAGTGGGTGTCGACGCAGGGCATCACCGGCGTGACCCTCAAGGTGACAGCGCCGGAGAGCAACTTCACCTACCAGGTGACTGCGGTTCCGATCGCGACCTCCAACTCGACGAACCTGGCGCAGGTCCCCCAGCCCTCGACGGGGTGCGGATTCGCTGTGAGCTCTTCAGTCTTCAACCAGGCGAGCCTGTGCTTCGTCAACTTCTCGCCTTGGAATACCTTGCAGGCGGCGACCAACGTGTCCGGCTGCACGGCCGGGGCCAGCGGTACCAGTTCCACGTACCCGTTGGGTACCAGTTACACGTTGCCGATGTCGGCCAATATCACGAACACACCGTTCACGCTCGAGTTCTGTATGAACGTGAGCGCGACGCTCAACAGTGTGCCGATTTCCGGCACGACATCGTCTCCCACGGGTGCCTGTGGGGTCGCTCCTGGGTCTGGTGAGTACGACTTAACAGCAACTTCATTCCCCACGTATACCTGCCCTTCGCCACCAGGTGGGACTCCAGGCTCGGGAAGCGAATCCTTTCTTGGCAACAACGGCTTCTACACAGGCGTCTACGGTGACCCTGCCCTCTACACGCAGCAGGAGGGGTCGACTGCCGTCGTCACGATCACGAACATCGAGCTGCTGAATTCGAACGGGTCCCCTGCGACCAAGTGGCAACTGGTGACGGGCGACGCCGAGTCGACCGACGGCAGCGAGTCGATCATCTGGCAGTCCAATCAGCCATTGGGCCTCCTCGCGAATAGCGCGAACTCGCCAATCGGCAATGCGTGCGGGAGCTCCGGCGCTTATGCGCCGCCGAGCTACAACAGCACGTCAACGGGCCTGAGCGGGGTCAACACCACCACCGTGAAATGCACCAACGCATCGAGTAATGGCGTGAACCACACAGGAACACCGATGCTCGAAGCCACGAATCCTACCTCCCTCACCGTGACGCTGAACGGGAGCGGACTGCAGGCGATGTTTCTCGGAGTGATCCTCTGATGAGGTTGCGCCATGGCGTTTCTCGGACTGACGTTGCCCGATGGGCACGTCGTTGGGTGCCAAGCCGACGCGAGCGCGCGGACGACGGAGACACGCTCGTCGAGATCCTCGTGAGCATCACGATCGTCGGTGTCGCCGCCGTTGCCATCCTCTTGGCCTTTGGCACCTCAATTACAGGGTCGGGCGTGCACCGCAGCGCTGTCAACCTCGACACAGCGCTCCGCACAGCCTCGGCGGAAGCGCAGGCCCAGATCGCCGATCAGCCTGCGTCGGCGTTCACAACGTGCTCAGCGGCGAGCGCCGTTAGCCCGAGCGCCTTCAATCTCAGTGGCGGCTACACCGCACAAGTCAGTTCCGTGCAGTATTGGAACGGCACATCGTGGACAGGCCTGCAAACGCCCGGGGCAGGATGTCCGCCGGGACTTCCTCCGCTCTCCACGACCAGTGGTTTGCAGCTCCTCACCCTTACGGTCACATCGGCGAAAGGCCAGAGCGCGTCGACCACCGCCGTCGCGAGCAATCCTGTTGCTCCGAGTGGCGGCTCGACGTGCACGTCTCCGCAAAAGCTCGTCTGGGTGTCCCAACCGGGCAACGGCCTCGCGGGGCAGGCCTTGTTCCCGACCCCGGCAGTAGCGATCGAAGACAACTCCGGCACGCCGTGCACAAACGATGCAACCTCGGTCAGCCTCTCGATTGCCTCCGGCCCCTCGGGTGCGAACCTCAGCAATTGTGTCAAGAGCTCCGGTAACGGGGAGACGGCGTTCTTGAACTGCTCGATCAACACACTCGGGAGCGGCTACACCTTGGTTGCCAGCGACTCGGTCGACAACCTGACATCTGTCGCCAGTACGTCCTTCAGCATCACCGCTGGTATCCCAGTCAAGCTGGTCTTCCAGCAGTCGCCGAGCAATGGGACAGGCGGGACTGCGTTCCCGACGCAACCCATCGTCGATATCGAGGACTCAGCTGGGAACCTCGTCGCCGGCGACACGTCGACGGTGACCCTCGCCATGGGCACCAACGCGGGCAACGGGACGCTCTCGGGGTGTTCGAGCACCACGACCAATGGTGTCGCCACGTTCAGCGGCTGCAAGATCGACAAGGTTGGAACCGGTTACACCCTGACGGCAACCGATACGGCCGACAACCTGACTACGCCGTCGAGCCCGACCAACGGTTTCAACATCACGCCGGGACCGGCCGCGCAGCTGGCTTTCACCGCCACGCCTACGACGACTGTGGTGGGTGATCCACTGGCGCCGCAACCGGCCGTGGCAGTCGAGGATGCCGGAGGTAACGTCACCACGACCAACATGGGCACGGTATCCCTCGGGATCGGCACGAACGCCGGCGGCACGGGAGCAGCCCTGTCGGGTTGCACGCAGACGACGAGTGGCGGCACCGTTACGTTCGCCAGCTGCTCCATCAACAAGATCGGAACCGGGTACACCCTGGCGGCGACCGACGGTTCCCTGACGCCTGCAACGAGCGGCACGTTCAATGTCGTGACCGCCGCCCTGACATCGTTCAAGGTCAGTCCGCAGACGACGACGCCTACGGCCGGTAGCGCCTTCAATGTCACGGTCACCGGCCTCGATCAGTCCGGGTACACCTACCCGAACCTCACCGGGACACAGACGATCGCGTTCACCGGTCCTGCGAATTCGCCGAACGGCACGGCACCTATCTACCCAGCCACGGTGAGCTTCTCGAACGGCGTCGGAACGGCGTCTGTGACGCTCTACGACGCGCAGACCACGCAGGTGACCGCGACAAAGGGAACGGTGACAGGGACCTCGGGCTCCATCACCGTCGGCGCGAATACGACGACGACCGGGTTCACCGTGGTCAACCCGGGCGGACAGGTGGCCGGGACCGCCTTCAACGTCACGATCGACGCAGTCGACCAGTATGGGAACACCGTCACCAGCTACACGGGCGGCAAGACGCTGACGTTCGGCGGACCGTCCAACGCACCGAACGGAACGTCGCCTACCTATCCCTCTAGTCACTTTGGTAGCAACGTCACCTTCACCAACGGCTCGGCAACGCCTTCAATAACCTTGGTCGACGCGCAGACGACGTCTCTGACTGTGACGCAGAGCTCCACTGGCTACACCGGTACATCCTCGAACTTCACCGTCAGCGCTGGTGGGGCGTCCAACATCCAGCTTTCGAATCCCGCGACGCAGACCGCAGGTACCGCGTTCCCGGTGACTATCAGCGCGTTCGACGCCTACGGGAACACAGCCACAGGTGTCTCGGGTCAGCAGGCGATGACCTTCTCGGGACCGTCGAATTCGCCCAACGGCACGGCTCCCCTCTACCCGGGCTCCGTCAACTTCGCCAATGGCGTCGGACAGGCAAACGTGACGCTCTACGACGCGCAGACCACGACGCTCACGGGCACGTTGGGCTCGCTCTCGGACGCCACGAATTCGTTCACAATCAACAGCACGGGACATGTGGGCTCGTTCGTCGTGGCCAACCCCGGGACACAGACGGCCGGCACCTCTTTCGGCGTCTCCATCACCGCCGGCGACCCCTACGGGAACAAGGTCACTAGCTACACGGGATCGCAGACGCTCGCCTTCAGCGGCCCCTCGAACGCGCCCAATGGCCAAGCGCCGGCCTACCCCGCTTCTGCCACCTTCAGCAGCGGTGTCGCCAGTGCGACCGTCACGTTGTACGACGCGCAGTCGACAGCGCTCACGGTCACCCAAGGTTCCACTACCGGCACGTCGTCGCAATTCGCCGTTCAAGGCGCGGCGACCGCGGCCTCGTTCTCCGTTGCCAACCCGGGCAACCAGACCGCGGGCGCGGCGTTCAACGTCTCCGTCACAGCCGTCGACCAGTGGGGCAACACGGCCAGCGGGTACAGCGGATCGAAGACGCTGACCTTCAGCGGCCCGTCGAACGCCCCCGGCGGTCAAGCACCGTCCTACCCGTCCACCGTGACGTTCTCGAGCGGGGCGGGCACCGCGTCGGTCACCTTGTACGACGTCCAGACGACGTCGCTCACGGTGACGCAGAGCTCGGCGAGCGGGAACTCCGGCAGCTTCGTCGTGGGCCCGGCGACACCGAAGTCCTTCACTTTCTCGACCCCGGGGACCCAGACCACCGGTGCTGCCTTCAACGTCACCATCACAGCGGTTGACCAGTGGGGGAACACGACGCCGAGTTACAGCGGCCCGCAAACGGTCACCTTCAGCGGGCCGTCGAGCTCGCCGAACGGGACGGCGCCTCACTACCCGGCGAGCGTGACCTTCTCGGGCGGCGTCGGCACTGCGTCCATCACACTCTACGACGCCCAGAACACCTCACTCACCGCCACGCAAGGCTCACTCACGGGCTCGACGGGCAGCTTCGCGGTCAACGGGACGGGCACGGCAGCCTCGTTCAATCTGTCGACGCCGTCGCCGACAGCCGGCTCGTCGTTCACCGAGACGATCACCGCGGTCGACCAGTACGGCAACACCGCAACCGGCTACACCGGTTCGAAGACGGTGACCTTCGGCGGCCCCGCCAACGCACCGGGCGGCCAGGCGCCGTCGTATCCCTCGAGCGTGACCTTCTCGGGCGGCGCAGGGACGGCTTCGATCACGCTCTACAACGCCCAGTCGGTGACGCTCGTCGCGACGCAGGGCTCGCTGACCGGGTCGACCTCGGTCACGGTGGCGCCCGCGTCTGCATCGACCTTCACCGTCGCCAACCCCGGCACTCAGACCGCCGGCACCTCCTTCAGCGTGACGCTCACTGCTCTGGACCAGTACGGCAACCAGGCCACCGGCTACACGGGTTCCAAGACTGTGAGCTTCAGCGGCCCGGCCACCGCCCCGAGTGGTCAGGCGCCGTTGTATCCGTCGAGCGTCAGCTTCTCGAGTGGTGTCGGCACCGCTTCCATCACGCTCTACGACGCCCAGAGCACGACGCTGACTGCAACGCAGGGCTCGTCGGTGAGCGGCACGTCGACGGCCTTCACGGTGAACGGCGCCGGAGCGAACTCGTTCTCGGTGTCCAATCCCGGCACCGTCACCGCTGGGTCGCCTTTCAACGTGACATTGAGTGCGCTCGATGCCTATGGCAACAACGCTCCTACATACACCGGTACGAAGGCGGTGACGTTCAGCGGGGCCTCGAGCGCACCAGGCGGCCAGGCCCCGTCGTATCCCTCGAGCGTGACCTTCTCCGGTGGGTCCGGCACCGCCTCCATCACCCTCTACGACGCCCAGTCGCTTACTCTGCGGGCGGGACAAGGTTCGATCGCCGGGACCACCAACTTCACCGTCGCACCCGCGTCGGCGGCGTCGTTCTCGCTCCCGACACCCGGGACGCAGACGGCCGGCACGGCGTTCAACGTGACGATCACCGCGCTTGACCAGTACGGGAACACGGCGAGCGGCTACACCGGGGCAAAGACAGTGACCTTCAGCGGCCCGGCCAACGCGCCGAACGGGACTGCACCCTCGTATCCGTCGAGCGTCAGTTTCTCGAGCGGTGTCGGCACGGCGTCAGTGACGCTCTACGACGCCCAGAGCTCGACGCTGAGCGCGACACAAGGCCTGCTGACCGGCGCAACCGGCAGCTTCACGGTCGCCGGAAGCGCAACCCCAGGGCGTTTCACGGTCGCCAACCCCGGCACCCAGACTGCCGGGACTGCGTTCGGCGTGACCATCACCGCGTTCGATCAGTACGGCAACCAGGCCAGCGGCTACACCGGATCCCAGACGCTCGCCTTCAGCGGCCCGTCGAACGCGCCCAGCGGCCAGGCGCCGTCGTATCCCTCGAGCGTGACGTTCTCGGGCGGCGTCGGCACTGCCTCCCTCACGCTCTACGACGCCCAGAGCACGACGCTGACCGCAACCCAGGGCACGGTCAGCGGCACCTCGACGGCGTTCACGGTGAGCGCCGGCGGTGCGAGCTCGTACTCGGTATCGAACCCCGGGACCGTGACCGCCGGCTCGGCCTTCAACGTCACGTTGACAGCACTGGATGCCTACGGCAACAACGCTCCTACATACACCGGCACGAAGACGGTGACGTTCAGCGGGGCTTCGAGCGCACCAGGCGGCCAAGCCCCGTCGTATCCCTCGAGCGTGACCTTCTCCGGTGGGTCCGGCACCGCCTCCATCACCCTCTACGACGCCCAGTCGGTCACATTGCGAGCTGCTCAGGGTTCGATCGCGGGGACGACCACCTTCACTGTTGCGCCCGCGTCGGCCGCGTCGTTCTCGCTCCCGACACCGGGGACGCAGACGGCCGGCACGGCGTTCAATGAGACGCTCACGGCGCTCGACCAGTACGGCAACACGGCAACCGGCTACACCGGGTCCCAGAGCCTGACCTTCAGCGGCCCGGCCAACGCGCCGGGCGGCCAGGCGCCGACGTACCCCGCCAGCGTGACGTTCTCCGGTGGCGTGGGCACGGCCTCCATCACTCTCTACGACGCCCAGAGCACCACGCTGCGTGCGACGCAGAGCTTGCTCACGGGTGTGACCGGCAGCTTCACCGTCAGCGCGAACGCGACACCGGGCCGCTTCACGGTCTCTACCCCGAGCACCCAGACGGCCGGGACGGCTTTCAACGTGACCATCACCGTGTTCGACCAGTACGGCAATCAGGCCACTGGCTACACCGGAGCAAAGACCATCGCGTTCAGCGGCCCGTCGAGCTCGCCGAACGGGACCGCCCCGTCCTACCCGTCCAGCGTGACGTTCTCGGGGGGCGCCGGTTCCGCCTCGATCACCTTGTACGACGCACAGACGACCTCGATCACGGCGACACAGGGTGGCGCAACCGGTTCGACAGCAACCTTCACGGTGAACTCGGCTGTTGCGAAGTCCTACGCCCTGTCGAACCCAGGAACCCAGTCCGCAGGCACGGCCTTCAACGTGACGATCACCGCGGCCGACCAGTGGGGGAACACGGCGACGAGCTACACGGGCTCCCCGACGGTGACGTTCAGCGGTCCTTCGAGCTCCCCCAACGGACACGCCCCGTCGTACCCCTCCAGCGTGAGCTTCTCGAGCGGCATCGCGATCGTGTCCATCACGCTCTACGACGCCCAGAGCACCTCGATCACCGCGACGCAGAGCCTGGTGTCCGGGTCCACCGGGAGCTTCACGGTGAACCCGATCTCAGCCAGCAGCTTCACGCTGCCGACGCCAGGCACTCAGACTGCCGGCACCGCGTTCAACGAGACCGTCACTGCGGTCGACACCTACGGCAACACCGCCGCCTCGTATGCGGGTTCGAAGTCCGTCACCTTCAGCGGCCCGGCGAGCTCCCCGAGCGGCCAAGCGCCCTCGTACCCCGCGAGCGTCACGTTCACGAGCGGCGTGGGGACGGCTTCGGTCACGCTCTATGACGCCCAGAGCACGTCCATTACGGCGACTCAGAGCACGCTGACTGGCGCGACTGGTGCCTTCACCGTGAGCAGCGGCGCCGCGAGCACCTTCGCAGTCCCGACGCCAGCTACGCAGACCGCGGGGACCGCGTTCAACGAGACGCTGACGGCCCAGGACACCTGGGGTAACACGGCGACCGGCTACACCGGCTCTCAGACCGTGACCTTCAGTGGCCCCTCGAGCTCGCCAAACGGGACCGCGCCGTTGTATCCGTCGAGCGTGACCTTCACGAGCGGGGTGGGCACCGCGTCGATCAAGCTCTACGAAGCCCAGAGCACGTCACTCACTGCGACCCAGAGCTCGGTGAGCGGCACCTCGGGCACGTTCACGGTCAACGGGCTCAGCACCACGAGCACATTCATCCTGTCGACGCCGACCCCGACCGCCGGCTCGGCTTTCACCGAGACCATCACCGCCGCCGACACCTATGGCAACAAGACGACGGGGTACACCGGTTCGAAGGCGATGACCTTCAGCGGCCCGTCGAGCTCGCCGGGCGGGAACGCGCCCTCGTACCCGTCGACGGTGACCTTCTCGAGCGGCGTCGGCACGACAACGATCACCCTCTACGACGTCCAGAGCACGACTCTGACGGCGACGAGCGGCACCGTGACCGGCACGTCGGCCAGCTTCACGGTCAGTCCCGCGGTCGCAGTCAAGTTCGCCGTGGCCAACCCCGGGACCCAGACGGCGGGATCGTCGTTCAACCTCACGCTTACCGCCCAGGACACCTACGGCAACACGGCCACGACGTACTCGGGCTCGAAGACGATGACCTTCAGCGGCCCATCGAGCTCGCCGGGCGGGAACGCGCCCTCGTACCCGTCGACGGTGACCTTCTCGAGCGGCGCCGGCACGGCCTCCATCACGCTCTACGACGCCCAGAGCACGTCAATCACCGCCACCCAGAGCACGCTGACGGGCAACAGCGGCACCTTCACGGTCACTGGCGGGACTGTGAGCTCCTTCTCGGTTCCGACGCCGGCTACCCAGACGGCGGGCACCGCCTTCAACGAGACCCTGACAGCGGTCGACCAGTACGGCAACACGACGACCAGTTACACGGGTTCGAAGACGATCTCGTTCAGTGGGCCCAGCTCGTCGCCGGACGGCACTACGCCGACCTACCCGTCGAGCGTCACCTTCTCGAGCGGCGTGGGCACGGCGTCAATCACTTTGGTGAACGCATCCTCGAGCTCGTTGACAGCCACGCAAGGGACGACCTCCGGCTCGTCCGGCTCGTTCACAGTGAACGCGGCGGCGCAAGCGAGCCTGTATCTGACGAACACCACGACGCAGCCTTCACCGGCGGTGACGTGTAGCGGCCCTTCGACGAACCTGACAACGTGTACGTCGAGCAACGAGCCAAACACGGCACAGACCCTGACTTCGGGACTCGAGCTCGTCGACACGTACGGCAACGTGACGACGAACACGACGGGCAGTGCCATCACGGTGAGCCTGACGAAGGGAGGGACGAGCTCGTCGCTCAGTCCGTCTTCGCTGAGCATTGCGAACGGCCAGTCAGCGACGTCGTCCTCGGCTCAGTTCACGCTTACCCGCGGCTCGGGCGGCACTGGTACGACCGCTTCTGTGACCGCCAAGATCGGGACGATCACCGAGCTCACGGTGACGCTGTCGAGCTGATGACGAGGCGGGAACAAAGGCCATGAATTCCTTCAGATCGCTGTGGCAATCTCGAATTGACAGGCGTAGCCCGGACGAAGTCCGTCCAGCGGACGCCGCGTCTCGACGGCCTCGCGGACGCGATGAGGCGGGGGCGACGCTCGTCCTCGCCCTGCTCTTCCTCGTCGTCATCGGGACGATCGTGGGAGCGATCGCCTCGTGGACGTCGAACGACCTCAAGAACACGCTGGTCTTCCAGCAGGAGCGCAACGTGCAATCTGCACTCTTGACAGCGACCAACGTGGCGATCCAGAACATCCGCTACACGCCGCTGATCGAGACGGGGCAGAAGGACACGCTCAATGCAAACCCGCCTTCCTACTGTTGGGGGAGTTCAAGTCCGTCGCAGACGACGGCACAGGGTGAGACGGTGGACGTCTGGTGCTCGACAGTCTGGAATCCAAACAGTGCGCAGACTCGGATCGTCACTATCTCAGCGTGTCTCGACAACAATGGGCTGGACACCGCCGCTACCTGTGCGATGAATCCCGGGCTGCAAACGGTCGTAACGTTTGACGACTACTCCTCCGGTACTCCGAGTGTCGGGGGGGCAGCATGCACCCCACCAACGAACGGAGGGACGTGTGGTGCCGGTATGACCATCAGCAGTTCGCTGATCGGTGTTTCCAGCCCCACGGTGTCCGGCTTGTTCAACCCGACCGGGCACACAGCAGACACGAGTGGGCCGACGACGGGCTTGGGCACCCTGGAGGTCGACGGCACCGGGTTCGTGACGGGCGCCACCTCCGTCAATTTCGTAGGCACGACCGCGTCGCAAAACCTCGTGTTGAACGCGACCAGCGTAAACGTGACGTCGTCGACGACGCTGACCTTGACCGTACCGGTCGCCACGACGGTGACGACGTATAACGTCGTGGTGACGACGCCGAACGGAACAAGCGCTTCGAGCTCTTCGTCGCAGTACACGTACAATCCGGTCGTCCCGTCGATTACGAGCGTGACGACGGCCTTGGGTCCGGCAACGGGCTCGGCGGCCGGTGGGTCGACCATAACCGTGACCGGGACAGGGTTCTTGAACAATCTCGCCGGAGACTCCACCACCGTCGAGTTCGTCGATACTACAAATGCGAACAACGTCTACACGGCGCCGAGCAGCACAGTGCAGGTGGTGACCACGGGAGCCAACACAGGTATCCAACTGACTGCGGCAACGCCGGCGATCTCATCGCTGGACTACAGCTATTACGTGGTCATCGTGACGGCGCCGGGTGGGACGAGCGCCAACGGGCCAGTGTTCACATATCAACCCCTGCTGCCGTTGGTGGCGAGCGTGTACGCCCCGGCCTCAGGGGGACCCTCGGGTGGTCCGGGTACGTCGGTGACGCTCACTGGCGTCGGGTTCATCACGAGCAACACGACGGTGCAGCTAGTGCCAACCTCAGGAAGTGGATCGACGCTCTCTCTCACCGGCGTGTCGGTCTCGGGTTCGACGACGTTGACTGGTACCGTCCCGAGTGGAGGAACTGTCAATCGAGCGTATTACGTCGAAGTCACGACGCCGAGCGGCACAAGCGGCAGCAGCGGAGCGCCACAGTTCAGCTACACCTGACGCGTTGGTGCTCTTGGCAAGTCGGCCGGGGGAGCACCTCAGCAGGCGCTCCGAGATCTGGATCTGGACAAACGCGTACTTGTCAGAACGACGAGTCGTCGCGTTCTGTGACTGGACGGTAGGTGGAGAAGCTGCCGGGACGGAAGCGGCGCAAGGGCGCTCGTGGAGTGTGAACCAGGCGCCGGGCGCCATGCCTGACGGTCGTCCGACGACGTGGCGGGCGTCGTGTGGTCGCGACCCACGGCCACGAACCGGCTCGGGTGACCCGGGAGCCGTTGACGAGATAGGGGAGCGGTCCCGTCGCCCACAACGCCTGGGCGGAGCTGCGGCCAACGTGGACGTGCGGCTCGTGACGGTGGCAGCGGGGGTGCTCGATCACTGTTCGCCGCTCCTGGACCGCAGGACGGCGCCGGCGCGGCGGGCAACCGCGCGAGCAGGAATAGGGCGAGCCGAGGAGGATCG
>Ga0335075_10012761_pt1 | contig 12679 bp, 10 predicted proteins | sample Lox_Sample_24_FD_206723 | JGI IMG/M metagenome (GOLD analysis project Ga0335075, IMG submission 206723) | Soil microbial communities from Loxahatchee National Wildlife Refuge, Florida, United States - Lox_Sample_2.4 | ecosystem: Environmental > Terrestrial > Soil > Wetlands | place: USA... | reverse complement strand
CCGCCGTGCGATCGAGGAGCGCGTTGCCGCAAGCCTGCCCCAGCTCAAGGGGATTGCCATCCTGCCGCTCTCCGCCGAGACCGGCGTCGGCATGACCGCCCTGCTGCCGGCCGTGGTCGAGGCAGCCGAGGTGTGGAATCGCCGCATCCCCACCGGCAGCCTGAATCGCTGGCTCGCCCAGGCTCTCGCGCGGCATCCGCCGCCGATCATCGGCGGCCGGCGCGTGAAGCTCCGCTACATCACCGAGGCAAAAGCGCGGCCGCCGAGCTTCGTCGTGTTCGGCAGCCGTGCCGAAGCCACGCCCGAGGAATACCGCCGCTACCTGACGAACGGCCTGCGCGAAACCTTCGACCTGCCCGGCACGCCGATCCGCCTCACCTTCCGCAACACCGAGAACCCGTTCACCACGGCCGACTAGCGCGCGATCGCTTGCGGCGGAACGTCGGCAAGCGTGAATCGCGCGCTCCGACAAGCAGAGCGCGATCGCTTGCGGCGGAACGTCGGCAAGCGTGAATCGCGCGCTCCGGCAAGCAGAGCGCGATCGCTTGCGCGTAGAAACAGCACGTCCTTCGCGCGCGGCGGCGTAGCGATCTCGACCGGCCCGCCCCGCCCCGCCGACCCACCTTTCATATTCGAGGCGAAATCTTCTAGCCTTCCACCGGACCACACGGTGGACCATGTCGAGACACGTCCCGGCGCGCCCCCGCCGACATCTGCGATCGCCTGTCCTGGCCAGCCCGGCCTTGGGTTGCCTGCTCGCCCTTGCGGCCTGCCACAAGCCGCCCGCACCGGCGCCGAAGATCGTTGCTGCCCCCCCCTCTCTGCCCTTGCCGCCGCCGCCGGCGCCGCCCGCGCCACCGCTGCCCGCGCCAAGCCCTGTTGCAACCGTCTGGAGCTTCGTGGCCGGCTCCGCCGGCTGCGCGGCTCTCGCCACCGGCGACGCGGCGGCATTCGGCGTCACAGTGCATAGTGACGGCACGGTCGACTTCGCCCTCTCCGCGACAGCCGGCGCTGCCCCGCCGTTGCTCCTCGGAGCGCCAGTCCCTATCCAGTTTCATGGTCCGGCCGGATCGTGGAATCTCTCCGGGCTGGTCCGAACCGCAACCACCATCCACGCTGCAATGCCGGCCGGAGACCAGGCACTCGGGATGGTGCTGACGGTGCTCGGAGGGGGCGCCCTGTCAGCCGGCGACCCCACGCTCGGTCTGCCCGAACTGAACATCCCGCCTGCGGGCACCGCCGGTACCACGTGGTTCCGCTGCGCCCGTGACCGAGAGCACGGTTAATTTATTGGCAACGAGGCGATCGGGGCATAATCCTCATAGACTGGATGGTCCGGGACGTGGGGAAAACCGTGACTAAGGCCGAGGCAACACAAACGGGCGGCGTCGGGCGCCGGCTCGGGGCGGTGGCCTTTCGGCTTCTCCTGGTGGTGGCCGTGCTTGCCGGCTGGGCCGGATTTGAACTTCACGCCGAGCGCGCGCAGGCCGCAGCCCAGCTCCAGGACTTTGCCGCCACTGCAGCGAGCGGGTTCGACGCCTTCATCAGCCGCTTCACCGCAGTCACCGGCCAATTTGGCGGGGTCGCCGTCGCACCGCACAACCGCGTGGATATCGCGGTACGCATGCTGCAACTCGAACCGGCCCTGACTCCTGCCGAAAACCTGTTCCTCTACAATGCGGCGGGTCAGTTCATAGCCGCGACCCTGCCGCTGCTGCCGGATGATGCCAACGTCTCCCGGCACGCTTGGTTTGAGGCCGCCGCCGCTCAGGTAGGGGAGCCTTTGTACGCCGCTACCGCCGACGCACCACTCGGTGAGGGCGCCGGCGTCATCGTGAGTCGCACGATCGGCGATCCCGCGGGTGCGCCTGCCGGCGTCATCGGCACATTCCTCGCTTGGCCCGTGTTGCGCGCGCTGGTGACCCCGTCCGGCCTCCCGCCCGGCAGCACTATCCGCCTTGTGTCAGCCCATGGCACCGCGCCAATGCTGACATTCACTGTCGGAGTGGCGACGAACCACCCGCTGCTGGACAAGGCGCTCACCTGGATCGGCGAAACACCCAGCATCAGCGCCACCGCGCACCTCCCGGGAGGGCTCATCTGGAACGTTGTCGGGCCTGCCTTCACGGGCCTGACACCGACTCAACTGCACACCGTGATCTGGCACGGCGCACTCGCCGCACTCGGAGTCGTGATTTTGCTCTGGCTGCTACGCCCGCGCCGCCGTCCCGCGCCGCAACAAGCGACCGAGGCTCCGCCCGCCCCGGTGCCCGAGCTCGAATGGGGATGGGAAATCGATTCCCGCGGGCGATTGGTAGGCGTCGCCGGCAATGCGCCCGAGCCGCTGCTCGCCGCGATCGGCACGAACTTCCTCAGTCTGCTCGCAAAGGACGAGCGTGCCGAGCATCTGCGCGAGGCAATCGCCGAGCGAACGCCGGTTCACGACCTCGAGCTTGCGATCATCCTGCCCGGTAGCCCGCGCGGCACGCCGCGCCGCTTCCGGGTCAGCGGCCGCTTCGTCGCCGATACCGGTGGCTTCTGGGGCACGGCCGAGGAGATTGCGGCCATGGAGCCTATCAAGGAAGCAGCGGACTGAGCGGCCCCCGCCGCTGCGCTACTTCACGGCGGAAAACCCGGTCGGCTGCAGGAACGCGTTGCTGATGGAGGCGACGATCGCGCCATCCCGCTCGGTTTCCGCCCGCTTGGCAATCCATTCCGGGTCCGCCAGGAACGCGTTCCATTTCTGTTCACGTTCCGCGAGCGATTCCCAGGCCAGGAGATAGTAGAGGTCCTGGTTCGATTCGCCGACGAGAACCGTCCAGAACCCGGCCTGGCGAATCCCGTGCCGCTGCCAGATGCCGAGCGTGATGGTCTCGAATCGCTTCAGGAGCGCCGGCAGGCGACCCGGAACAGAGTGGTAGACGCGAAGCTCATGGATCATCGGGCTGGTCCTCGGAACAGAAGTGACTGCCGACGATAGCCCACTCCCGGTAAGAGCAAAATCCGCGCCGCCCGATCGGCCGTAGTCACGGCAATTTCGATCGGCCCCTCCCTTGCGTCGCGCCCGCAATCACGGAGGCCTTCCTGTCCATCCGGTTCACGATACGATCTCGTATCCCGCTTCAGCCGCGACCCGCATCAGCTCCTCGTGACCCTTCTTCGCCATTTCGAGCGGTGGATTGCGCTTCGGATCCTGCTCCGCTTCCACGACGAACCAACCTTCGTAACCGCAGGAGGCAAGCTGCTTGACGATCGCTCGGAAGTCGAGCGAGCCGTCGCCCGGTACCGTGAAGGCACCCTTGACCACCGCATCGAGAAAGCTCTCCTTCTTCCGGTCGAGGCGGTCGATCACGTGCCTTCTCACGTCCTTGGTATGGACATGGCGAATTCTCTTGTGATGCTGATCGATCGCCCGGTGTAGATCGCCTCCTGCGAAGGCCAGGTGCCCGGTATCGAACAGAAGCGACAACGCCTCGCCGGAATTCTTCATGAAAAGATCGAGCTCAGGCTCCGTTTCGATCACCGCCCCCATGTGGTGATGATAAACAATCGGCGTTCCTTGCCCGGTGCACCATTCCGCGAACGTAGTCATCTTTCGGCCATACGCCTTGATCTCGTCGTCACTGAGCTTGGGCCTGGACGCAAGCGGCCTCGTCCGCTCGCCCTGGATCGATCGCGCCACCTCGCCGTAAACGATGCAAGGCGCCTTGGCGGCGGTGAAGAAGTCCATTTGCCGGTGAATGCGGTCCTTTTCCGCCTCCATATCGCCGTCGAGCAGCATCCCCGAGAACCAGCCGCCGCAGATCGAGATCCGGAATTTCCGGAGGATCGGGCCAAGCTCGCTCATGTTCATCGGGAATCGCCGCCCGGTCTCCGCACCGGTGAACCCTGCCAGGCTTGCCTGGCGCAGGCATTCCTCCAGCGACACGTCGTCGGAAAGTTCTTCGAGGTCGTCGTTCCACCACGCGATGGGCGCTATTCCAAGTCTCGCGCGCATGCCCGTTACACTCCCACGCGCTGTTTGGAGCGTATCCGGTCCTGTTCTGCCCGCGCCTTCCGGACGCTGTCCCGGTCAGACACTTCGGGCACGCCCAGGTCCCAATCGGCATCACCGGGTACCCAGGCATTCGCGTCCGTGAGGATGGAGAGCACCGTCGTGCGGTCGTTGCCCTTGGCCCACTGCAGCGCCGCCGCAAGGTCCGCGAGGCTGTCGCAGCGGCGCGCATAGGCCCCCATCGCCTCGGCGTGTTTGGCAAAATCGACATGCAGCGGGTTTTCTGCATTCCGCACGCGGCAGTCCGTGAGAAGGTTGTTGAACCCCGGTATGCCCTTGAATTTCTGCAGCCGGTCGATGACGGCAAAACCGCCATTGTCGCAGACGATGACGATGATCTTCTGGCCCGTGAGAACGGTCGAATAGATGTCGGAGTTCATCATCATGTAGCTGCCGTCTCCGACCATCACGAACGGCGTGCCGGAGAGGCTGCCCGGACCGGCGCTGGCAAGCGCATGCCCCCAGGCAGCCGCGATCTCGTAGCCCATGCAGGAGAAACCGAATTCGAGGTCGAAGCTGTTCGGTGTTTTGACGCGCCAGCCCTTGGCCACTTCTCCCGGAATGCCGCCGGCCGCGCTGATCAGCGTGTCCTTCTCGCTTGCAGCCTGATTGACGACGTTGACCACCTGCGCGTAGGTCGGCACGGGTGCATTGGTCGGTGCCTGGTGCCTGTGCAGGAGGGCGTCCCAATCTCTGAACAGTGCCTGGGCCCGTGTCATGTGTGCCGGATCGGCGTGCCAATCTCCGAGCGCGGCGTCGAGCTCTGTCAGCGTCTCCAGCGCGTCGCCTACCACGGCGAGCGCTCGATGCTTCGTGGCATCGAACCGCGCCGCGTTGATCGAGATGAATCGCGCCTCGGGGCTGAACGCGGTCCAGGAACCGGTGGTAAAATCCTGAAGCCGCGTGCCGATCGCAAGAACGACGTCCGCTTCCGCCGCCAGTGTATTGGCGGAAGTGGAGCCGATCACGCCGATTGGACCGGCATGGGCCGGATGGTAATGGGTGACAGCACCCTTGCCCGCAACGGTCTCGACGATCGGAATGCCGCGCGCCTGAGCGAACCTTGCCACCGCATCCTCGGCTTGGGAATACCGCACGCCGCCGCCTGAGATGAGAACCGGCTTGTTCGCGGTTCTCAACAGCGCGGCCGCCTCGACCACTCTCTGTCGATCGGGTCGCGGGCGCGGAACCGTCCAGATACGCGGCTCGAAAAACGCCGCGGGATAGTTGAACGCCACCTCCTGAGTGTCCTGGGGCAGGGCGATGAAGGCGGGACCGCAGTCGGCCGGGTCGAGCATTGCCGCGACCGCCTGAGGCAGCGAGCCGAGGATTTGCGCCGGATGGCTGATTCGGTCCCAGTAGCGCGTCACGGCCTTGAACGCATCGTTCACCGTGATGGTCGGGTCGCCGAAATGCTCGACCTGCTGCAGCACCGGATCAGGCAGCCGGCTGGTAAAGGTGTCACCGGACAGAAGCAAAACCGGCAACCGGTTGGCATGAGCAGTCCCTGCGGCGGTCATCATGTTGAGCGCTCCGGGGCCGATCGAGGAGGTCGCGATCATGATCTGGCGCCGGCGCTTCGCCTTGGCGAACCCGATCGCGGCCAGCGCCATCGATTGCTCGTTCTGCCCTCGCCAGGTCGGCAGGCGGTCCTTGACCGCCTCGAGCGCCTCGGACAGGCAGGTCACGTTTCCATGACCGAAAATTCCGAAAACGCCGGCGAACAACGGAACGCGCTGGCCGTCGATTTCGGTCGACTGCCTGGTGACCCACCGAACCAGGGCTTGTGTCATGGTAAGGCGGATCGTTGGCTCGGTCATTTGCGCTCCTCCCCTGGCGATGCATCGGCAGCTCGGCCGCGTCAGGCTATGATAGCAAAATGGCCACTCGGAGATAATCGGGGATCGCTGCCGAGATCCATCTCGCTCAGCCGCCGGATCGCACTCCGATCGTCGCGGCAAGCTTAGGGATCATATCGGCGATGAGCGCGACCATCGAGAGCAGGCGGAGATCGAGTCGGATCAGGCCCGAGCCGTCGGCGCGGCCGAGCAGGCTCTGTTCCATCGCCGCAAAATCCGCCGGCGCGGGCGCCGCGCCTGTCGCGGCCGCCGCTGCCATCTCTGCGCCTGCAGCGAGTGCTGCTGCGGTCTCGGGTTGGGGGTGAAAATTGGCCGGCAGCGCGGCAAAGGAATTGAATGCGCCGGCAATGTGTTCCGCCGCGCCAAGCCGGCTCTGCACCCGTGCGCGCGCATCGCGCCTGAGCCCGGCTTCCAACAGCTCGGCGTCCGACGCCACGCGAATTGCTCCAAGCATGGCGTCGATCTTTGCCAGTACCCACCCCTCGATCGGTCCATCTCGCAGCTCTCGGAGGCCGGTTGCCACCGTCTCGAGCAGCGCCCGCACCCTGGCTGCCGTGACCATTGCCGCGCGGACCGGCAGAATGAAGCGTGTCACGGCCACCACGATCACCACGCCGATCAGCGTATCAACGAGCCGCCCGCTTACCAGGAGCGAACCCGCGCCCGCGCCGTTCAGCAAGAGCGCCAGGGCCAGAGTGATCCAGAACAGAAGCCAACGGTACGCGCCGGTTCGGCCGAAAAAAATTGCCGCCACCGCCACCAGCAGCGCCGTCGTTGCAAGTGCCGGCCGCCCGGCCAGGGCAAGCCACAGCAATTCGCCGGCAATCAGGCCCCCCGCGGTGCCAAGCAGCCGCTCGTAGCTCTTCCGCAGGGTCTCCCCGAAACTCGCCGAGGTCAGAATGATCACCGTCAGGGGAATCCAGTACGGCCGTCGCGCCGGCAGCACATGCGTGGCCAGGATCGCGATCGCAACCGAGACGACCGCTTGCAGGGCAACGCGAATCTCCGTTCTTCCCAACGGAAACCCGCGATGCGGCGGCGCCGCAGCAAGCGGCGTCGGATGCAGCACGTTCTGGGCGAGCTCGCTCAGGAGCAGCGCAAGCCCCAGCACATTCGCCGCCGCATGATCCTCGGCATCGCCCGTGCGCGGTAGCGCGAGACCCGCCGCGCGCAATTGCTGCACGACGGCTTCCCCGGCCGCACCGCGCCGGATCGCCGTGGCCAGCGCCGCAAAGGCGTCTCCGATCGTTGCCGGCAAAGCGGCGCGCCGGGCATCACGCCAGGCTGTAAGTCTGCCGGCCGAGCGCCCGATGCTGCCGATCAAAAGGCACAGCATCGGTGGCGTCGGGCCGCCGGCGCCAAACGCCAGGTCCTCGGCGGTCGCCGCAAAACGCACCGCGTCAGCCTCGTACCATGTCCCGTTCCAGCCGCCGGGCTCGTTCCAGCGCCGCGCCGCCTCCTCGAGAAAGGCAGCGGCTGACATCGCCAGCAGGCGCCGCTCGATTGCCGTCGCAAGGCGCCCCAGCACCGGCATTGCCACGGCGTCGGCGGCAAATCCGAACCCGCATCCCGCCAGCGCGGCGACCGCCGCTATCGTTGGAAAATCCGCCCCGGAACCGACTATGAGCGCGATCAGCACGTTCATGACGACGGTGGTCGCCCCGGCCGCGGCAAGCGCTCCGAACGGCCGCGCAAGGGCCGCGGCGCCGGCGCAGACGGCCAGCAGCGCCTGAACGACGAGCGGATGGTTCCGCGCCAGCCAGGCAGTCGCCACCAGCGGCAGGATGTTCGCCGCAAGCACCGGAAGAAACCGCAGCGGATGGCGGCCAAGCGAGCCCGGCGGAAAGAACAGCAGCACGTTGAGCGTAATGATTCCGCCGACGATCTCCGCCAGCGCCGCGTCGCCAACGCCGAAGCCGGCGGCAAGTCTTTCGGTTACGATGCTCGCCGCCGCGACCGCTGCCGTCCCGGTCGCCGCCGCCAGCAGGCGCGCCGGATGCAGCGGCAAGAGCAGCCGTTGTGCGGCCACGCGAGCGCACCGCGACACCCTCAGGGTGCGTCGTCAGGCGGCAGCAGAAACCGCGGCCGCGCTTCCTCGTCCGCCTCGGCGGGACCAGAAAGCGTCCCGATCGTGAAGGCGAACACCTCCGGGGTCTCGGGCTCAGGCGCCACCGTTGCGGGCTTGCCCCAACCGCGATCGAGGAGCGCGTTCGCCGCCGCAATGCGTGCGCTCTCGCTCGCGCCGCGCTTGGCGATCTCGGCCAGGGCGGCAAGCGCGGCCGCCGTGTGCCGGCGCGCCAGCGCCCGGATCCGATCCTTGTGCTTCGGCCGCCCGCGGGGATTGCCGCTTTGCCCCTTCTGGAACGGCCGGCCCCGCTGTTCCGTCGCTGTTCCGAGCGTATCCATCCGTTACGTATAAGGCCGAAATGCCCATTGAACAAAGCCCCGCGGGCATTTTTCCTTGCTGTAATGGCTGATCGCCCCGTAAGATCATCCCACGCTCGATAAGATCTCGCTCGGCAATGCACTGCTAATGGCCGCACCTCGCGGCGAGTGGGCAGTTTCGCTTGCGTCGAGCCCGCTTTTGCCGTTGCGTCGCCGCATGCACCCGTCCGTCGTCATTCGTCGGGAGATCGCCGCCGCCGCCCGGCGCATGAACGCGCTCGGCATCAACCAGGGCACATCTGGCAATATCAGCGTCCGCTGCGGCAAGCAGATGCTCATCACCCCTTCCGCGGTAGCGTATGAAGGGCTTGCACCGGAACAGATCGCCGTCATGGCGGTTGCCGGAAGCGGCAGCGCCTGGAAAGGACCGCATCCGCCCTCGAGCGAGTGGCGAATGCATCGCAGGATCCTGGCAGCCCGCCCCGATGCGATGGCAATCGTGCACACGCATTCTCCCTACGCGACCGCGCTTGCCATGGCGCGTCGCGAGCTTCCGGCTTGCCATTACATGGCGGCGGTGTTCGGCGCCTCGCCGATCCGGTGCGCGCCGTACGTGGCGTACGGCACCGCCGAGCTGGCTGAGGTGGCGGTCGCGGCACTCGAAGGCCGGCGGGCCTGCCTCTTGGCCAATCATGGCGTCGTGCTGCTCGGCCCGACGCTCGCCCGGGCGATGTGGCTTGCGCTCGAGCTGGAAACGCTGGCGCGGCAGTATGTCCTGAGCCTCCAGATCGGCGGCCCGATGCTGCTCACGCCCGACGAGATGGAAGCGATCCGCGAACGAATCTCCGCTTACGGCGAGCCGAGCCCGGTTGCGCGCAGACGGTGAACGCAACGCCCTTCGATGTTCTCGTCGTCGGCGGCGGGGTGAACGGCACCGGCATTGCGCGCGACGCAGCGGGCCGCGGCCTTTCGGTCCTGTTGGCCGAGCAGGGCGATCTGGCCGAGGGTACCTCGTCGCGCTCGAGCAAACTCGTTCACGGCGGACTCCGCTATCTCGAGCAGTACGAGTTCCGGCTGGTCCGCGAGGCGCTTTCCGAGCGCGAGGTGCTGCTGCGCGCCGCGCCACACCTCATCCGGCCGCTTCGCTTCGTGCTGCCGCACGCACCCGACATGCGACCGTCCTGGATGATCAGGCTCGGGCTCCTGCTCTATGACCATCTCGGCGGGCGGCATCGGTTGCCGGCCAGCCGCCGGCTCGATCTTCAGCAGGCGCCTGAGGGCGATGCGCTGAAACCGCAGTTCCACACCGGCTTTGCCTACTCGGACTGCTGGGTCGAGGATGCGCGGCTGGTGGTTTTGAACGCGCTCGATGCTGCCCGCCGCGGCGCCAGGATCCGCCTGCACACGCGGCTCATCGAGGCGCGCAGGGAGGCGGGCGTTTGGCGAGCGCGATTGGCCGCGCCCGACGGCACCACCGAAGAGATCGCGGCACGCATCGTAGTGAACGCGGCTGGGCCCTGGGTCGAGCAAGTGCTGCACTTCATGGTCGGCGTCCAGAGCGCTGCCAGGGTCAGGCTCATCAAGGGCAGCCACCTTGTGACAGCCCGACCCTGGGCCGGAGAGCAGGCATATATTCTGCAGAATCCGGACCGGCGGATCGTCTTTCTCATTCCGTTCGAGCAGGACCTGGCCATCGTCGGCACCACCGACGAACCCTATGCAGGGTCTCCCGAGGCCGTTGCGACCACGGCCTCTGAGCGGAATTATCTGCTTGCCGCGGCCAACCGCTATCTTCGTCGCCCGCTCGTGCCTTCGGACATCGTCTATGAATATTCTGGCGTGCGCCCGCTGTTCGACGACCAGGCTCGCGATCCCGCTTCGGTCACGCGGGACTACGTGCTGGTGCTCGATGCGGCGCATGGTGCGGCACCGCTGCTCTCCGTGTACGGCGGCAAGATCACCACCTATCGGCGCCTCGCGGAGCATGCGCTCGAACGGCTGAGAAAATTCCTGCCCGGCCTTGGTCCCGAATTCACGCGCGCCGAACCTTTGCCGGGCGGCGACATTCCCGGCACCGATTTTGCCGCTTTTGCGCGCGGACTCGCCGCCCGCTTTGCTTTTCTCCCGCCATCGCTTGCTCACCACTACGCGCGGCTCTACGGCACCCGCGCGCTCGCGCTGCTCGAGCACGCGCACGGCATTGCCGATCTCGGCCGGCATTTCGGCGCCCAACTCTTCGAGTGCGAGGCGGACTTTCTCATTCGCAACGAATGGGCCGAGACAGCCGAGGACATTCTGTTCCGGCGCACCCGCCATCACCTCCACCTGAGTGCCGCCGAACAGCAGGCCTTCGCGCGCTGGATGGCACAAGCCAGAACGCAGCAGCAACGCTATTGCTAACGGACGACCCGCCCGTCCGCTTTTTTCCAGGCGTCGAGGCCGCCCTGGATATGTCGCGCGCCCGTGAGGCCAGCCGCGCGCGCCGCCCGCACCGCCATTGCCGAGCGTTCGCCATAGGCACAATAGAATAGGATCGCTTTTCCGGTCGCTACCGCGAGCTCGTGCAGCACGCCGCCTTTCTGAAGATTCTCGGCAAGGTCGGCATACGGTGCCGAGAGCGAGCCGGGGATGCTGCCGTGTCTCTGCCGCTCCTCCCGTTCGCGGAGATCAACCACCACGATGTCCGGCCGCCCGACCAGCGCCATCGCCTCCTCTGGCGTCGCCGCCCACCCCTGCCGGGCAAGCTCTTCCTGCACCAGGCCAATCCGCATATTCGCCGGTACCGCCACGTCCATCATCTTCGGATTGGGCAGATTGAGGCCGGCCATGAGCGCGACGTACTCATCCACCGAGTTCACCTTGAGCCGCGGATTGTGTCTCTTCTCTTCCCCGATCGTGCTCACCGTATCGCCCTTGTAATCATGCGCCGGATAGACGAGCGTCTCGTCGGGCAGTTTCAAAAGCCGGCCGAAGATGGATTCATACTGCGCCCGCGCGTCGCCGTTCTGGAAATCCGTCCTTCCCGTCCCGCGGATGAGCAGCGTGTCACCGGTGAAAACCCGGTCCTGCATCAGGAAGCTATAGGAATCGTCAGTGTGCCCTGGCGTGTAAAGCACGTCGAGCGAGACCCCTTCGATGCGCAGCTTTTCTCCTTCCCCAAGCCGCATCGACACCACATCCACCTTGCTGCGCTCGCCCATGACGGTAATGCAGTGCGTGCGGTCGCGCAGCGCCCCGAGCCCGGTGACGTGGTCGGCGTGCAGGTGCGTATCCACCGCCTTCACCAGCCTGAGCTCCAGTTCCTCCATGAGCTGAAGATAGCGGCCAACCTTTTCGAGCACCGGATCTATGATCAATGCTTCGCCGCCGCGCCGGCTGGCCAGCACATAGCTGTAGGTTCCCGATGCGGCGTCGAAGAGTTGGCGAAAGATCACGTGCCTGCCTCCGCTCTCGCCGCGGCGCCGCGTGCCGGCGCTGCGGCCTCACCCAGTCCCCGAACGGCCCGGCGAAGGCGGCTGTTCCCTCGCCGGTCGCGCTCGCCAGCAGATGTCCGCTCGGGGCCGTGCTGGCCGATCGGCCGATCGAAGAATGCCCCGGCCCTCTGGAGTGCGCCTTGCCTCATGCCCATCCCGCTCGCTCCGCTCACGTGTCGAGATCGGCAAAGCGTCGGCCTTGCCGAACGAGATCGCGCAGCAGCGCCGCCGGTTCCCAGCCCGGGCCATCGCGCGCCGCGATCGCTTCCACCCGGCGCAGTATTTCCTGAAGCCCGATCGCATCCGCCTCGAACAGTGGTCCGCCCCGCCAGGCCGGATAGCCAAAGCCGTGTACGAGAACGACGTCGATATCCGAGGGCCGCGCCGCGATGCCCTCGACCAGGATGCGCGCCGCCTCGTTTACCATTGCCGCGTGCGCACGCTCCTGAATCAGCGCCGGAGACACGCTTCGTCGATGGATGCCGCGGAGCGCCGACGCCCGCCCGACCAGCCCCGCCACCTCCGGGTCCGGCAACCGCTTGCCGTCGCGATAGAGATACCACCCGGCCCCGGTCTTCTGGCCGAAGCGGCCTTGCTCGTAAAGCCAGTCCGCAATCGGCACCGGCCGGCCGCCGTGCGTGCCGCGGCGGCGCCGCGCATTCCACGCCGTTTCGAGCCCGAGCAGATCGGCCAGCGCGAACGGGCCCATCGGAAATCCCCACTGCTCGTGCGCGGCATCCACCTCCTCTGGCAGCGCACCCTCCTCCAGGGCATATTCGCATTGCAGGCGCCAGCGCTGCAGGATGCGATTGCCGATGAAGCCTTCGGCCATGCGCATCACCACTGCGAGTTTGCGCAACCGGCGGACGAGTGCCAGGCTCGTCGCCACCACTGCCGGCGCGGTGCGT
>Ga0335075_10012760_pt1 | contig 12679 bp, 10 predicted proteins | sample Lox_Sample_24_FD_206723 | JGI IMG/M metagenome (GOLD analysis project Ga0335075, IMG submission 206723) | Soil microbial communities from Loxahatchee National Wildlife Refuge, Florida, United States - Lox_Sample_2.4 | ecosystem: Environmental > Terrestrial > Soil > Wetlands | place: USA... | reverse complement strand
GATGCCCACATCTTGCGGGCCTCGTCCTCCACGGTCTGGGCGTGCACATCGAAACGGCCCGCCATCGCCCGCATCTCGTGCGGGTCAGTCATAAAACGCGTAGGCATATCTCTGTCTCCTTATCTCAATGTCATTTCAGCGTAAATGCAGTTGTGCGGCGCGGCCACCAATGGCATCCCCCAACCTCTCACCCGCCGGCCGGCGTGCGGGTTTCGACCTTCACCGGGGCTGTCTTGGCCGCCTGGGTGCCCACACCGCGCCCGCTGAGGGAACCCATCAGGGCCTGGGTGAACGGGCTGTTGGGCAGACCCGCGGACGGGTTCACCGGGCTGACACTGGTCTGCGGCAACACCGGGGCCGCACGAACAGCCATCTCCGGCGCCTTGTTTGCCCAACCGTTCGGTATCGACAACCCGCCCACCCGATGCGCTGAGGCCAGCTGAGCGCTGACCGCCTGGGCAAAGCCCCGCATCTCGCCAGAGATGCCGCCCATCAACGCTTTCATCTTGGCGTCGACGAGTTGCGAAACGCTGCCCAGCAGCGCCTGATTGCTCGCCAGCATCGACTGCTGGGCGCTCATCGACTGGCTCATGCTGATCAACATCCTTGCCGGCATGCTGGCCATCATCGTCGCGTAGTAGACACCCTGGACCGGAAGGATCGAGTCCGCGGCCGAGCCCGCGCCGGTGGCCGTCAATACGCTTAAGAGGTCACTCTGCGTAGTCCCCGTTACGCCAAGATCGGTCAGCACGGCGGTCCACGGCGCCGTCAATGGATTCGTGCCGCTGGTGCTGGTGTTCCCGCTCAGGTAGGCCTGCAGCAGCGCCTCCAGGTCGGTGCCCAACGTGCTGGTCGAATTCGCTGTCGACTGGGCGGCCGCGGCCGCGTTGGCCGACGTCCCCCCGTCGCTGGTGGTGGGCGCCGCGGTCGGCTGGGGCAACGCGGTGGCCTGCTGGGACGCCAGCGCGTAGGTGTCCATCGTCAGGCCGTCCTGGAACCACATCTCCATGTACTGCGCCTCGGTGGCCGCGATCGCCGGCGTGTTCTGGCCCAGGAAGTTGGTGGCGACCAACGCCGCCAACAACGCCCGGTTGGTCGCGATCACCGCGGGCGGCACCGTCGCATCGAACGCGCCCTCATAGGCAGCGGCAGCCAACCTCGCCTGCGCGCTGGTCTGAGCGGCTTGAATCGAGCTGCCCTGCAACCACGCGATGTACGGCGCCGTCGCCGATGCCATTTGCGCCGACGACGGCCCCAACCACGGCCCGCCGGTCAACTGCTGGACCACCGCTTGATACGAGGTGGCCGTCGTCTCCAGGTCAGCGGCCAACTCATCCCACGCCGACGCTGCCGCCGTCAACGGTGCCGATCCTGCCCCCACATACATCAGGCCCGAATTGATCTCCGGCGGAAACATCATAAAGCTCATTGCCCCCGGTCCCCCTTAGCCCGCAGCTGCCGCATTCGCCGCTTCTGTTAACGCATACGCCCCCGCGCCGGAGCGTAAGGCGGACACCAACTGCTCGTGCACTTCCGCCGCCTGGGTGGCGAGCTGCTGATATGCCACGCCCTGCTTACCGAACTGGGCCGCCGTCATAGCTGACACGATATCGGACGCCGCAGGCGCTAACCCCGTCGTCGGCGCCGCGGCAGCCGCGTTGCGGGCCACCATCGCGTCACCGATTCCGGACAAACTGCTTGCAGCCCCCGACAACACCTCGGGCTGCGTGGTTACGAACGACAACTCCGGCCTCCTTAAGACCCTGTCAAGCCTCCGGTCAGCTGTTCGCAACAGTCAATTCGATTAACTTTTGCAGTGCGCGTCCGCCGGGCGCTAACGGTCGAGCAATCGTAAATCACGGAGACGCGTGCTGTGCTGAAAAAAAGCAAAGACATTCTGCCCGTATCAATATTTTTGAGTGCCTTCCGACAGGATGCTCTCAGGAAGAGCACAAAGGCATGATCTCATCGCGCCTGCTGAGCGCTATTAGGCGTCTGTCAGTAGCTTCTGCAGCGTCACACGGCCTTGGTCGTCGGGCGCCGGCACCGGGCGTCGCGGAACTCCTCCGCAAGCGACCTTTGAGCTCCAGAGCGGCCCTCATCGTGGCGGCCGGCCCGCCTGCCACGATGAACTCACGCCGCGGCTGAGCTCGGCTAAATAATTCGTGCTCTTGGCAATTCGGCTGGGCGTACGGTCGCGGCGGAGACACGGCGTGGCCGTACCCGCGCCGCCCCACCTGCCCGCAGCGTATCCAACGCCAGCGGATTCGCTGCCGTCGCCGAACGGCGGCCGGCCGCCGCTCGGCTGGTGCAGGCGGGAGAGGTCGCCGGTGGACTCTTTGGCCATTGTGATGTGGCCGATGGTCTCAAACATCCGCCCCAAAAGTTCCGGGCTAACAAACGTCACTAGTGGCGGCTTGTTCTACATCATGATCAAAATGCCGGCCGGCCCGATAATGCTGAGAAAATGCTTAATGATTTCCTATCCGGAAAGCTGCCAGTAAGACACCCGTAAGGTCGTCACCGCGTCGACGCCGGCGTGTCACGCGTAGTGCACGCCGCGTCGAGATGGGCCATCGCGGTCAGCAGCGCCGAGCGTGCTGTTGTGTAGCGCTTTCCCTTGAAAAGTGTGCATCGGGCCCACACTCGGCGACCCATGGGCAGCCGGCCGCCTGGAGCGCGTGGCAGATTCGGGCCATGACGACCGCGGGTCGATAGCGGAGCAGATCGCTGCTGACCCGGATGATGATCCAGCCGCGGGCGGCTAGTTCGGCATAACGGTCGATGTCGGCGGTCCGCTGCGCCCGATCCGTCCAGTGCTGCGCACCGTCGAACTCCACGCCGACCTTCCACTCCGCCCAGCCCATGTCGATGCGGGCGAACGGGTACCCGAAACGATCGTGCACCACGATCTGCGTCGCTGGCTTTGGCAGCCCGGAGCGGACGAGCAACAGCCGCGTCCGGGTTTCCTGAGGCGACTCCGCTCCCCCATCCATCAACGCCAGCACGCGCCGTAGCTGAATTACGCCGCGCGCGCCGGGATGACATTCGGCGACGGCCCCGACGGCGGCCGGGGTCAGCCCGGTTGCGTTGGCCAGCGCGTCGAGCCGGATGACCGCAGCCGTCAGCCCTGTCCGCCGGCCGAGATCGAAGGCGGTGCGCGCGGGCGTGGTAACCGGTATCCCGCCGACAACGCCGGACTCGTCAGCCAGCAGTGTTCCGCGGTGGATAACGATGCCCACGGTGGGGCAGGCTTCGGCCCGATTCAGCTCAGCCGGTGACCCCGGATCGACCCATCGCGAACCATGCAATGCCGCAGCGGATAGCCCCGCGACAGTGGCGGTCCGGCCTGACCACAGCCACGCGGCCATCGCGCGGCTGACGGCGCTGAGCTGATGATCTTTGCGAAGGTAGACATTCCGGTAAACCATCTCGTGTTGACTACGCAGTGTCCGCCTACTGACCCGGCCCGCGGCCAGCGCCTCGCTGCCGATAAACGGCGCATCCGGCTCCTCCATGCCGCCACGCTGGCACCACCCGCGCGCCGAACGTGTGCCAGTGTCACGGCTTCTGTGGATAAACGTGCATCAACCCCACACTCGCCGGCAGGTATGAAGGAGGGGTGAGCGACGGCATCAGCCGCCGACGGTTGCTGACCACGGGCGCGGCAACCGCCGTCGTCGGCGCGGGCGGCGTTGCGCTGCTCGGGTCACCGGGTCGCGGCCCCAGTCTGTGGACCCGGCCGAGTCAGAGCGGCGCGCAACCGGTCGGCGGCCTACATCTGCAATTCGGCAAAGATGCTTCCACTGAGGTCGTCGTCTCATGGCACACCACCGACGCGGTTCGCAACCCGCGAGTGATGGTCGGCACACCGACGTCCGGTTTCGGCCGCGTCGTGCAAGCCGAGACCCGGACCTACCGTGACGCGAAGTCCAAGACCGAAGTTCGCGTCAACCATGCCCGGCTGGACAACCTGGCTCCCGGCACCGACTACGTCTATGCAGCGGTGCACGACGGCACTAACCCCGAGCTGGGTACCGTGCGAACAGCGCCGTCGGGACGGAATCCGTTCCGCTTCACAAGTTTCGGAGACCAGGCGACCCCGACCCTGGGCCGACTGAAGAAGGTCAGTTACCTCAGCGACAATCTTGGCTCGCCCGCGGCCGGGGACACCACGACCGCGATCGAACGTCTCGGTCCGCTATTCAACCTCGTCAACGGCGACCTGTGCTACGCCAACCTCGCGCATGACCGCATTCGCAGCTGGTCGGACTGGTTCGACAACAACACCCGCTCGGCTCGCTACCGGCCATGGATGCCGGCGGCGGGAAACCATGAGAACGAACTGGGCAACGGGCCGGTCGGTTACGCCGCCTACCAGGCCTACTTCGCCTTGCCCGATTCAGCATCCGACGCCGAGCTGCGCGGGCTCTGGTATTCGTTCACGGCCGGCTCGGTGCGGGTGATCAGCCTCAACAACGACGACGTCTGCTTTCAGGACGGCGGAAACTTCTACGTACACGGCTACTCGGGTGGCGCGCAAAAGCGTTGGCTGGAAACCGAACTCGCTGACGCGCGAGCAGACCCGCGAGTCGACTGGGTGGTCGTGTGCATGCACCAGACGGCGTTTTCCACCGCCGATCACACCAACGGCGCCGACCTGGGAATCCGCCAGGTTTGGCTGCCGCTGTTCGACCGCTATCAGGTCGACCTGGTGGTCTGCGGTCACGAGCACCACTATGAACGCTCGCATCCGGTGCGCGGAGCCCAGGACACCGAAACCAGCACGCCGATCCCCGTCGACACCCGCGCCGACGTCATCGACACCAGCAAAGGAACCGTGCATCTGGTCATCGGGGGTGGCGGCACCTCGGCGCCGTCGAACACCATGTTCTTCCCGCAGCCAAGGTGCCGCGTGGTCACCGGCGTCGGCCCATTCGATCCCGAGATTGGACGCAAGGCACCGATCTATGTGGTGGAGGACGCGCCGTGGTCGGCATTTCGCGACCGCGAAAACCCTTACGGCTTCGTGGCGTTCGACGTCGACCCGGGCTCGCCGGGCGGCAACACGTCGATCAAGGCGACGCACTACGCGGTCAACGGCCCCTACGGGGCGATCAGCGTGGTCGAGCAATTCACGCTGACCCGGCCCCGCCGCGGCTGAGGTTCTACGCTTGCCGGCATGACGACTACCGATCTTCCGTTGGCCGGCAAGGTTGCCTACGTGACGGGCGCCGCCCGCGGCCAGGGCCGCTCGCACTGCATCAGGCTGGCCAGGGCGGGGGCCGACATCGTCGCGATCGACGCCTGCGGACCGGTCGCTGCGCACAACGGCTATCCGCCGTCGCAGCCGGAGGACCTGGCCGAGACGGTGAATCTGGTCGAAGGTGAGGGACGCAAGGTCCTCGCCTGCCAGGTCGACGTCCGCGACGCCGCAGGGCAACAACGGGTCGTCCGCGACGCGGTAGAGCAGTTCGGCCGTCTGGACATCGTGGTCGCCAACGCCGGGGTGCTCAATTGGGGCCGGTTGTGGGAGATTTCGGCCGAACAATGGCAGGACACCCTCGACATCAACCTGACCGGGCTGTGGAACACGGTCAAGGCGGTGGTGCCGCCGATGATCGAGGCCGGTAACGGTGGGTCGATCATCACGATCAGTTCCGCGGCGGGAATCAAGGCGGTTCCCGGCTGCGGCCACTACTGCGCCAGCAAGTTCGGGGTGGTCGGGCTGACCAACTCGCTGGCCGTCGAGCTCGGCGAGTTCGGCATCCGGGTCAACTCCGTGCATCCGTACGGCACCGACACCCCAATGGGCAACGACGTCTCGATGTACCAGGTGTTCGCCGACCACCCGAACTACATCCACAGCTTCTCCCCCGGCGCGCTGCCCACGGAATCGCTGGCCGACCCCGACCTGATCTCCGACATCGTGGTGTGGCTGGCCGGCGATGCGTCGTCGCTGGTGACGGCGGCTCAGATCCCCGCCGACAAAGGCTATTTGAAGATCTAGCCAGGTTACTCAGGAAAATCAAGATTGTTTCTCAGTAATTTGTTAGGTTAAATCGCGCCCGACTCGAAGCGCCGCAGGAAGTGCCAGATGGTCCGTCGCCGTTCAATTGTTCCCGGTGTGGCCCTCGGCGCCTTTCTCGCGTTCGGCACGACGCCGTTGGCCATCGCGCCGCCGGCCAACGCCGACGAGTTCGACGTGATCGTCGACCCCATCATCAATTCCCTGTCCAGCATCGACCCCACGCTGGGCGCGGATGTGAGCGCGCTGGCGAGCAGCCTCGATCCGGCATTCGCCGCGGATAGCGCCGCGAACGCGGCAACCACCCCCGACTTCGCCGAGCTGTTCAACCAGTTCGTCTACACGCCCACGCACACCGCCCTGGAGGACTGGATCAACAGCAACCTCGGTCAGCAAGTGGACGGCGTGATCAACTCGTTGGCTGGGTCGTATGTGATCGGCAATGGCGCACCCGGGACCGAGGGTGACCCCGGCGGTGGTGCGGCCGGCTGGCTGTTCGGCGACGGCGGGCCCGGGTGGACCAGCACCGAGGCCGGGGTTGCCGGGGGCAACGGCGGCGATGCCGGACTCATCGGCGACGGCGGGGCCGGCGGCGACGGTGGGGCCGGCGCCGGCGGCGGCGACGGCGGGGCAGGTGGATCGTTCCTCGGCGACGGCGGCGACGGCGGTAATGCCGGCGCCGGCAACGCGTCCGACGGTTTGCCCGCTCTCGGCGGAGCCGGCGGCGACGCCAGCGTGTTGGGCATCCACGGCATGGTCGGCGACTATGGCACGACGACCGCCGACTTGTCGGGCAGCGCAGGATCGCTGTCCGCCATCACCACCACCGGCACCTCCTTCACCAACAGTGCCGGACAAGTCGTCGAACTGCACGGGTCCAACCTGGTGGTCAAGGTGTCGCCGTATGAGCCGGCTGCCGAGGGATTCAACAGTGCCGACGCACAATTCCTGGCCGAGAACGGCTTCAACGTGGTGCGGCTGGGCATCGACTGGGCCGCGCTCGAGCCCGAGCCCGGCGTCTTCAACACCGCCTACCTGGCCTCGATCGAATCGACCGTGCAGACCCTCGGCCAATCCGGCATCTACAGCATTCTCGATGTACACCAGGACGCGTACAGCAGCGCATTCGGCGGCGAAGGTGCGCCGGCGTGGGCCACCGAGACCAACGGTGCGACCAACATTTCGCTGCCATTCCCGCTCAACGAATTCTTCGATCCCGCCGAAACCCAGGCCTGGGACTCGTTCTGGTCGAACGCCGATGCATCGAATGGTATTGGGCTGGAAGACAATTACGCACAGATGTTGGAGTACCTCGCGAACTACTTCAACGGCAACAGCGACGTCGCCGGCATCGAGGTCATGAACGAACCATCCCCGGGCTCGGAGACGTTGTCGACCTTGTTCGGTAGCTCCTACTTCGACTCTCAGGAGCTGACCCCGTTCTATAACCAGGCGGCGGATGCGATTCGCGCCGTCGACCCGAGCACACCGATCTTCGTCGAACCGGACGTGATCTCCGGCAGCGTCGGGTTGCCCATCACGCTGGGGACGGTGGATACCTCCGGTGTCGCGCTGTCGTTCCATGACTACCTCCCCGGGACGTTGGCCGAACTGCCCGTCGATAGCGCGAACACCTACGCGCAGGCCAACGACATCCCGGCATTCATGACCGAGTTCGGCGCCACCAACAACCAGACCGATATCGCCGACCCGATGGATGACGCCGACCAGGACCTGATGAGTTGGACCGAGTGGGCGTTCACCGGCGAAAACGACATCACCACGACCGCCTCTCCGTCGAGCATCGAGTCGCTGGTGTACAACCTCGGCGACCCGCCGACCGGCAGCAACGTCAACATCGCAAACCTGGACACGCTCGCCGAGCCGTACCCGCAGGTGATTTCGGGTACCCCGACGTCCTATTCGTTCGACAACGGCACCTTCGACTTCAGCTACTCCACCGAGGAGGCCGACGGCCTGGGCAGCTTCCCCGCCGGCTCGCAGACCACCATCTCGGTGCCGGAAGTCGAGTTCCCGAATGGCTACGACGTGAGCGTCACCGGCGGACAGGTTGTCTCAGCGGCCGACGCTCCGGAATTGGTCATTGAGTCAAACGCCGGCGCAAGCACCGTCAGCGTCACCGTGACCTCATCTGGGTGACAGGACTACCGCTGGCTCCACCACGCGACGATGGCGTCGGCGAAATCTGTCGGAGCATCAGACTGTAGATAGTGCCCAGCGCCGGCGAGCACGACGGTGTGATGGCGGGTCAGCAGTGATTCCCAACGTTGGCGTTCCTTTTCACGGAAAGCGACGTCGGCATCGCCCCAGATGATCAGCGCGGGCAGGTTGCCCAATGACGGCAGGCCGCGTTCGAGGTCGGTGAGAAATGGCCGGGCCGCGGTGATGTCTTTGGGAAAGACGGCGCTGGGTCTGCGCCGCCGGGCTGTGGGCAGTGCCTGCCGATAGTGGGTCATCTCCGCAGCAGTGACGCGGCGCCGACGATGACCCGCAGGGATCATGACGTTCACGAACAAGTTGAAGTGCTCGATGAGTTGGCGGCCCACCAGGCCACCCATCAGGTGGGAAAACACCTCGAAATGCAGATCTCCGTTCACCGGCCATCCCCAGGTATTTCCCAGCACCAGACCCGAGAAGCGATCCCGTTGTCGCAGCGCGGCACTCAGACCGATCGGTCCGCCCCAGTCCTGGGCAACCAGGGTGATGTCATGTAGGTCGAGACGGTCGACAAACTCGGTTACCACTTGCGCGTGATCGCCGGGATGGAACTGATATCCGGGCGCCGGGGTCGACAGCCCGAACCCCGGGTAGTCCGGCGCGATGCACCTGAACGATCCCGATAGCGCGGTGATCACGTCGCGGTAGACAAACGACCACGTCGGGTTGCCGTGCAGCAGGAGCAGGACTGGCCCGCGGCCTTCGTCGACGTAGTGGACGACATGTCCGCCCAATTCCATGAATCGGCTTTCGAACGGAAACAGCTTGTCGTCAACCCATGCCGGTCGCACAGCGACACTCTAAATCAGGCGGGTGATGGTAACGTCATTACCGTTTCAGGCCAGTCTGACTCTCCGGAGATGCCATATGCATTCACTGGCGACCGAATCGGTTGCGGCGTTCGCCGAGCGGGCCCGCAGGTGGCTCGCCGACACCATGCCGCGCATCGACCCGCAGGATCCGCCATTCGCCGACCGCGGCGACGAGGCCTCTTGGCAGCACGTCCGGGAATTGCAGCGACGGCTGTACGACGGCGGGTTCGCCGGGATCTGCTTTCCCGTCGAGTACGGCGGGCTTGGACTCGACCTGGCGTATCAGAAGGCGTTCGACGCCGAAAGCGCCTGCTACGAGATGCCCCTGATCCTGAACACCCCGACCTTTACCATCTGCTGCGCGACAATCCTCGACACCGGCACCGAAGAGCAGAAACGGCAACATATTTCGGCGGCGCTGCGCGGTGATGAGGTGCTCGTCCAGTTACTTTCGGAGCCCAGCGGCGGCTCCGACCTGGCGGGTGTGATCACCCGTGCCGAACGACGCGGGGACAACTGGGTGATCAACGGCGCCAAGACGTGGAGCACCGGCGCCTTCGCCGCCGACTATGGGCTGCTGCTGGCCAGAACGAACTGGGACGTGCCCAAGCACGAAGGCCTGACGATGTTTCTGGCGCGGCTGGACAGCCCGGGCATCACGTTGCGCCGGATCAAGCAGGTCAACGGATCCACCGAGTTCTGCGAGGAGTTCTTCGACGACCTGGAGCTCGGCGACGATGCGGTGCTCGGCGAGGTCGGCAACGGCTGGGAGGTGGCCTCGCGCCAGCTGTATCACGAGCGGCGCGCCGTCGGCGGCGGCTCGGAATTCGCCAGCGGCAGCGGCAGCGAGAACAACCAGGAACAGCCGCCGGACTACGCCGCGCTGCTCCGCGCGGCCGGGCTGGCCGACGACGAGCGGGCAGCAGAAGCGGCGGGCCGGGCGCTGACCCATCGCGCGGTGTGGGAGCAGTTGATCGACCACGTCTACCGCGGCGTGCTGAACGGATCACTCCCTGCGACCGCCGGCACGCTCATCCGACTTTTCCAGGCCGAGGAAGTTGCGCTCGAGGTCGATACCGCGCTGGCGATCGCCGGTAGCGCCGGCGTCGTCGACGGGCCTGCCGGACTCCTCTTCGTCGGCGAACGCTATCTGTCGCGGCAAACCGCGGCGCTCGGCGGCGGCACAACCGAGATGGCCCGCAACGTGATTGGCGAACGGATACTCGGTTTTCCACGCGAATACGCCGCCGATCGCGGGGTGCCGTTCAACCAGGTCAAGCACAGCCGGAGCTCCTAGCACCTCAGTAGTCCCAGAAAGCGTGGGATGGGCAGCTGTGCCCGCCGCTGAGCGCGGCTGGCGTGACTACCGCGCCAGAAGCGAAAGCACTTCACCGACAACGGAATCGGTCGCCACATCGACCTGCGTACCCGTCGAGAGATCCTTCACGCCAACCGTTCCGGCCTCGATGTCGCGGTCACCGGCGACCAGCGCGAGGCGCGCACCGGACCGGTCTGCCGCACGCATCGCGCCCTTCATGCCGCGGTCGCCGTAGGCCAGGTCGACGCGCACACCCGCGGCCCGCAGCTGCCCGGCCAGCACCGCCAGCAGCAGCTTGGCCTGCTCACCCAGCGGCACTCCGAACACCTCGCACCGGGCGACCTGCCCGACGTCCTTGCCCTCGGCCTTCAATGCCAGCAGGGTGCGATCCACGCCCACACCGAACCCGATACCCGACAGGTCCTGACCGCCGAGCTGGCGCATCAGACCGTCGTAGCGGCCACCGCCGCCGATGCCGGACTGAGCGCCCAAGCCGTCGTGCACGAACTCAAAGGTGGTCTTGGTGTAGTAGTCCAATCCGCGGACCATCCGCGGGTTGATGACATAAGGCACGCCAAGCGCATCGAGGTGGGCCAGCACGGTCTCGAAATGCTGCTTGGCCACGTCGGAAAGGTGGTCCAGCATCACCGGGGCGGCGGCCGTCATCGCCTTGACGTCCGGACGCTTGTCGTCGAGCACCCGCAGCGGGTTGAGCTCGGCGCGTCGTCGGGTGTCCTCGTCGAGGTCAAGCTGAAGTAAAAAGTCCTGCAACATTTCCCGGTACTGCGGACGGCAGGTGTTGTCGCCGAGCGAGGTGATTTCCAGCCGGAACCCGTCCAGGCCCAACGAGCGGAAGCCGGCGTCGGCGACCGCGATCACCTCGGCGTCCAGCGCCGGGTCGTCGACACCGATCGCCTCCACCCCGACCTGTTGCATCTGGCGGTAGCGGCCGGCCTGGGGCCGCTCGTAGCGGAAGAACGGGCCCGCGTAACACAGCTTGACCGGCAGCGCACCGCGGTCCAGGCCGTTCTCGATCACCGCGCGCACCACCGATGCGGTGCCTTCCGGCCGCAGTGTCATCGAACGTTCGCCGCGGTCGGCGAAGGTGTACATCTCCTTGGACACCACGTCGGTGGACTCCCCCACCCCCCGCGCAAACAGCGCGGTGTCCTCGAAGATCGGCAGTTCGATGTCGGCGTAACCGGCCCGCCGGGCAGCGTCGAGCAGCCCCGACCGCACCGCGACGAACTGCGCCGAATCCGGCGGCACGTAGTCCGGCACGCCCTTGGGCCGTGAAAACGACGCACCTTCACTCACTGGCTGAGCCCTTCCAGGAACGGGTTCAGGCGCCGTTCCGCGCCAATGGTGGTGGAATTGCCGTGCCCGGGCAGCACCACGGTGTTGTCGTCGAGGACCAACAACTTGTCGACGATCGAGCGGATCAGGTCGCGGCCGCTGCCGCCGAACAGGTCGGTGCGGCCCACCGAGCGCTCGAACAGCGTGTCGCCGGTGAACACCACGTCTTTATCGCCTATCACCCGGAAGACCACCGATCCCCGGGTGTGGCCGGGCGTGTGGTCGACGGTGACGCTGATTCCACCGAGGTCGATCTTGTCGCCGTCCCGGTCGAGTTCGACGACCTGTTTGGGCTCCCGGAAGATCGCCGCCAGCAGCAGCTGGCCCAGCTTGGGGCCGAAGTCTTTGATCGGATCGGTCAGCATGAACCGGTCCTCGGGATGAATGTATGCCGGGCAGCCGAAGGTGTCGGACACCTTCTGTGCCGACCAGATGTGGTCGATGTGGCCGTGCGTCAGCAGCACCGCCGCCGGAGTCAGCCGATTCTTGTCCAGGATGCGCCGCAGCTGACCCAGCGCACGCTGGCCCGGGTCGACGATGATCGCGTCCGCCCCGGGGTGCGGCGCCAGCACATAGCAGTTGCACTGCAGCAACCCGGCGGGAAATCCGGTGATGAACACGATCCCCAGTTTCCCATCTCGCTGATGCGGCATGGGTCGCGCCACCCCTATCCAGCATCAACTGGCACACTCTTTGCTGACTCAGCACACAACCACGGAGGGTATCGGCGGTGCCGACGAACGAACAGCGACGAGCGACAGCCAAACGCAAACTCGAGCGGCAGCTGGAGCGCCGCGCCCAGCAGGCTCGTCGTCATCGGATGCTGGCCATCGTCGGAGGGTCGGTCGTGGCGGTAGTCGTGCTCGCCGTGGTGGTCTATACCGTCGTCCGGACCAATCAGGAGCACAAGAACAAGCAGGCTTCGGC
>Ga0335075_10012759_pt1 | contig 12679 bp, 15 predicted proteins | sample Lox_Sample_24_FD_206723 | JGI IMG/M metagenome (GOLD analysis project Ga0335075, IMG submission 206723) | Soil microbial communities from Loxahatchee National Wildlife Refuge, Florida, United States - Lox_Sample_2.4 | ecosystem: Environmental > Terrestrial > Soil > Wetlands | place: USA... | reverse complement strand
CGCTCGTTGAGCAGGTCGACGTCGGCGACCTGGGGCCGGTGGCCGTCTAGTCGGGCGATGACAGTCCGGTAGCTGGCTTCCCGCAGCTCGATCGCAGCCGCGAGATCGTCGTCGGTGACTTCGACGGCGGCATCCAACAGCCCGGCCTGAATCGCCCAGTCCGACAGCAGTTCCGGCTCGATCAGCAGCTCCTTGGGTGAGCTGAATCGGTGCCTCATGGTGGCGACGAAGTTGAGGCACTGCCGGCCACCCACATAGACGAACGTCACAAGTAACCACCTTGACAGGTTTCAGCTGCGCGCGCAACGTGTAACTATATAGACCGGTTACGCAGCGAGGGTCCGAAATGAACGCGAAGGGCACTTCGGCCGTCTAAGCGAGTAACCAGCCGATCTATTTGGCAGCGAAAGGTGAAAGGACCCAACCGAAATGGACCTCGACCGCATTACCCACCCACTGAGATTGGCCAAAGGATCGCACCTGCCGGGCTCCGGCAAAGGATGCGCGATGAATGTAGTTTCCTACATCAACGGCGATGCGCAGGTCACCGACTTTCCGACCTGTTCGGCGCGGCCGCTGAGCCTGCTCGTCCAGTCCAGCAATGACCTCCTGGCCGGACCCAATGGCTACCTGTCACCCGAACACGCCGTGACCGCCCTGGACCTGGCCTGGCAGACGGTGGGAACCGCCGATGTTCCCGACCCTGTCGTGCACGCCTGGATCGCCGAACTGCTGACGAACCCCACCTGGGGAGTGCTGCGCTACGCCAAGATCACCGCACACAACGCGATCCTCGACATCGCCGAACTCCACCGCGCCGCCGGGTCGGGCGACATGCCTGCGATCGCCGACTGGGATGCCGCCCACCGCGCCGCGCGCAACGTGACCACCACCCTGCACGGCGCCGGAGTGCGCGCCGTGCAGGCCGCCTACGAGTCGACGACGTTCGTGGACAACGACCTGCTGATGGCACTGGACAACGTGATCGTGCACGCCCAGAACGCCCATGCCCTGGCGTCCGGCAACGCCAGCACGGCAAGCCGAATCATCGAACTCACCGGCCACGCGATCCGGTCTTGGCGTCAGCTGGCCGGACTCGACGTGGTGCGCGAGGTCAGCTCCGCACCGCTGACCCGCGAGCTGCAGCCCGCCGGTTGAGGCGTCGTGCCATACCGGACTATTTGGAATCACCCGCCGGTACACCCGAATGGGTGGTTTCCCGCGTCCACGGTTCCTGCAGCGTGTGTGCCCTGCTGTAACCGGCCTGCCCGTTATCGCCACACCCGTAGGGAGGAAACCCATGCCCCCTTGGCGGGTCCGCGACTTCCACGATGACGACCTCGATCAGGCGATTTCCGTTTGGGACCAAAGCCGCCAACCTGCTGAGCCGTCGCCGGTCTTTGCGATCTCCGAAGTGGTGTCGGCCGCCAGGTCAGGGCAGCCCGCGGTTGTCGCGGTGGTCGGGGACGAGTTGGTCGGCGTCGCCGTGGCTCATTTCCAGGGCGAACGAGCTTGGATCTCGATCATCGGCCTCAATAGCCGTTGGCGGAACCGGGGTATCGGCAGCGCCCTGCTCAACGAACTCGAAGCCCGGCTGCATGCGCTGGGGGTGCGACGGATCGGCGCGCTGCTCTCGCCCGACGCCACGGGTACCACCGCACTGCGCAATTCCGGCTACCGCGAGCACACTGAGCTGTCGTTTTTCGAAAAGATCGACCATGCCGCCGCCTCGGACGCGGGCCTGCTGGCCGAGCTGGGCGCGCAGGCCATGCCTCGTGGCCTTTGGCAGGCGATGGCGGGGATGGAGTCAGAGAAGCAGATTGTCGAGCGCCGGATGGTGCTGCCGCTGACCGAACCGCACGCAGCCGAACAATACGGCGTCTCGCCGCCGAAGGCGGTGATCTTGTTCGGTCCACCGGGCACCGGCAAAACCAGCTTCGCCAAGGCCGTCGCCGGCCGGCTCGGCTGGCCGTTCGTCGAACTGTTCCCGTCGCGGTTGGCCGCCCCCGACGTGGCCATGGCAACTGCACTGCGGGAAGCGTTCGCCACACTGATGGAGCTGGAATCCGCAGTTGTCTTCATCGACGAGGTTGAAGAGATAGCCGGCTCGCGCTCGGGGGTGCCTTCAGATCCGGCGCACGGCGTCACCAACGAACTACTCAAGTTGATCCCGGCGTTTCGCCAGCGCGACGAGCGGCTGTTGATCTGCGCTACCAACTCGGTGCGGTCGCTGGATTCGGCGTTCTTGCGGCCCGGCCGATTCGACTACATCATTCCGATCGGGCCTCCAGATGCCACCGCGCGGGCCGCGATTTGGACCCGCTACCTCGGGTCGGCCGCCGATTCGGTTGACGTCGACGCGCTTGTCACAGCCACCGAGATGTTCACCCCGGCCGACATCGAGTTCGCGGCCCGCAAGGGCGCTCAGTTGGGGTTTGAGCGCGAGATCGAGTTTCGCCGTGGCGAGCCGGCCCACACCAAGGATTTCCTGACCGCGGTCCACGAGACCCGCCCGTCGTTAACCGAGGCCATGCTCGAAGAGTTTTCCGACGACATCGCTCAGCGCACGCGGTTGTGACCGCCGGGCCACTGCGGTTTCGGCAGAGCACACGATCGGCGTAGTCTGCGCCCCATGGCGACCGCACGAGAGGGGCTGCGAGCGCAACTCATCGCATACAGCTGCAGCCAAAACTGCATGGGCGTCCCCGGAAATGCCGGCGGCTGTTGCACGCTCGACGACCGCGACTTCATCCCGGGGCCCGTCCGCGACGCGGACGCATTCCTGGCTGACCTCGCCCGTCTACTCCACCGCGAGGTGACCCGACAAGAGGTATTCATCGACTTCGAGGAGGGACGGGCCCTCTTCCCGGAGCGCTCGACGTGGCAGGAATCCGCTAACTACCCGGCGTTGCGCGTCCGACCCGACGTGGACTGGATTCCGTGCCGTTTCTACGAGCCGACGACGGGTGCCTGCACCGTTTACGACATTCGTCCGGCGATGTGCAGAGACTTCCTCTGCGACCATCTCAAGGACGTCATTTCCTTGCTCAACCTCGACGACGAGGCGGCTGCACCGGAATGAGCCGTCGTAATTGCGTCACATGCTTGGGCGATAGCTCCTCGAGGCAGGTGACTCCCAGCAGCCGCATGGTGCGGGTCAACTGGCCGGACAGGATCTCGACGGCGCGATGGACGCCCCCCTCGCCGCCGGCCATCAGCCCATACAGGTAGGCCCGGCCGATCAGGGCGCAGCGCGCACCCAGGGCGATTGCGGCGACGATGTCAGCGCCGGACATGATGCCGGTGTCCAACAGGATCTCGGTGTCCTTTCCGAGGTCGCGCGCGACAGCGGGCAGCAAGTGAAACGGCACGGGAGCCCGATCAAGTTGGCGGCCACCGTGATTGGACAGCACAATGCCGTCGACGCCGCGATCAACGACGGCGCGGGCGTCGTCAAGTGTCTGAATGCCTTTGACGACGAGCTTGCCCGGCCACTGCGCCTTGATCCACTCCAGGTCATCGAAAGTCAGGCTCGGGTCGAACATGGTGTCCAGGTATTCGCCGACGGTCCCCGACCACCGGTCCAGCGACGCGAAGGCCAGCGGCTCGGTGGTCAACAGGTCGAACCACCAGCGCGGGCGTGGCACGGCGTCCAGCACGGTGCGCAGCGTCAATGCCGGCGGAATCGACATTCCATTGCGCACGTCGCGCAGCCGCGCGCCGGCGACCGGGACGTCGACGGTGGCCAGCAGTGTGTCGAACCCGGCGTCGGCGGCCCGTTGCACCAATGCCATCGAGCGTTCCCGGTCACGCCACATGTATAACTGAAACCACTTGCGGCCCTGTGGAATAGCAGCTGCAACATCTTCGATCGAGGCGGTGCCCAGGGTGGACAGCGAGAACGGGATCCCGGCCGCTGCGGCCACCCGCGCACCGGCGATCTCGCCCTCGGTGTGCATCAACCGGGTAAAGCCCGTCGGCGCGATCGCCAACGGTAGCGCCACCGGTTGGCCCAGGACCTCCCAACCGGTCCTGACATTGCTGACGTCGCGCAGGATGGTGGGGTGAAACTCGATGTCACGAAAGGCTTGTCGCGCACGTTCCAGCGAGATCTCCTCTTCGGCCGCGCCGTCGGTGTAATCGAAAGCCGCCTTCGGTGTCCGCCGCTTGGCGATGCGCCGCAGATCATGGATGGTCTGAGCGTCCTCGAGCCTGCCTCGGACCCGGTCGAGCCGGGGCTTGCGGAACCGGATCAGCGACGCAAGATCGTGCACCTTCGGCATCCGCCGTTTGACCACTGTGCCACCGTAGGTGATATGCAAACCGCAAGCGACCCCTTCGATCTGCAACGTTTCGTTGATGCGCAGGCGCGGGTTTACCCGACCGTCCTCGATGAGCTGCGTGCCGACCGCAAGCGCAGCCATTGGATCTGGTTCATTTTCCCGCAGGTCGCCGGGCTGGGCAGCAGCCCGACGGCGGCCAGGTACGCGATCTCGTCGCTCGATGAGGCCCGGGCCTACCTTCGGCACGAGCTGCTCGGACCGCGGTTGCACGAATGCGCGCAGCTGGCCAACGCCGTGCAGGGCCGCTCGATCACAGAGATCTTCGGGTCTCCCGACGACCTGAAAGTTCGCTCGTCGATGACGTTGTTTGCCCGAGCGACCCAGGACAACCGAGATTTCGTCGAGCTGCTCGAGCGGTACTTCGGCGGCGAGGAGGATCCGCTGACCGTGCAACGGCTGAGTTAAATGCGCCGGAGGATCCGCCAGCCCTGCGGCTCGATCTGCACCGCGTCGACGACTTCCTGCGGCGGCGCTCCGCTTCCGGCGATAACTTCTGCCTGCCCCGGGCCCAGCTCGGCCGGCACGACGAGCAGCGGGATGTCGTCGATGTTGAGCGCCACGATCAGTGCATGGTCGCCGTGGCGGGCCTCATACACGTATTGCCGGTTATCGAGTCGCAACTGGGTCGTCGACGCGGCATGCAGCCACGAGTGGCGTCGGCGCAGCCCGATCAGATATTGATGCAGCCCCCATACCTCCACCCCGTGCGCATCCAGTTGGGCTGGGGGAGAACCGAATTCGGGGCGCACCGCGTCATCGCCGCCGAATCGCGCTTCCTTTATCCCGAGGTAGCCGAACTCGTCGCCGGCGTAGATGCTCGGAATGCCGCCCACCGTCAGCAGGATCACCAGGGCGTGGGCGAGGTGGTCCCGACGCCGGAGTTGGCTGGCGATGCGGGTGACGTCGTGATTGCCGATGAAGGTCAGCGGGGGAAAGCTTTCCACGAACCCGTTGTGGCGCCGCAACGCCCAGTTTAGCTCGTGGAAGTTGCCGTCGTTGAGACTGCTCCAGATCGCCTTCCATAGTTCGTACTGGGTGACCGAGTCGAAACCGGCTTCGCGAACCACCGCGGCATAGTCGCCGTGGATCAGCTCTCCGACGAACCACGCATCCGGTTGTAGTTGGCGAACTCTAGGCAGGACCGCGGCCCAGAACTGTTGTGGCACAGCGTAAGCAGCGTCCAGACGCCAACCGTCAGCGCCTCGCCGCAACCAGTGCGCCATGACTTCGGCGGTGTAGTCGGCGACTTCGGGGTTGTCGTGGTTCAGCGTGAGCAGGCCACCGTGCCCTTCGAAGGTGTGAAAGTGGCCCGGGCGCCCGCGGAACCAGCGCGCCGCGGCGTCGTCGTGCGTCGCTTCGCGATGACGGGGGAAGTCAACACCGACGTGGTTGAACACGCCGTCGAGCAGCACACGCAGGCCTCGCCGATGCGCCTCGGCGACCAGGTAGTCGAAATCATCGTCGTTGCCGAGCCGCGGGTCGATCCGGAAATGGTCGGTGGTGTCGTAACCGTGTGTGCGCGAAGCGAAGATCGGCCCGAGCGCGATCCCCGACGCACCGAGCTGAATGGCGTGATCGAACCAATCGGCGATCCGTCGCAGCCGGTGTTCACCAGGTTCCGGAGGCGCAGCCGCCGGGAATGCGCCGACGAAGCCGAGCGGATAGACATGCCACCAGATCACATGCCGCACCCAGGGCGGTACAGTCACCGCCGATACCTGGCTTCGTAAAGGGATTTGATTTCGTCGGCGAGTTCGGGCGCCGGGCCATCGGCCACCGCTCGGGGCGCGACCGTCGTGATCGGCAACATGGCCACCGGTGTGGGCACGTGCCACTCGGCCAGCCATTCGGCGAGCTGCGCGCACGACGTGGCGTACACGATGCGTCCGAGACCGGCCCAGGCATGCGCGGCCGCACACATCGGGCACTGCTCACACGACGTGTACACGGTGGCCCGAATGCGATGGACCGGAGCCAAATTCGCTACCGCCCAGCGGACGATCCCCATTTCCGCATGCAGTGTCTGGTCGTCGTCCGTGATGCGATTGTGGTCCTCATACCGGGGCTTGCCGTTGGCGTCGACCAGGATTGCCCCGAACGGCGCGTGCCCGTTCTCGAGTGCGGTGCGGGCAAGTTCGACACAGCGATGCAGGTGTTGCAGATCGATTTGGCTCAAGACCACAGACCCGGAGTCTACGGGCGGTGTCTAGCCGGCGGCGGCCAGCGTTTGGGCAGTGGTAATCGCCTGGGCGACGCCGGAGATTATGGCCGCAACCTTCAACGCCTCCAGGATGGCTTCCCGGTCGACGCCGGCCTCACGCATTGTGTGCTCGTGGGCGGCCACACAATGCGAACATCCGTTGATCGACGACACCGCAAAGGACCACAGCTCGAAATTCGCTTTGTCCACGCCGGGGTTACCGATGATGTTCATCCGTAGCCCCGGGCGCAGGTCGTCGTACTTGCCGTCCAGGAAGCCGCGGCCACGGTAGAACACGTTGTTCATGCCCATGATCGACGCCGCGCCCAGCGCCGCCTGGTAGGCCTCGGACGACAAGTAATCGGCCGCATCAGCAGCAATCTCGGCCAGCACTTGGGTATTCCGCGTCGCCGCGGCACTGGCCAGCAGGGTGCCCCACAGCTGCTCTTCGTTCAGCACGGTGCTGCGGCTGATCGAGCCGAGGTTGAGCTTGAGGTCCTTGGCGTATTCCGGCAGGGCGTCTTTCAGGTTCTCGACGCTCATGCTGACTTCCTCAACTCTTCACCGGCGTCAATGGTCGGGTCGCCCTTGCGCCAGTTGCAGGCGCACAACTCGTCGGACTGCAGAGCATCGAGCACCCGCAGCACCTCATCGACGTTGCGGCCCACCGAACCGGCGGTCACGGAGACGAACTGGATCTCGTTATTGGGATCGACGATGAAGGTGACCCGATCGGCGACACCCTCGTCGTTGAGCGCCCCGGTGGCCTCGACCAGTTCGCGCTTGATGTCCGACAGCATCGGGAACGGCAGCTTCTTGAGGTCCTCGTGCTGGACGCGCCACTGGAAGTGCACGAACTCGCTGTCAACCGAGACGCCGAGGACCTGCGTGTCCCGATCCTCGAACTCGTCGTTGAGTTTGCCGAACGCGGCAATTTCGGTGGGGCACACAAAGGTGAAGTCCTTCGGCCAGAAGAACACCACCCGCCACTTGCCCTGGTGGTCGTCGCTGGAGATGGTGGTGAAGTAGTCGCCGGGCTGTTTGGCGTCGACCTTCGACAGGTCGCCCCCGATCAGCGCGGTCAGCCGGTAGGCGGGGAACTGGTCACCGATCGTCAGCAGTGCCATGTGACTCCTTTCGGGAAGATTGGATCTAGTCCAGATTTGTCTGCCTCCATATTGCCCCAACTCCACTTTGAACAAAAGGTGATATGTCCCACTACACTGATAGGTATGACCGATAGGAGTTATCAACCCACCATCGCTGGCCTCCGGGCGTTCGTCGCGGTCGCGGAAAAGCAACACTTCGGCAGCGCCGCAACAAGTCTCGGTGTCAGCCAGTCGACGTTGTCGCAGGCGCTGTCGGCGCTGGAGAGCGGTCTCGGAGTCCATCTGGTTGAGCGGTCGACCCGTCGGGTCTTCCTGACCACAGAAGGCCGGCAGCTGTTACCACACGCGCAAGCGGTGATCGACACGGTGGCCGCGTTCGCCGCGGCGGCCGCGGGCGCCTCGGATCCACTGCAGGGCAGCCTCCGGCTGGGGCTGATTCCCACGGTGGCCCCGTACGTGCTGCCGACCGTCCTCACGGGGCTGGCCGAGCAGCTGCCCGCGCTGGCCTTGCGGGTGATCGAAGACCAGACCGAGCGGCTGCTCACCGGACTGCGCGAGGGATCCCTGGACGCGGCGCTGATCGCCTTGCCCGCCGAGGCCGACGGCGTCATCGAAATCCCGATCTACGAAGAAGATTTCGTGCTCGCGCTACCGCCCGGGCACCCGCTGGCCGGCAAGAAACGAGTGCCACCGACCGCGCTGGCACAGCTGCCGTTGCTGTTGCTCGACGAGGGACACTGCTTGCGCGACCAGGCCCTCGACGTCTGCCGCAAGGCCGGCGTACGCGCTGAGCTGGCCAACACCCGGGCGGCGTCCCTGGCGACGGCGGTGCAGTGCGTCAGCGGCGGGCTGGGGGTGACCTTGATTCCGCAGAGTGCGGTGCCCGTCGAGGCTTCGCGCAGCCGCCTCGAACTGGCCTACTTCGGGACGCCTCGTCCCGGCCGACGCATCGGGTTGGTATTTCGTTCGTCCAGCGGCCGGGAGCAGTCCTACCGGCAGCTTGCCGAACTGATCGGCGAGTTGGTCGGCGGCGAGGCGCAGGTACGCCCGGCCCGCTAGTGGCACCCTGCCAATCGGGCCCGAGGTGAACGTGTTCTAGTTTCGGTTATGGAAAAGGTGGTTGCGGTGCTGATGGCGGCCGACCGCGACGAGGACTGGTGTCAACGGCAGCGCAAACCCGTCGCCGATGCCATCCTTGCGCTCGGTGTGCCCGGCTTGACCGTCAATGTCCGCGACACGGCAGTGCGTCATTCACTGATGACACTGACGACGCTCGACCCGCCGGCGGCCGCCGTGGTGAGCATGTGGACCCAGCAGTGTTACGGCGATCAGATCGCCGCGGCGCTGCGGCTGCTCGCGGGGGAGTGCGATCACCTCGCAGCCTATCTGGTCACCGAGTCGGTTCCGCTGCGAGCACCGCTCGAATTAGGCAGCCGTACAACGGGTTTAGCTAACATTGCGTTGTTGCGCCGACCCGCCGAGCTGGACCAGGCCAGCTGGCTGACCCGCTGGCAGCGCGACCACACGCCGGTGGCGATCGAGACGCAGTCGACGTTCGGTTACACCCAGAACGCCGTGGTGCGCTCGCTCACGCCGGACGCGCCGGCGCTGGCGGGCATCGTCGAAGAGTTGTTCCCGGCCGAGGCGATCACCGATCTGAAGGCCTTTTTCGGCGCCGCCGACGACGCCGACCTGCAGCAGCGGCTGAGCCGGATGGTCGCCAGCACATCGGCTTTCGGCGCCAACGAGAACATCGACACCGTGCCTACTAGCCGCTACGTGCTGAAAACACCGTTTAGCGGTTGAGTCGGGTCAGCCCGAACCTGAGAATTCGCAGGCGACCGCTGTTCATTGCGGCCTTCAACGGGAACGGGATGCGGGTGTGGCGCTGGATGTCGTTGACCGCGACGACGGCGCTGGTGTGGAGTCGCCAGCCCAGGAAGCGGCGGCGCAGGTCTTCTTCGCTGATCCCGGGAATGATGCCGGGGATCTTCGTGAAGCCCGCCATGAGCAGCAGCGCCCCGGGGGCGGCAACGCGGGTAACGCCGGCGGCATAAGCGTCTCGCTGGTTGTCGGCGAGCCCGTAGTAGCAGCCGCTGTCATTGATCAACCGGTAATCGTCACCGATGTCGAGGTCCTCCAGCCGGGTCACGTCGCCTTGCAAAAATCGAGCCGTGGCCGCGGGGCCGACAGCTTCCGAACGCGCAGTGTCTATCGCGGCAGTAAGCATGTCGATCCCGATCGCGTCCCAGCCGTGGCGGGCGAGGTAGCGGGTATTGCGTCCGCCGCCGCAGCCCAGGTCAAGCGCCCGAGCCGGTTCGAGTGCTTCGGGGCCCTCCACTACGTCGATCAGCCATTGGTCTGCAACGTCGGCGGCCTTCAGGGATGGGTTGAATCCGAGGCGCGAGGCCACCTCGTAGACAACTTTCACGCGGGATGCCATGGCTGACCTCTTATCGTCGATGATCGGTTGTTGTGCTCGGCTTGCGGCCCCAAGCGGACACCACCGGGAAGGTGGCGATGTCAAGGTCTGCAGAGTCCAAATCGGCCAGGTGCTGGTGGATCTCGTGTTCGGCGACCTGGCCGTTCGCCACCAAATGGGGTCCCACCAGCATGGTCAGGCCGCGTTGCAGATTGCGGGCCTGCACCCCGCCCAGGGTGAAGGCCGCTTCGGCGCTCACCTCGGCCAGGCCGAAATCACGCAGCAGCCGGGGCAGCGTTCTACCCAATGCGGGGTCGCTGCGCTGGGCGAAGAGATCCCAAAACGCGTTTCGTAGCCTGTTGACCAGCGCTTGTCTCGGCCCAACCTCGTCGGGGCAGGCCAGCGGCTGCAGTTTCGGGTCGGAGCTTTCCACCAACAGCCAGCCGCCCGGGCGCAGCGCTCCCACCAGCGTCGTCAGTGCGACCGCCGGGTCCGCGAGGTGCTCGAGGACCAACCGGGCGTGCACGAGATCAAATCCCTCGCAAGCCGGCGGCGGATCGACCGTCAGGTCGTGTCGGCACACCGTGTAGGGCGGATCAGGGGCTTCATTGAGTACATCCGTGTCGACGTCGGACGCCAGCACATAGCCGGTGGGTCCGACCTGCTCACTGAGCCAAGTCGGCACACTGGCGCCGCCGGCGCCGGCCTCCCAACAGCGCCACCCCGCGCCGATGCCGAGCGACCGGATGTGATGGAAGGTGCGTTGGTTGAACAACGCGGCCAGCGCGCCGAAATGACTGCCCGGCGTGCCCGGCCATTCGAGCCGGAGTGGCGTGACGGGCCCGGAGTCATTGGCGAGGGGTTCGGTCACGGATGTTTCCTCTCGACCCCAAGCCTTAGAGAACGTATCGTTTTCTATTGGCATAGCTAACACCCGGTGGGAGATGCAGTCAATGGAGGTGGTGGTGAGCTCCGCGTCGCCGACAGCATCGGGCGCGATGACCCGGCCCGACCATCGCCGGTTGCCGCGCCGACGTGGCCAGGTGCTTGTCGAGGCCATCCACGCCGCGACGTTGGCCGAACTGGCCGAAACCGGCTACGCCGGGCTGTCCGTCGAACGAATCGCCCTGCGAGCCCGTACCAGCAAGGCGGCAATTTACCGCCGCTGGCCCGCCCGCGCAGATCTGGTTGCCGCCGCCATCGGGTACGCCAGTGACGACCTCGACGACGTCCCCAACACCGGCGATGTCCGCAACGATCTGTTCACGGTGCTGCGCGCAGCCGCGGATCGCCTAGCAGGGCCCTACGGTGAGGCTGCTCGCGGGCTGATCACCGAAACCCTCGCTGACCCTGATGCAACTCGCGCAGTTCGGGAACGCCTGACTACTGGGCGCACCCAGTTGATTACTGCAGTGCTCCAGCGCGCCGTGCAGCGACATCAAGTCGGCCCGCAAGCGCTGACGCCGCAGCTGATTTCGCTTCCGGCCACCCTGCTAAGCCACCACTACCTGCTGCGTGGAGCCCCGATCGAGGACCACACCATCAACGAAATTCTCGACCATATCGTCATGCCTTTGCTACGCCTCTGATACCTAAATACCCTGTGCAGCAGCAGGTTTCAGCAGGTCGCGAGAATGCAGAGGATAGTTGCAACTAGCCAGACATTGGCCCTCCCAGACTATGTCTACGGATCGCGGTTTACGCTGCAGCCGTGATACTGCAGATTGAAGACGACAATCGGGTGCGCACGCTCACTCTGAACCGGCCCGAGGCGCTGAACGCCTTCAACGAGGCGCTCTATCAGGTGACCGCCGAAGCGCTGACCGAAGCCGCCAAGGACCCCGACGTCGCCGTCGTGCTGTTGACCGGAGCCGGGCGGGCATTCAGTGCCGGCAACGACCTCAAAGAAATGCAAGCCCGCATCACCGATCCGCAAATGGCCCGTCAGGGATCGCACTTCACCACGATGATCGACGCGCTGACCCGGTTTCCCAAGCCGCTGATCTGCGCGGTGAACGGCGTCGGGGTCGGCATCGGCACCACCATCCTCGGCTATGCGGACCTGGCATTCATGTCGTCGACGGCCCGGCTGAAATGCCCGTTCACCAGTTTGGGCGTCGCACCGGAAGCGGCGTCCTCGTACCTGCTGCCGCAGTTGATCGGACGGCAAAACGCCGCCTGGCTGTTGATGTCCTCGGAATGGGTGACCGCCGAAGAGGCCCTGCGAATGGGTCTGGTCTGGAAGGTGTGTGAGCCTTCCGAGTTGATCGCCGACGCCCGCAGGCATGCTGAAATTCTTGCCTCTCAGCCGATTTCGAGCTTAATGGCGGTCAAGCAGACAATCGTCGAGCCGACTCGGCCCGAAATCGCGGCAGCGACTCAGCGGGAAAACGCACATTTCGCTGAGCTGATGGGCGGCCAGGCAAACGCGCAGGCGCTGGCGGATTTCACCGGCCGCGGGGGCAACTGATCTTTACGACACGGGCAGCTAGCGCGACCCGCTGGTTTCCAACCGCGCGGCCGCCGCGATGATCGCCCGCAGCGTGCGCCGGCAACGTCCGCAGTCAGTGCCGGCCCCACACGCCGCCGCAACCTCTTTGGATGT
>Ga0335075_10012758_pt1 | contig 12681 bp, 10 predicted proteins | sample Lox_Sample_24_FD_206723 | JGI IMG/M metagenome (GOLD analysis project Ga0335075, IMG submission 206723) | Soil microbial communities from Loxahatchee National Wildlife Refuge, Florida, United States - Lox_Sample_2.4 | ecosystem: Environmental > Terrestrial > Soil > Wetlands | place: USA... | reverse complement strand
GCCGCGCGGATCGACCGCGGCCGGCAGGAGTCGCTCGCGCGCAAAGCTGCGCTCATACCAATGGATGCGCCAGTGCAGCTCCACCGGCGGCAGCTCTCCCCGCTCGTGGACGAGCACGAAGTGCAGCAGCGGCAGCCCGTCGTCGAGCACGTAATCGGTCGGGGCGCCGTAGCCCAGCTCGCGCACGACCGCGACCGCCGCCTGCAGCTGCTCCGCCGGGACGAGCAGATCGATGTCGCTGGAACGGCGCCGGCCGGGATCGCCGTAGATCGCTTCGCCCAGCAGCGGGCCCTTCAGGAGGGCCGCGCGGATTCCCGCCTGCGCGAGCATCGCCGTGATGCGCAGCGACACGAGCTGCAGGAAGGCGCTGTGGCGGCGCCCCGCGTCGATCGCCCGCCGCACTTCCGCGGCAAAGTCCTCGCCGGCGCGCCCCTGTGCCAGCTCGAGCACGCGCGGGCCGAGGACGGTCAGCAACCTGCGCCGGTGCAGCGTCTCGGCGAGCTCCGACCAGTCCACCTGTGCCGTCAGCCCCCCGGCCCGCTCGCGCATGGCCCGCCGGCGCTCGGCCGTACCCGCGCTGAGCAGGATGAGCTGCCGTTCGGCGCGCGGGCGAGAGCTGGACATCGGAAGCTTCAGTTTCGCATGTACTCGCCGCGACCGCCGGCCTGCCGGCAGCCCGGTCGCGGGTGGGGTTTGCGCAGGTATGAGTACATATGCGTAGGGGAGAAGGGCGGGATCACGCTCACGAAACTGCCGAGCGGCACCTACAGGATCAGCGTCACCGCCACGACCGTCCTGCACAAGAGCCTCACCGGCAGCCAGACCTACAAGAGCTGCACGAAGGGCTCGGGCAAGATCAAGCTCAAAAAGGTCAAGCACCACCACCACCGCTGAGGTCGGCACGCTGACACCGGTTGTTCCGGCCGGGGATTCCGCGTGCTCAGGAGGTGCTGTGCAGTTCCATTTTCAGCAGTTGCAGGTGGCTCCACGGGAAGGCCTCGAGGATCGCCTGCGCTGATTTGCCTTCGTAGTAGCCGTGCGCGCCGGTGTAGGGGTTGGCGCCGGTGGGGATCGGGTCCTGCCCGTACAGGGCCACGTTCGCGGATTGGTTGACGACGAAGATTCCGTAGCGCTGCGCCGCTTCGGCCATCATCAACGTCAGCTTCGGCAGATGCATCGCGGCGAGGTCGAGACCCGGTTCCAGCCGCAGGTGCGCCCCCTCGGGGATCGATGTCGGTTCCTTGGACCAGCCGTCGGTCCGCTCGGCGGGCGAGGCATAGACCCCGCCGCGCGGGGTGGGAATCGACATCGCCAGCGCGTGGTTGATCTGACCCTTTTCGAGATCTTCCAGCGTGATCAGCCCGCCCGCCATCGAAAGCGATGTCGCGGCAGCCCCCCAGTTGGACTTGGCGCCCGGCCAGTCTTCGGGACCGTAGGCGCCCGAGTCGGCGGAAACATTCTGCATCGCCCCGCCCCACGTCGCCTGCCAGCCGGTGGGAGTTTCTTCCAGTCGCCAGAACTCCCACAGCTTGCCCGTGCTCGGCTGCCAGACGACGAGCACTTTATCGGTGCCCACAGCCGGCTGTGCACCCGCGGGCAACGGAACCGCATCCCAAGCACTCTGCAGCGCCGGTGAGACATAGACTTCCGAGGCGGCCAGCGTTACCTTGACCAGCGGCTGATCGGCCGGGACGGTGTAGACGGGCACAGACCACGAGGTCGTGTTGATGTTCGGCAGACCCGTTTTCGCCGCTTCGGCCGCCGCGATTTCCTGATCGAACGCGGTCACGACTGCGGCCGAGCTCGGATCCAGCGGGGCATTGGCGGACACTTCTTCGTTCCAGAAGCTAGTCGGTGAGAAGAAACGGAAGGGTGCCGCTTCCGCCTTGGCCTTTTCTTCCGCGGCCTTTTCCTCAGCCGCTTTTTCTTGGGCCGCTTTTTCTGCGGCTGCCTTTTCTTGTGCTGCCTTTTCTTCGTTGACCTTCTGTTCCCTTGCCCGTTCTTCCGCGGCCTTTTCTTCTCTGGCTTTTTCTTCTTTCAGCTTCTGTTCTTCTTTGACCTTTTCTTCCCTCAGTTTTTCTTCCCTGGCCCTTTCTTCCGCCGCTTTTTCTTCGCGCAACTTCTGTTCTTCGGCGGCCCTTTCTTCCTGAGCCTTGACTTCCCGGGCCCTTTCTTCCTCGGCCCGTTCTTCCACCGCTTTTTCTTCCCTCAGTTTCTGTTCTTCATGGGCCTTGTCTTCCTCGACCTTTTCTTCCTTCGCTTGTTCTTCGCGGGCCTTTTCTTCCACGGTCTGAGTCGATTCTTCGATCGGCTGGATCAGTTCTTCGATGGGCCCCTTCGCTTCTTCGACCGGCGCGATCGATTCTTCGACGGGAGCTTTTGATTCTTCGATGGGCGGCGCAAGTTCTTCGACCGGCGCCTTCGATTCTTCAACCGGCGGGAGCAATTCTTCAAGGGGCGCCTTGGTTTCTTCAACCGGAGTCTTTGATTCTTCGGCCGGCGGTTTCACTTCTTCGATAGGCGGGGTCGGTTCTTCCACCGGCGGGACAGGTTCTTCGACCGGAGGCTTGGATTCTTCGACGGGCGGGGTCGATTCTTCGACCGGGACCTTGGTTTCTTCTTCCACAGGAGGCTTGGATTCTTCGATCGGCGGGGTCGGCTCAATCGGCGCTTTCAGTTCGACCGGTGGAGTCGGTTCGACCGGCGGAGTTGGTCCGACCGGCGGAGTTGGCGTCACAGGCGTGCTACCCGACGATTCCGGGGTTGGGTCTGCGACTTTGGGGACCAGCACTTCCAGCGCTTCGGCCGGCGGAGGACCGCCGATCACCGAGGCGGGCACGCTCGGGGAGGAGACGGACGACACGAGCGACGCCGTCGTGGCCGCCGGCGCAACGCTCGCCCCCGGCTTGGACGCGGTCTCGCTCCTGTTCGTCTTGGACCTCCCGCAGGCCCTGCTCCGGTGACGCCTACCACCGTGCGCCGCCACGCACTTGGCATGGCGCGCGGACGAGGACTTCCGGCCGACCGCGTCCTGCTCGAGGACCCGCCCAGCCTGGGCCGGATCGTGCAAGCGCGAAGACCGGGCGTCCTGACGCCGATGGGTGCTTGCGGCAAGCGCAACAGATGTCGCGCTCAGCGCGAAGCAGAGCATCAGCAGGCAGAGCAAAGCCGCCGGCAAGCGGTGGGTACGCAACATGCGCGAGTCGTCCTTGTCGTTGGAGGCCCACCGCGGGGTGCATCCGCGGTGGGCCTGTGGAAATCGCTACGGGAGGCGCTGCTGAGGAGTTATCGGACGCCCCGTTGCAGAGTTAACGCTTTACCGGCCCCGTGTGGACGAATCGAGCGCAGTCTGTGGCCAAACCGCGACAGAGGTCCGTAATCCATCCCGGGCGGCGGCCGGGGGAACCCGCGCTTCCCTGGTCATCCATGCGCATCTCGGTCAGACCCGGGCGTAAGCCGAGTCCCCTCGCCTCGACAGCACTGACAAACCTGCCGGGTCAGCGCAGCGTTTCGGGCGGGCGCAGCAGACGCGTCATCGTCAGCCCGTACCTGCCCAGCATGCCCACGCCCCGACCCAGCGGCGATCTGGCGTGCCGCCGCGCCGCGTCGCGTGCCTGCTGGTCCAAGACCTCGGGCGGTGGCAGCACGTTACGTCGCACGAACGCCTTGAAATCCCCCGGGGGCATCAACAACCCGTCGATCAAGCCCATGTCGGCGTAGAGCTGGGGGCGGCTGGAATGCGGGTTGGGGTTCGCCAGCCGCACCGCGATGCGCTCGCGCAGATCCAGCCCGCCGGCATCCCCGAGGATCCGCGCCGCCGGCAGACCCACGGTCTTCTCGGCCACCCGCGCCGCCGCCGGGATGACGCGCGCGAGTGCCGGGTGCAAGTGCAGCAGCTCCCCGAGCGCGCCCGGTCCCAGCTCGGCGCCATGGACGTCCCACCAGGCGCTGAGGTCGCTGGCCAGGCGCAGGTCGATGAAACCGTCACGGGCATAGAACAGCAGCAGCGCGACGAGCTCGTGGGCGGGGGGCGGTCGCCACTGTCCCAGCGGATCGACCGCGGGCGGCAGCAGCCGCTCGCGCGAGAAGTTGCGCTCATACCAGTGCACGCGCCAGTGCAGCTCGACCGGCGGCAGCTCGCCCCGCTCGTGGACGAGCGTGAAATGCAGCTGCGGCAGCCCGTCTTCCCGCACATGGTCGGTGGGGGCGCCATAGCCCAGCCCGCGCACGACCTCCACCGCCGCCCGCAACTGCTCCGGCGTGACGAGCAGATCGATGTCGCTGGACAGGCGCTGGCCGGATCGCCGTAGATCGCCTCGCCCAGCAGCGGTCCCTTCAACGCGGTGCAACGGATCTCCGCGTCGGCGAGCATCGCGATGATGCGCAGCGACACGAGTTGCAGGAAGGCGCCGTGGCGACGCCCCGCGTCCACCGCCCGCCACACCGCCGAGGCAAAGTCATCGTCCGCACCGCCCTGCGCCAGCTCGAGGATGCGGGGACCCAGGATCGTCAGCAGCCTGCGCCCGCGCAACGTCTCGGCGAGCCGCAGCCAGTCGACCTGCGCGATCAGGCGCTCGGCCTGCTCGTGCATCGCCCGCCGGCGGTCTGCCGTGCCGGCGCTGAGCAGAATGAGCCGCCGTTCGGCACGCAAGCTCGACATCGAGTCAGTTTCGCATGTAGCCGCCACGCCCGCCGGCCGTGGTCGCAGGCCACACCACCGTCCCCAGGGCCGTCGCGGATCTGAAGAACGCGGGCGTCGGTGAGCTGGCCTTTTTCGGCCTTCCCATGCAGATAAATGGTGCCTTATCTGCGTTAGGTTGCAGAAAAGCCACGAGATTTAGGCATCTGCGCTAGATTGAACACATGAACGAAGGCCAGTTGACGCGATGTATGGGCCGTCCCGGCGCCCTTCATCGCCTGGATGCTGAGCGACTGAAAGCGAAAGCCGCGGCGCCCGCCGGCCGCGCTCGTCTCTCCGTGCCAAGGAACCGAACAGTAGGACGCTTCTGAGTCGCTCTGCGTAGAGATCGCGCAGATCGATCGCGCAGATCCCGTCCGGAGCATAGACGAACATACGTTCGATATGATACTGCCCGTCAATCCGCAGCGGTCGCCTGCCACACCACCGTATGTGTTGACAACCTCCAACGACTTGCTACACTGATGGCGAACGACAATCGTCATCCAGACAAGGACATTCGCAAGGCGATCAAGGACGCTGAACGTACCGGTTGGAAAGCACACAGATCCGAAGGATCCGGGCACCGCTGGGGCACCCTGTCCTGCGGCTCCGGCTGCGAGGTCGCGATCTGGAGCACACCACGACGACCAGGTGACATCGCAAAGCGCATCCGTGAGGCCGTCAAGAAATGCGACCACCACCCGGCCGCACCAAACACCATGAAACAGCAGGCAAGCAAATGAGTCCCACCACCAAACCCACGATCCACAGCTTCACCATCTTCCTCAGCGGCGTCGATGTGCTGGAGGACGCGCATCTGGACGCGTTGTATGAGGCCGGCTGCGACGACGCCCTGTTCGGAGTGCGAGACGGTGCGCAGTACGGAGCGTTCGATCGCGAAGCCGACAGCTTCAGCGAGGCGCTGGCCAGCGCCATCACTGACGTCACCTCCGCCGTGCCGGGCCTGCAGGTCGTGCGCATCGAGCCCGACGAGCTCGTCACGATGGCCGCCATCGCCAAGCGCAGCGGACTCTCACGCGAGTACATCCGCCTGCTCTCCACCAACCAGCGCGGCCCCGGAGGCTTTCCGGCGCCCGTCACCTACGCAGACCGCAAGACCCGCCTATGGCACTGGCCGGACGTCGCCCACTGGCTGACCGAGCACGACCGGGCCAAGGTCGATCTCGACGCCCACGCCGCGGACCTCGTCGCCGCCATGAACGCCGCCTTCGACCTACGCGAGCACGCCCGCCAACTGCACGACAAGCACGACCTCGCGCTCATCGCCCAAGCCCTCGGAGCAGACACACTCCCCTCCCCAGGGCCCGATCATCGGCGGATCTGAATGAACGCGGGCGCCGGAGTGCTGGCCACCCGGGACTGCTCGACACCAGCGGCGATGTATGGGCCATCCCGGCGCCATTCATCGCCTGGATGCTGAGCGACTGAAAGCGAAAGCCGCGGCGCCCGCCGGCCGCGCGCTCTACGATCCAGCGTACGTTTGCGCAGGCCTGCGTGGAGATGCCGAGCGATGGCCGGAAATCCTTTAGCCCAACCGGCGCCAACGGCCCCGAGTCCATTGCCCCCTGGGAAGCATTCAACGCCTAGCTGGAGTCAACGCGCCTCGACGGTTGTCGCTCTGGTGGTTCGAGGTAGGCCCGAACTGCAACGTACCAGATTGAGGCACTATATGGTCCCATAATCTGGTACTATCAGCGGGTCTATGGCGTCCTCAGCGTAGCCGAGGTCGCCCACCGGATCGAGCGTGCCTATGCGGAGCAGCTGCGCGGCAAGCTTCGCACCGTGGCCGAGCGGTTCCTGAACGCCAGCGGGTTCGGTGTCTCACTCGGCGCCGTCGGCATCTCGGTGTCACTCGAGCGGACACGCAACCCGGACCCCGTGCCGGCGCTGCACACCCTGCTCGAACTGCCCGTCCAGGCGCTCATGAAGACCGGAGTCATGCCGGTCGTCGTGTTCGACGAGTTTCAGGACATCCTCCCCATCGAGCGTGTGGACGCGCTCATGCGCAGCCACATACAACATCATGGAGGCAAGGTCTCCTACGTCTTCTGTGGCTCAGAGCCCGGAATGATGCGCGAGCTGTTCGAGCGTCGCGCGCGACCCATGTACGGGCAGGCGCTGCCCGAGCGGCTCGGGCGGTTGCGCGACGCCGACGTCGCCGAGTACATCCACGACCGCTTCGAGCGCACCGGCAAGCGCGCCGGCGAGACACTGCCGGCCCTGCTCGGCGCTGCGCAAGGACATCCCCAGCGCACCATGCTGCTCGCCCACCACCTGTGGCAGGCCACACCACGCCGCAGCACAGCCGATCAAGGCGCTTGGGAACGCGCCACCCAATCCGCCGAAGCGGAGGTCCGCGACGAGCTCAGGGCTTACTGGCGCGGCCTGGAGACCAACGATCAGCGCGCCCTACGCGCCCTCTCGGTCGCGAATGGCAAGCCATATCGCCTGCAAGCGCTCGCACAAGTCGATCTCAAGAAGAGCTCCGCCACCCACGCCTACGAGCGGCTGCTCGACCGCGGGGATCTGGAACGCACCGCTGAGGAGGAACTCATATTCGTCGATCCCCTCCTCGAACGATGGGTCCGCCGGCAAGGCACATCCCCAGCCTAAGAACGAACCGCGGACAAGGCCAGCGTACGTTTGCGCAGACTTGCGCCGAGATGCGGAGAGATGGCCGGAAATTCTTTGGCCCAACCGGCGCCATCGGCTGAGAAATGCATTATGTTCTCGCGATGAACATTCGTCCACCAGCTCGCCGAGCACTCATCTCTCTCCCGGTCGTCCTCCTCGCCGCCCTCGCCTTCAGCGCGAGCGCCGGCGCCGCCACGAACGAAATCGAAGGGGTGTGGTCGTTTGAGCACGGCAGCGTCGCCATCGAACGTGTGGACGGCGGCGAAACCTTCCAGGGCAAAGTCGAAACCGAAACGGAGTTCGCCGAATGCCCCCATCTCGCGGGCGAAGTGATGTGGACCGACATGCGCGAACAGCCCGATGGCTCCTTCTGGGGCTTGCACCAGTGGTTCCACGCCGGCTGCAGACTGGAACAGCAGTTCGTCGGACCGACCGCCTGGCGAGTCCTGCACAACGCGAAAGGCGGCCGCTACCTGAAGGTCTGCTTCAGCCATCCCGGCGGCGATCAGCCGGAAATCGCGCCCAGCGGCGTCGAAACAAAGCCCTCCGGCTTCTTTGGCTGCTACGAATCGTCGCTGATCGAACCCCTGCCACCCAGCTCGAGCTCGAGCTCGGGCTCGGGCTCAGGCGGCGGCTCGGGAGTGCTCAGCACAACCAACACCAAAGCCTGCGTCAGCCAGAGCACGCTGAAGCTCAAGCTCAAGGATTCCAAGAACGACCCCCTCAAGCAGGTTGCGATCAGCGTCAATGGCAAGAAGGTCACAACCGTCAAGGGCGTCAAGGCCATCGATAAGGCGCTCAAGAAGGGCGGGATCACGCTCACGAAACTGCCGAGCGGCACCTACAAGATCAGCGTCACCGCCACCACCGTCCTGCACAAGACCCTCACCGGCAGCCAGACCTACAAGAGCTGCACGATCGGCTCCGGCAAGATCAAGCTCAAAAAAAGCGGCAAGAAAAAGCACCACGGCTGAGGCGCGGCACCCGGGCGCGGGGCACACAGAGGCTCCGCGCTTGGGCGACACTCAGCCGATCGCGATCGTCTCGTTCACCGGCGCTCGCTTGCCCTTCCGGATGAGCGTCAGCGTGTAGCGCCCCCTGCCGAGCGCCCGGCGCGGGGTCAGCAGCAGCCTGGTCCTCGCGCCCGAACGGCCGGCCGACCCGGTGGCATAGACGATCCCGTCGCGGGAGAGCACCGCCGCGATCGCGACCGCGGTCGTGAACTTGACCGGCGAGCTCGTCAGCTTGCTCGTGCACTTCTGGACCGTCTTCCGGTGCCTGCCGGCGCCCGTCGTGACCGGCGTGCACGTGACGAGCTCGACCTGCCCGGCCGGCTTCAGCAGCATGAACTTTTATGTTATGGTTCTTGGCTGATGGCTATCGACACCTCTGACACCACGCTCACAGCTCAGGCATTCGATGAATTCCTGGAGGGCCAGCTCGCCGACCCGTCGTTCAAGGCTTCCTTTGAGAAGAAGCTCGCGAAGGTCAAGAGCATCGCCGAGGTGCTGCAGGTCATCGAGCTGGCTAGGGAAAGAGAGAACATTCCGAAGGCCGAGCTCGCCAGACGCATGGAACGAAAGCCGGAGGCGATCTCACGGCTGTTGCGCGGCGAGGGCGCCAACCCTACCCTGGAGACCCTGATCGATCTCATCGACGCGATCGGGCTCGAGCTCGACATCCGCATCCGCCGCCAACCGACCAAACGCAGCGGCAAGTACTCGCCGCTGAAGGTCCACTCCACCGTCTGAGCTGCGAACGTCGACTCCAAGCACCTGATTGTCGCTACTTCTTTGGCTTCTTGGCCTTACCTGTTCGGACAGCGGCGCGGCCACGGCGTCGAAGCGGGCGCTCTGCAGCTCGGTGCGCCCGTGGCGGGAAGCGCCTGGAAGTACGGTGAGTATGTGGTTGTGGTGGCCGAGGCCGGGCTCGCCGTACCCCAGGCGCCGGCCACGATCGCCGCGAGCAGCGCCGCCGCGCGCAGGCCACGAGCCGCTATCGCCGGGTCCGATCGTCTGATCCGTACGGGTTCGATGGTCGAACCCTATCCGTTTGCCGGTCGCCGGGCACTTTCCGTTCGCCCGTCAGCCTAGCCTTCGTATGTGACCAATAGTCCACCCCATCGTTCGGAGCGGCTGCCAGTTGACTATCCGCGGTTCCTTGCCGAGATCAAGACCCGGATCGCGGCTTCGCGGGAAGCATGGCCGTTGTCGGGAAGCAGCGACGAAATCGTCCAACAGCCCGTTGGACGATTTCCCTGGGTCACAACGATCCTCGGCAGACGGGATTCCATCCGAACAGACTGGGAACATACGTTCGATGAGCCTATCGGCAACCCAACGACCGTGTAGGTCACACAGGTCGCATATGACACTCGGCAGGCTTCGATGGCACTGAGGAGCCGTGGACACCAGCACGGCCAAGAACCGGCCTCCGCGTCGAGGCTGTTGGTCGATCTGGCTGCCTTCCGGATTGCGGCTGCCCTCGTCGTGATCGGAGTGGGACTGCTCTTTCTGGCCGCAGAGATCGAAGGTCCAGGAGTTTCCGCCGCCGTCGACTCGACCATACGCGAGCTGGGCGCCCTTATCTTCGCCGCTGGCATTCTCAGCGTGTTTTGGGAACTGCTCGGGCGGCGAGCCCTAACGAAAGAGTTGCTGGATGCGGCGAGATTGTCCGCAGACGTGCAGAACGCAGGTCTGCGACGTATCGCCGGGCATTATCTGGACGTCGAGTGGGATGACCTCTTGGAGAGCGCCAGCCACGTCGATCTCTTCTTCGCGTACGGACGGACCTGGCGCACGGCCCACGCAACTCCACTGCGGCAGCTGATTGAACGCAACGGCACAAGGCTTCGCGTGATCCTCCCCGACCGGGACGACGAGATCTTGATGAGACAGCTGTCGGCGAAGTTCCGCTATTCCGAGACGGAGTTGATCAAGAACATCGCTGGCTGAGCGGGTTCGCCAGAAGCCAATTCGACACCCTGTGGAAGGAGGCTTCCGTCCGCCCCCTGGGAGAAGATCTACCCGCATGAGCGCGACAGCCATCGATCCGATACGCGATGCCCAGCCTGTGAAGGTCCTTCGGGACGACCTCGATGAGCAGGGATTCGAGCACGCGCTGCGTGCTGGGACGGTAGCTATCGATATCGAGACGACCGGTCTCGACTGGCGGCACGAGCGCATCGGAACGGTCCAGATGCAGGTAGAAGGCACGACCTACGTAATCCGCGTCAACGGCAGTGTCCCCTACCACCTCCGCGCGATCGTCGAGGACGCATCGATCCGCAAGGTTCTGCATCATGCGATGTTCGACCTGCGCTTCCTGGCGCACCACTGGGGTGTGGTGCCAGCCAACATTGCATGCACGAAGATCGCCTCAAAGCTCGCCGACCCCGACGTTCCGTGCGCGGAGCACTCGCTCGCCCCGCTCCTTCGCCGCCACCTCGGGGTCGAGCTTGACAAGAGTCAGCAGACCAGCGAATGGACCGGAGAGCTCTCAGCCGAGCAGGTGCGCTACGCGGCAGAGGATGTTCGCTACCTGCTGCCTCTGTACTACCTGCTTGACGAGCACTTGCGCCGCGATGGACGCAACGATCTACGAGACCGCTGCTACGCCCACCTACCAACACAGGTAGAGCTGGAGGTCGGTGGATACCCCGACGTCTTCGCCTACTGAGATCTGAACAAACCAGGTCGTCGTTTCGACGACGCCACGAGATCGATCTGCTTATCGGGTATCTCGGCGATATGTACTTGACGAGGGTACCCCTTCGGCTATCCACTGCCGCAATTCGGCGCTATTCCCTTTACGCCCGAGCGACTTTGCGAGATTCTCGGAGACGGCCCAATGGCGCTCCTTCCAACGCGGTGCAGCGGATCTCCGCGTCGGCGAGCATCGCGATGATGCGCAGCGATACGAGCTGCAGAAAGGCGCCGTGGCGACGACCCGCGTCCACCGCCCGCCACACCGCCGAGGCAAAGCCATCGTCCGCACCGCCCTCAGCTTGGGCGACACTCAGCCGATCGCTATAGCGGGAGCAACACCTACACGGCACTGGACTGCCGGCTTGCATACTTTTCTATCCAGTCGGGTAGAATATTGCGGCGATGGATTTGAGCCGACCTTACACAGCGATCTGCCCGACCTTGGATGGGCCTGTCCTGGACGTGCTCGCCCATACGACTCGTCCGCTGACTGGCCGCGAGATCGCGCGCCTTGCGAGTCGAGGTTCGGAGCGGGGCGTGCGCCTCGTCCTTCACCGGCTGGTCGCCAACGGGTTGGTGAGCGCACAGGAGGCTGGGTCTGCTTCGCTCTTTGTACTGAACCACGACCATGTTGCGGCTGGCATTGTCGAGAGTCTCGTGCGACTGCGGGCAGAGCTGATCGAGCGTATACGCGGCGAGGTCGAGGGCTGGTCCAGCCAGCCGGTCCACGTATCCATTTTCGGTTCCCTAGCGCGAGCAGGCGGTCACATGGAGAGCGACATCGACCTACTGATCGTTCGCCCCGAGGACCTCGTCGAAGACGATCCGCAGTGGCGAGAGCAGCTTCACAGGCTCGCCGAGCAGATCGAGCGCTGGTCGGGCAACCATGCCTCTCTGCACGAGGTCTCGCCCAAAGGGCTCAGGGCCGCTCTGCGCCGAGGAGAGCCCGTCCTCGCGTCGCTGCGCGACGCCTCCATCGTGCTCGCCGGCCCTGAGATCGCCGATCTGCTCGCCGATCGCAGAGAGAGGACCATCGCGTGAGCCCTCGACATCCGGGGCGAACGCAGAGATGACCATCACGACGCTGAGCGTCTGCTCGCGGAAATCGTTCCCAAAGGACGCGACGCCGCCAAGGATCTGCGGCGCCTGCTCGACCTCAAGGACGCCGCGCAGTACGGCGTGATTCACGTGAGCGCAACTGAGCTGCGATCCGCCCTGCGCCGCGCACGCGCCCTCGTACTCTTCGCAGCCGACACCGTTGCCGGCGGCGACACATAACACCCCAGCGCCCAGGCGTCCGCACCCATTCACCGTCCGCCTCCCCCGCCAACATCCGGCAGATGACCCTGCCCCTCGCCGTGGACTGGCCGACGATCGCCTCCCTGGCGACCGCCGCCGGCACGCTCGTGCTCGCCGTCGCGACGTTCTCCTCGGTGCGCTTCGGCCAGCGCTCGACCCGGATCGCCGAGCGCTCCACCGCACTCGCCGAGCGCGCGCTGCTGCTCAGCCTGCGACCGGTGCTCGCCCCCGCGCGCGTGACCGACCCGCCCGAGGTCGTCCGCTTCGGCGAGGGACGCATGGTGACCGTCGAGGGCGGTATGGCCGCGGTCGAGCACGCCGACGATCGCTACTACCTCG
>Ga0335075_10012757_pt1 | contig 12682 bp, 6 predicted proteins | sample Lox_Sample_24_FD_206723 | JGI IMG/M metagenome (GOLD analysis project Ga0335075, IMG submission 206723) | Soil microbial communities from Loxahatchee National Wildlife Refuge, Florida, United States - Lox_Sample_2.4 | ecosystem: Environmental > Terrestrial > Soil > Wetlands | place: USA: Florida... | reverse complement strand
AGGCGAGGCTGAGCGGGCGCGGGTAGAAGGCGTTGGAGTTGAAGATGCTCAGCGGGTCGTGGAGCATCGCGTGCCCCACCCACGCCACCTCCCACGCGGTGCGCACGGGGTCGCCGAGGTCGGGTGCGATGCGGCTGGGCATGTGCAACACCAGCGGCCAGCTGGTGAGCACCGCCAGCAGCACCGACGCGAGCGCCGCCAGCGCGATCTCGGCGTGCGTGAACGTCGGCGAAGGCGCCCAGCGGATCGCGCCGCCCCGTGGTCCGCGAGCAGCTCGCGCTCGCTCCCGCCGGGCGGTTGGGGCGGTGGCTGGCGATGCGAACGGGGTGCGCGGGGGGCTGGGCAGGCCGGTGCTCATCCGGTGGCTGATGGTCTGGTGTTGGCGACCGCGCGGATTTCCGCAGCATAGGGCAGGCACCTGCTGCATTGCGTCGCACGAACGGAGCGCACTTGTGACATCTCGAACTTGCGCGTTGCGTCAGACTGGCGTTCATGAAGGTCCTCGTCATCGGCACGGGCGGTGTGGGCGCGGCGTTTGCCGCGATCGCGCAGCGCAGGAGCGCCTTCGAGCAGGTGGTGCTGGCGGATGTGGCGCTCGCGCGCGCACAGGCGGCCGGCGCGCGCCTGGGCGAGCCCGACCGCTTCACGGCCGAGCGCGTGGACGCGTCGAACCGCGAGGAGCTCGTGCAGCTGATCGCCCGCGTCTCGCCGGACGCGGTGCTGAACGCGTGCGACCCGCGCTTCAACGAGCCGATCTTCGCGGCGGCGTTTGCCGCGCACGTCACCTATCTGGACATGGCGATGACGCTGTCCCATCCCCATCCCCAGCGCCCGTACGAGCTGCCTGGAGAGATGCTCGGCGACCGCCAGCTCGCCGAGCACGAGCGTTGGCAGCAGGCCGGGCTGCTGGCGCTGGTGGGGATCGGCGTCGAGCCGGGACTGTCGGACATCTTTGCTCGCTATGCGGCCGATGAGCTGTTCTCGAGCATCGCGGAAGTGGGGGTGCGCGACGGCGCCGACCTGGTGGTTGAGGGCTACGACTTCGCGCCCACGTTCTCCATCTGGACGACGATCGAGGAGTGCCTGAACCCGCCGCTGATCTGGGAGCGCGAGCGCGGCTTCTACACCACCGCCCCGTTCTCCGAGCCCGAGGTGTTCGAGTTCCCGCAAGGGATCGGGCGGGTGCAGTGCGTGAACGTCGAGCACGAGGAGGTCGTGCTGATACCGCGCTGGGTGCAGTGCGAGCGTGTGACGTTCAAGTACGGGCTCGGACAGGAGTTCATCGATGTGCTCCAGACGCTGCACAAACTCGGCTTGGACTCCACGGAGCCGGTGTCCGTGCGCGGTACGCGGGTGGCGCCGCGCGACGTCGTCGCGGCCACGCTGCCGGACCCGGCGACGCTGGGCGAGCGCATGCGCGGGCGCACGTGCGCGGGCACCTGGGTGACCGGCATCGGCAAGCACGGAGAGCCGCGTTCGACCTACCTGTATCACGTGGTGGACAACGAGACGACGATGCGCGAGTACGGCAGTCAGGCGGTCGTGTGGCAGACGGCGGTCAACCCCGCGGTCGCGCTGGAGCTGCTCGACCGCGGCGATTGGCAGGGTGCCGGCGTGCTCGGGCCCGAGGCCTTCCCACCGGGGCCGTTTCTAGCGCTGTTGGCGGAGTACGGTGCGCCGCACGGGCAGATGGAGGTGCCGGGCTAAAAGGCGTGGCGGTCGTTGTCCCGACATGAGCGTCCCAGCTGCGGCCATGCGTGCGCCAGCGACGCGTAGACTTCGGTGCAAGGAGGTGCGCAAGCCGAATCCCGACATGACGGGCCTGCTGGAGCGCGACGCCGCGCTGCATGCAATCGGCGGCGCACTCGAGCGCGCGACGCAGGGAAGCGGCGCGGTGCTGTTCCTGCTGGGAGGGGCCGGCATCGGCAAGACCTCGCTGATCGACAGGTCGGTGTCCGCAGCCCGCGACGCAGGCTTCAGGGTGGGCACGGCGATGGGCAGCCCGATGGAGGCGGAGCTGCCGTTCGGCCTGCTCGGCCAGGCGATCGTCGCGCTCGGCGGCAGCGACGTGGAGGACGTGGTCGAGCTCGAGCGCCTCGGTGGGCAGCCGGCGCGCTTCTACCGCACGTTTCGCTGGCTGTCGGAGCTCGCCGCCGAGACGCCGCTGCTGTTGGCCCTCGACGACCTGCACTGGGCCGATCGTGACTCGCTCGCGCTGCTCGGCTTCATCTCGCGCCGCGTGGGCGGGTCTCGCGTGCTCGTGCTCGGCTCGCTGCGCCCGCAGCCGGATGCAGCCAACGAGGTGGCCGGCGAGCTCGCCGGCTCCGGTCACGCACATGTGGTGACGCTCGCACCGCTCAGCCTCTCTGGGGCGACGAGCCTGCTCACAAGGCTCGTGCCGAGGGCCCTCGAGGACGCCGAGAGCGAGCGCGTCTGGCGCGCCTGCGCAGGCACGCCGCTACTGCTCGAGCTGGCCGCGCGAAGCATGGCGAGCGGCGTCTCGCCGGTGCTGGCGAAGACGATCATGGCGGCCCCGCCGCCCGACGGCGAGGAGGGGCCGCAAACCGGCCCGCCGGGCAGCGGCGTGGCGGGCCCGCTGCTGCTCCAGCGCTTCGTCGGGCTGGGAGCGGACACGTTCGCCTACGTGCGGGCGGCGTCGATCTTCGGCGTGCGCTTCAGCCCCGCGCTCGCCGGCGCGCTCGCCGGCCTCGCCGACGCCGAGGCCGGTGCGGCGCACGTGCGACTCGTGCGCGCCGGACTGCTCGAGGACCTCGGCCACGCACGCGGGGCGTTCGTACATCCCCTGTTCGCGCAGGCGCTGCTCGACAGCCAGACCGTCTCCGAACGCGAGCGCCTGCACGGCGAGGCGTTTCGGCTGCTCGTGGCGGACGGCGCCCCCGACGCCCTGGCCACCGAACATGCCGTCGCCGCCGGTCTGGTGGGCGACCAGCTGGCCGTGGAGGTGGCAGCACGGGCGGGTCGGGCAGCGCTCGGGCAAGGCGCCCTGCAAAGCGCCGGAGCGTTGCTCGCGACCGCCGTCGAGCTCGCGGGCGATGCGCCGGACAGCGAGCTCCTGCTCGACCACGCCTCGGCGCTCGCCGCGCGCGCTCGCGTGGAGGAGGCCGAGCGCGTATGCGACCGGCTGCTCGGACGCTCGGATCTGCATCCGGCGCTGCGCGCTCGCGCGCTGTCGGTGCTCGCGCAGGCCGAGATCCTCGTCAGCCGTCCGGCTCAGGCAGAGCGCCGCTACGAGGAGGCGGCCGCCGCCGCAGCGCTCGCAGGACCCGAGGTCGAGGCGGCGACGCTGGCGCAGGCGGCGATCACCTGCCAGGTCTCCTCGCCGGTCGCCTGGGTGATCGACACGGCGTCGAACGCGCTTGCGCTGCTCTCGCCGGGACAGCCACAGCACAGCCGCATGTGTTCACTGAAGGCCTACGCTGCACTGCTCGGCGGGGACCCTTCGGGCGCCGCGCTGCTAAGCACGGAAATCCGCCGCTTCGCCGCGCGAGCGCCCGGCAGCGAGGGCGGCTGGGGATGGACGATGGCCGTCCACTCGCTTAACACCTGCAAGCTGCTCGAGGATCTTCCGCGCGCGACCGAACTGTTCGAGCGTGAGTTCGCGCGGGCGGTCGACGAAGGCGCGCCGATCCTGATGAACGCACTGGCGATCGCCTACGCCGACGCCGTCCACCGCCTGGGGCGACCGCGCGAGGCGCTGGAGCTCGTGCGGCGCGCCATCGCGCTGAGCGACCTGAAGATGGCGCCGTGGTCTGAACTGGCCCAGGCGGTGCTGCTGAGCGACCTCGGCGAGGACGCGGCAGCGCAGGCGCAGCTGGAGGCGTTGCGCAGCTTCAGAGCTGGCGTGCCGGCGCAGTATCACGCGCCGGTGTCGCTGTGGCTCAATCTGCTCGAAAGCAGGCGCCTGCTCGCCGCGGGCGAGCCCGATGAGGCGTCGCGCATGGCGCTCGACGCCGCGCGTGTGGCGCGCCTGACCGGCTGGCGCGAGCCATGCATTGTGCCGTGGGCCGGCGTGGGGATCGAGGCACACATCGCCGCCGGCAGGCTCGATCGCGCCCGCGCGTTGATCGGCGAGCTGGAGCAGCTCTCGCAGCCGCTGCCGTGCCGCTGGCCGAGGGCCGTGCTCGAGCTCAGTCGCGCGCGGCTCGCGGCGAGCACCGGCGCCGGCGAGGACGCGGACCGTCGCTTCGTCCGCGCGCTGTCGCTGTTTGCCGAGCTGCCGATGCCGATCGCGCGCGCCGAAGCGCTGATCGGCCACGGCGCGCACCTGCGCCACAGCGGCCGGCCCCGCCAGGCGCGCGAGCCGCTGGCGAGCGCGCTCGCGATCGCCGAGCAGTGCGAGGCGCAGCGCGTGGTGAGGCTCGCGCGCGCCGAGCTCGCGGCCTGCGGTGGCAGGCGCCGCCGGCGCAACGACGATCCGCGCGCGTTGACCGCGCAGGAGCAGCGCGTCAGCGAGCTTGCCGCGAGCGGCATGACCAACGCGCAGATCGGCGCCGCGCTGCACCTCTCGCCGAAGACGGTCGGCCACCACCTCCAGCACGTCTACGCCAAGCTCGGTATCGGCTCCCGCCGCGAGCTGATCCGCCGCGCACCGTAGCAGCGTCCTTGAGCTCATAAAGATAGGGCGCTCGCCCGATGCTAACCCCAGCGCGGTGCTCTAGCTTGCCCAGGCGCAAGGCAGGGGGGACTTGCGCATGGAGGCGCACTGCGAAGAACTGGATCGTGCGCATTGGGAATGATCGACAAGCTCAAGGCGGGTGCGGATCAGGCCACGAGCCGCGCCCGTAAGAGCGTTCACATGACGGAGCTCGAGCACGACCTCGCGCAGGCGTACGGCGACCTTGGCCGGATCGCCTACGAGCTCGTCGAGCAGGGCAGGATCGAGGACCGACGGCTCGGCGCTCCGGCGGAGCGGGTGCACGAGCTGCACGCCCAGCTCGCCGGCGAGCGGGAGCCCGAGGCGTAGGCGCGCGCTATGGGCCGCAAGGGGATGCATCGGTGATCGCGAGGTCGCGAGCGGCCGTCTGGCAGCGCGCGGTGGTTTCGCTGCGCGTAGCGCCTGCCCTGCGCGCGGGGCTCGCGCTTGCGACGCTGGCGTTCGCCGTTGCGGCGCTGGGGCTTGCTCCGTCTGCGCTCGCCGCGAGCGGCTGGTCGGCGCCGAGCCCGGTCGACGCCGAAGGCAACGGCATGGATGCGATCTCGTGCACCTCCGCGTCGTTCTGTATGGCCGTGGACGAAGCTGGCAACGCGTTCAATTTCAACGGCAGCTCGTGGAGCGGGCCGACGAAGCTCACCTCGGCGGTGCGCGGCTTCAACTCGGTTTCCTGCGCATCGTCGTCGCTGTGCGTGGCGATCGACGCCGAAGCCTACGCGTGGATCTGGGACGGCAGCGGCTGGAGTCGTTCGCCGGAACCCCTCCCCGGATGGGAAGCCCACGGCCTCGCTCCCGTGTCCTGTGCGCCGGGCGAAAAACCGATCCTCTGTGCCGCCATCGTCGGCGGCGACCTCGACACCTTCAACGGCAGCTCGTGGAGCGGGTTTGAAGCCCATGAAGCACACGCGCTCGAAGTGGTCTCCTGCGCATCGTCGTCGTTCTGCGTAGCAGTCGACGAAGACGAGCACGAATTGACGTTCAACGGCATCACCTGGAAAAAAGGCGGCGCAATCGGCATCCTGCCCGTCTCGCTGTCCTGTAGCGGCGAAGCCTTCTGCGTAGCCGTCAACCGCGAAGAAGCGGTCATACGCAGCGGGGGCTCCTGGGGCGCGCCGGCGGACATCGACCGCGAAGGGGCGATCGAGGGAGTGTCGTGCGCGTCGGGCACGTTCTGCGTCGCGGTGGACCACGGCGGCAACGCGCTGACGTTCAACGGCAGCTCGTGGAGCGCGCCGAACCCGATCGAAGGGGTGGACACCGGCGTGGGGCTGAGCGGCGTGTCGTGCCCCAGCTCCAGCTTCTGCGCCGCGTTCAACGCCTACGGGTTCGTGGTCACGTACACGGAAGCAACGACCCCGCCGCCCGCAGGAGGCACGACCTCGACGTCGAGCACTTCCACGTCCACCAGCTCGGCGCCCGTGGCCCCCACGGCGGAGCTGGCGCTGGCCACGCCCAACCCGCGTGCCGGCAAGCTGCTCGAGCTGAGCGGCGCCGGCTCGCAGCCGGGCAGCGGCAGGATCGTGGCGTACGAGTGGGGGTTCAAGGGCGAACAGATCAGCACCGACACGGGCACCGACCCGGACGCGCGGCTCATGTTCGCGGCGGGCACGCACACGGTGACGATGACGACCATCAACTCCTACGGGCTGACCAGCACCACGCACCTCACGTTCAACATCCCCATCACCGAAGAAAGCGGCTGCAGCACCTCGCTGGAACTGGAAAACGTGCATCTGCTGGCGCAGTGCATCAAGACCGTGTCCACGCGCGAGGGCAACGGCGCGGTGCACGTCGATGAATATGTGATCACGACCGGGACGCTGGAGATCAACGGGCTGCTGCTCGAGGCCAAGAACGAACAGACGGCCACGTTCAAGATCAAGCCGGTGGAAGTGTCCCCGCGCGTGTACGCGCTGGAGCTGAGCGGCCCGCGGGTGAACATCGTCGCTTCCAACCTGCCGGGCGTCGGGGAACTGGTGTTCGGCGAACGCAACCTGGAAGCGGAACCGATCACGCTGCACGAAGGCGACGCGGACGCGGCCGCCGCCGGGTCCTCGAAAACGCTGCTGTTCGCGTTCAGGGTCGGCCATGAATGCAGCTCCGGGAGCAAAGAAACAGGCTGCTGTCCGCCCACCAGCCCTGAAGTGCCCGAACAGGGTGAGCGCCACGGCGAACCTGGGGTGTCGTGCGCGACGCTGCCCGGCGAATTCCCGCTGACCGGCCAGATCGCGGTGTACGTCACCGGTAAAACCGGCCAGCTGATCATCGAAGCGCAGGTGGGGCTGAACCTCAAGTCGGTGGGCTTCGAAGCGACAGGCGCGATCGACCTGAACGTGGAAATCGAAAAGGGCATCGAACTGAGCTCGCTGCAGTTCAAGATCGGCGAAGCCAGCCTGGGATCGGTGTTCAAGGTCAAGGAAGCCGAATTCGCGTACTACTGGCCGGGCTGCGCGGAAACGGCAAAGTGCAACTCGTGGCAGGCGAAGGCGACGCTCGAATTCGAAGCGCTCGGCAACACCGGCGACAAGCTCAAGGGCGAACTGGTGTTCAAGAAAGGCAACTTCCACTCGGCCGCGCTCGTCCTGCAGCTGGGCGCCGGCCAGGGCATCCCGATTTTCCCCGGCGTGGAACTGAACAAGTTCGGCGGCGCGATCGGCGTGGAACCGTTCAGCATCGGCGGCACGCTCGGCGCAAGCGTCGGCACGCAGCTCGAGGTGACGCTCGAATTCAAGTTCCACGAAGCGACCTCCTCGGAACTCGGCTTCTTCGGCGGCAAGGGCTCGATCGAATACGAAAAACACGAACTCGGCTCGATCGCCGGAGACGTCTACACGGACGGCTACACCGACGCCAGCATTCAGGCCAAGATCAGCGTCCCGTTCGGCTCGAACAGCCCGTACGTCAAGCTCGCCGGCGGCCTCGGCTATTGGGACGAACCCAGCAGCGGGCTGTGGCAGGCGCAGGGCAACGTCCAAGTGGAAGTGCTGGGGTTCGGCCTCGAAGGCGCTGGGCTGGTGAACAACAACTACCTCGCCGGATGCGTCAGGGTCAATTTCATCGTCGGCTCGTGGTCCGCGTATGGCTACTACCGCTTCGCCAACGGTGAAACCGGCGGCAACGCTGCGGCGAGCAACCAGTGCTCGGAAGAACTGAAGCCCTACCAGGAGAAGCCGCTGCACGAACACAAAGGCGGCTTCGTCGGCGAAGGCTCCTCGCTGCTGCCCGGCTTCCCCGGCACGCTCGACGACACCCGCAGCGTCGCGCGCGCCGCGGCCGGCGAAGCGACGCAGGCGTTCACCCTGCCGTCCGGCACGTTCGCCCAGGCGCTGCGCATCAAGGCGGCTTCGGGCACGCCGGTCGTGACGCTGCTGGGTCCCGGCGGCCAGTCGTTCACAACCGCCTCCCCCGCCGCCAGGTACGCGGGCAACGCCCAGTTCCTGAGCATCATCCCCCCGTACGACCCGAACGAGGTGCTGGTCACGCTGCGCAACCCGCAGGGCGGCGAATGGCGGATTCAACCGGCCGCCGGCTCGCCCGCGATCGAAAAGCTGGAAGTCGCCGAAGCCACGGCTCCTGCGAGTGTGAGCGCGCACGTCAGCCACCGCGGGCACCGCTGGTCGCTGGCCTACCGCATCGCCCACCTGGGGGCTGGCACGCACGTGATGTTCGTGGAACGCGGCCACGACAGCACGCACGTGCTCGGCACCGTGAGCGCTTCCCGCGGGACGCTGGTGTTCCGGCCCGAGGAAGCGCTGGGCCGCAGCCGCAGCATCGTGGCGTACCTGTCGAGCGCCTCCGGCGCCCCGACGCGCGAGCTGACCGCGGGCCATTACACGGCGCCCGCCGCCTTCCGGCCCGCCCGCCCGCCGCGCCTGCGCCTCGTGCGCAGGGGCACGACGGCGCTGTTGAGCTGGGGCGCGGTGGCGGGCGCGCGCGAGTACCGCGTCCGCGTGAGCGCCAGCAACGGCAGCCTGCGCACGTTCTTCGCGTCAGCGGCACACCGCAGCGAGACGATCGAAAACGTCCTGCCGTTCGAGAGCGTAACCGCGACGGTCACGCCGGTCGCAGCCGACGAGCTAGCCGGCCCGCGGGCCTCGGTGAAGCTGGCGGCTGCAAAGAGCGTCAAGCGCGTGCCCGCGCGCCCGCGCCGCGCGGGCAAGCACCACAGCTGACGCGCCTGCGGGCATCCGCAGGCGTCGTGTGCCCGCGCGCCGCGCCCCCGTTGGGACTCGGTAGTAGTAGGTGCCGCTCAACCGCTCTCGGGCGGTGGGTCGTCGTCCGAGTAGGTGCCGCTCAACCGCTCTCGGGCGGTGGGTCGTCGTCCGAGTAGGTGCCGCTCAACCGCTCTCGGGCGGTGGGTCGTCGTCCGCCTCGGGCGTCAGCACGTGTACGCCGTGGGTCACGGCTTCGCGACCCATCAGGTGCGTGGGGGCGCGCTCGACCGGCGCGTCGAGCAGGCCGGCCGCCGCGACTTCCGGCTTGCGCGAGAAGTAGCGGCGGGACGAGGGCCGCACGGCGAGCATCACGGCGGCGCCGAGGACCATCCCGATCGCGCCCAGCCAGATCGGCAGGGTGAGATGGAGGTACTCTTTGCCTTCGGCGTTTTCCCTGTGGCCGTAGTACCAGATCGCGTACACGCCGATCCCGTACATGATCAGCCCGCCGATCACCGGAAGCAGGCCCACGAGCACGAACTTGCGGGCGCCGTCGAACAGCTCTCGCCGGTAGTACCACGCACACGCGAAGCCGGTCGAGCCGTAGTAGAAGCACACGGGGATCCCCAGCGCGACCACCGACAGTTCGAGCACCGCGGAGGAGATCAGGATCAGGGGAACCGCGACGAGGACCGAGATGATGCCGAAGCCCCACGTGGAGATCGTGGGCGTGAGAAAGCGCGGGTGGATCCTCCCGATCGCCTCGGGGATCGCACCCCAGTGGGCCATCGACAGCGTCGTGCGCGCGGTCGGCAGGATCGTCGTCTGCGTCGAGGCGGACGCGGAGGTGAGGACCGCGACGATCAGGAACTTCACCCCGACGGCGCCGAGCACGCCCTTGCCGAGCGCGTGCAGCACGTCGCTGGCGTTTTCTTCGTTGGCGAGGAACGCGGTCCCGTGGTAGGCCTGGGCGCCGGCTGACACCACCAGGTAGATCGCGACGAGCAGCAGCGTGGACACCACCGCGGCGCGACCGGGGCCCTCGTTGGCGTCTTCGGACTCCTCGTTGACGGCCACGCCGGAGTCCCAGCCCCAGTAGATGAAGATGCCGAGCAGCATCGCCACGATCAGGTCGTGGAAGCTCATGGCGAACGGGTTGAACCACGAAGCGCTCGGTTCGATCGAGTGGGCGGCGGCGGTGCCGCTGTAGACGTCGACGAGCGCGACGACGGAGAAGACGACGAGCATCGCGAACTCGAAGCTGAGCAGCAGTTGCTGGATGCGCGCCGACAGCTCGATCCCGCGGTGGCAGATCCACGTCATCAGCCAGATCCACAGGACGCAGCCGACGAGCGCGGCGCCCTTGTGGACTTCGGCCCAGTGCCACCCGAACAGCTCGTACGTGTAGGTCGCCGCGATGTACCCCAGCGACGCCATCACGAGCACGTCGGCGAGGAAGATCGCCCAGCCGTTCAGCCAGCCGAAGCTCGGGCCGAACGCGCGGGCGGTCCACGCGAACGTCGTGCCCGCGTCGGGATCGGCCTTGTTGAGGTAGCGGTAGCCGAGGGCGATCAGGAGCATCGGGACGAACGACGCCAGCAGCACGCCGGGCGCGTGCGTGGTCACGCCGGGGTCGGCCACGATGAAGCCGAGCGTCGCCGCCAGCGAGTAGGCGGGCGCCGTCGAGGCCACCCCGATGACGATGTTCGAGAGGTAGCCGATCGCGTTGCTCTTCAGGCCCTTGCTCTCGACTCGTCCAGTAGCCGGCGCTCCGGCGACGGCGGCGCTCTCGGTGGCCATCGACTGCTCCTCTCACACAGATGCTGCGGACATGCGGACCTTGTGACAGAACGTACGGTTATTGGCCGGAACGCACAATGGGCGCGATTCCCAAAACGCGCGCGCTCGCTTGGACATCGCGTACAATGGCCATCGAACACGTTGACCAGGCGGTGCATTGAGTCGCTGATGGAGAGTCGTTAGCGTTGTCCTCAGTGTCTAGTTGGCGACCGAGAGGGCGGTCATAAAAATGTCCGGCGATCTTCAGCAGCAGGCCAAGCAACACCTGTGGATGCATTTCACGCGCATGGGCTCCTACGCCGAGCACGAGGTGCCGGTGATCGTCCGCGGCGAAGGTTGCTACGTGTACGACGAGCACGGCAAGCGCCACCTGGATGGGCTCTCTGCCCTGTACTGCGTGAACGTCGGCCACGGCCGCGCCGAGCTGGCGCAGGCGGCGGCGGCGCAGATGCAGGAGCTCGCGTTCTACACCAACTGGAGCTACGCGCACCCGCGCGCGATCGAGCTCGCCACGCGCATAGCGCAGCTCGCGCCGGGAAACCTCAACCGCGTGTTCTTCACCTCCGGCGGCTCGGAGGCCGTCGAGTCGGCGTGGAAGCTCGCCAAGGCCTACCACGCCGCGCGCGGCGAAGGGCGCCGGCACAAGCTCGTCGCGCGCAAGCTCGCCTACCACGGCACCTCCATGGGCGCGCTCACCGCCACCGGCCTGACGCCCCTGCGCGTGCCCTTCGAACCGCTCACCCCCGGTGGGGTGCACGTCGCGAACACGAACTCCTACCGTTGGCAGGAAGACCGCGATCCGCTGTGGGCGGCCGACGCGATCGAGGAGGCGATCGAGTTCCAGGGCCCGGAGACGGTCGCCGCGGTGATCCTCGAGCCGGTGCAGAACGGCGGCGGCTGCTTCGTCCCCCAGGACGGCTACTTCCAGCGCGTGCGCGAGATCTGCGACCGCCACGGCGTGCTGCTGATCTCAGACGAGGTGATCTGCGCGTGGGGGCGGCTCGGCCACTGGTTCGGCTGCGAGCGCTACGACTACCTGCCCGACATGATCACCACCGCCAAGGGCATCAGCTCCGCGTACGTGCCGCTCGGCGCGCTGATCGCCGGCGACCACCTCGCCGAGCCGTTCCTGCACGGCAAGGCAGCGTTCAACCACGGCTTCACCTTCGGCGGGCACCCGGTCGCGTGCGCGGTCGGCCTGGCGAACATCGAGATCATCGAGCGCGAGCAGCTGAACGAGCACGTGCGCGAGCACGAGGGCGCCTTCCGCGCGATGCTGGAGAGCCTGCGCGACATCCCGATCGTCGGTGACGTGCGCGGCACCGGGTACTTCCAAGCGATCGAGCTCGTCAAAGACAGGGACACGAAGGAGACCTTCGACCACGCGGAAGCCGAGGAGCTGTTGCGCGGCTACTTGTCAGGCGAGCTCTACCGGCGCGGGCTGATCTGCCGCACCGACGATCGCGGCGACCCGATCGTGCAGCTCTCCCCGCCGCTGATCGCCGGTCCCGAGCAGTTCGCGGAGATCGAGGCGATCCTGCGGCCGGTGCTGAGCGAAGCCTCGGAATGGATGTCGCGCTGGGGAGGGCGAGCGGCGTGACCCTCGGAATCGACGTTTTGGGGAGGGCGATCGGCGTGACCCTTGGAATCGACGCGATACCGCAGGGGCGGGCGAGCTGCCTGACCGCCGCGAGCGACGCGACACCGCTGAGACGGAGAACGAGATGGAGCTCACGGTCGAAGGGCTGACAAGCGAGCTGGAGCTCGAGCTGCTGAGCGGCCAGGGCTCCGATCGCGCCGGCGCGCATGTGCGCTGGGTGCACATCACCGAGCTGACCGATCCCACGCCATGGCTGAAGGGCGGCGAGCTGCTGCTGACGACCGGGCTACAGCTGGACGGCCCGAAAGCCCAGCACGAGCTGATCGACCGCCTGGTCGAGCACGACATCGCCGGGCTGGGGTTCGGCACCGGGTTCGCGCACAAGCGGGTGCCCCCGGCGCTCGTCAACGCCGCGCGCAAGCACGAGTTCCCCGTGTTCGAGGTGCCCTACGAGCT
>Ga0335075_10012756_pt1 | contig 12683 bp, 9 predicted proteins | sample Lox_Sample_24_FD_206723 | JGI IMG/M metagenome (GOLD analysis project Ga0335075, IMG submission 206723) | Soil microbial communities from Loxahatchee National Wildlife Refuge, Florida, United States - Lox_Sample_2.4 | ecosystem: Environmental > Terrestrial > Soil > Wetlands | place: USA: Florida... | reverse complement strand
CGACTCGCCCATCGACCCCAGGTGCACCGGGATGTGCGGTGCGTTGGCGATCAGGCCGCCGTCGGCGTCGAAGATCGCGCAGGAGAAGTCGAGCCGCTCCTTGATGTTGACCGACTGGGCGGTGGATCGCAGCCGTTCCCCCATCTGCTCGGCAACCGCCATGAACAGGTTGCCGAAGACCTCAAGGAGCACCGGGTCGGCGTCGGTCGTCGCCCTGGCGGCGGTGCCGTCGGCGGGCGCGACCCGGGTGAGCAGCAGGTCGAACCGGTCGGTGACCGAGGCCCGCCAGCCGGGCTCGACCACCGTCGTGGCCAGGTCCTCGGCGATGATCGCGGGCCCGTCGATCGCCTGCCCGGGCGCGAGGTCCCGACGCCGGTAGAGCGGCGTCGGCCACCGCCGCCCGGCCGCGAACATCGTGACGTGTTCAGCCGGGCCCGGCGCACCTGAGTTGGCGGTGCCGGGTTCAGTGGCGCTGGGTTCAGTGGCGCTGGGCTCAGTGGCGCCGGGCTCGGTAGCGCTGGGCTCAGTAGCGCTGGGGTCGGAGGCGCTGGGGTCGGAGGCGCTGGGGTCGGAGGCGCTGGGGTCGGAGGCGCTGGGGCGGGAGGCGCTGGGGTCGTGGTGGCCGGGGGCGACGGCGGCGACCGAGACCGCCTCGATGATCACCGGGCGGCCGGGCATCAGGAACGAGAACCGGGCGCGGTACGCGCGCTCGAAGGCGGCGGTCATCTCGGCCGCGGTGCCGTAGGGAACCAGCAGCGGGGTGTCGGTGCCGTCGTAGCGAAGGTGGACTCGGCGGGTCACCTCGACGCCGCCTGGGTTCTGAGCGCCCGTCCCGGGTTCCGCGGCCGTTCCGGCCCAGCCCGAAGGGTGGATCGCGGAGTCGCGGGCGAGCACTCCCTGGGCGGCCAGATCTTCGAGCGCGGACGCTTCCAGCGGGCGGAACGAGTCGGCCGGGAGCCTGGCCGCGGACTCCGGGGTCAGCGGGGTCTCGACGGCGGACTCGCGCATCGCGGTGACGTCGGCCAGGCCGATGCCGTAGGCGGACAGCGCCCCCGCCAGCGGGTGGATGAGCACGGTGGTCATGCCCAGCGCGTCGGCCACCGCGCACGCGTGCTGGCCGCCCGCGCCGCCGAAGGTGGACAGCGCGTACCTGGTCACGTCGTAGCCGCGCTGGACCGAGATCTTCTTGATCGCGTTGGCCATGTTCGCCACCGCGATCTCGAGGAAGCCCGCCGCGACCTGCTCGGGGTCGCGGCGGTCGCCGGTGACGGCGGTGATCGCGGCCGCCAGCTCGGCGAACCGGCGGCCGGTCTCCGCGACGTCGAGCGGCTGGTCTCCGCCGGCGCCGAAGACCCGCGGGAAGTAGTCCGGCTGCACCCGCCCGAGCACGACGTTCGCGTCGGTCACGGTCAGCGGGCCGCCGAGGCCGTAGCAGGCCGGCCCTGGAGCGGCGCCGGCCGAGTCCGGCCCGACCCGGTACCGGCCGTCATCGAAGTGCAGGATCGACCCGCCGCCGGCCGCGACCGTGTGGATCGACAGCATCGGGGCCCGCAGCCTGACCCCGGCCACCTCGGTCTCGTACTGCCGCTCGAGCTCCCCGGCGTAGTGCGACACGTCGGTCGAGGTGCCGCCCATGTCGAAGCCGATCACGCGGTCGAAGCCGGCCGCGGCGGCGGTGCGGGCCATCCCGACGATGCCGCCGGCCGGGCCGGACAGGATCGAGTCCTTGCCGCGGAACGCGGCCGCGTCGGCCAGGCCGCCGTTGGACTGCATGAACAGCAGCCGGACGCCCGTCAGCTCGGCCGCCACCTCGTCCACGTAACGCCGCAGGACCGGTGACAGGTAGCCGTCGACCACGCTCGTGTCGCCCCGCGAGACCAGCCGCATCAGCGGGCTGACCTCATGCGACGCGCTGACCTGAGCGAACCCGACGGCGGCGGCGAGCTGCGCGATCCGCTGCTCGTGGGCGGGGTAGCGGTAGCCGTGCAGGCAGACCACGGCGGCGGCGCGGTATCCGGCCGCATGGGCCGCGCGCAGCTCCCGCTCGACCGCGCCGGCGTCCAGCGGCCGGATCACGGTGCCGTCCGCGCCGACCCGCTCGGGCGCCTCGATCACCCGGCCGTAGAGCGGGTCCGGAAGCGTGATGCGCCGGTCGAAGATGCGCGGCCGGTTCTGGTAGGCGATCCGCAGCGCGTCTCCGAAGCCCTCGGTGATCACCAGCACGGTCGGCTCGCCGGTCCGCTCGAGCAGTGCGTTGGTGGCGACCGTGGTGCCGAGCCGGACGGCGGCGATCTCCGCGGCCGGCAGCGGCGCCCCCGGCTCGACGCCGAGCAGGTGCCTGATGCCGGCCACCGCCGCGTCCCGGTAGGCGGGGCTGACCGACAGCAGCTTGTGCGCGACGAGCTCGCCGTCCGGCGTCCTGGCCACGATGTCGGTGAACGTCCCGCCTCGGTCAACCCAGAACTCCCACTGATCGCCCACTCGCCCACCCTACAAACACGGTCGCGGGCGGCACCGCGCGCTCGCAGCCTTCGTTGAACGGCTGTCAAGCGCGTCCGCGCACGGCATCGACAGACAAGGGAACCAGTGAGATCTCCACGGAGAACCGGCTCAAGGCCGGTCCGCGCGCTCGTCGCGCTGGCCGCCGTCATCGTGATCATGCTGATCTCGGTCCTCGGCAACGAGACCCTCAGCCCGGGCAAGTGGCAGCAGCAGTTCAAGGTCAGCCTCGGGCTCGACCTGTCAAGCGGCACCGAGGTGGTGCTGACGGCCGCGACCCCGCACCACACCGCGCCGTCAAGCGGGGAGATGCAGCAGGCGATCAGCGTCCTGCAGTCGCGGGTCAACGGCACCGGCAACTCCGGCGCCCAGGTGCAGCAGTCGGGCGGCAACGCGATCGACGTCACCGTGCCGGGGAAGGCTCCCGACAACCTCGTCGGCCTGCTGACCCAGGCCGCCCAGCTCAGCGTCCGACCCGTGTACCTGGAGACGCCGTACGTCCCCCCATCAGCGGCCCGGGCCGACGCGGCCGTCTACGGCAACCCGGCCCTCGTCAGCGCCGCCACCCGCACGCTATTCGACAAGGAGGTATGCACGCCAAGCAAGACCGAAGGCACGGTGAACCCGCGCTGGCAGAAGACCGTCGGCTACTCGCTGTCGGGAGACCAGTGGGCCGCGGTCAAGGATCAGATCGTCTCCTGTGACTCCAGCGGTACCAAGTACGTGCTCGGCCCGGCCGTCTACGTCGGCACCGATGTCACGTCGGTCGCCCCCGGGCTTGAGCAGAACGGCGGGCAGTGGGTGGTGAACCTGTCGCTGAACTCCGGTGCGGCCGCACGGTTCGCGACCCTCACCACGAACCAGTACAACTCCTACAACGCCGGCGCCCGCGGCGGCAGCGTCAACGACCAGGCGCTCGACTCGACCGCGGTCGTCCTCGACGGGAACGTGGCCTCGGTCGAGAGCACGGCCGAGCCGATCCCGGCCGGGAACGTGACGATCACCGGCGGCGGCAGCACCGGGTTCAGCCAGGCGCAGGCCGGCACCCTGGCGGACACGCTCAAGTACGGGTCGCTGCCGCTGAACTTCCAGCTCCAGACCGAGAACACCATCTCCCCCGAACTCGGCCACGCCTCGCTGGTGGCCGGGCTGACCTCGGGGGTCATCGGGCTGTCGCTGGTGACGATCTACCTGTTCGCCTACTACCGCGGCCTCGGGCTGGTGGCGGTCTCCAGCCTGCTGCTGGCTGCGCTGCTCGCGTACCTGTCGGTGGTGCTGCTGAGCAAGTACGAGGACTTCTCGATGACGCTGTCGGCGATCGCGGGGCTGGTGGTCGCGATCGGCATCACCGCCGACTCGTTCATCGTGTACTTCGAACGGCTCCGCGACGCGGTCAGGGAGGGCAAGGCGCTGCGGCCGGCCGCCGACAGCGGCTGGCGGCGCGCGCGGCGCACGATCCTGACCTCCGACACGGTCTCGTTCCTGGCCGCGGCGCTGCTGTACCACTTCGCGACCAGCGACGTCCAAGGGTTCGCGTACACCCTCGGCCTGACCACGCTGATCGACGTGGCGGTCGTGTTCCTGTTCACCAAGCCGATGGTCACCCTGCTCGCCGGGACCAGGTTCTTCGGCGGCGGCCACCGCTGGTCCGGCCTCGACCCGGCCCGCCTCGGCGCCCGGGCACCCTGGCGCTCGTCAGCCCGGTAACCCGCCACCCCGCATGGTTGCGGCAGCGAGCCGCCTAGGACCGGCTCGCTGCCGCAACCGTCCCTGTCGGGACGGGTGCGGGTGCAGGGACTGGTGACCGATGCAGGTAAGGCGGCGAGCTCGGCGTAGGCGCCGCGGACGTCGTCGGCGCTGAGCGTGGTCAGGTCGGCCGCGGTGGCGCTCTCGCCGAGCCGCACCACCCGGACGTCGCGGCAGGCGCACGCGCGCTCGAACAGCGACCGGGCGAAGCGGCCGTTGCCGAGCTCGTCGATCCGGCCGGACCGCTCGGCGTGGGCGAAGATCAGGTCGAGCGCGTACAGCGCCTCCGGCTCGAACGCGTCGCCTGCCTGCTCGGCCAGCAGGACCGCGATCTGCGACAGGTCCCGCGCCGTGTAGCTGGGGAACGTCACCCGGGTGCTGAAGCGGGAGGCGAGTCCGGGGTTGGACCGCAGGAACCTGTCCATGTCGCCGGTGTAGCCCGCGAGCACGATGACCAGCCGGTCGCGGTCGTCCTCGGCCCGCTTGAGCAGCGTCTGGACCGCCTCCGCGCCGAACGCGTCGCCGCCCGAGTAGCCCTCGTTGTGCAGCGAGTAGGCCTCGTCGATGAACAGCACGCCGCCGAGGGCGGAGTCGACCAGCCGGTTGGTCTTGATCGCGGTCGAGCCGAGGTGGTCGCCGACCAGGTCGGCCCGGTGCGCTTCGACCACCTCGGGCCGCACCAGCAGGCCGAGGGCGGCGAAGATGTGCCCGAGGATGCGGGCCACGGTCGTCTTCCCGGTGCCGGGCGGCCCGGTGAACACGAAGTGCCTGACCGGCGGCTGGCTGGTCAGTCCCTGGCGGTCGCGCAGCCGCGCCACCCGGAGCTGGGCCGCGATCGCGCGCACCTGCTGCTTGACCGGGTCGAGCCCGACCAGCTCGTCGAGCTCGGCGATGGCGGACTCGAGGGTGGGCGTCTCCTCGTAGCCGCGCATTCGCGAGGTCAGCTCGGCGAACGCCTTACCGAGGTCGACCGAGCCGATCGTCAGCAGGTCCTCCGCCCGCGGGTCGCCGCCCTCGCCCATCACCCGGACGTCACGGGCCTGGCCCGACTTCTCCAGCAGGGTGCGGACGAACCGGCCGTTGCCGAGCTCGTCGGTGATGCGCCGACGGCTCACTTCCTCCAGCATCCGCCACAGGGCCGGCCTCGCGTCAGCCGCGAGCAGCTCCTGCTTGCCGCGCAGTTGCAGCTCGGCCAGCGCGAAGAGCTCCTCGGTGGAGTAGGTCGGGAACCGGATGCGGGTCGCGAACCGCGACGCCAGACCGGGGTTGGTGGCGAGGAACGCCTCGGTCTGCTTCTCGTACCCGGCCAGGATGATGATCAGGTGCTCGCGGTCGTCCTCGGCCCGCTTGAGCAGCGTCTGCACCGCCTCCGCGCCGAACCGGTCGCTCTGCCCGTCGCCCTCGTTGACCAGGCTGTAGGCCTCGTCGATGAACAGCACCCGGCCGAGCGCGGAGTCGATCAGCTCGTTGGTCTTGATCGCGGTCGCGCCGAGGTACTCGCCGACCAGGTCGGAGCGCTGCGCCTCGACCACGTCGGCGCTCTCGAGCAGACCGAACGCGTAGAAGATCTTGCCGATCACCCGGGCCACGGTGGTCTTGCCGGTGCCGGGCGGCCCGAGGAACACGAAGTGCCGCATGGGCTTGTCGGTGCCGAAGCCGGCCTCGGCCCGCCGGCGCGCGGCCTCAATCGACACGTAGATCGAGTGGACCTGCTCCTTCACTGGTCCGAGGCCGACCATCGCGTCGAGCTCGGCCAGCGCGTCCTCGGGGGTGATCGGCGGCTCCGACTGGTCCGGCTCGGCCTGCTGCTGGCGCTTGCGGGCGGACCGGTCCGCGTAGACCTGGGCGACGCCCTGTGCCCGCGCGCCGTACTGGGCCGGGGCGTGCCCGGCCGGGCCGGCCGGGCCGGCGCTGCCGTTGCGCGGTCCCGGTCCTGGCGGGCGCCGCCCGGGGGCGGCCGGGCGCGGGCCGGCGGGCGGGCTGGCAGGTCCGGGCGGCGGCGCGGTCGGGGCGGCGTTCTGGTCGGCGTAGGCCGCGAGCACGCCGTCGGGCCCGAACATCCGGGCCTCCTGCGATCCCTTGGCCGCGCGCCAGCCGATCACGGCGGCCGCGATCACCCAGGCGGCGATGGCTCCGACCTGGGCGTGCTGCCACCACGCCTGGATGATCAGGATCGCGACCGGGAACGACCACAGCAGCGCCCACGCCACCGTCCGGCACGGCACGAACCAGCGCGAGAGCGGGCGGACGTTGGCGATCGCGGCGATCGCGAACGGCGTCGCCATCATCGCCAGCCACCAGCCAACCGCGACCCGGCCGCTGTTGCCGGTGGCGCTGCTGGCGGGGGCCCGGTTGAGGTCGAACACGCAGAACGTCCACATACCGAACGCGGCCACGTAGAGCGAGGCCATCTTGGTGCGCACCGCCCGGTAGACCGAGATCGGCCCGAGCAGCCAGGGGAGGAATGCCACCGCGAAAAGCGCGAGAACGGGACGGAGCAGCAGCGGGCTGCGGGCGATCGCCCGGTGGACGTTATCGACCACCGGCACCGGTTCGCCCCCCGCCGTTGCTTCGGCCCTATCTGGTGGCAACATCGTGCTCCCTCGGACAGTGGTATGTCCCTGTATAGCGCATCCCACCGGGCTGGCGACAGGACGCAGACGGGTGGGTCGCGGCTGGTCTTGGGCGTCGCGCGGGAGCCCAGGAGCCCGCGCCGGCCGGGCTTCCCGGGGCCGCGCCGCGGACCGCGCAGCCGCGAGATATCGCGCGTGAATTCGGAATTATCGCGCTGGCAAGCATGACCAGCAGAAGGAAGGCCGGGTGAAAGGCCGCCGACGGACAAGAGCAACGGAGCGGATACGTGAAATCACGCGTCCGTTCGGGATCATCGCCTTTATTTTTCCTTTTCAGACCGGGCAGGTGAGATCGATTTCGTCACGCAGCGGAATGCCGAAGTCACCGGTCCGCGGGATCTCGGGCTTGCGCCGCCGGGTCCGGTCCACCGCCCCCGGGCGCAGGGCCGCGAGCCGGAAGCCGCGGCGCTGGTAGAAGCGGAGCGCCCCGATATTGTCGTTGGTGGTGGTCAGCGTGATCTGGTGGCAGCCCTGCCGCTTGGCCTCGGCCCGGACCGCCTCGATGAGAAGGGTGCCGATGCCCTGGTAGAGGTCGAGGGCGTTGATCGTGACGATCTCGAGGACGCCGGGCCGCACCTCGAACGTGACCAGGCCGGCGATGCGGCCCCCCCGCTCGGCGATGAAGCCGGGCAGCGCGGCGGGGTAGAAGACGCCGTCGTGCACGGCGACCTCGGCCGCGCCCCACAACTGGGTCGTCAGCCACTCGACCGTCGGCCGGTCGCTCTCTTCGACTGGCCTGACCGCCATGTCCCGCTGATGCACGTCAACCATTATCCAGAACGTATCCCCATATCCGCCCGGACCGCCACAATCGGGCGTGTGAGCTGCGCCCCGGGACGGCCTACGGCGAGCGGGGAAGTTATGTTCGGGTTCGGACGAACTGCCGCAGCCGCGCGGCCACCATCCGCAGGTCGCCCCGGTCGAGGGCGTACGCCCATACGCCGAACGCGAGCAGGGCGAGCAGCGCCGCCACCGCGCCGACGCCGGCCTCGTACAGCTTGCCGCCCGACGGCAGCGCCAGCGTGATCCCCACCCCGACCCCGCTGCCGAGGACGCCGGCGGTGATCCCGGCCAGCGTCGCGTGCCCGAGACCGTCGAGCGCGGCCGGGCCGCGCAGCCGCTCGACCGCGACCATCATCGGCACCGAGACCGCGAGCAGCGCCACCGTCGAGCCGAGGGCCAGCGCCGGGACCACCAGCCGGGGCGGCGCGAACAGCGCCAGCGGGATCGAGACCGCGATCTGCAGCAGCGGCCCCGCGACCAGCCCGATGCCGGCCGCCCGCAGCCGCCCGAGCGCGAACAGCACCCGGGACGCCATCGTGATCAGCGCGAAGCCGGCCACGCCCGGCGCGTACAGCAGGAACGACTGCGCGAGCTGGGTCACCTGGTCCGGTTGCCGGGCGAGCACGTGCGCGGCGGGCACCGCGACCGCGGCGATCACGGCCGTGCCGAGCCAGGACATCAGCATGACCGCCCGGGTGGACCCGGCGCTGGTCCGGTCGAAGACCGGGCCGTCGGACGCCGACAGGACCGGGAACACGCTGGTCACGATCGCCACCGGCAGCACCGCGCAGACCGAGGCGAACACCAGCGAGCTGTAGTTGACGAGGACCAGCGCGCCGGTGTCGCCGCGGCCGTTGGCGAGCGCGATCGTGACCACGCTCTGCACGTCCCCGGCCACGAACTCGAGCAGCCCGACGAGGGCCAGGCCGCCCGCCCGGCTGATGACGCCGGGCGGGAACCGCAGCGTCGGCCGCAGCCGCAGCCCCAGCCGCCAGGTCGGCGGCAGCGCCACCAGCACCAGCATGCCGATGTTGAGCGTGGTGCCGATGGAGAGCACCAACTGGGCCACCATCGGGGTCCTGGCCAGCGGGGCGTTCTTGTCGAGCGACGCGAAGACCAGGTACGAGGTGATCGTCACCACGTTGCCGAGGACGGGCGCGAGGGTCGGCCCGGTGAACCGCCGGTAGGCCTGCAGCAGCCCGGTCAGCACGACCGACACCCCGTACAGCATGATCTGCGGTGCGAACGCGACGATGAGGTCGGTGGTGGTCCCCAGCATCGCCGGGCGGGCGCAGGTCGCGTTCGGGTTGGCCGGGATCAGCAGGTCGGCGATCGGCCGCGCGAGCAGCGCGATCGCGACCGTGACCGGCGCCAGGATCAGCACCGCCCAGGTCAGCAGCGCCGACGTGACCTGGGTGACGTACGCCTTCTGGCGCTCGTCTTGGTCCGCCCGGCGGGCGGCCCGGGCCAGCACCGGGACCATCGCGCTGGCGAGCGCGCCGCCGAGCGCGAGCTCGTAGATCAGGTTGGGGACGGTGTTGGCGGTGACGTAGGCGGTGCCGAGGCAGCCCGCGCCCACGCTCTGCGCGAAGACGACCGTGCGAACCAGGCCGAGCATCCGCGACAGGGTGGTGAGGGCCGCGATGATCAGCGCGCCGCGGGCGATCATCGCGGCGGCGCCGCTCCCCCGCGGCCCGTCTGAGTGCGCGTCGGTCAGGCTGGCTCTGTCGGTCTGCACCCCTACCCAGCCCTCCGCGCGACGACATTGCCCAACTGGCCCCAGGCTACGGCCTGCGGGCAGGGGCTGGCAGGCTCATCCCAGCGTTCGCTGACAGCGATCAGCCGGTCCGCAGCCGCGCGATCTCCCTGGTCGCGTGCGGGTTGAGCTGCCCGCCGCGGGAACCCGCGAGCTTAGCGGCCAGGTGCTGGCCGACCGTGACCGGTTCGTACCTGGCCGGATTGGCCCTGCTCACGCAGCTCGGCAGGCACTCGATGAGCGCGTCGACGTCGCCGTCGTGGAAGTAGGCGGCGGACCGGCGCGGTACCAGCACGCCGTTCACCCGGGGGGCGGCGACGCGGTGCATGGTGGAGATCCACTCCTCGTTGGTCCAGCGGGCGATCGCGTCGCCGAGGTTGACGAGCAGGGCGTCGCCGGCCGGCATGACCGGGTGCCACCGGCCGTCGGCGCCGAGGATCTCAAGGCCGGGCACCCGGTCGGCCCAGAGCACGGTGACGATGCCGTAGTCGGTGTGCGCGCCCATGCCCAGTTGATCCGGCTCGAGCGGCGTGCCTGGGCTCGGCAGCCGGTAGTTGTTCATCCGCAGCACGTCGATCGAATGGCCGGTGACGCCCGCGAAGTAGTCCTCGCGGCCGCCGAGCGCGACACCGAAGATCCGCACCATCGTCCGGGCGACGGCGCCCGCCGCCTGGAACCACTCGGTCACCGCGGCCTCGAAGTCCGGGACCTCGCGGGCCGGGTACACATTGGCCGCGTAGACGTCCTCCGGCAGGTCGAGGCCGGGGTAGTCGGCGGCGGTGGCGCCGACGTTCATCGCTTCGAACAAGTCGGCCGCGGTTGCCAGCCCCAGGCTGTTGGCCAGCGACTCCGCCCGCGGCGGGGTATAGCCCCGGTTGACGCCGGGCGGGCAGCGGTACCGCCGCTTGGTCTCGGCGTCGAGGGCGAAGAACGCGTCCATCGCCCGGGTGAACTCGGCCCGGGTCGTGGCGCCGATGCCGTGCCCGGTGATCTGCATGAACCCGACCGTCCGGGCCGCCTGGTCGACCTGGCGGACGACCTCGGACCGGGCGGCGGCGTCGGCGTAGGGCATGCGGAAGCTGGAGATGTCGATCACCGGGACGGCGAGGACGCCGTCGCGCAGGGCGGCTGAGGACACGGGCAGTTCTCCTTGCTGACCACGTCGATGGCCGGTCCGGGAGTCGCGGCCATGACAGCAGTCAATATGAGCAGCTCGCATAACGCCAGTGCCCGTCTTGGGTTACGTGAACGTGAACTCGCGCTGCCGATCAGCGTGGCTACCTGGCGTTTCCGGGCAAACCAGGCGGCCCGCGGCCCCGGCGTGGTCGTTATTACGGTGCCGTGACGCCGCCGCGCATTTACCCTGGGTAGGTGACCCCGGAGGAGCTGGCCAACCTCGCCCACCTGCGGCGGGCCCGCGATCTGATGGACCGCGACTACGCGCTGCCGCTTGACGTCGCCGCGATCGCGCGCGCGGCGCTGATGTCGCCCGCGCATTTCTCCCGGCAGTTCCGCGCCGCCTACGGCGAGACCCCGTACTCGTACCTGATGACCCGTCGCATCGAGCGGGCCAAGGCGCTGCTGCGCGGCGGCGACCAGACCGTGACCGAGGTCTGCCTGGCGGTGGGGTGTACGTCGCTCGGGTCGTTCAGCGCCCGCTTCACCGAGCTGACGGGCGAGACCCCGACCGCGTACCGTAGGCGCGACCACCGGGCGCTGGCCGCCGTGTCGAGCTGCGTGTCCAAGGAAGTCACCCGACCCAGCAGGATCAAAGAAGCCATTTCCGCGTCCGCTCGGTAGCGTTGCGCACATGGATCTCACACTTTCCAGCTGCTTCGTCATCGTCAACGACCCCGACGCGGCGCTCGCGTTCTACCGCGACACGCTCGGCCTCGAGCTTCGCAACGACGTCGCCCGCGAGGACTTCCGGTGGATCACGGTCGGCGCCGCCGCCCAGCCCGGCATCTCGATCGTCCTCACCAACTACATTCAGGGCTCGCCGGCCGACCTCGACACGGTGGCCGGCCTGGTGGCCAAGGGCGGCCTGTACGGCCCGCATTTCGCCGCGCAGGACCTGGACGCGGTGTTCGCGGCGGTGCGGGACGCCGGCGGCGAGGTCGTGCAGGAGCCGACCACCCAGCCGTGGGGGGTGCGCGACTGCGCCTTTCGCGACCCGTCAGGCAACCTGGTGCGGGTCAACCAGGCGTAGACAACGACACCACGGACGGGGACGGCAGCTACTCGCACCAGACCCGCCGCCGGCCCGAGGGGAGCCGGGCGAGCTCGCGGTGATAGGACAGTGCTGATGCGGCGGTGACCGATGACGCTCAGGAGGGAGTTTGTGAATGCCCGAGGTGCCTGACAGTTTTGCGGACCTGCTCGAGCGGCCGGTCTTCGCCCACCTGGCGACGGTCCGGCCGGACGGGTCGCCGCAGAGCAGCGTGATGTGGTTCGCCTGGGACGGGTCGCGGATCCGGCTGACCCACACCAGCACCAGGCAGAAGTTCGCCAACCTCAGCCGCGAGCCGCGGGTCGCGCTGTCCATCGCCGACCCGGATGACCAGTACCGGTTCCTGGAGGTCAGGGGCACGGTCGAGTCGATCGAGACCGACCCGGGGGCGGAGTTCTACCGCTCGCTGCAGCGCCGGTACGGGATGGACTACGAGATCACCGACGCCGACGTGCGGGTGGTCATCACGATCGCGCCGGACCGGTACGTCGCCGTCCGCGGCGGCGGGGTCGTCGGGGTCGAGGTCTAGGCTGGTCCAGCCTCGGAGGCGTGGCCGGGTACCGCGCGTCGTTCGACGCCTCGATTACCTTCGGCAACGTCGCGGCCGGCATCCCGGTCGTCGAGCACCTGGCCGGCCTCGGCCAGCTCCCGCCGACCGGCGCCCGGTTCACCGCGGTGCCGCTGCGGGTCGAGGGCTTCGGCACGATCCCGGTGCGGGCGTTCGCCCGGCTGCCGCGATAGCCGCCCCCCGCCGGGAGGCCGGCCCTCCGCCTGCCCGGTGCGGGAAGTCGGCGGAGGTGCCGCAGTCATGCACGAACCGTTCGAGATAAATTCGACTTTTCCCGAACGGTCCGTGGCGGCTCCCCGAGGGGACGGGGGGACATCCCCCCGGGGAGACCGGGGACGGGAGCGCCTGCGGAGGACGGCTCCGCCGTCAGCAGGCCCCGTCGTTGTTCCAGGCGCCGGCCGGGCCGCCTGGCACCTCGTCGTAGTTCCACTGGTTGGCGGTCCAGTCGTCGCCGCCGTAGGAGACCTC
>Ga0335075_10012755_pt1 | contig 12683 bp, 6 predicted proteins | sample Lox_Sample_24_FD_206723 | JGI IMG/M metagenome (GOLD analysis project Ga0335075, IMG submission 206723) | Soil microbial communities from Loxahatchee National Wildlife Refuge, Florida, United States - Lox_Sample_2.4 | ecosystem: Environmental > Terrestrial > Soil > Wetlands | place: USA: Florida... | reverse complement strand
GTCGAAACGGCATTCTCCAGGGGGCAATCCGAACGAACCTCAAGGTTCGGGCTGCGTTAGAGTCTCACGATTGATATGGTAATCATTGAAAAATTTCATTGCTTAACGTTGCTGCCAAGCTTTACACCTTCAATGGGCAGCACTCAGCTTCAAAAAAGTAATGGATATGAATAGAACGCCGTTGCACCTTGTCACCTGGTGGCTTCCCTTCCTTCCAAATCATTGTCTTTTCATTCATCTTTCTCTTCCTTTTCCTGACCATCTTCTTCATCCTCCTTAACCATTTGCGCTCTCCTTTCTCTCTCCTCTTTCTCCAAGCTCTCCCACTGCGAATCCTGCAGTTGCTTCATCTTTTCGGCCATACCAGGCAGTTTTCCGTCCTTGGCAATGATTTGGCCGCGACCAATGAGGCTCACTACGATACTAGCACCAACAACAAAGGTCAGGACGAAACGATAGGTGGCATACCACGGTGGTGCCCAACCGCGAACCGTTGCTCTCGTATCGGCGAAGTATAGGAAGTTGAAGGCCACGAACTGTGTAATAAGAGCATACTCAACGGGCATGAGCATGGTTGGCCATGCAACTACTGGAGCGATTACTCCGAAGGCGTATCTTCGATAGCTGTGATATCCGCCATATCCGGCGTATTCCAGTCCCCAGTGGATTGCGCCAAGGAAAGATATGATCTATAATCCCATATTAATGAGTCACTTCTTTCTCATGCTTATATGTTCCTTTTCCATCTTCATATATATGCCCTCTCTACAGTAGTTCTAAGATGGAAAGAAAGTTCTGACTTACTACGGCCCCATATCCAATCTGGATGGGCTCAATAATAGTTAGGAGCTGATGGGCAGTTTCGGGCGAGAATAAGACCCCAGAGCCATGGAGGTGTGCATGGTTTATATCCCAAGCAAGGTAGACCGTAGAGAGAGACGTGGCTAGGTATGGGAGGACACCAGCGGCGCCTATATAATATGATTCTCGGGGCACGTCTGTCAATTTGAAAGTGTCTTTGATCGTTTCCTACAACAATGATGCAGGATTAGTGAACGATTGCGACCCAAACCTCAGATCAAATGGGGAACTTACCACATCGGCCTTAATACCACCTAGCATGTCGGCGTCTTCATCTTCCTTTTTAGGACTGGCTTCAAAAACGGCTCGAACAGAGGAGCCTGTCGACACATCATCAGGGTTTGCTTGGAGCTGTTGTTTAAGGGTTTTCTGCTCGGCTTCAGTGTCGACCTTATCATATGGTGGTTTTGCTGCTGTGGCGTAACGAAGCAGTGGAGTTGTCCCTAGTCGTAGATATGTAGGGGTTATGGCTCGAGGTCTCTTGCTTTCCATTGACCGAGCTGCAATAGTATTCTTCATGGAAAAAGTAGCTACATTGTAGCTTGATCTTGTCGCAGATGCCCTGAACAGGCCCTTAAGAATTGGTCGCGTGGTAATTGTTCGCAGCATCGTAACGGCTCCTGCAGGAATGTTTATAGCTTGAGAGTGGAGAGCTTCTCCGCACTTGGAAAGCACTGCGATACAGCCCTACAGACTCAATTGAGTCGTAGTGGCCCTTGCCAGGCTTGCAATGAATGATTGAAGTGATAAAATTGTGTTTTTCGGAGCTCTGCTACGCTCGTGATTGCTTATAAAGAGGGGTGGAAGAGCTGAAGATGTAGTGGGCAGATCTGAGCTTGGATTACTTTACTCCAATCGGAAAGGTCCAAGCTTTCTTTTGACTTCGACGTCATCCGCAGGTGAATTTAGCGACGGATACCCATGCAACTAGGCAGGAGAGACGCATGGCATTTGAATCCTCAATGACGACGACAGCTTATTCCTATTCCCATTCCTATACTCCCTTTATCAGAGCAAGCTTTCCCCTGCCTAGCGATAAGTGGCTACTCTGAATAACCTGGGTCCTCTCCTGCAGCCACTTTTTGCAGCGTGCTATCCTACAATTTATCCCATTATGACGAGTCTGACAGAAAGCGCATGCAACTTACGATAATAATAATCATAACGAGACGACTGCTGCAGACCTGAAATTAGAGCAAGGCAACGGCGCCGCTGATGTATTTCGGCGCCGAGATTATTTTCAGTGGCAGATGAGCCCAACGAACCATACACCTGTGTCAACGAAAGCACCTATGATCACGGTGCACACATAAACACGAACTGAACGAGAGTCCCAGCCTGGGTGACGGCAAAGCAATAGCAATATGCTGGAAGGATTGGTTTCGTCACTGTTGAACCGGTTTCTGGGCATGTACATACGAAACTTCGATCCTGGTCAATTACAAGTTGGGATCTGGTCCGGTGACGTAAAACTGCGAGACCTCGAACTTCGTCGAGAAGCCCTTGACCAGTTGAAACTGCCTATAAATGTTGTTGAAGGTCATCTCGGACAACTCACACTGACAATACCATGGTCCAACCTGCGTGGTCAGCCTGTGAAGGTTTTTATTGAGGATGTCTTCCTCTTGGCTGCGCCCAAGGAGGATGCCGAATACGACGAGGAGGAAGAGGAGAGAAGGCGGCAAGCTGTCAAAATTGAGAAGCTGGATAGTGCCGAAATATTGAAGGAGCGGAACTCGGAAGGTCTAAGTCAAGAAGAGCAGAAGAAAAGCCAGAGCTTTACAGAGAGTCTTGTTTCCACAATTGTGAACAATCTTCAAATCACGATCAAGAACATCCATGTTCGGTACGAAGATTCAATATCAGCTCCAGGACATCCGTTTGCGCTTGGCGTCACCCTCGAGGAATTCAGTGCCGTAAGTACTGACGGAGACTGGACTCCAACATATGTTCAGGCCTCAACTGGTATAGCGCATAAACTTGCGACCCTCGGAGCATTAGCAGTTTACTGGAATACGGATTCCAAGCTTCTGGGATCAGGCAGGGAAGCTGAAATCCCAGGTGCCACTCAAGTCGCCACACATGAGGAAATCCTGGAAACATTCAAGGAAATGATTGTGAAGGGGGAAAGTCCTGATCTTGGAAACCACCAGTTTATTCTTAAGCCGGTTAGTGGGAATGCTAAGATTGAGATGAATACCACTGCCAAGCTTGACAAGCCTAAATTCAAAGCTGGCTTGCTCTTTGACGAGATTGGTTTGGTTTTGGATGATGACCAATATCGGGATGCTCTGATGATGGTTGATTTGTTCCATTATTTCATGCGCCACCAAGAATACAAGAAGCTACAACCCAAAGGAGTAACGCCCAAGGAGGATCCACGCGCGTGGCTGCAATTTGCAGGCAATGCAGTGCTTAGCAAAATACATGATCGCAATCGACGTTGGTCGTGGGCTTTCTTTAAAGAACGAAGGGATGATCGGGTTAGGTACATCGAGCTGTTCAAAAAGAGGAAGAAGGCAGAGCAGCCAATGACACCTGAAGAGACTGAAGAAATCAACAAACTCGAATGGAAGCTCACCTACGAAGATTTACGCTTCTGGAGGTCTTTGGCCCGGAACCAACTGAAAAAGGAGAATGTTGGTGTTAAGAAGCCTGCCCCGAAACAACAGCAGGGATGGCTTGCTTGGGCATGGGGATCTAAGCCAGAGGAGACTCAGGAAGAGGAAGAGAGTAGTACCATGACTGATGAGCAGCGCCAGGAGTTATACAGGGCCATTGACTGGGATGAGAAAAATGCCCTTGCTGAGAGCATCGACCTACCTCGAGAGACTGTAAAGCTGCAGATCGATGCCGACTTGAAAGTCGGCAGTTTTGCCTTGAAAAGAGATGTTCATAACAAGGCTGTAGAGGTTTTAAGCTTGTACTTCGACTCTTTCAAGGCTAAGGTATTACAACGCCCTGATTCCTTTCTGGCAGATGTCAGCCTCGGCGGTTTACGAGTCAACGATGGAACGACCGCCAACAGCTTATATCCACAAATCGTACGAGTTAAAAACTCACCAATGCCTCAGGATATGCAGTTGGTTGACACCACTATTCCTGAAGAGAACCCAATTGATCCATTCTTCCAATTGCAGTTTGAACAAAATCCTCTTAATGGGAAGGCAGACTTGGCAGTGACAGCAAAGCTAAAGTCTATGGAAATCATATACAATCCAAACTTTGTTGTGGAGATCGTTCGCTTTTTCCAGCCTCCAGAGCGACACATGGACTCTATTTATGCTCTTATGGATACAGCTGGTGCAACTGTTGATAGCCTTCGGCAACAGACTCGAGCTGGCCTGGAGTTTGCCTTGGAAGAACACAAGACTATCGATGCTAAGCTGAACCTCCAAGCTCCGCTCATCATCATCCCTGAAGACATAGAATCCCAGCGGAGCACATGTCTTATTCTTGATGCTGGTCATATTAGCGTGAATAGTGAGCTCGTGGACAAAGAAACTATGCGCGACATCCAGTCCAAGCAAAGTCAGAGCTACAGCGATGACGACTTCAAACGTTTGGAGGGCCTTATGTATGATAAATTCGTTCTGGAATTGACAGCGACCCAGGTCCTCATCGGGCCATCAATATCAGAAACAAGAGCGCATTTGGAGGACAATCAAGACAAAACACTCCATATTGTTGATCGCATCAACATACGTTTCATTGTGGAAATCTCTATCGTCCCCAAGGCCCCGAATATCCCCAAAATGCGCGTGTCTGGCAATCTTCCCGTTCTCCACGCGTCAGTATCTGACCTAAAGTATAAGAGCTTAATGAGAATAATCAACGTAGCGATACCGAAGCTTGATGACGATGAGGCAGTAGATGACAGAACTGCTTTGCCCGTTGATGACGCTATGGCTAAGGAACTAGTTAAAAGGCCACGAGCACAAAGCTCTGCATCACAACGACGGAAATCGCACCGACAGTCTGTATCATTTCAGTTCGCTGCACAACAGGCGGTTATTTTAGAAGAATCGGACAACGAAGATGAAAGAGAATTCCAGGATGCGTCTCACGGTCGAACTGATGCGGACCTCAAAGTTCAACAGAGATCATTCGAACTCTCTTTCACCATTGCACGACTACAAGGTTCTCTTTACAGGAGTGATCCTGACGGGAAACGGCCCGACCAACTTCTGGTTGAGCTGGTCGCAGAACATTTCGAGATTGACTTCTACTTGAGACCATTTGATATGGTGGCAGAGGTGTCTCTGCAATCTCTCTCCTTGGATGATCATGTAGAAGAAAACCCTCTGCCTGAGTTCAAGCGGCTCATTTCTTCTAGAGACGTCGATGGTGAGGAAAAGGCCTTGGTTCAAGTCAAGTATGTTAAAGTCAAACGTAATTCGCCGGAATTCATGCCAGTATACTCTGGGATTGAAACGAATCTGGACGTTGCCATTTCAACCATCACTCTGATTGTTACAAGGAGGACTTTGCTAACACTGTTGGATTTTATACTCATAACTTTTACGAATCCGAATGGTGATGAGACTCGCGCCGTGGAGAATTCTCCAGCAATAGATGCAGATATTGACCTCGACGTCGCAACGCCGGCTTCGAGGCCAGCTGATCCTGAAAAGATCCGGATTCAAGTCAATTTGAAGAAGATCTCACTGATATTGAATAATGATGGGATCAGACTTGCCACGTTGAGCCTCATTGCTGCAGATCTTGGAATCTTCCTGATGGGAAAGACAATGCGGATTGGCGCCAAACTGGGCGATTTATCCATACTAGATGACATTGATCAAGGCGCTCCTCTTGATATGCGTCAATTAGTCACGATCCAAGGCAAGGAATTGGCCGACTTCACTTATGAGACTTTCGACCCAGATAGTGGCAAGGCGTATCCTGGATATGACTCGTCTATCGGCTTACGAGCCGGATCTTTGAAAGTCAACTTCATGTCAGAGCCATTCCGCAAGATCATTGACTTCCTCGTAAAGTTTGGCAAAATGCAAGCCCTTTTCAATGCTGCTCGACAAGCTGCTGCAAACCAAGCCTCGCAGATTCAACAAAATGCTGGTAAAATGCATTTCGATCTCGTTATAAGGACGCCGATTATTGTCTTCCCACGTATTATGACGGCTGACAACACAAAAAGAGATCTTATAACAGCTTATCTTGGAGAAATCTATGCCCAGAACAAGTTCGTTCCCCTAGATGACTCAAAGAATTCACCGATAACCATGAAAGTATCTGCCGGGATTCGAAACATTCGTTTGACTTCTGATTTCCACTTCCCAGACGAGAAGCCCGAGGAACTTGAAATGATGCATCAAGTTGATCTTGGATTTTCCATGACCTATGCTGAGCACCAAGAAGGCATTAAGAGACCAGACATGGAGATTACTGGGAACATGACGGACTTGAATCTGCGTATTACTCAAGCGCAGATGAAATTCTTGCTTGAATTGTCGAGAACGGTACCGGCTGCTTTCTCACCGAATCAAGAAACTGGCGAGCAAGAAGCCGTCGAAGAACTACCTAATTCTGTTGTCCAACAAGCAAAGGCTGTTACTCCGGAGCAATCAAGCGACAACAACAAGACTCCTATTGACCTTGGTCCTGAGCTTCGCGTGGACTCGGAGAACTGGACAAAGTTAGATCTTGTCTTCAAGGTTTCGACGGTTGGACTTGAGATGATCATCGCAAAGGAAAATAAGCCGGTTGGAGACCTAGAAGCAGCAAGTTTATCCAAGTTCTCCTTGAATGATACAACCGTAAAGCTTCGGATGATCAGTGATGGATCACTAGAGTCTGAGTTTACGATCCAATCATTCACCATCCAAGACAGCAGAAGCCGGGAAACAAACAAGTTCCGTAAGATTATGACATCGCTCAATCCAAAGGTTCAGCAGTTCATGGCTAGCGTCACAGTATCTGGGGGCAAGGAACAGAGCCTCATCGCTATGGTCGCAATCGACAGTCCTCGCTTCATCTTTGCACTAGATTACGTCTTTGCAATACAGGCATTTATTTCTGGAGGCCTGGGAGTCGATGAACCTTCTATGTCTGATCAGTTGTTAGATATCTCTGAGGAGTCAGCCGAGGAATCGGAAATGGATTCGCTCAAGATGGATAGCATGTCTAAGCCGTTACAGCTGCGAAAGAGGACGAAGGTCGCCGCTCAGTCAAATAAAGTGACCGCCTCTGCAAAATCATCTATGAGCATAGCTTTTCGAGTCAATGTCGTTGATGCCCAAATAATTCTCATAGCAAACCCACTCAGCACCAACTCGGAAGCGATTGTATTGGGAACAAAGCAAATTCTTATGTCTCAGCAACACGCTTTGACGCTGCAGGTTGCTGAGATGGGCATGTTCCTCTGTCGAATGGATCGTTTTGAAAACAGCCGTCTTCGAATTTTGGACGATTTCTCCTTAATGCTGTCAATGGACAGTTCTCAGCCGTCTCTATCAAGTATTCATGTTGATGTCCAACCACTTGTCCTCCGACTGTCTCTCCGTGACATTCTCTTAGCTTTGCAAATTGTTAGCAAAGCCTCTGAATTATCTGGCGGAGAGGAGAAGGAACAGAAAACCGCGTCAAGTGAAAAGGCGAAGCAGCTGAAAGGCCCTGACAGTCTCAAGCGACGAAGTGCTAGTGGCAAAGGCATTTCAACAACGACGAAGTCCAAGAAGCTGACTACTGCCGCACCAAGCCAACTTCAGCGTGAGGTATATTATGGCTCAGAAATGCCTCCAATGCGCAAGGCCGAGGAACTCACCGCTACATTCGAGGGTATGAGAGTCATACTTATTGGTGACCTACATGAGCTGCCAATTTTGGATCTAAGCGTGAAGAATTTCACAGTAAATGCCAAGGACTGGTCAAATGACATGAAGGCTGAAACGTCGATTGATATGTTTACCAACGTCTACAATTTTTCAAAGTCGGCATGGGAGCCTTTGATCGAACCCTGGCAGCTTGGCTTTCAGATGTCTAAGCAGCAAGAACCGAGTCGATTATCCGTGGAGCTCAGCTCAAGGAAGACGCTTGAATTGACTATTACCTCGGCTACTATTGCGCAAGCATCGAAGGCAGCTCAGTTTCTTACTCAAGAAGAAGACGTCTTGTCGAAGCCTAGAGGGGTGGATGCGCCTTATAGAATCAGAAATTACACCGGCTTTGACATGAATATATGGGCAGATATCCCAGGCGAAGGAAAACCGATTGCTACGAAGCTCGAAGATGGTCAGGAAGCTCCATGGCTCTTTGAAGAGGCAGGCAAAATGCGGGAAAATCTCGCTCCAGATAGTGGGACTGGTATACTAGGAGTCCGACTTGAAGGGAGCGGATTTGACAACGTCAACAAGATCCCGGTTAGCCGTGAGGGAGAGTATCTTTACAACTTGCGGCCTCGGAAGGACCAAGTTCTTCATCGACTACTTGTCGATGTCAAGCTAGGAACTGACAATGTCAAATATGTCACGTTTAGGTCCCCTCTGCTTGTCGAGAACAGCACACAAATTCCTGTCGAAATTGGAATTTTTGATGTCGAGCAAGAGCATCTTCTTAAGATCGAGAAGATAGCCCCGGGAGAAAGCCGCCCAGCACCGGTTGGCGCAGCTTTCCTGCACTCTCTTCTTGTGCGCCCAGATCAAGGATTTGGCTACACTTGGTCTGCGGAAGCTCTATTCTGGCGAGCCTTATTGAAGAGTCCAACCCGTACAATGACCTGCAAAGGTGAAAATGGGGTTAAGACTCCACCATTCTATTTCCAGATGAACGCGACATATGATAAGAGCAATCCACTTACAAGGTACGTCTTGGGGTGAATGGAAACTTAGTTTTGTTTTCACTATACTAACGTTATAAAACAGCGTGTATCCTTACATGCGAATTCGATTATCCGCTCCCGTGGAATTAGAGAATCTCCTTCCATACGATTTCAAGTACCGCATCTACGACAAGAACACTAAGAAGGACTGGACCAATTTCCTCCGGAAGGGTGGCCTGAGCCCAGTGCATGTCGTAGAGCTGTCACATCTCCTTCTTTTGAGCATTGATATGCAAGACACAGTATTCAAGCCAAGTGAATTTGCAATTATCAACTCCAACAATACGGAAGACTTTCGAAGAGAGCACACGCTAATATGCAAGGACAACCAAGGGCTTTCGCTAAACTTAAAACTTCATTACTTCAAGATTCCGGACAGTGGTGGAGCCTTCCGACTTACCGTTTATAGCCCATACGTCATCTTAAACAAGACTGGTCTTGAAATCAATATCAAAGCCAAGTCCTTGCTTCAGCAGGCGAGGCCCGCAGCTGGTCAAAGCTTCTGGACGGACTCGACTGATCCAGCACGGCACAAAGCCCTGCCATACATGTTCGCATTTGGTGCTGATGATCTGCGTAACCGTGCGATGCTCAAAATTGGCGAGTCGGGTTGGAGTAAACCTCAGAGTTTTGATGCCATTGGTAGCACAGCAGAGGTCGTCCTTCCTTCTGCAGTCAGAAATACCGAGATTCATGTTGGCATCAGCATCGAGAGTGGCGAAGGAAAGTACAAGATGACTAAGGTTGTAACCATTGCACCTCGTTTTGTTTTGAAGAATCAAATGGCCGAAGAGGTCAATGTTAGGGAGCCAGGATCTTCTGAGCTCATGACTTTGAAACCTAGGGCGCTCCAGGCGCTCCATTTCCTTCAGAAGGCCACGACCAAACAGTTGTGCTTGTGCTTTCCTGGCTTGAATAATCAATGGTCGGCACCCTTCACAATATCGGATCTTGGCACAACACACGTGAAGCTTGCCAAAGCTGGTCAACGGCAACAGCTCATTCGGATCGAGATTCTGATGGAGGACGCAACGATTTTCTTACATCTCAGTATTGAAACCAAAAACTGGCCATTTTCTATACGCAATGAGAGTGATACCGAATTCATGTTTTTCCAGGCTAATCCGAACTTCGACGAAGAGGAGACTGAAGACAGGTCTGGCTGGCGACCGATCCGTTATCGCCTGCCGCCTCGAAGTATCATGCCTTACGCCTGGGACTACCCAGCTGCAAAGTATAAAGAGCTTATCATCACAGCTAACGGCAAAGAACGTCACATAAAGCTCGCAGAGATTGGCAACCTGATACCCATGAAAATCCCTGCTGTTCCAGGAGCGCGGCAACAGAAGATCATTGATCTAAACGTTGCCGCCGACGGCCCAACACAGACACTTATCTTATCGAACTTTAAGCCATCCAAGAGCTTATACAAACAAAATACCGGTGCTGGGTCCATCACAAGTGTTGCTGGTGGGTTTGAGGTCAAAGAAGTGGACACCGATATCACCTTCCGCGCTCAGCTAAAGCTCGCCGGCATAGGGATTTCGCTAATCAACGCTCAATTGCGTGAACTTGTTTATGTTACTTTAAGGGATATCACTCTCAAGTATAGCGAGTCGGCACTCTATCAGACTATTCAAGCCTCCATCAAATGGGTCCAGATTGACAATCAGCTCTATGGAGGCATCTTCCCTATGATTTTGTATCCCAGTGTTGTTCCCAAGAATACGAAGGAAACCGAGGCTCATCCATCGGTACACGCTATGATCACTAGGGTCAAGGACGACTCCTATGGCGTCGTTTATATCAAATACGCGACATTGCTTTTGCAACAGATGACCCTTGAGATCGATGAAGATTTTGTTTACGCCCTTCTGGAATTCTCTAAAGTCCCTGGTGCGAGCTGGTCTGAGACTCATGAAGGCAAACTATGCGAAGACAACCTTGACATCCCTGAGCCAAAGCAACAACAAGGAGGGCAAGATATCTATTTTGAACTACTCAACATTCAGCCTATGCAGCTGGATTTATCGTTCGTTAGAACAGAGCGTGTTAATGTAGAGGATAAGACATCCTCTCGAAACCCACTAATGTTCTTCCTGAACGTTTTGACAATGGCTATCGGCAACATCAACGATGCTCCTGTTCGACTGAACGCTCTTATGCTTGAGAATGCCCGAGTTTCTGCAGCTGTTCTCATTCAGAATGTCTCCAATCACTACTCACAAGAAGTCTTGTATCAAGTTCACAAGATCCTAGGTTCAGCAGATTTCTTGGGCAATCCCGTCGGCCTATTCAACAATTTGAGCTCTGGCGTTGCAGATATCTTCTATGAGCCTTATCAAGGTCTCATAATGTCCGATAGACCGGAGCAGCTCGGGATTGGCATTGCCAAAGGAACCACTAGCTTCGTGAAGAAATCTATATTTGGTGTCTCCGACAGCTTGTCCAAGGTCACCGGCAGCATTTCTAAGGGTCTTGCAACTGCCACGATGGACAAGCAATTCCAAGACAGAAGACGAATAACAAGAGCACGAAACCGCCCTAAGCATGCTTTATACGGTGTAACAGCGGGTGCCAACTCTCTAATTACCAGTGTGGCAAGTGGCTTTGGTGGACTTGCTAAAAAGCCATTAGAAGGCGCGGAGCAAGATGGCGTCGCTGGTTTTTTCAAAGGTGTTGGACTGGGAGTCCTCGGCCTCGCTACCAAGCCTGCACTTGGTATCTTCGACCTAGCCTCAAACGTTAGTGAAGGAATTCGGAATACTACAACCGTTTTCGATGGCGAAGGACTCGATCGCGTCCGTCTAACAAGATTCATTAGCGCTGATGGCATCGTCCGCCCATACAACCAGCGTGAAGCACTGGGGCAGTTCTGGCTAAAGCAATTGGACAATGGCAAGTACTTCAATGAGCAATATATTGCTCACCTTGAATTGCCTCGAGAAGACATGGTAGTCATGTTGACGTATACTCGCATCATGCTCATCAAGTCGAAGAAACTAACGAGCGAATGGGATGTCCCACTGAAGGATATCCAGACGATATCGAAGGAGAGGACGGGCTTGAGCCTTACCTTAAGGGGCGGCACAAATGGACCCTTCATCCCTGTGGCGGAGGAGAGCTCTAGGAACTTCCTATATCAGAAGATAGGGGTTGCCGTAGGCGAATTTAACAGGAAGTATAAGGCTATGGACTAGGTAGCTGCATGGAAATAGAACGATTTCATTTGCCAAAGGAGAAACCCATGAATACAGTGCCGTTGTGACGCCGAAATGACAGAACAAATCTGAGGCTTTCATCCAAGGCTCGTTACACCACAATATAGTATAAAATAAGCGCTTTTCGGTCACCAACCCACTTCACCACTTCACTTCAGTGGTGCAGTGGCAGTTAAGCATTCCTGCAGTAGAGTTTCTTCTGTGATGGTTTAAACCACCTATCCGATCAATGAGAGAGAACCTCCTCGCTTGGTAATTTCTTTCCTCAAGGTGTGACTTAGAGGTCAACAGTAGTTTCATCCGGGTGATTAGACAAATTCCTTACACGACTAGGCATTTTCTTTCTTTCAATGTTTCTTTTGCTATTTACTCCATTTAATCCGCTTTGCTGTTTAGGCATGAAAGCATAATTATCTAGCGAGCGTGTACACTCAGAAATGATCAATACAAGGTTTGTCTAAGATCAGGGCTGATATGCTACAACAGGACTTGCGCCTAGGTTATAAAAGCTATCATTTTGGATCTGATTTGAGTCTTCAACAGTCACCTGATCCTACGTATGCCCATCTTGCAGGACCTGATACAGGCCTGAACTCGGTCCAAGACACAACATGGCAAAAGAAGCTCCCAACCACATTACGACTTCTTCACCTCCCCCATCCATGTCCTCATCGCCCTTGCACTATCATGCGCAACCCTAAACAACCCCCTCTCCCACTCATCCAGCCCTCTAAGAAACTCCACCCCTTCCGTCCCAACTCCAC
>Ga0335075_10012754_pt1 | contig 12685 bp, 11 predicted proteins | sample Lox_Sample_24_FD_206723 | JGI IMG/M metagenome (GOLD analysis project Ga0335075, IMG submission 206723) | Soil microbial communities from Loxahatchee National Wildlife Refuge, Florida, United States - Lox_Sample_2.4 | ecosystem: Environmental > Terrestrial > Soil > Wetlands | place: USA... | reverse complement strand
ACGAGCAGCTCGGCGTCTGAGCTGTGTGTCCGCCGCGTGGGTGTGTCCGCCCGCGTGTGTGTGTCCGCCGCGTGGGTATGTTCGCCCGCGTGGGTGTGTCTGCCCGCGTGTGTGTCCGCCGCGTGGCCGGGCGTAACGGGAGTGTGACGTGGCCGCGGCGAATGTCATTTGAGAAACTGCGTATAGCCATCGTTATACGCACATTCGCGAGCAACTAGAACATCGTCCCCCCGCAGATTTTGGACGTGCGGCCAATGCGAGCTCGTGGCCGGGGCGCCAATATCCTCAGCGTGGATCAGCAAGTCGCAAGCGCAAGCGTTTCATCTCCTCCTCGTCGGTTCCTCCTGTTGCCTGAGGAGCCGGTAGATGCTCCACGTCGGGGACCACGTATCCGTCGCTACCAGCTAACGAGCATCGGGGCGGGTGCGGGGCGCAGGCAGGGAGCCATCAACAACGTCGACATCGCGACAGCAAGGATCGCGCGCGAGCTCGGCCGGTTGGGTCGCATGTAGTGATCCCTCCGCAGCGACCAGCGTCGGCTTCCCTCGGCCGGCGCCGTGGCGGCGCGGCTGGGCAGGGGTAGCAGTTCCTGTCCAGCCGCGCTACCATCGACTCATCATGAACGAGTCAGCAAGCTCCCACTCACGCTCTATCGGCAAGAGCATCCTCGCCGGCCTCGTCGTACTTGTCGCTGGTTACGTGCTGCTGAAAATCGTCATCGGCATCGCCGTCGCGATCGCCGGCACGGTGGCCGTGATCCTCGCCATCGTCGCCATCATCTGGGCACTGCGCATCCTCTTGTAGAGGCGCGCCGCGCGCATGGCGTACGTCATCATCGCCACCTGCTTCGGCATCTCCGGCGGGATCGTCGGCAAGTACAAGGGCAGCTCCTTCTGGCTGTGGTTCCTGATCTCAGGCGCCGTCCCGTTCCTCGGCCTGTTCGCCGCCATCGCCTACCGTTTCGACCGCGACGAGCTGCGCCGGCAGTGCCCCCAGTGCGGGCGCGTGGTCAAACTCTACGACGCCCTCTGCACCCGCTGCGGCGCCGAGCTCGACTTCCCCGACGTGGCCATCGCGCCCGAGTCCTGGGAGCGGGTGCCCGCCTTGTCATCATCGAAGGTGGCGCCGCCCTCCTGAGCGCCGCCAGAGCATCGCTCCCGCCGCCGCCGGAGGTTCGGCTGCCCTAAGCCCAAGCCCGCGGGCGCCGCTTGCGCTTCGCCTACGCTGTCGAAGCCATGAGCACCCACGCCAAAACCGCGCCCGCGGCGCGGGAATCGCCGCTCGCGCGCGCAATCCACCGCGCTGGCTTTGCCAACGAGCGCGAGTTCGTGCTGCGCGTCGTGCAGCCCGCGCTCGTCGGCATGATCGACGGCACCGTCTCCTCGCTCGCGCCCATCTTCGCCGCCGCCGTCGCCTCCAGCTCACACACCGCCCTGCTCGTCGGCTTCTCAACCGCCCTCGGCGCCGGCGTCAGCATGGGCTGGTCGGAGGCGCTGTCCGACACCGGCGAGCAGACCGGGCGCGGCTCAGCGGTCGTGCGCGGCGCCATCACCGGCGGCATGACCACGCTCGGCGGCATCTTCCACACGCTGCCCTTCCTCATCTCCAACGTCCACAAAGCGCTGCTCGTCGCCGGCTGCGTCGTCGCCTTCGAGCTGCTCGCCATCGCTTGGGTGCGCAAACGCTTCCTCGAGGTCTCCATGCGCTCCTCGTTCATGGTCGTCACCGTCGCCGGGATCATCGTCGTCGCCATCGGCGTCGGCATCGGCGCCTCCTAGCGCCGCTGGCCGGCGCCAGGCGGCGTCCTCGATCGCTCGTGTGCCGAGCACACTTCGCTCACTGCGTCCTTGCCTGGCTTGCCCACCGACGCTAGGAGCTGATGCAAGAGGTCCGGAAACGCCGCTGTTACACTGGCGTTTCCCCAATTTGCGAGAGGAAAGGAGGTCGAAGATGCGCGCAGTTGATGCGTTGATGGAATGCTTGAAGGCAGAGGGTGTCGACGTCGTCTTCGGCCTGCCCGGCGGCGCCAACCTGCCCACCTACGACGCTTTCGTCAGCGGCGGCATCCGCCACATCCTCGTGCGCCACGAGGCCGGCGGCGGCCACGCCGCCGAGGGCTACGCCAAGGCGACCGGCAAGGTCGGCGTCGCGTTTGCCACCAGCGGGCCCGGTGCCACCAACCTCGTGACGCCGATCACCGACGCGATGATGGACTCCGTGCCCTGCGTGTTCATCACCGGGCAGGTGCGCACCGAGCTGCTCGGCACCGACGGCTTCCAGGAGGCCGACACCATCGGCATCACCATGCCCATCGTCAAGCACTCGTTCATGATCCAGCATCCCAACGAAATCCCTCGCGCGATCCACGAGGCGTTTCACATCGCGCGCAGCGGCCGCCCCGGCCCCGTGCTCGTGGACATCCCGCAGGACCTCTCGCGCGCCGAGATCGACTACGAGCCCGTCACCGACCTGCGCCTGCCCGGCTACCAGCCGAAGATCGACGGCAACCAGAAGCAAATCCGCCAGGCCGCCAAGGCGCTCGCCTCCGCGCAGCGCCCCGTGATCTACGCTGGGGGCGGCGTCGTCAACGCGAACGCCGCCGCCGAGCTCACCGAGTTCGCCACCTCCGACCGCTTCCCCGTCACCTGCACGCTCATGGGGCTCGGTGCGTTTCCCGCCACCGTGGAGGGGGCAGGGGGGCGCGAGGGTGGGCGGGAACCTAATCCCCAATGGCTTGGGATGCTCGGCATGCACGGCACGCGCCCGGCCAACTACGCGATGGACGAGGCCGACCTGATCTGCGCGGTCGGCGCGCGCTTCGACGACCGCATCACCGGCAAGCTGTCCGAGTTTGCGCCGCGCGCCAAGTTCATCCACATCGACGTCGACCCCGCGGAGATCTCCAAGAACGTGCCCGCGCACATCCCGATCGTCGGCGACGCCAAGAACGTGCTCGCCAAGCTCGTCATCGAGTACCGCGCGATCGGCGCCGACCCCGCGCGCCTGGACGCGTGGTGGAGCCGCATCGACGGCTGGAAAGCCAAGTACCCGCTGCTCTACGACGACAGCGCCGACAGCGAGATCAAGCCCCAGTACATGATCCAGGCGCTGTATGAGGCCACCGGCGGCGAGGCGATCATCACCAGCGACGTCGGCCAGCACCAGATGTGGACGGCGCAGTACTACGACTTCCCCGCGCCGCGGCGCTGGATCAACTCCGGCGGGCTCGGCACGATGGGCTTCGGCCTGCCCGCGGCGATGGGCGCCGCGGTCGGCGAGCCCGAGCGCGTGGTCTGCTGCGTAGCCGGCGACGGCTCCGTGCAGATGAACGCGCAGGAGCTCGCCACCTGCGCGCAGAACAACATTCCCATCAAGGTGTTCATCATGAACAACGGCTACCTGGGGATGGTGCGCCAGTGGCAGGAGCTGTTCTGGGACGGCAAATACAGCCACGTGGACATGGGCGAGTTCCCCGACTTCGTCAAGCTCGCCGAGGCCTACGGCGTGACCGGCATGCGCTTCACCGACAAGACCACGCTCGTCGAGGACATGAAGCGCGCGATCGCCACCGACGGCCCCGTGCTCGTCGACGTGCGCGTCACGCGCGAGGAGAACACCTATCCGATGATCCCCGCCGGCTCCGCCGCACGCGACATGGTCGGCCCGCAGGTCCACGACCAGGAGAGGGTGGGGTGAGCGTTTTTATGGGTGAACCTGGGACCAAGGCGCCGCTCAGCCTCGAGGAGCTGGAAGCGTCCACCAACCTGCGCACGGGGCGCAAGCACGTGCTGTCGATCCTCGTGGAAAACAAGTCCGGCGTGCTCACGCGCATCGCCGGGCTGTTCGCCAGGCGCGGCTTCAACATCGACACGCTCACCGTCGGGCCCACCGAGGACATGCAGGTCTCGCGCGTGACGCTCACCGTGGACGGCGCGCTGCACCCGATCGACCAGGTGACAAAGCAGCTGCACAAGCTCGTCAACGTGCTCAAGATCCGCGATCTCGAGCCGGGCGACACGGTCGCGCGCGAGCTCGCGCTGTTCAAGGTCAACGCCGACGGCGCCCAGCGCGGCGAGCTGATGCAGATCGCCGAGATCTTCCGCGGCAAGGTCGTCGACGTGACCAAGCGCGCGGTCATCATCGAGGTCACCGGCACCACCGAGAAGATCGAGGCGTTTGAGACGATGGTGCGCCCGTTCGGGCTGATCGAGATGATGCGTACGGGAGAGATCGCGATCTCGCGCGGGCGCAGCGAGACGTGATGGCGCGCGCCGGCGCACGCCCGCTCGCAAACCGACATCGTTCAGCCGGCGCCGCGCCCTCCCCGCAGGAGGACAGCAGCGCGTTCGCGCTCAGCCAGCCCGACCGCGAGCGCCTCGCCGCGCGCCTCGCGCTGGCCGTCAAGCGCGCGCGCCGCGGCGGCGGCGAGGTGCTGGCGAGCATCACCGTCGCGCTCGACGCCCGCGTCGACCCCTCGGCGGTCGTGTGCGCCTCGCGCCGCGACGGCGAGAGCTGGTTCGTGTTCGAGCAGCCCGACCGCGGGCGCGCAGCGCTCGCAGCGCTCGGGGTGGCGACGAGCCTGCAGGCAGCCGGCGAGGAGCGCTTTACCAGCGTCGCCGACCGCTGGCGCGCGCTCGCGGCGGCAGCCGTCGCCGACCCCGCGGACGAGCCCGCAGCCGGCGGCGGCGCGGTCGCGGTCGGCGGCTTCGCCTTCGCGCCCCACGGTGGCGCCGCGCCACACTGGCGTGGGTTCGCGCCGGCCTCGCTGACCGTGCCGGAGCTCGCGCTCGTGCGCAAGACGCACGGGGGACAGGAAGGCGTGCACATGACGCTCGTCGCGCTCGCCCGCCCCGACGACGTGCCCGAGCAGCTGCTCGCGCGCCTGCAGCGCCGCGTCAGCGAGCTGCGCACCGTGCCGCTGCCGCTGCTCGACCCCGCGCCCACCGGACGCTTCCAGGTGGCCAGCGCGATGCCACCCGAGCACTACGAGCAGGCGGTCACGCGCGCCACGCAGCTGATCGGGGAGGGGCAGCTACAGAAGATCGTGCTCGCGCGCGAAGTGCAGGTGCACGCGCCGCGCGCGTATGACCCCGCGGCGGTGTTCGGCGTGCTGCGCGAGGAGTTCCCCTCCTGCTTCGTGTTCTGCGTCGGGCGCGGCGAGGCGTCGCTGATCGCCGCCAGCCCCGAGCTGCTCGTGCGCCGCGAGGGCCACCGCGTGAGCACGCTCGCGCTCGCCGGCTCCAGCCGCCGCAGCGCCGACCCGGCCGTCGACGCGCACCTCGGCGAGCAGCTGCTGCGTGACGCCAGCTACCGCGAGGAGCACGCGATCGTCGCGCGGCGCATCGAGCGCACGCTGCGCCCGCACGCCATCTGGGTCACCGGCGCGCCCGAGCCGGGCCTCGCGCGGATCGCCAACATCCAGCACCTCGCCACGCCCATCCGCGCGCAGCTCGCCGCGCCCATGGACGCGCTCGAACTCGCCGAGCTGATGCACCCCACGCCCGCCGTCGGCGGCGAGCCGCTCGGCCGCGCTGCGCCGCTGATCCCCGCGCTGGAGGGCCTCGACCGCGGCTGGTACACCGGGCCGGTCGGCTGGACCGATGCCACCGGTGACGGGGAGTTCTGCGTCGCGCTGCGCTGCGCGCTGTTGCGCGAGAACGTCGCGCGCTGCTACGCCGGCAACGGGATCGTGCGGCATTCCGATCCCGCGGCCGAGCTGGCCGAGACGGAGATCAAGCTGCAGGCGCTGTTGCCGCTGCTGGCGGGGTGAGCGGCTGCTGAGCTTGCGCCTGGCGCGACTGCGCGCTCGCGCTCGCCAGCCAGCGCTCGAACTCCCGCCGCTCGACCGTCGCCTGCATACGCGCGAAATGCTCGCGCGCATAGCCGTCGAAGTCGAAGTCCAGCTCTGAGATGCACGCCCGCAAGACGCCCCACGCGCCCGCGCGCGCGTCGGAGAGCACGCGCATCAGCCGGTGCGCCGCGCGCTCGCCCGCCGACGGCGCGCGCCCGTGGTAGGCGGTGAGCAGGCGCTCGTCGGTGGCGGGGTCGAAGGCGTTGTTCATCGACAGGTTGCCGAGGTCAAAGCGCGGGTCGCCCATCCCCGCGTACTCCCAGCCGACGATCAACAGGCGCCCGTCTTCCCCCTCCGGGGACGCTGCGCTAGCGCGGATGAAGCTGGCGGCGCGCAGGTCGTTGTGGCACGGGCGCCTCACGCCCACCGGCAGCGCGGCGGCGATGCGCGCGGTCGCAGCCTGCGCTTGCGCGTAGGCGTCGGGCAGCGTGCCGCCACGCTCGCGCACGCTCGCCGCGTAGCTCGCCAGCAGGTTTGGCACCGAGAAGCGGCTGGGCAGCGTCGTGGCGGAGTCGTGGAAGCGGCGCAGCGCGTGCGCGATCTCCTCGACGCCCGCGGCGAGCGCGAGCGCAGGCGCGTCGAGCGCGCTGGCGTTCACGAAGCGTGTCGGCAGACAGTCATCCAAGCCGGCCGCCGGCGCCGGGGCGATCCCCAGCTCGGCCGCCGCTTCGCCGGCCAGCCGCTCGGACTCGCGGTCGATGCCCAGCATGCCCTGTGGATCCGTGAGGATCTCGCCCAGTTCGTTCACCTCTCCACCCTTCACCGTGCTTGAGGCGCACAACCTATACCTTTATCGTCAAGTGACGACCATGCCCAGCGCTGCCGGCGATGGCGCGGCGACTGTGACTACGCTGCTATAGGGCCGCGAGGTGCGCGCGCACCCGTGCGCCGCCGACGCGGCCGCTCAGCGTACGGTCGTGCAACATGAGCTTGCCGGTTAGGCGGCCGCGGACTATCAGATGGCCGGTGAGCTTTGGCATTCCCGCCGCCGTTTCTCCGAGGTGAACGACCCCGCTGAGCTGCACGCCGGGTACGTCCACCATCGCGTGCAGCACGAAGCCGCTGATGCTCAGTGCGCTGCTGAACCCGGCGATTTCCCAGTCGCCTCCGCGAAGCCCGCCACCCGAGAGACCCCTCTGTCCCAGCAGATCCTCGAGCGTGATCGCCGCGGCGGTGCCAACCCGCCCGGTTAGGCGCGAGCGGGAAGCGGCCGGCGCCACCTGCGCGAGCGAGCCGGGCGGCAGCGGCAGCGCCTGCGCTTCGTTCGCGGGCGCGCAAGACGCGGGGGCGCGTCCGCTGGCAAGGAACTCGATCATCGCGCGTTTCGCGCAGCCCGTGGGGTCGGTGGTGACCGTCGAGTGCCCATCGTCGGGGACCCGCAGCAGCTGCGCGTCGCTGTACTCGGCGAGGTTCGCGAGGTCCTGTTCGTAGGGTGTGCGCAGGTCGTCGTCGCCGGAGAGGATCAACGTGGGGGTCGCGGACACGACGGTGGGTGACGGTGGCGCCGGTCGCGTAGCGGGCCAGCCCTCGCACAGCGGCAGCTCTGAGTCGGCGAGCGCCGTCGCCTGCGAGAACGGCGCGGTGGCTCCGGCGGGCAGCGACGCGAGCCACCTGCGCAGCGTGGCTGCGCGTTCGCCCGGCGGCGAGTCGGGCGACCACGGCAGTTGGTCCTCGACGCAGGAGGTGGCGATGTTCAGCACGGCCGAGGTCTCGATGTCGGCGAGCGACGGATGCGTGCCACTGAGCGCTTCCCCGCCGAGCGGGGCAAAGCGAGCCATCGGGAGCGGAGCGGCCTGCGCAGGCGCGAGGACGCCGCCGATCGCTTCACGCTGCACGGTGCCCGCGAGCCGCACGAGCGGCGCCGCGTAGCCGTGGGCGGCCGCCGCGATCGCGGCCGGCGCGAGCACCCGCGTCAGCGGCGCAAGGTCGAGCCCGAGCAGCATCGACAGTACGTCCCCTTCGGTGACGATCGCCGGACGCAGGCGTCCGTGGCCGTCATAGATCCTCGCGTGTAGGGGGTGACGGTGGAGTTTTGCGACGACGCGCGTGAGGTCGGCATAGACGTCCGTCGTAAACGCGCGGCAGGCGCCGGCGCCACAGATGCCTTCGTCGAGCACGCGATGTAGCGCGTGCAGGCGCTCGAGCCCCAGCGGGCTCGGTCCGGTGGTGGGCACGAGCGAGTCGAGCACCATGCGGGCGACGCCCTGCGGGTACTCGCGTGCGTATATGCCTGCGACGCGCGTGCCGTAGGAGACTGCCCACAGCGACAGCGGGGTGCCACCGAGGGCTTCGCGCAGGGCGTTTAGATCTTCCACTGATTCCTGGCTCGTGTAGTAGGCGCGGGTCGGGCCGAGCGCCGCCCCGCAGGCGTTGATGAACGCCGATAGCCCACGGCTGAGTGACGACGGGAGCCCCACGGTCAGTGATTCACCCTCCGGGGGGCACTGCAGCGCCTGCGACTGTCCCGTCCCGCGCTGGTCGAAGGCCACCAGTTCGAAGCTCCGCAGCGTGTCGTCGCGGGCAAGCGGGGCAAGCGCCCGCTCGAACGCCGGCAGCGCCGGCTGGCCGGGGCCGCCTGCGAGCAGCACGATCACTCCCGTGCGCGGCGCGCTCGCCGGCACGCGCTGGACGGCCAGTGCGACATCCCCGGCGGCAGGGTTGGCGCGATCGAACGGTACATCGAGCGTCGCGCACTGCAGGCCGGTGGCCGGGTAGATCACCTGCTTGGGCGAGCAGGGGCCGAACGCGAGGGCGCTGGGCTGGGCGCTGGCGCCGCCGGGCGCCGCGAGCGACAGTACGGCGCAGGTGAACGAGAGCGCGACGCGTAGACGCCAGCCGGTGCTCACAGCGCAGTGATCCCCAGCTCCGCCGCCAGCTTCACGCCGACGGCTCGACTCACCGTCCGCAGCCGCGCGGACACCTGTGCTTCTTCGGCATCGATGTGCCTCGCCGTCCGTTGCTCGCGGCGGGTCTCAAACGGCATCAGCAGACGCGCGATGTGAACCGCGCGCGATTCTCCGAGTAGGGCTATGAGGAGGAGCCCTAGTGCGGAGGATGCCGATTCGCTCCTCCCGGAGTGCGCAAGAAAATGTTCAGCGCTCTGCGGCAGTGCGGCGTAGGCGTTCGTCTTCCATGCGGCGATGTCGGCGCACACGTTCGGCAGCGCGGTCGTCGCCGGCGCAAGCTCTTCCGCGGCCTGCTCGCGCACCAGCATGGCGAGGCGAGGGTCGCTCCACCTCAGCCGGCTGACCGCTCGCGCGAATGTGCGCCGCGCGGTGAGGGTCTGCTCTGCACCGGCGTCGATCAACGTCTTGTGCGCCTCTTCCCCGATTTCTTCAAACGCTTCGTCGCGCGGCGCGTAGGTCAACGAGGACGGGCATTCAGAGCCGATCGCGCTCCCGCGGGTTTCGATCGCGGCGACGCTCGCGCCAAGTGCGGCGGAGATGCTGCGTGTGTACGCGGCGGCAGCCCGCAGGTAGCCACGTGTCGCCCGCCTGTCGTTCGGCCGGGCGAGCGCGAGCGCTGGAGCGAGCAGCAGCGCACACCCTGCACACGCAAGCGCTGCCGCGCAGAGACGTCTCACGCCCAGGATCATGCCCGAAATGTTGACCTTATGGATATGTCGCACCTGCAACAGCGCGGAGTTCACGCACGCTCACCCCGCCGGCCCACCGTAAGCGCGCGACACGGCGCCCCACACCTCGCGGTGCAGCGCCACGTTGCGCGGGCGGTCGCTGCGCACGTGCACGATCGTCGAACGGCTGTCGGGTGTGAGCGCGCGCTCCAGCGCGCGGCGGAAATCGGCGGTCGTGCTCACCGCCTCGTGGTCGAGGTCGTAGAGCGCGGCAGCCCGCGCGAAGTCGAGGCCGGTGGGGGTTGCGATGTGCCTCGTGTAGATGTCCGCGCCGGTCGTGCCGTCGCCTCGCGCCCAGCCGCCCGCCCCCGGCGCCGCGTACGCATCGCGCGTGCGCGCCATCGCCGACGAGGACACGGCGAGGAAGTCGAAGATCCCGCCGCCGCCGTTGTCGAGCAGCACGATCGTCAGCTTCAGCGACAGGCGCGCGGCGGCGAGCAGGCCGCCAATGTCGTGCGCGAGCGCCACGTCGCCGATCAGCAGCACGACCGGTCCCGCGGCGCACGCGGCTGCGCCGAAGGCCGAGGAGACGGTGCCGTCGATGCCGTTGGCGCCGCGGTTGCAAAGCACGCGCGGCGGGTCCTCGCGCACGGGCCAGAACGTCTCGATGTCGCGCACGGGCATCGAGGACGCGACAAACAGCGTGGCGTTGCGCGGCAGCAGCACGCCCAGCTCGCGGGCGACCGCCGGCTCGGACAACCCGCCAGGGCCGAGCGCGCCGTCGATCGCCTCGGCGGCGCGCTCATCCGCGCTGCGCCAGTGCGCGAGCCAACCCTCTTCGCTGGCTGTCGGCGCGGCGCTCGATGCCAGCCCCGCGAGCGCGGGGACAGGGTCGAGCGCGAGCGAATCGGACAGCGCCGCCGCCGGGTCCTGCCAGGCACCCTCCGGGTCGAGCGCAACCTGGCGAACGTCGTGCAGGCTCGCCAGCCAGCTACGCAGCGGCTTGGACACGGGCAGGTCGCCCACACGCAGCACCAGGTCCGGTGCCATCGCGGCGGCGAACGCAGGCTCGCGCAGCAGCGCATCGTAGTGGGCGATCGCAGCAGCCCCGCGGCGCGCACCCGACAGCGGGTCGGCGAGCAGCGGCCAGCCGGCCGCCGCCGCGAGCCCAGCGGCTGCGCTGGCCAGGCGCGCATCGCGCTCGTCGCGCCCAGCCACCAGCACGCCCCGGCGCGCGCCCGCCACGAGCTCGCCCAGCGCCACGCCGTCGTGCTGACCTAGCGCCACGCCGTTGAGCTCGCGCGGCGCGGCATCCGCCTCCTGCGCGCTCGTGCGCGGCGGCGCGCGGCGCACGAACGGCGCGCCGTCAGCCCGCCCGGTGTCGTCCGTCGGGAGCTCATCCTCACCGACAAGCGGCTCGCGCAGCGGGAAGTTCAGGTGCACGGCGCCGGGGCGACCGTCGAGCGCCGTCCAGTAGGCGCGGCACGCGAGCGTGCGCATCCAGCGCAGGCTCTGCCCGCTCGCGTTGTGGACGGCCACCTCGAAGAACCACTTGGCGGCCGAGCCGTACAGCTTCAGCTGGTCGATCGCCTGCCCAGCGCCGTTCTCGCGCAGCTCCGCCGGGCGGTCGGCGGTGAGCAGCAGCAGCGGCACGCGCGCCTCGCGCGCCTCGATCGCCGCCGGCAAGAGCTCCGCTGCGGCGGTGCCCGAGGTGCACGTCACGGCTACCGGCAGCCCCGACGCCTTCGCCAGGCCGAGCGCGAAGAAGCCGGCGCAGCGCTCGTCGACGTGTGAGTAGCAGCGCAACCGCTCCTCGCGCGCGAGCGTCAGCACGAGCGGCGCGTTGCGCGAGCCCGGTGAGGTGCACGCGGCGCGCATGCCACAACGCGCGAGCTCGTCCACGAACGCCCGCAGCAGCGTGTACATGTCGGTGGTGGGGGTCATACGATCATCGCGATGGCCGACCTAGCGGGCGAGCAGATCGTGCTGTTGCACGGGTTCAGCGGCACGCGCCGCGCGTGGGACGGCGTGATCGCGGCGCTCCATCGCGGCGAACGCTACCGGCCTGCGCTCGCGCTCGACCTGCCCGGACACGGCGACGCCGCGGATGTGGCGTGTCCGATCACGTTTGCCTCCTGTGTCGAGCACGTGCTCGCGCACAGCCCTGCGCGGTTCGCGCTGTGCGGCTACTCGCTGGGCGGGCGCGTGGCGCTGCATGTGGCGCTCGCGGCGCCCGCGCGCGTCAGTCGGCTGGTGCTCGTGTCGTGCAGTCCAGGGATCGAGGACGCAGCGGAGCGCGCCGCGCGCCGCGAGGCCGACGCGCGCCTCGCGGACGAGCTGGAAGCGAGGCCGTTCGAGGAGTTCATCGAGCGCTGGCGCACGCAGCCGCTGTTTGCCGGCGAACCTCCGCAGGCGGGCGAGCTAGCGCGTGCCGACCAGCGCCGCAACCGCCCCGGCGCGCTGGCGGCGGTGCTGCGTGGGGTGGGAGCTGGGGACATGCAGCCGCTGTGGGACCGGCTCGGCGAGCTGCAGATGCCGGTCACGGTCGTGGCGGGGGAGCGCGACACGAAGTACACGACGCTCGCCCGGCGGATCGTCAACTCGCTGGCGAACGCCGAGCTCGTCGTGCTCCCCGGCGGCCACGGCCTGCCGCTGGAGAACCCGAGCGGGGTGGCAGCGGTGCTCGCAACCGAGCGCCCGGCCGCCGGCGAGTGCGGCTGAAGGATCGTCAGCACGGGCACGTTCACCCGCGCGCCGCCCCACCCTCAGAACGGCTCGACCCCCAGCCCCGGCGCGAGCGGCAGCGCGATCGCGCCGGCGCGCGCTGGCAGCGGGTCCTCCAGCTGCGCGAACATGCCGAGCGTCGCCAGGCCGCAGTGCGCGAGCGCCCCGCGCGAGGCGAGCGCCGCCGCCGCTTGCAGCGCTGCGGCGACGCCGAGCGGCCCGTCGAGCGTCGAGGCCAGGTACACCTCCGCGCCGGTCGCGCGCACGAGCGACGCAGCCGCGAGCAGCCCGCCGATGCCGCCGCAGCGCGAGATCTTCAGGCACACCGCATCGGCCACGCCGGCGGTGAGCGCGCCGTGCTCGGCTGCCGTCTCGTCGATCGCTACCCGCACCGCCACCCGCTCGCGCACCGCGCGCACCGCACGCAGCCCGTGCGTGGGCTCCTCCACCAACTCCAACCCGGCGGGGGACAGCGCCTCGATCGCCGCGACCGCTTCCTCGACGTTCCACGCGCCGTTGGCGTCCAGGCGCAGCGA
>Ga0335075_10012753_pt1 | contig 12685 bp, 8 predicted proteins | sample Lox_Sample_24_FD_206723 | JGI IMG/M metagenome (GOLD analysis project Ga0335075, IMG submission 206723) | Soil microbial communities from Loxahatchee National Wildlife Refuge, Florida, United States - Lox_Sample_2.4 | ecosystem: Environmental > Terrestrial > Soil > Wetlands | place: USA: Florida... | reverse complement strand
TGGTGGGGTGTATTTACTTCTCTCGGCATGTTTTCCCCGTGGATTCACCATACTCGCGAGCAGCAGGATCGCTGCTTGCAAGAAAGCTCACAAGCAAAGGTGCGCGCTTCAGTCCCTGCAAGCCCTGTTTGAGTTCCGCGAGGAGAGGCTTGGCCAAGGTCCTGCCCAGGATGACTTTGCAATGCGACGTTGGCTCGGGGCAAGTCGCCATTGCGGCGATGGTTGAACTACACATATAGCACATTAGAGAAGATGGTATCAATCTTTGAACGTTTCGACATATTTCTCGGCAGGGAGAAACGTTTTATACAAAGAAACAGGCTACGCAGTTGTTATGCAAAAAAGCATTGGTCATGAAAGGGGGTTGAAGGCAGCTGGAACGACGAACGCCATTCAATAATTTGTTTCGATTTGTCACGCCATTCCGCCCCTATTCGCGTACGATTGACGATGAGGACATGGCGATCTGCGATAATTTCACGAACTGCCGTGCGGAAAAGAATTAATTAACCAAGGAGAGAATAAGAACATACGCAATTGGTATTGGGGCGCCTGATGCGTTTCGTGGCTATCCCGACTTGGATGTGCGCCGCGGACGGGCTGATCGAGCTGATCTTGATAAATACGGAGTAGGCTTTAGGGCCAGGGCAAATCTGGCCAACAGGAAGTAGACTCTGGTATCGCTTAGGACACTGAAGTTGCTGATAGAGTCGTATTTGGCATCATCTCAGCCGTTGTTTTTTGAAGCTAGTCAAACCTTTTGCCAGGGCGTGCGGAAAATTTTCCCGCACCGCCACCACCCCTTACCCAAGTCAAAGACTTGTCAGAGCTGAAAGGTGCATTATTGTGCACGAACATAATGTCTGATATTCAATTATATCTCCTCGAAGCGGACAAGGACAAAAAAGAAGCCACAAGAATTGCCGAGCGCACAGCGAAGCGTAGGATGCCCGTTCACGTGTTAAGACGGCATTATGCTCACCTCATTTGGGGATGCAGGTTTGGAGAGCAAAGAGCTCAAACTCGTGGATGTTATAGAATCGCTAGGAGAATACTTGAACCACGATGAGGCTCCACTACGAGCAAGGAGTATTGAAGACTCGTCCAGTTGTCCAACAACATGTTGACTTTTACAGCCATGTCTTATGTGGCAGAGGTACTTCAAGCGACGCCGCCCAAAGTCCTTTCATTGCAACAAAGTAAGTCTAGTTATTTTGCTGTAACCTTATATAGCCAATAGCCATATTCCACCAAAATTCTCCGTCATCGCATACTGAATCGTTCTAGGAAACCTTCTTTGCGATTTCATTGTTTCCCGCATAGCTGATGACAGTGAAAGCGTTGGTGCTTGTGCAAAAGCTCTCCTCTCTCTCGAGGAGAGAAGCAAGTGGGACCATCAAACGGCCGCGAAGGTGATGAATGTGTGAGTATTGTCGCGGACAACATCTGAGACATAGCTGACAAGCCTAGTCTCCTCGACCATGCACATCCATTGCTTCAATCCAAGCAGCAGAGCGAAAGATATCCTGTACTACTACTCATAAACCTTTTACTGGCCAGGTATAGACCAGGTAGGTCGGCTTGCATCGCAAAACTCCCAAGCTAACTTGTTCCTTACAGCAATTCATGATCTTCATCAGCAGTCATCAGATTTTCTTCCTCGATTCATCTCTTACTTTGATGGCGAAAAGGACCCTCGCAATTTGATGATCGTCTTCTCGATTCTGAAAGTACCAATGACCGAGTGGGATGTGTCCAATCACGCACAGGACCTCTTCGATGCCGTGTTCAATTACTTCCCAATCACGTTCAGGCCACCGCCTGGAGATCCGTACGGCATCTCGGCAAAAGACCTTAAGGATCGATTGCGAGAATGCATTGCTGCTACAGGAGACTTTGCACCATACGCCTTTCCGGCTCTGTTGGATAAGCTTGATTCAACATCTATGAACACCAAGCGAGATGTTTTACAGGCTTTGTATGATTCAGTATCAAACTATGGCCCACGAGTTGTCAACCTGTACTCCATTACGCTCTGGGACGCTCTCAAGTTTGAGATCCTGCACGTGCAAGAGGAGGACTTGGCTGAACAATCTCTCAGGGTTTTAGCTGAGATCGCCGTCCAGCTGTCCAAAGAGTCCAGCAGCGCATTGGAGGGGTACCTGAAGCCAATCGCAAACGAATGCAACGAGCATCTAGAAGATGCTCCAACCAAACAGTCGCAAGCTGCTGGTCGAATACTACAATCGATAGCGTCAGCATCGTCTCTGTCGTGCGACTTTCTGGTCTCTGCCGTCCTGCCCAACCTGCTCGCGCTTTACCAAGCCAGCGACGTCTTCGCGAAAAGACGGGGTCTTGTCGAGTGTCTTGGCCAGTTACTCCGGGCGGACCTTGCCGTTTATGGAGACTGGCGCGTTACACGCACATCAGATTCTGCAAATCCTGCCAGGAATGCTCTATTGAAATTCAGTGCACAGGTATTCGATATGCTCAGAAATGCTCTTGCAGCAGTCCCAATCAAAGAGGTCTCCTTTCGTTTAACTCTGTTGGATAGCCTACTGCGACTGCTCAAAATCAGAGGGCTTCTAAGCGATGACGACATTTCAAAAGCAATCCTATCTTTCGCCAATGTGGTTGTTGAAGAGGAATCTTATGGGAAGGATGACGTGAAGGAAGCTGCCATGAATGGTGTGGTAGAAATTTCGCATCAAAAACCTCAGCTCGTCGTCAATTCCGCCTTCCCAGCTTTTTTGGGGAAGCTTCCAGATAAAGACATCGACGGCCCTGAAGCGTATCTACCAACGCTGGAAGCCTTTGCCAAACTTGGCGGAGAGCCAAAAGTCTTTGAAACAGTGATACTTCGACTCAAAAATAAGTTCAACTTTGCGGTTACGGAAGGTGCATCAAATGTATACCTTCAAGCCATCTTATCAGCTCTGCTCTACGCATTTTCGGAAAACGCCAAGGAGAGTGAAGACTATGTGGATCACCTTGCACACTTTCGGAACCTCATCATTCCTCTGTTGAAACAGGTTTGCACCAAGCTTGATGCCTCTCAGCAAGATGATACGATCTTCTATCTCTCGGGAAGATTAGCCAACACTGTCCTGCGGCAGCTTCCACGAGATGCACAGAAGGAATTTGCGGGCCAGATATACACGCTCTTTCTGGAGCAACCACAAACAGAGGCTCCACCTTTCAAGCTTCAAGCCACAATCGAAGACGGCCGTAGAATCATCTTGTCGACGTATATGCTCGGTGCTGTCGACCGCAACTTGTCTCTGCCTTTTGAAATACGGGACATCGTGTCATGCTGCTCACAATTCGCCCTTCAAGATGGGTTTACAGTTTGGACGCGTATAGCTACATTGCAGCAGATTTCCCTGGTCCTCAATAAGTTTCTGAGCACCGCAGACATTCAGACAGTCCTCGATCCAGTGCTCCATCATCCAATGAACTTGCTGCAAACTGAAAATCTGAATTCAAACTCCATCCGAGTGGTATTTGCCATGTTCAAAGGGCTGATGCTTCGTAATTCGGCGGCAATTTCAGAAATTTACCCTCAGCTTCTCAGTGCGCTCTCCGATCCTACTAATGGACGAAACATCGCTCATGGATTCTCTACTCTCCTTCAACCAGACGAGGTGCTTACCAAGGAGAACTACTGCATTGTATCTGCTTTACACAAACAAAAGATCTTTTCGATTCTTGTGCCATCCCTATCAAATGACTTTCGACAAGCTGAGGAAATGTCGAAGCCGAACTACTTAGTGGCGCTATCAGGTATCTTGAGATGGATACCTTACAACATCTTGGAACCGCAGCTGCAGTCGCTGAACCCGTTATTTCTCCAAACGCTCGATGTTCAAGGTGAAGATGAAGTCAAAGCCGGGACTATCGACACTCTCATCTCGATACTGAACTCAAATCCAAAGGCTATCGAGGAGCATTGCGGCAGTCTCATTTCCAGGCTATTGAATGCCTCCGCCGGCAAAAGCAGCCCGCCGAACATTCGAGTAAAAGCTTTGCAATGCTTGAGTCTGGTCGCCGTGCGACTACGGACAGAAATCGTGGTCCCTTTCCGAAAGTCTGTCGTCAAGAGACTAGTGGCTGCTCTGGATGACGGAAGACGTTCGGTCAGAGCAGAGGCTGTACGATGTAGGTCAGAGTGGCTTGAGTTGGATGAGGCTGGCGATGAAGAGGAATAGATCTTGCGGTGCCATGAAGCAGGACATTCATAGACTATCCCAGCAAGGTTGACGGGATATTTTTGGAGCTAATATCTTGTTCTAGAACCAATCATGGTTACTGATGAATGGCGGTTCTGACTAGAAGAACAGCAGTTTGAGTGGTGATCAGCCATCCGTGGAGTCAACAGCCTGAAAGATCAAATATTAAACCATTTGTATACGGAGCTTCTTGTACTTTTGACTTCCCGGAATTCAGCAGAAGAAATGAAAATCCGTTTACTCATCTACCAGATGAATACTAACCCTTTATATAACTTTGACACCTCACATCACTCAATGAGGCAATTCGTTCTGCGAGATGAATATAAAGTCGGTTGGACCTAACTAAGACCTTACCTGTTAGAAAGTAAAATTATCTAACTGTAAAGCGATGGCGGTCTGAAGTAAATGTTTCCGGAAACAAGTGGTATTCTCTCCATATTAACGTCTGCGTTCACTCACATCCACTCTTCCCTTTACGACTTCTGAAATAAATGTCGTAATGCATCCTCAATTTCGGACACAAGCACCGCTTGCTGGCAATGTGGAGACACACCGATCTATTCTTTCTAAATTTGCGGCTGTTTTTGACGAATTCGTCGGAAGCGGAGATTCATGAGCTCGTGGCTCTTTTGTGATGGAATCGAAGATGGGGAAAACTGCAGAGTTAATTTTGGATTTACTGGGTGGAAACATTGGAATTAAGCGCCTGTGAGGATATAGACAAGTATGGATTCGAAATACAAATCGACAACATCATGGGTATATCATGCCTCAATCAGCACAGCAGTACTCCGTATAAGCCAACAATTTCCGGAGAGACACAGACATAACAAAAAACACCGAATTAGACATTCTTCTCGCTCAAGCTTGCTCTTCCGCCACCTTAGGATGTTTCAGATGCAAATCATCCAACTCTTGATGATCATCCTGGAGCCTGGAGGTGACAAATTTACCCGTTTTGCCCATTTTCGACTCAGTAATCCACTTCCGGAGTAAGATCAGATAGCGGACAATAAGGAAGAGCACAACAGATCCTGCGAGAATTCCAATGATGTAGCCAGCAACTACACCGCTCCCATGTTCTTGGATGTTCAGGAAGTCGTACACGTAGAAATGGTCGTCGTCGTAGGTGATGAATGCCACACCGAGATAAAGCGCTAGAATCAAGATGATCGCGATTATGTGGAGGAAAGGAAGAGGGTCGGTTCGAGGGATCGTGATTTCAAAGAGCGCAAAGACCGAGTTGAGTGCATGGTGGGAGACATTGCTCCACACGTCATACGTACTGGTAAAGTGGGAGTAAATCAGACTCCAGAAGACAACTGAAAACAGTTAACACAAAAGCCTAGAAAATTAAAGGAAGCGATTGCCATACTGGTGACTAGCAGTGGGAAGACCACGATCGTACTGTAGAAGACGCTATGTGCGATCTGCAAAACTTTGGGCCATTGGGCAAGAAACGCATGGCCTGATCTCCAGTATATGGCCGTATGCATGGCGGCAAAGCCAAAATAGAAGGCTAGACCCCAGTATGTGAGGTTGGTGAAGTAGCTGAAGTCATGTCTTGCGGTTGACGCGCTCTGAGCGTTATCTTCTCCAAGGATCACAAAAGTAGCGACGAATGTGTACAGAGATATTACAGCTCGAAAGCAGAAGAGAAGGGCTGGGCTGATGAGCCACGAAGTGCAAAACCGGAGAGCATCAAAGGGTGTTTGTGTTCTGCTGAAGAGCTTCATGATGACAGGGGCATTGGCTTTCGAAACTTGGAGCAAATCTGCTCAACAAGACGCGCTTTCGGCGGATTAACGGTGAAAAGGGACAACGTGTGTATTCAGGTGTGAAATTTGAGGAAAGCTGAGGCGGCCGTTATATTTTAGGCCAGGTCACCCGCCGTCCCATCAGCTGGATCGAATGCATGAACGCCACAGGACACCTATTTAGCGCAAATCTGCCTGCCTTTATTTAGAGTCAAAGACCAATGATGCAGCAAAGCTCGATGATCGATACAGTATGTGGATTAAGACTTGGTGATGTTCATGGTGTGGACAAGGGCAGTTGCAGTCGCTGATGAAGGAAGAAGCAGAATGTAATATATAATGCTGGCGGAGTCCACCGCAACCAGGACCATTGGCTGGTAAAAGCATTTCGGACCAAGGACCATAGCTCTAGGAGAGAGTATCATCAATGCGTCTGAGGTGTCATAATTTCAGCCGTCTTCTTTAAAGTGAACTTCAAACTCTGATAGCTTCTCTGCCAACATTCAAATCCTCAATACAATAATCGCATTCGCACAGCTTCTTGTACTTCACTTTGATTCATCCTTTGCTCCGAGCGAAGGTTGCTTGCGAAATGCACCCTTGTAAGGCTTCCACCTTCCGTGAGTCATCTGTCGGGAACCTTAGGCCCACTTTCCACCAAGTCAAGAGGACTTCAATGTCATCCCCCGTTGTTGAAGTTCAAGTAAGGATCTAATAAGTCCAATTAGTGTATGCTGCTAAACCCTAATGAGCGAGAGTTATATCCCACATGGGTGAGGGTCAGAGAGAAGATTGTAGTCGACATATTCAAGGCGTGATAGAATTCGGCTTCGCAATGGGAACCATGGTTCTGTACGCACCCGACTTCCGACTAAGGATGACAATTCATGGGTTTTCATCATGTTTTGTGATAACCGGAGCAAGAGATGGTACTCACTTAAGGAGAAGCTGACGACGCGTGGAGAACGCATCATCGTTGGTCAATGGCAATGTATCTGCCCCTACTAAACAGCACAACTGCCTTGTCAATTCAAAGAAATGCGATTCGCTTTGATTCGAATTCCTTCTTGAGTATGCCGACATTACCATCAGTCGTCTATTCAATAGTCCAGAAGGACGGTTTCCGCTTTCTGTTCGTCCGCCTCTCTACACTTTCTGCGGTATGTATGTTCTTCGCCTTCTTCGAGGTAGTCTTCAGGATCGTGTCGCACTCCATTGATGGGTGATCGAGGTGCTTGATTAGGCCGCCTCCGCTTCTTTCCCCGCCTCGGTTCGCTCGAGTTTCCACGATCTGTATTTGTTGCGGCCCCCTTTACTGGAACTTGAGCCTGAGACCAACTTCTGGATGAGATTTACTTACGGGCCACTTATGCGAATTCCTTTGATCCCCGCTGTGCACGCCAGAGATTTCTGCAACATTTGTCTCAACGTTATCGACAGACCCAGCCTCTCGCGAGGAAGCTATCCCCTGCGAGCGAATCTTCCTTAACAGTTGCTGAATCTCACTGTGTCTGAACATGGCGATCTGGTCATCTGTAAGGGTTCGCTTTGTTCCATCAGGGTAGTAGCCAAGATCATCTTCCTCCTCTTCCTGACCTCTGTCCTCTGCGGGAGCAAAGCTTTGTGGCAGCGAAGTGGCTGGGAAATGTTTGAGGTGGAACGTTCTAAGGTCCTGTTCCGTGATTGTAGGTAGCTCCATGTCGGACTGGCGGACTTTGCTGAAGCTGTCAAGCTCCTTCGAATATGGAGGCCTGTGGTAGGGATTCCACAACGCCAGGCATCCAGGGTAGGTGTGTAATTCTTTTGATGGACTAGATAGCAACAAGCACTTGCCTCGAAGGAGCCGAACAATTGAATGGGTGCTGTAAAGGTTGAAAAGGTAGACACGGGAGAAAGAGGGTACGGCGAAAACCGAGCGCGCAGCCGTGCTGGACCTTAGCCGTGCTGGACCTTGGCTGGCACGCGATCACTTGCTGGGGCGATGATCTCATCAGGCCTGCCCTGAGGCCTCTCTAACTTCTCCCTCCAACATCCCAAAGCCACATAATGCGGGCCATATTATCACGATTATCATTGGCAATTCTACTGGCGACTGGAGCGAGTTGCCAACTCCTCCCCTTCCTTCAACCGCAACCCCATATCGCTAACCGCGACGGCCAATCTCCGCTCATGAATCCACCATCCGGTAGCCACAAGTCCTCCGCCTACTCTTCGCCCCTGATATCCGATGTGATTGCCAGAAACCAAAGGATAGGAATATTTTCTTCCTTCACGCGCGACGTCGACAGTGTGTCGTCACGACTAGAATCTTCCGTCCTCAACACCACAGTTCTCGCTCCGGAGAACAACGAAATGGCCAAACTGCCAAGGAAACCGTGGGAAGACCCTGAGGACTATCGAATACTTGGAGCTGAGGCCTATGCGGGTGATGATGGGCAGAACCGCGCAAAAGAAAATCTCAAGAGATTTGTGGAAGCGCACATTGTCCCGATCAGTCCTTGGAAAGAAGGACAGAGGATCAAGACGCCGGCTGGAAGTGAGGTCTGGTGGGAGAGCAGAGACGGCAGGCAATATGTGCAGCCGGGAAATGTTGAAGTTGCCGAAGTTGCGGATAGGGTTGCAAATGGTGAAGTCTGGATACTACAGGGAGTTCTAAACTATGCAAGATGAAGACAAAAAAAGATAGAAAACTACGATATCACGGTTAAGCGTTTTACAAACGTAGGGTATGTGTTAAAGGACGGATATTTGGCGGCGTTAGAAATTAAAATGCACACTTGTCTATTAACAAGTCTTGTAAGAGACCCGGTACCACCCGCACGTAATCTTTTGACCAGCTTCACATGGACCTCTCCATGACATATAGCCATTCATGCTATGTAGTCATAGTGCAGAGTGACCCTCTTCGTCTCGCTGCCCTTCTTGACAACGACGTTCCTCGTGTACTTCCTGGCGCCGTTGACCTCTTGAAAGCCCCAGACCTGTCGTGCGACCCAACCATTGTTTAAGCTTTCGGCGTAGCTTTCAATAACATCGCCCTCCTGAGTCTGCTGATCCCACTTGCTCTTAAGGAACTTGTCGTCCTCATCCGAATCACTCAAGGCCGAAAGCGTAGTCCACTTGGTGCGTCCTTTAACGGTACCGAATACGGGATTTTCTTGTTCATTCCATTCGCCGTTCAGGATGCGTTTCTCTACCGTGCCCTTGATACCCGCCGCTCCCGGCTGCTCAATGTCGATATGGATGACACCATCATCGTCGACGTACTGTTTAATATTCAGAGTGACCGTCATCAAGCCGATAGCTGTCCGGACGATCCAGCTGATACCCTGGAGTTGTAGGACAGGATCAACTTGGTCCGACTCTTGTTTGTTCTAACAAAATTTAGAAAGGTGAGAAGAAAAATACCCATGTCAGGTTTAAGCCATACCATGGTATAGGAACCGCTGAGGTTTTTGAGGGTAACAGCCTCAGGGACGGCCATTTTGACTTTTGTTGAGAATCAGAAAATCAAATTACGGACCCCAAAGCTCCAGGGAAGGATAGGCAAACGGAATTGTGATCGGAAAGCGTACAGAATTATACGCGAGGCGACCGTTGACTTAAGTAAATACTGAATGTCGTTTCCATCATAGTTAGCGAAACACATGCCTCAGCCGACGCGGGTCGGCTACATGCACAGCATCTACGGCCACTGAACGGATTGGGAAGTTCACCAACCCATCATTCTAATTGGTTTGATGGCTTTTACTCCAGTTTAGGAATCTAACATATGCCTAGGACCAGGTCTCTACCGGAACACAGCTGTGCTGCCGTTTTGGCTGATTTTCAATGCGAGTCACGTCCGAGTTTTCCCTGAGGCAACAATTCTATGCTATGCACTGAAGCGTGACCTCGCGTCAGGTCGCGTCTCCGCCCAATTTTCTCAACTCCAGTTACCAATTAATCCAGTCCAACGCACCAACATGGCGAACTTCTTTGATATTAAGGCAAGACAGGCTGCAGCCGCAGCAGCTGGTTCATCAAAAGGGCCTGCACCCAAGCAAGATTCCAATCGTCTGCAGCCTTGGGTTGAGAAATAGTAAGTGCTCGAAAGCTTAGCCTTGCATCGCCTTTAGAGCGCATGGACAGGACTGGTGGGATGTCAATTCAGAACTGACCATAAACCACAGTCGCCCCAAGACCTTATCAGATGTCACCGCCCAAGATCACACCATCACAGTGCTCCAGCGCACCCTCCAAGCCTCCAATCTTCCGCACATGCTGTTCTATGGCCCACCCGGCACCGGCAAGACCAGCACCATTCTCGCCCTGGCCAAGCAGCTCTACGGACCCGAGCTCATCCACTCCCGGGTTCTCGAGCTAAACGCGTCCGACGAGCGCGGCATTAGCATCGTGAGAGAAAAAGTCAAAGACTTTGCGCGACAGCAACTCTCGAATCCACCGACAGGACCGGCCGGAGAGGAGTACAGAAAGCGGTACCCGTGTCCGCCATTCAAGATTGTGATTTTGGATGAGGCGGATAGTATGACGCAGGATGCGCAAAGCGCGTTGAGAAGGACAATGGAGACGTACTCGCGCATCACCAGGTTTTGCTTGGTGTGTAATTATGTGACGAGGATTATAGATCCGCTGGCTAGCAGATGCAGCAAGTTTCGTTTCAAGAGCTTGGATCAAGGAAATGCAATCAAAAGATTGAAAGACATCGCTGAGCTGGAGGGAGTGAAGATGGATGAAGGAGCGGTTGAGGCGCTGGTGCGGTGCTCAGAGGGCGATTTGAGGAGAGCCATCACATTTTTGCAGAGCGCAGCCAGGCTGGTTGGTGCGTCAAGTCTGTCAGGAGACAAGGCGGCCAAGAAGAAGGTCATCGAAGACGAAGACGATGAGATGGACATTGATTCCACCGGCAGCACCATCACAGTCCGAGTTGTGGAGGAAATAGCTGGCATCGTTCCAGACAACGCCATTGATCGGCTGCTTAATGCCATGCAGCCACCAAAGAAAGGGCCCGTCTATGAGGCAGTTGCTGATATCGTCAACGGTCTGGTAGCAGATGGATGGAGCGCTTCTCAGCTTGTTTCACAACTTTACGAGAGGGTCATTTACGATGAACGAATCTCAGATCTCCAGAAGAGCAAAATTGTTTTGATCTTCTCGGAGGTTGACAAGCGACTCGTGGACGGCGCGGACGAGCACCTTGCCATACTGGATCTCTCCTTACGGGTTGCTGACATTCTTGCAGCCGGTTAAGAGTTGGTAACAGCTCAAACGATAAAGATTCAAGCTTCCTTCATGTCCTCTCATTGCACCTTGAACCCCAAAAGCGGGTGCTTGTCATACCCTTCATTCCGCACCTGGATCTTCATGCTCTCCAACATCCTTGCTTTCACATCCTTCCCTTTCCCCCTAATGTCTAACCCATGAAACGCTCCGTACGTCTCCTCCCACTCAAATGGCTCGATCCTGTGCCAGATTTGCTCAATCTCCGACGGTGGCAACGGAATCATATTCGGAATCGACCACATAAAACTATAGCTCGTCGTACCTGGCGGACGGTTAATATGGTAAAGCCCAGACTGATCGTCAAACAAAGTTAGCACGAATACTCCTGAAAGAGTTCGGAACAATGATGCTCGTACCGGCACGGTAACCATGGTATCAGCAATAAATAGCTTATTCTCCCAGTGCAGCACCAAAGATCCTGGGAAATGCCCACCAGCTTTGATTGCCGTGATGCCGAGAATGATTTCTTGCGTCGTGCTGGTGATGAATTTTCGAGCCGGATGGCGGGAGTCGTCCGCTCGACAAAGCCACTCTTGGTCGTCAGCGGAAATGTAGATAGGGCAATTGAACGTGCGGGCCCATTCCAAGTGCGTCGAATAGTAGTGCGGATGCGATATCTAAATTGATGGCCCTTGAGTCAGTCACTGAGAAAGCGAAAGCATTCAGCTGTTTCTACCAACTTGTGACAAGAAACCCACAACACATCCACGTGAAAACAAGTGCGATCTCACTGAGATTATTCGTGGTTCCTAGGAAAATTCTAAAGATTTTAGATGCGACTTACTACTATTGCTTTTAGTCCTCCGTTGCTCTTAATCTTGTCAATTGTTTCATCGTCAATGTACGCAACAAGATCCCATAGGACATTTCCATGGGCCGTTTTCAATAAAAACGCTCTTTGTCCAATGCCAACTTTGGGCTCGATAGAGAAAGTTTCGATGCGATCGTCGTGCGGATCTTGCTTCCAGATATTGTGATAACCCTTGCTCTTCAATTTGGCCAAAGACGTCCATTGCTGGCCCGTTGGCGGTACGAATTGTCTTGGGTCCTTGACATAAGACTTAGTCACAACTTTGATTAATTTTTGACCAGAAGTTAAGGATACATCACAGATCTTGCAATTTTTGGGATGATTAGAAAGCGGGACATCGAATTGCGTTGAACACGCCACACAGATTGCAAGGTCTTCCGACATCACCGTATCAGTAATTGGCATTGATTATGCCGGAATCCAAGTAATGATTCGATCTTTGACGTTGATCGAATGTGTTGCCGGAAATAGGGTGGTCATTGGCGTGACCCGCAGTTGATCATCAAGATCACAAGTTAAAGACCATTGAGGCACATGATCATCGGATCCCGCGATTCAAATTCTTAGACTACCTGATCTATGTATGGCAGACGTGCAATTCT
>Ga0335075_10012752_pt1 | contig 12685 bp, 14 predicted proteins | sample Lox_Sample_24_FD_206723 | JGI IMG/M metagenome (GOLD analysis project Ga0335075, IMG submission 206723) | Soil microbial communities from Loxahatchee National Wildlife Refuge, Florida, United States - Lox_Sample_2.4 | ecosystem: Environmental > Terrestrial > Soil > Wetlands | place: USA... | reverse complement strand
CCAGCGGGCACTGAGAGGGCGTCACAAGCTTGCTGGAAAATTTGAGGTTCCGGCTTGTAGCAGCCGACAGTTTCGGAATCCACCAGGAGCTCGAAGCGCAAGGTGTTGTGGTCCAGGCATCGCATCAGGTAGTCGTGGTCGGCGTTGGCGACCACTCCAACCCGGAAGCGGCCGGTTAGCGCCCGCAGTGCGGCGGGCACCTCTGGGAAGATCGCCGCCGTCGCGTGCATCTGCGCGTAGGCGTCGGCGAACTGCCCGGCTGCCGGTTCGCGGCCGAACGGCGCGAGCAGCCTGCGCCCGGCCGCCAGCCATGACTCCCGGTATGGCACAAAGCCCGAAGCGTTGCCTTCGTCCGGTTCGCTGCTGATGATCTCGACGTAGCGGCGGTAGAACTCGCCGGAACCCAGTGGCAGACCCAGCCGCCTGGCGAAGTCGTCGAACCCGCGTGATCTCACCGGGTCGCTGAGGTCGACCAGCGTGCAATAGAAGTCCAGCAACACCGCGCGAACTGGCGCCACAGCACCAGCATCGCATGGCTGGTTATGTCTGCTCGGGCCACGCCTCATCCGGGCAGCCCGACCTCCTGCGCCGTCAGGCAATGCGCAAGTCAGCGGCTATTGTTGATCGCTTCGATGGCGCCGCGGAGCTCGTCGGGTAGCGGGTCGGCGGCGGTGATGATGTGGTCGCCGACCTGGATCCGAATGGTGCGGTAGCGGCGGGCTGTCATGACGAATCTGCGGATCGACCAGCCGGTCTGATGCTCGATCCACCAGCTGACCGCTAGGGCGGCGAAGACGCGGCGCAGGCCGAGGAGATCTGCTGCCGCCACGAGTCCTTCGCGAACACGCGCAGCCGCCTCGTGACAGTCCGGTACGGGACCGCCGCCACGCCTGCTTCCTCCCGCACCCGCGCACTATCGAGCTTGCTGACCGGCTCGATGATCCGGGCCACTACCAGCTGGAAGAACACCTCATCCCCGCCCGTGGCCTGGTCAACGCCCAGCAGCCGGTAAGCGTGCTGCAGCGCGTCCAGCAGGCAGCCCATCCGCGACCCGATGATCCGCAGCGGCCCGTCCGCAGCGCCAGCGTCCACGCCCAGGTCCAGTACGCCCTGCCCGGCAGCGAGCCGCTGGCGGGCGGCTGCCTTCAGCAGCTCCAGCTCGACATCGTCATGCGCCGACCCGAGGTGCTCGATATCGCGTGACCCGCGCCGCGACGGATACACGATCTACACTGCCGTCGCGCCCGACGACGTCTTCACCGTCCGCAGATACGGGGACACTCGCCCACAATACGGCCGCGGCTAGTGCGCAACCTCAGCAATCGCCAACACCGAAACCGCAGGTCAGCGCACTATAGTCAAGATCAAATCCAACAAGTGGCCGAAGTTAGGCAGGCAGACTTCGACGGAACCATCCCGCTCATGACCCAGCTCAGCGCGCGGCACTCGCCGGGCTCCTCACCCGCGTCCTCCCAGGACATCGCTGGCTCGCGAACCTGTAACCGTCGCCTCACCTAGCTTGCTGGCCCGCGGAGCCATCGCGCCCGGCATTCGGGCCCGTCCAGACCACGGTCCGCGTCCGACGGCTAGTGCGCAGATCTCGGGTCTCACGAGAGCGAACCTGCGGGTCAGCGCGTCAAGACTCGCGAAGCTTCATGATCGTGATAAAAGTCAGGTCTGACGTGCATCCCGGCGTGGTCTCACATGACCGCGCCGAGCTGCCAGGGCACGAATTCCTCATCACCGAAGTCCTGTGCCTCGCTCTTGGTTGGCGTGCCCGAGGCGACCGCGACGAGTTCGGCAAAGATGCGGGCGCCGAGGTCGGCGACGCTGGTGCCGCTGAGGATGACGCCGCAGTCAATGTCCATGTCACCGGGCATCCGCCGGTACAGGTCGCTGCTTGTCGCCAGCTTGAGGCTGGGCACTGGCTTGCAGCCGAACACCGACCCGCGACCAGTGGTGAAGCACACCAGGTTGGCACCGCCGGCGACCAGGCCGGTCACGCTGACAGGGTCGTAGCCGGGGGTGTCCATGAAGATCAGGCCCCGCTCGGAGGGTCGCTCGGCATAGCCGACGACCTGCTGCAGCTTCGTCGTGCCGCCCTTGGCGACCGCGCCGAGAGACTTCTCCAAGATGGTGGTCAGCCCGCCATCCTTGTTGCCTGGCGATGGATTGTTGTCCATGCTGCCGCCGTGCATTGCGGTGTACTGCTGCCACCAGGCGATCGTGTCCGCCAGGGCGGCGGCCACCGCAGGCGTGGCAGCCCGGCTGGCCAGCAGGTGCTCGGCGCCATAAATCTCCGGGGTCTCGGCAAGCATCCCGGTGCCGCCATGTGCGACAAGCAAGTCCACCGCGGCGCCGAGCGCGGGGTTGGCGGTAAGCCCAGAGTAGCCATCCGACCCGCCGCACTGGGTGCCGAGCACCAGCTCCGACACCGGGCACGGCGTGCGCTCAGCACGGCCGACCTCGGGCAGCATCGCGCGCAGCTGCGCGACCCCGGCGCGGACAGCAGCGGCGCTGCCGCCCAGGTCCTGGATCGTCCCGGTGATGACCGGAACGTCGGCCCTGCCCGCCAGCTGGCTGGTTAGCGCCCGCACCTGGTTGTCCTCACAGCCGAGGCCCAGCACCAGAACCCCGCCGACGTTTGGATGATCGAGGTACCCGGCAAGCGTCCGGCGCAGCACCGCCACCCCAGCTCCGTCGGGCTGCATCCCGCACCCGGTGGAATGCGTCAGCGCGATCACCCCGTCCACGCCCGGCAGATCGTCCAGTTCCCCGGACTCGCTGACCTGGCGGGCGATCCGCTTGCACACCGTTGCGGAGCAATTCACCGTGGCCACCACGGCTACGTAGTTCCTGGTGCCGACCCGCCCGTCAGCCCGGCGGTACCCGGCAAAGCTCAGCGGCTCGCCGGCCACCGCCGACACAGCGGCGGACTGCGCACTAACCGGCCCGGCGGCTCGCGTGAACTCACCGAACAGCAGGTTGTGAACATGCACATGCTCCCCCGCCGAGATCGGGGCGGAGGCGAACCCGATCACCTGGCCGTACTTCCGCACCGGCGCACCCGCCGCGATCGCACGCAGTGCGACCTTGTGGCCCGGCGGAACCGGGCCAGCAATATGCGCACGCCCCTCAGGCCCGTCGAACTCCGAACCAGCCGCCAGGCCAGCGACTGCCACGCCAACATCGTCGGCCTGGTGCAGGACAAGCACACCGGAAGTCCCGCTCGTGATCGTCATCGGTGTACTCTCCGCTCTTCCCGCACGACCAGGTCCATGGCCCCGCCGCCTGCCGACGCTACAGCAGCTTCTCGCTGTTGCGATAGCACCCGACGGCTCAGCTAGCCTTCGCGCCAATTGCGCGGCCAACTATCGCCGCGATCGCCAGCTGGCGATGGCTGTCCTGTCCGGACGCCGACCGAAAGGTCTATGTTCAGATGAGGACATATCTGGGCTCATGACGGGTGCTCGGCGCAGTCGCGGAGCTGCGCGGCCCTACTCTTCCGGCGGAGGCGAGAGGCGGCAGATGACAGAGACGACAAGCACGCCAACCTTCATGGTTCCCGACGACATCGGCAGACTTCGCCAGGCGGCGGACCCGCAGGTGTCGCCGACGGGATCGGCTATCGCTTTCACAGTTAGCGACCCTGATGTCGAGTCCAACACTTACCGGCGCCAGATCTGGCTGGCCCCCACCGACTCAGCGGACGGCCAGCCGCAACCCCTCACTGGCCATGGGCACGAGGTCATGCCGCGATGGTCCCCTGACGGCCGGCGGCTGGCCTTTGTCTCCGCCCCGCCTGGCAACGGCCCGTCGGAGATCTGCATCCTGCCCGTCGCCACCGCAGGCGAACGCATAGTTGTGTGCTCCTGGCACGGCCCGGTCACCGAACTGGCCTGGTCGCCGGACGGTAGCCGACTCGCATTCGTGGCGCGCGACCCCGACGTCGAGCAGTACGGCAAACCGGGGCAGCCGCAGGAGAACAAGGACATGCCGCCCCGGCGCGTGACACGCCTGATTTATCGCCTGAACGCGGCAGGCTGGACGATCGACCGCCCGAACCGCATCTTCGTGGTGGCAGCTGACGGCTCTTCCGCGCCACGCACTGTGACGCCGGGGCCATTCCAGGCGGAGGGCCTGGCCTGGTCGCCCGACGGCAGCAAGATCGCTTTCACATCCGCACGACACGATACCTGGGACCTGGACCTCGCCAACGATCTCTGGGTTGTCCCGGTCGACGGGACATCTGAGCCGGAGCGCCTGACTGACAGCGGATCGACGTACGCGCGCCCGTCGTGGTCGCCGGATGGGCGGTACCTGGCCTGCTACTTCAACCGCACGCCGCTGGAGAACCCTCGCCACCGTCAGGTCGCTGTGCTCGAGCTGAGTTCGCGACGGCAACAAGTCCTGACCGCAGACCTCGACCGGAACTGCCAGCCGCTTGGCCTGCCCGTCAGTCCGTCCTGGATCGGGGATCATCTGCTGTTCGTCGCCGAAGACAGCGGCAACATCCACCTCTATCAGGCGAAGGCTGACGGGACCGAGAAGCCGGAGGTCATCGTTGGCGGCGACCGCTGGATATCTGAGTGGAACTGGGCAGCCGGAACGCTGGTGTTCGTTGCCGCCACGCCGACGAGCACAGGCGAGCTATTCGTCAAGAGCCTCAGCGCGGAGAACCCGCAGAACGGGGAGAGCCAGGAGCACGCGCTCACCAGGCTGACACAGCCGCTTGCTGATGCGGTCAGCCTCGGCTTTCCGCAGCGGTTCATCGCCGGCTCCGCCGACGGTAGCGAGGTGGAGTGCTGGGCGATTCCGCCCGCCGGGGCGCGCCCGGGTGAGAGATACCCGACGCTCCTGAACGTTCACGGCGGACCGTTCAGTCAGTACGGCAACCGCTTCATGGATGAGTTCCAGCTCGAGGCCGCTGCCGGCTTCGGCGTTCTGTACTGCAACCCGCGCGGAAGTTCCGGGTACAGCGAGCAGTGGGGCCGGGCGGTGCGATGGCCCGAGTGCGAGAGCGATCCCGGCACCGGATGGGGCAGCGTGGACTTCGACGACGTGATGGCCTGCGTCGACACCGCCTGCGAGCGTTTCGACTGGATCGACCCGGCCCGGCTGGGCATCCTCGGTGGCTCCTACGGCGGGTACATGACCTCCTGGGCGGTCGGACATACCGACCGGTTCAAGGCGGCATGCTCGGAACGGGCCTGCAACAACCTGACCACGATGGAGCACAGTGCCGACATCGCCGGGTTCTTGCGCAGCTACATCGGGCGTGATCATCTGTCGGATCCGGACGCCTACGCCCGGCACTCACCGGTCACTTACGTCAAGGACATGACGACCCCGTTGCTGATCATTCATTCCGAAGACGACCTGCGCTGCCCGATCGCCCAGGCAGAGGAGCTGTTCGTCGCCTTGCGGTTGCTGGGCCGCGAACCGGTGATGGTCAGGTTCCCGGCAGAGAATCACGAGCTCAGCCGCGGCGGGTCACCAAGGCACAGGATCATGCGCGCCAACCTGATCCTGGACTGGTTCCGCGAGCGCCTGTGAGCTGTCTGCCGTAACGATCGCGGCGAGAAGTCAGGAGATCGCAGCCTTCACCAGCTCGACGACTTTCTTCTCGACCACAGGGGTCCAGTCTTGGAGCGCGTACGACACCGGCCAAAGGTCCCCGTCGTCAAGGTTGGCCGCCTCCTGGAAGCCCAGGGTCGAGTACCGGTACTTGAACTTGCCCGAATCCTGGAAGAAGACGACGACCTTGCCGTCGGCGTTCGCGTAGGCGGGCATCCCGTACCAGGTCTTCGGCGACAGTTCCGGGGCGGCAGCGGTCATCGTAACGTGCAGGCGCTCGGCGAGCGCACGATCCTCCGGCGCCATCTTCGCGATGCTGTCGAGGACCGCCTGCAACCCGTCGGCCTTCTTGGCGCCCTGCTTGCCCTCGGCGCGCAGCTCGGCGGCCCGCTCCTTCATCGCGGCACGCTCTTCGGCGCTGAACCCGTCGGACTCGGTCTTGGCACTCTTCGCGGGCATTCTTGCCACAGCCTTTCGACGCTCTGGGCACATCATGGTGCCGGCTATCTGAAGGAAGGCTAGGCCCGGACACACGGTAGCGCTTCTCGATTCCTGATCGGATCAGGGCCGGGCCAAGCACTTGAGTGGCGGGGCGCTCTTAGGCCTGCGGGGGCGTACTGTCTGACCTGAGCGCCTCCAGGCGTGGCGCCGCGCGTTCCCGCAACGTCGCGGCGACGTCGGCGGGCAGCGGCACGGTCGAGCCCTGGAATCCATGGAATGGCCGGAACGCCGCGAGCCCGGCAGTGGCGAGCAACTCCACTCTGAGCAGTGGCGGGTCGATGCGGTAGTCAAACCGGATATCCGTGCGCCACCGCGCGTAAGCTGAGTCGCCGTCGTGCCATTCGGGGTCCTCATAAGTGGGCGCCACGATCGTCGCCACGTAGTAGATACCGGGATCATTTCGTCCCACTATCTGCAGCCAGACGCGATCCCCGGCGGCGGCCAGGTCCCGGTATCGCGGAGTCCTCCACGAGTGCAGCCGTGACGCGGCTAGCGCGGCATCGAGGTCATACCGCTTGCCGTTGCCCTGGAAAATCCAGTCGGTCATAGGTCACGTCCTGATTCTGCAGATGAGCTCGGCGCTGCCAGACCTTCCTCGAGATTTGACGAGTGACTGACCCGACGCCCTACGTTCATTTTCCCGGCACTGCTCGTGAGGCCCTGACCTTCTACGGTGAAGTCTTCGGCTGTGCAGTCAGTTGCATACTTTCGCGGAGTTCAAGCGGGCCGACGGTCCGGCAGATGCCATTGCTCACGGCTACCTAACGGGGGGACCCGTCGTGCTGTTTGGCGCCGACGTGTCCGGCGACGAGCCGGCGTTCCGATCCGAAGGCCTGATGTTCGCTCTTCTTGGAACTCCGCGACACGCTCGCGGCGGGCTAACCTCGGAAGCATGGCGGAGACTGAGTATTTCTGCACCCACAGTGCACACGACCCCGAGTCCCTTACGCGCCACATGAACAAGATGGCCCACGATGGCTGGGACCTGGTGACCGTCGACTTCGCCATCAGGGGAGAGACCGGATACCACACATTCTTCTGGCGGCGACCGCTTGGCGGACCCGCAGACGCCAGCCAACAGGCGGTGTGACGTTTCCCAGCCGATAATGCGAATCCTCGTTACCAGCGCAAGCGGAGCTAACGGCAATGGCTACGGCGCGCTTCTGAGTTTCAGCCCCAGCGGTGAATTCCTGGGGCCAGTCAGCACCGACTCCCGCATCGCCGATCCGCGCGGCCTGTCTGTCGATCCATCGGGCACGCTGGTCTACCTGAACAGCGGCGACGACCGCGTACTGGCGCTGGATTACGACGGGCGCGTCGTACGTGACTCAGGACGCATCCCCGGACTCGATCCGGGCGGCGGCATTTTCGGGCCCGATGGCCGCTACTGCCTCGGAGCGCGCCGTCGGCGGACGATAGTGGCCATGCCTGCTGCCCTCGACGGCGCGGGGGAAAGCCTGCTGCCCGACGATGTAGTCCCGTTCCCGCGCGGTTTCGGTTTCGGGCGGGACGGTCGGCTCTACCTCGCCTCAGGCGCAGCGCCTTCGGGGGGAGGCGACAACACCATCGTCATGTTCGATCGCGCCGGAAACCTGTGCACGCCGCACCTCGTCACCGACCCTGAGCTCAGCCCGCTGGACATGGCGATCGCTCCCAACGGGAACGTCATCGTCTCCAGCGAATGGCCTTTCGGCGCGCCGGACGCGGTAACAGGAGTTCGCGAATACGATCCCGTCACCGGGCATCTTGTCCGTATCTTTACGCCGGAACGGTCGGTCGGATTCCGCAGGCCGCGCGGACTGAGATTCGGGCCAGAAGGTCTGCTGTACTGCGTGGGCGAAGATCACGTCGTAGCGTTCGACTTCGCTGCAGGCAGCTTCGCCGGCACTGTCGCCCGACTCCCCCGGCTGAACGGGCAAGCGCTGGTGCTTATCCCCTAGAGGTCAGCGGTAGGCGAGCGTGCCATCGTCGAGGTCAGCCGCGGGCAGGATCTCGCGCTCCTCTTCGTGCTCCAGCAGGTGAGTCCATGGCTCCCGGTCGCCCTGCTTGAACAGGATGTGCTGCGAGCGCATGACATAGCCGGCGTTGAAGTTCTCCGGATCCGACCACGGCCGCAGTTGCATGTCGCCGTCCTCGGGTCGCAGCGCGGGCACAACCATCGTGGCCCCGTTGTCCTGCATGTGTGACAGCAAGCGGCCCACCACGTCACTGACCAGGTCAACGCGCAACGTCCAGCTGTGCCGGAAGTAGCCGAAGACGTAGGCCATGTTCGGGACGCCGTTGATCATGATGCCACGCCAGGTCACGCGCTCGGCGAAGTCGACCGGCTCGCCGTCGACGGTGAACGCGACGTCGCCGAGAACCGACATGTTGAAGCCGGTGGCCGTGACCACGACGTCGGCCGGGATCTCCTCACCGGAGCTGACCTTGATCCCGTGCTCGGTGAATGTCTCGATGGTGTCGGTGACGATCGAGGCCGTTCCCTCACGCAGCGCGGCGAACAGATCGCCGTCCGGGACGATAGCGATGCGCTGCTGCCACGGACGGTAACGCGGGGTGAGGTGCTTGTCGACGTCGAAGCCCTCGGGCAGCAGCGGGCGCACGGACTCGATGAGGAGCGTGTGCAGTTCGTCGGGCGCATCCCGAGCCGTCCGGGCCAGCCAGTCGGTTTGCTGTATGTACTGACGGCGCAGGATCTCGTACGTCCACTCCTCCGGGACGTCGAGCGCGCGCAGCGTCGTGGCGAGCTCGTGCGTCACGGGCGGCGCGAAGAAGTAGGACGGGGAGCGCTGCAGCATCGTCACGTGCTCCGCTTTCCCGGCTATCGCCGGTATCAGCGTGGCGGCCGTCGCGCCAGAGCCGATGACGACGACGCGCTTGCCCGATAGGTCGAGGTCGTCAGGCCACCGCTGCGGGTGGACCACCAATCCCTGGAAGCGGTCCATGCCTTCCCATCGGGGCTGGTAAGGCCTGGCGTGGTTGTAGTAGCCCTGGCACATCCACAAGAAGCTGGTAGTGAACCGGAGCTGCTGCCCGGTGTCGCCCTGGGTCACATCGACGGTCCACTGGCGGTTCTCGGTTGACCAGCTGGCTGCGGTGACCCTGTGCTGGTAGCGGATGTACTGGCCGAGGTCGGCTTCGTCAATGACCTCGTCGAGGTAGGCGAGGATCTCCTCGCCCGCGGCGATCGAGGGGCCGCGCCAGGGCTTGAATCGGTAGCCGTAGGTAAACAGGTCACTGTCGGAGCGCACGCCAGGGTACCGATGGGTCCACCAGGTCCCGCCCCTGTTGTCCTGGGCGTCCAGGATGACGAAGGTCTTGTCGGGAAACTGGTCCCGCAGGTGGTGCGCGGCGCCGATACCGGAGACGCCGGCGCCCACGATGAGGACGTCGACGTGACCGGCGTCCTCGACCTTCTCGCTGCCCTGGTCAGGGGCCGTCGCAGGTGCAGTCGTCGTCATGGCTGGACCTCCGGGCCGCGTGCGCTGATGCCAGCGATTCTAGCTCCGCTGTTTAACAGGCATTAGGTCGATTTTGCGGCCGTCCGGATTTGCGCGCGCGGACGAGGATCCCGCGCTTCGTCAGCCAGAGTGGCGAACGCAGTCGCGCCTGTTCTATCGCGCTACCTGTCAGGCTGCATGCCTTGCCATCCCGGTGGGCAGTAGACGTCCTCCGAACTCCTGGCCAAGGCAACCACGTCGCTGAGTTGTTCCTGTGTGAGCACCTCGTGGACGCTGACATTCTTGAAAGCGCCAGTCTTCGTGGTCGCGGCAACCACAGCTGCCGCGCTCACCGAGTCGGGAAGATCGACGACTACGTGCGCCGAGGCGGTCTCAACGTCCCAGTAGATGGACTCTAGCGATCCGCCGAAGTACTCCATCAGCGCGGCTACCGATGAAGCGCGGTCTTCAGGAACCTTGAGCATGCGCGCCCAAGACGCGTTCGAATAGGTAAATTTCATCACGAACTTGAGCACCGCCGCCCCACCTCCTGCTTTCAATCCGAGCAGTCCTGGACGGCCGGATCAGCACGTCGATGCTTCTTGACATGCGGGTTAATGCCCACTCTCATGATCATCAAATGTCCCGAGCGCCCGTGGCGCGACCCTTGGCCGCGCCTCCACGCGGCCGAAACGCGGCCAACGCGAGGAAGGTAGTGAAGGCGAGGTCCGTCACCCGGACGCTATGGCAGCAGGATCACGGCTATCCCGCGCAGCGCAGTTGAGTGAACCGCGTGCCGCTAGGCCAGCGCGTCTGTGCCGACAGCGTGCAGGTAGCGCAAGGCCTGGGCGTATGAGCCGATGAGGCTGGTCTGGCAGTACGTCAATCCGTGCTGCTGGCAGAACTCTCTGATAAGCGGCTGGGACGAACGCAGGCTCGGGCGGGGCATAGACGGGAAGAGATGGTGCTCGATCTGGTAGTTCAGGCCACCGAGAGCGAGGTCCGTAAACCAGCCGCCGCGGATGTTCCGCGAGGTCAGCACTTGCCTGCGCAGGAAGTCATGCTTATCTTGCTGGCGCAAGATTGGCATGCCTTTGTGGTTGGGGGCAAAGGACGCGCCCAGGTACACGCCGAACAGCCCCTGCTGGATCAGGATGAACACGACTGCCTTCACCGGGCTCAAGACCACGAAGACGACCGCCAGATAAGCCGCGAAGTGCACGGCGAGCAGGACAGCCTCTGCCAGCCGGTTCTGCCTTGCCCGGCTTGACAGAGCCCGGATGCTCGCGACGTGCACACTGAACGCCTCGCCCAGGAGCATCGGGAAGAACAGGAACGCCTGGCAGCGGTACACCATCTTCGACACGCCACGGCTCGAACCTGCCTGGCCAGCCGTCATCGCCAGGGCGCGCATCATGATGTCTGGGTCGGCCCCTTCGGTATTCGGGTTCGCGTGATGCCGGTTGTGCTTGGTCACCCACCAGCCGAAGCTGAGACCGATGCCAAGGTTCCCGAGGAGGATGCCCAGGATGTAGCTGACCCGCCGGGACGCGCAGATCTGCCGGTGCCCGGCGTCGTGGCCGAGGAAGCCGACCTGGGTGAACATGACGGCCAGGAAGATGGCCACCACGACCTGCCACCACGAGTTCCCTACCAGCACGAATGCGGCCCAGCCTGCTGCCAGCAGGAACACGGTGATCGCGATCCGCCAGGCATAGTTCCCCGTGCGCCGGTCCATCAGGCCGGCCTGCCTGACCGCGCGTGATAGCAGGGCATAGTCCGTGCCGCCCGGCCTCGCCTGCGGCCCATCTTCCGCGAGCGCTGCGGAGTCAGCTGTCATCACTGCGATCCCATGCTTCCGATTGCGGCCTCCACGCCGGCGTAGCCCGCCTGCGCCACCGGCGCGGCGAGGCGCCGCTGGCATATGACAATCACTTGGCAGGACATGGACACAACCCCTTCGGTACCCCACTGCGCTGGCCACCATCGGCGGCTGAGACCTATTTCTCGCTTGCCACGGTATACTCGCAGAAAATTACTAGCAAATTTCTTCTAGAATAGAAGAGAAGACTTGGATGTCGGCTGCCAGCTGGACTTTCCTCACAAACCACGCCCAGGTGCTGTTGTGCATCGCACGGGACCCCGGCGTCCGCCTGCGAGACATCGCGGACCGGGTGGGCATCACTGAGCGCAGCGCTTACGCGATCGTGCTGGACCTGGCTGAGGCGGGATACATCGTCAAGGAGAAGTCCGGCCGCCGTAATCGCTACCAGATCCAGGAGCACCTGCCGCTGCCGGAGCCCACGAACAGGGAACGCACGGTAGGTGAGGTCCTGGCCCTGCTGGCCGACACGGAATTGCGGCCGGCCGCCGACCAGCCATGACCGCGACCAGCCGTCTGGCATGCGCCGTCTAGCCCGGGTGCGCCCGGCGATGGTGTTTAATGGGCCGTGGTTGTAGTCGAAGTTCGTTCACGTGTCACAGCGCCTGCGAATTCTGACAGCGGGCGCCTCAGTCTGGGACGAGCCAGACACTCTCCGGCAGGCGGTCGCGGCAGCCCTGGGATGCGCAACGGCGCGTACCAGAAGATCGCTTCAGCAGGAGGAAAAGTACATGGCTCAGGGCACCGTGAAGTGGTTCAACGCTGATAAGGGCTTCGGTTTCATCGCGCCGGACGACGGCAGCGCCGACGTCTTCGTGCACCACTCAGCGATCCAGGTTGACGGTTACCGCAGCCTTCAGGAGAACCAGCGCGTCGAGTTCACGACTGCGAGCGGCCCGAAGGGCCCACAGGCCGAGCAGGTCCAGCCGCTCTAGCGGGACATGCTGGGTCGCTATGCGACCCTGGCCGGGCGGCTCTTCGGAACTGAAAGAACCGCCCGGCGCTAGGCCTCCCGGAGTTACAACCTGAAGGCCAGCGACGGGACACTCAAGGGACTGCCGGCCGGTACCGCCTCGGGGCGCCGGAGCGCGTTGGCCTTCAGTTCGCTACGTCCGCGCTTGGCCAACCGGTTTGGCTGGAGAGCGCCGGGTCATCGAACCGAGCCGCCGGGTGCCGGTCTTCTTTGCGCTCAGCCTGGCCTCGTCCGGCCACCGCACGTCGTACACCCAGCCGAGCTTCTCGCAGATCCAGATGAGCCGCGCGGCGATGTCGATCTGGCCGCGCA
>Ga0335075_10012751_pt1 | contig 12686 bp, 5 predicted proteins | sample Lox_Sample_24_FD_206723 | JGI IMG/M metagenome (GOLD analysis project Ga0335075, IMG submission 206723) | Soil microbial communities from Loxahatchee National Wildlife Refuge, Florida, United States - Lox_Sample_2.4 | ecosystem: Environmental > Terrestrial > Soil > Wetlands | place: USA: Florida... | reverse complement strand
CGAGCCGCCGATAGATGGCCATCTGAGTCTTCAACATGTCGCCCTCGGCGATGGAACCGAGAATGCGCTCGGCTGAAGCCGAAATGATCCGGAACGAACGCGCGGCGGCCAACTGCGCGAGCGCGATAGCGGTCTTGCTCCGACCTGCGAACTTTTCCGCGCGCAGGATCGCCGATTCCATCACCAGGATTTCCATCAGGATGTCGGCGAGCGCGCCCATGATCTCCTGCTGATCCTGCAAATTCGTCGGATATTTCTGGCTGGCCGCGCCGGAGCAGAAGAGGCCAAGCTTCTTTGCGCTCGCGAGCAGCAGTTTCTCCGCGCCCAGCGGCCCGGTAGCCTCCTCACGCGCGCCGGGACCAGCCATTACCTCATCCATCACCTTCGCGATAGCAGGCAGCAGCGCAAGACGGCCCTGCATAGCGCGCTTGAGCATGAATCCGGTGATGATGAGGCGATTGATCTCGTTCGTGCCCTCAAAGATGCGATTGATGCGAGCATCGCGGTAACTGCGCTCCGCCGGATACTCCTCGACGTAGCCGTATCCGCCGTGAATCTGCACGTTGTGGTCGACGACGCGCTCGAGCGTTTCGGAGCACCACACTTTTACGATGGAGCACTCGACGGCGTAGTCTTCGATGCGTTTTTGCACTTCGCTGGCCGGAGCATCGGAGGGCAGCGTGGAAAGCGCAGCGTCGATGGCGCCGACCACGCGGTAAACGAGGGCTTCGCCGGCGAAGATTCCGGCCGCGGCGTCGGCGATCTTTTCCTGCATGAGGCCGAACGACGTGATGGGCTTGCCGAAGGCCATGCGCTGCTTGCCGTACTTGATCGCGTTGCGCAGCGAATGGCGCGAGCCGCCGATCGCGGCTGCTCCTAATTTGTATCGGCCGACGTTCAAAATGTTGAACGCGATGTGGTGGCCCTTGCCGGCTTCGCCGAGCAAATTGCCGGCGGGAATTGCGCAGTCGGAGAGCACGAGCGGGCAGGTCGATGAGCCGCGGATGCCGAGCTTGTGCTCTTCCGCGCCAATGGTCAGGCCGGGCGTGTCGCGCTCGACGAGGAAGGCGGAGAATTGCTCACCATCAATCTTGGCGAAGATGATGAAGAGGTCGGCGAAGCCCGCGTTTGAGATCCACATCTTCTCGCCGTTGAGGATGTACTGCGAACCGTCGGGGGAGAGCTTCGCCTGAGCGCGGATGTTCATCGCGTCGGAGCCTGAGGAGGATTCAGAGAGCGCGTAAGCGGCGATCCATTCGCCGGAAGCGAGCTTCGGCAGATACTTTTCTTTCTGCGTGGGCGTGCCGTACCAGATAACGGGCAGAGTGCCAATGCCGGTATGCGCGCTGATGCTGACCGAGAAGCTGGCCGAGACGGCAATGCGGTCGGCGACGAGCGCGGACGTTACCTTGTCGAGCGCGAGGCCGCCATACTGTTCAGGAATATCGACGGCGAGGAGGCCGAGCGAGCCGGCTTCGAGCAGAAGCTCCCGGGTGGCCGCGAAATTCTTCGCTTCGATTTCAGCCGAGCGGGGCAGGATCGACTTTTCGGCGAACTCCGCGGTGGTGCGGGCGATTTCTTGCTGCTCATCGGAGAAATCTTCGGGCGTGAAGATGTCTTCCGGCGCCGCGTTGGCGATGAGGAAGCTGCCGCCGGGGATGACTTTGGGAAGCGATGCAGTGGCCATGGGCTTACTCCGAGAAGCTATCGTACGCCGGTTGGAGGGTTGCAGCGATGAATCCGTCAGCTCAGATTCTCGAAGATTCCCGCCGCGCCCATGCCGCCGCCGACACACATGGTCACCATGCCGTAGAGGGCGTTGCGGCGCGGCATCTCGGCGAGAAGGGTCGCCGTCAGTTTAGCTCCGGTGCAGCCCAGCGGGTGACCAAGAGCGATGGCGCCGCCGTTCACGTTCACTTTGGCAGGATCGATACCGAGTTGGCGGATGACGGCGAGCGCCTGGCAGGCGAAAGCCTCGTTCAGTTCGATCACGTCGATCTGGTCGAGGGTGAGGCTGGCGAGCTTCAGCGCTTTAGGCACGGCGTGGACCGGGCCCATGCCCATCTCTTCGGGATCGCAGCCGGCATAGGCGAAGGCGACGAAACGAGCGAGCGGCCTGAGTCCAAGCTGCCGGGCGCGCTCGGCGGACATGATGACGGCGGCCGCGGCTCCGTCGGAGGTTTGCGACGAATTGCCGGCGGTGACCGTGCCTTTGGCATGGAAAACGGCAGGGAGTTTAGCCAGCGCGTCGAGCGTGGTGTCGGCGCGGGGGCCTTCGTCGGCGGCGAAGTCATTCGTAACGGTCTTCGGCTTCGTTTTTCCGTTGGGCGTGAAAAACGTAACAGGGACGGGCACAATTTCACCGGAAAACTTGCCTGCCTGCGCGGCGGCAACGGCTTTCTGATGGCTTTCTAGGGCGAAGCGGTCGGCATCTTCGCGCCCAATGCCGTAGTGTCTGGCGACGCGCTCGGCGGTAAGGCCCATGGTGAGGTACGAGCCGGGGTGGTTCTCGACGAGCCAGGGATTGACGGCGATTTTGTGGCCGCCCATGGGAACAAAGGACATCGACTCCGCGCCGCCCGCGACGATCACGTCCGCGCCACCGCCGCGAATGCGATCGGCGGCGAGCGCGATGGCCTGCAGGCCCGAGGCGCAGAAGCGGTTCACCGTCATCGCGGACGAGGAAACAGGCAAGCCCGCGCGCAGAGCGACGATGCGGGCGAGGTTCATGCCCTGCTCGGCTTCGGGCATGGCGCAGCCGAGGATGACATCGTCAATCTCGCGGGCGTCGAGCTGTGGCACGCGAGCGAGCGCGCCCTGGACAGCGACGGCGCCGAGATCGTCAGGTCGCGTGGAACGCAGGGATCCGCGGGGAGCCTTACCGACAGCGGTGCGAACAGCACTGACAAGAACAGCTTCGGGCATGGTTTAGTTCCTCAGAGGTTTGCCGGTTTTCAGGGTGTGGGCGATGCGCTCCTGCGTCTTGCGCTCGCCGCAAAGCGAGAGGAAGTGCTCGCGCTCGAGTTCGAGCAGATACTGCTCGCTGACGGACGTGCCGGAGGTAACGGGGCCGCCGCAGAAGATCTCCGCGAGATGCGTGGCCACGGTGACATCGTGATCGGTCGCGTATTCGCCCTCGCGCAGCATGTGGACGCCGAGCTTGAGCGCGGCCAGTACGCTGTCGCCGGGAGCGGGGATATCGGTGATTTGCAGCGGCGCGCGGTAGCCGGCTTCTGCCATAGCTAAAGATTGCTGCTTCGCGTCGTGGAGCACGCGGTCGCGATTCATGGTGATGCCGTCGGTGGGGCGCAGCAGCCGCAGGCTTTGCGCCTCGAAGGCGGAGGTGGAAACCTTCGCGAGGGCGACGTTTTCAAAGAGTGTGCGCATGGCGTGGTGCAGCTCGACGGAGTCGCTGCGCGATGCGGCGGGCGCGGCGGCCGACGCAATCTCGACAGCGCGCAGGGTCATCTCCTTGCAGCCGCCGCCGGCGGGAATGAGGCCGACGCCGGTTTCGACGAGGCCCATGTAGAGCTCGAGATGCGCCTGGCGTTTCGCGCCGTGCAGCGAGACTTCGCAGCCGCCGCCGAGCGTGAGTCCGAAAGGCGCGACGACCACGGGTTGCGGGCAGAATTTGATGGCTTGCGTCATCTCCTGGAAGCCGCGGATGTAGAAGTCGATCTCGTCCCACTCTTCGTCCTGGGCAGCGAGCAGAAGCTGGACGAGGTTGGCGCCGGCGGAGAAGTTGGCGGCGTCGTTGGTGATGACGAAGCCGCGGAAATCGCGGACGGCGGCGGAGTCGGGTCGGAGATTCTGGCGGACGAAGTTCACAATGTCACCACCGAGCGCATTCATCTTGGTGTGGAACTCGATGCACGCGATGCCGTCGCCCACGTCGACGAGCGACGCGCCGGGGTTCTCGGTGACGACACCATTCGACCGCTTCGCACGGCTCAGGGTGATGACGGCGCTTGCGTCTTCGGTGGGCAAATAGGAAGCCGAACGCGGATCGAAGACCTCAGAGCCCTGATTGTGATACCAGCTCGTCGCGCCGGAATTGAGCAACTGATTGACGGCCTCGGGCAGATCGCGGCCGGACGCGCGAATTTTCGCAGCAGTTTCGGCTACGCCGGCCGCATCCCACATCTCAAACGGGCCCATTTCCCAGTTGAAGCCGGTGCGCATGGCGCGATCGATGTCGGCGATGCTGTCGCTGATTTCGCCGATGCGGTTGGCGGCGTAGAGCCAGATATCGGGCAGGATCTGCCAGTAAAAGGCCGCGGCTTTGTCCTTCTCAGGATTGCCGCCGAGCAGCGCGCGAATGCGCTCGGCAAGATTTTCGATGGGCTTGGCCGCGTCGAGCGCAGGGATGCGCGCTTTCTGCGCGGGTCGGTATTCGAGCGTGGCGAAGTCGAGAACGAGACGATCGTCGCCATCCGCACCCTTTTGCTTTTTGTAGAAGCCCTGGCCGGTCTTGTCGCCAAACCATTTGCGTTCCAGCATCTGCTCGAGGAACGCGGGCAACTGCACGTCGGCGCGCTCGTCATGCGCGTGGGCGGCGAAGTTGCGGACGACGCTGCCAAGCACGTCCAAACCCACCATATCGGCGAGGCGGAACGTGCCGGTCTTTGGCCAGCCCATCGGTTTGCCGGTGAGCAGGTCGACTTCTTCGACGGTGAGGCCCTGGGCCTGCATCACGCGCAGAGTGTTGAGCATGGCGAAGGCGCCGATGCGGTTGGCGATGAAATTGGGCCGGTCGTTGGCGAGAACGACTGACTTGCCGAGATGCACGGTGGCGAAGCGATTCACGGCGGCGATGGCAGCCGGATCGGTGTCGGGCGTGGCGACAACCTCGAGCAGCTGCATGTAGCGCGGGGGATTGAAGAAATGGGTGCCGAACCAGCGGCGGCGCACTCCGGCGGGCAGCCCTTCGGAGATGGCAGCCACCGGCAGGCCACTGGTGTTGGTGGTAAAGAGGGTCTCGGGGCGGAGATGGGGAACGACGCGGGCCAGGAGGGCGCGCTTGATGTCGAGGTTTTCGGCGACGGCTTCGATCACCCAGTCGCATTCGGCGATCTTCCCGAGGTCGTCGTCAAAATTGCCGGTCCGGATGCGCGCGGCAAATTCAGGCGAAGCCAGGGCCGCCGGCTTCGACTTCTTCAGCGCCTCGAGGGCCTTCGTGGTGAGAGCGTCGGGATCGCCCGGCTGAGCCATATCGAGCAAAAGAACGGGAAAGCCGGCATTGGCGATGTGGGCAGCGATGCGGGAGCCCATGGTGCCGGCTCCGAGCACGGCAACGCGGCGGATGGGGTAATGCGTGGCGGCAGACGGGGTGGCGGCGGTTTCACTGACGGTGGCCGAGGACATGCGAAATCTCTCTCCGGGGGCGAATCTGAGCCAACGTAACAAGCTATCCGATTCAGGGTGGTTCTGTCCGGTTGCAGGGCGGTGTGGCCGAGCGTTCCCTGCATCCGATAGAGTGAGCGCTATGCGGCGAGTGATTTGGCTTATGACGGGATTGGCGTTGTCTTGTGCGGCGGCGTGCGGGCAGCAGGAAGAACAGCCGCGGTTTACGGCGGAGACGCCGAACGGGCAACCGCTCTGTACACTGCGCATTCACGTCACCGGCTTCAGGAACAACCACGGCAAAGCGGGAGGCACGATCTTCGCGTCAGCCGATGGATGGCCGGAACAGACGAGCAAGGCGGTGGTGCACGGGCCCTTTCCCATCGTGGACGGCCAGGCGATGGAGGAATTTCATTTACCGGCGGGGAAGTATGCGGTGGCCGTGATCCACGACGAGAACAGCAACCACAAGCTGGACCGGAATTTCCTGGGGATTCCGAAGGAGGGGTTCGGGTTCGCGAACAATCCCAGGGTGGCGCTCTCGGCGCCGTCTTTCGCCGCGGCTGCTACGCAGGTGAGTTGCCCGGTCACGCAGATCGAGGTGCGGCTGATCTACAAGTGATGCTCTGTCCGGGCCCATGCCGCGATGAAAAAGCCGCCCGGCGTGGGCGGCTTCTTCCTTTGTGACGGAGCTCTATGCGGCGTTGTGGCCGGTTTCAGGCGACGGCGGCGTCTGCGGTGTTTCCGGCGACTTGGCGCCGGGATTCACCAGATCGCGCAGCTCTTTGCTGGGCTTGAAGTAAGGGACCTTCTTCGCAGGGACCTCAACGCGCGTCCCGGTCTTGGGGTTGCGGCCGATGCGCGGCTTGCGCTGGCGGATGCGGAAGCTGCCGAAGCCGCGGATTTCGATCTTGTCGCCGGAGCGGAGGGCCCCGATGACCGAGTCGAAGATGGTTTCGACGATGACTTCACTGTCGCGCCGCGTAAGGTCGCCCAGTTTCGTTACTTCTTCAACAAGGTCGGCTTTGGTCATAGCAGGCGTCACTCCCAGGGAAAGGCTTAGCCTCGTTCTCCATACTAGATGCAATCCGTTCGGCTTGCAAAGTCAAGGAGTTGCAGGATTTGTTTGCGGGCAGGAGACAGACGCGGGGCCCGGAAGGAGAGATCGGCCGCTGCAGGATTCCCGGCAGCCAGCAAAAATGCGGCCGGGGCGTCGATCCCCGGCCGCGAAATCGTTCGAAGAGCGAGAGAGTTCAGAACGTGATCCGGCCGCCGAACTCCATTTGTCGCGGGTTGCCGTTTTGCGTGTTCAGGACGCCCCACGATCCCGGCGCCGAAAGGCTGAGCGAAGGATCGAAGAATTCCCGGTGATTGAACAGATTGCCGGCGATAAACGAGAACTCAAAGGTCGTTGACTCCGCGATTTTTATGTCTTTTTTCAGCTGGGCGTCGACGTTCCAGTACGACTGGCCGGTGATAGGCCCCAGCCCGGAGTTAGTGGTGTCGATGCCCAGAATCGGAGGACGGACCTGGTTCCAGACGGCGGCCGGATCCTTGAACATGTTCACCGGAGTTGCCGAAGTCTCAGTGCCGATCCCGTTGCTTCCGGACACTCCAAAATGCGCAGAGTGTCCGCCCTTATAGGGGCTGGTAAACACGCATTGCTCGTTTTCGTAGAAATCGTTGCCGTCGGCCGCGCCCCACGCCTGCGCGCCCGTCCAGGTGCCGCACCAGACCGGTGCGCCGGACCCGGCCGTGAAGATGGGGGCAAAGTTCCAGCCTCCGGCGACGCGCCCCAGGAAGCCCGACTGTCCCTTGAACCACGGTTCCGCTGCAACCAGAAAGGCGTTGTACACGACACGGCGGTCGAAAGCCTGCCTGCCGTATCCGGCGCGCGGGTTGAAGGCATCGTTGGTGGTGTATTCACTGGTGGCCTGGACCAGCGCTCCGGTACCCAGAGCCTTGCTCCAGGTGAAGTTGTTCTGCATCGTCAGCCCGTGCCAGTCGCGAGTGCCGAAGCTAACGAACATTCCGTTGTAGTTTCCATAGCCGACGCTGCCGTTCAGCGCCGAGCCGCTGCTCATCTGTCCGGCGGTGTTCTGCATGGTGTGGGGGAAGCCGAAGGGCCCGTTGTCGAGATCGGACCAGAGACTCCAGACCGACTGCGTGGTCAGATTCCCCAGTTCCTGATCGAGCACCGCCGCCGTGCAACTGGAATACGGCGTCGTCGAACCATTGGACATTGGTTTGTCGCAGTAGCCATTCGCCTTCAGGGCGGCTTCGAAGAACGGCTGAGCGCCGACCGAATTGATGAAGGTGGCGTAAGCAGGGTTGGGTGTCGTGCTGTTGGGGAGATAAGGAGAAGGCACACTGGCGCCGCACGCAGCCTCAGACATGTCGCAGCCGAGCGCTCTTTGCAGGTTTGCGTAGGCGGTCTGGAACTGCTGGCCGCCCACGTTCATCATGTAGGGCACTGCGTTGAGGTTGATCGGCTGGAATTCGTGGTGCACGAGGCGGCCGATATAGCCAACTTCGAGCAGGGACTTCTGCCCGACTTGGCGCTGAATGGTGAGGTCGAACGAATCGATCACATTGGGACGGAAGTGAGGGTCCATTCCTTCGGGGGCAGCGGCTTCGATATCGTTGACGCCGGGGAAATCCGGTTGTGGCAGCGTGGCGGCAGCGGTGGGAAGAGGGGCTGAGCTGCCGTCGACGCCGATACGGAATGCGTTGGCGGCGGTGGGATTTGTGGGACCGCATGTGCCATCCATGAAAGGCTGGGTGCACTGCACGGCCTGGATCAGCCCGACACCGAGCAGAGGCACGAGCACGAGATCGACGCCGTTCAGGCGGCCATAGATACGGCCGTAGCCGCCGCGAACCACTGTAGGCCTGGAGAACGATGGGTTCCACGCTACCGCGACGCGCGGGCTGAACGATCCGTAGAACGGGTTATAGGGATATTTCAAGCCGGAACCGACGTTATGGACGAGCGCAAACCCCACCTCGGGGTTATAGACGTTTCCTGCGAGTGCCGCCGACTTCCTTTGCGCAAGGAAGTCCTCCATGGAAACCGGAACATCGGCGGAATCAACCAATACCGTCTGCTTCCCATTCTTTTCCGTCGGAGGCATTTCCAGGGTGTAGCCCATCCCATAAGTCAGAGTGATGGACGGCTTCATGTGCCAGGTATCGCTGAAGTACGCGTTGTAAAAGGGAATTGTGTCCTGGTCGAAGGCATGGGTGAGGGGCGGATTCAGCGTCAGGCTGCTTCCGCTGCGCGTGTAGGCCACCTGCGACGCGGTTACGACGCCGAGCACAGCTTCGGCGAGGCGCTCGGAGTTTGTGTTCAGAGGGTAGCCGCCCCCCAGGTCGGTCATGTCGATATTGCCCGGACCGGCGGATTCGCCCAGTTGGTAGGTGGGCGTGAAGTTGATGCCGCCGCCGTTATCGCTGCGCTGGTGGTAGTCGTAGTTCCGCTGATATTGCCCGCCGAACTGGAGCAGGTGGCTGCCCTTCAGCATGGTCACGTTGTCGCTCAGGAAGTGATCCTGGCCGTCCCAGAACCGGGTGCGGATGTTCTGCGTGTTGACGTTGAACGGAGCCAGCACAGAAGTGGCGCTTTCTCCGAATGGCTCCATGGCGCCTCCCAGTCCGGACTCCTGAGCGGGCGCATTGTTGGTCGACCACGACCAGAAGTTGCGCAGGTAGCTGTAGTGGAAGTCGTTGGTGGTATTCGAACTGATGTTGGTCGTCAGACCCGTCACCAGAAACCAGGGCTGCAACGGGCGGCTGGCTGTGGACGTCGGAACACCCAGCTTATCGCCTGAAAAGAATCCGCCAATGTCGTACTGACTCGTGGTCAGCTGCGTAAGCTTGTAGTAGCGGAAGCTCGTGAACCAGTGCCACTTCGTGCTGAAGTCGTGGTCCACCCGGAAGACGAGATCGTTGCTCTTCATGGGCAGCGACATATTGGCCTTGAAGCCGAGTTCATTCACGCCGTCGCATTTGCCGCCGGCCAGCGACCCGCAGCTTGTGTCGTTTCCCTCTGGCTCATACTGGCTCCACATGGCGGCTACGACCGGACTGATTCCAATCCCGCGTGGATCGACCGTGGCCATGTCGTAGTTCGTGCCGTTGTAGGTGACGATGCCTTTCTTCAGGTTGTCAGAAGGCACAGTTCTTTCGATGGTCTGCGACTGTGGATAGCGGAAGCCTTCGTAAAAACCGAAGATGTAGAAACGCGACCCCCAGCTGCTGGGTGTCAGGAATCCGCCTGCGCGCGCGCCAAAGCGGCTGTAGTGATACTGCGGGATCGGCACGGCGTATTGATTGTTATCCCAGGTGTTCGCGTCGAAACCGTTGTCCAGGTAATATTCGTAGGCGCTGCCATGCCACTGATTAGTGCCGCGCCGGGTGACGAATTCCACTTGCGCGCCGGAGGAGTTATCGAAATCGGCGGTCTGGTTGGCAGTGTTGACCTTGACTTCCTCCACGCTGTCGTCGGGGGTGGGCATAATGCCTGAAGGCGGCCCGGTGAGATCGTAGCTGGTGGTGTTGGCGGCGACGCCTCCGGTGGGGTCGCCGGCAAAGGCTGCGGTGGTGTTGTAGGTGGTGTTGTTGCCGTCCATGTCGCTCGAGTTATTTCCGCCATCCAGCAGGAACGTGCTCTGGTCGCTCACCGCGCCGGCTACGCTGCCATCCGGGCTGACACCGGGCTGCAGCTCCACAAACGTTGACGCATCGTGGCCGAGGCTGGGCAGGGAATCGATGGCTTCCGGAGCGATGGTGCTGCCTACGGTGGAATTGAGCGTCTGCAGTTCGGTGCCCAGCACCTGCACCTGGACGGTCTCCGTGCCTCCGCCGACCTTCAATTGCAGATTGATCGTGCTCTGCGTTCCAACGCTCACCTCCTGGCCGGTAGCCCTGGCTGTGGAGAATCCCGCTTTGGTCGCGGTGATTTCGTAGGTGCCAGGAGGCACCGTTGTCAGCGCGTAAATTCCCCCGCCGTTGGTGGTGGCTGTCAGCTTCTCCGTTCCGGATGCGCTGATCAGGGTTACCGTGGCTCCCGGAATGACGGCGCCGCTGGGGTCGGTCACCTGGCCAATTACGGTGCCGGTGTTTGTCGCCTGAGAGAGGGCCGGGATTCCCGTCAACCACGCTGTAGCAAAGGCGAACAGCAACAGCGCCTGCCGTGCAATACCGCGCTTAGTCATGTGGGTTTTCCTCCGAAAGTTGAGGTTCTGACTCCTCGTGCGTGCTGTTTGAACGACGGTTCTTTCGAGCAGGGAGATGGAAACAACCAAAGACCGGCCCGCTCCGCAAGGACAAAGGCGAAGCGTCGAACGGCAGCAGGTTGCCCCATGATGCGAGCCTGCAGACCTGCAATCCCCAAACGGGAAAATGCAAGGCAGGCGGCCGCCTGAACGTTCAATTACCAACCAAATATTCTGAATTTCGACAACCGCAACCGCTGTCTATGAGGTATCAACGACGATACCGAATTCGATCTAAAGATGAACTCACAGCTGCATGCAAAGACTTCAGAAAACCTGCCACAGAAGGCAGGATGAGGAGGGCGGCGACGAAGCCGCATCGAATAGCGGCAAAAGTAACATAGGTTTTAAATTGGAATCAAGCAACTTCTGCCGGGAAAATTCTTTCCTGTGCGCCGCGGTCGGGAAGCCGGAGCAAGGCTTAGACTCCCGGTGCGCCTGAACTGGTCTTCAGCATCTGTTCGGCGTGGCGCAGCGACGTCTCCGTGACCGTCGCGCCGGAGATCATGCGAGCGATCTCTTCGGCGCGCTCCTGCGACGTGAGCAGGCGGACAGAAGTCTGCGTGCGGCGCTGCTTTTCCTGCTTCTCGATGAGAAAGTGCTGATCGGCGAAAGCGGCGATCTGCGGCAGGTGGGTTACGCAGAGCACCTGCTGCACGCGGGAGAGCGCCTTGAGCTTCTGCCCGACGGCTTCGGCGGCGCGGCCCCCCACGCCGATATCGATTTCGTCAAAGACCAGCGTGCGCGGAACCTGGGTCTTGCGGTGACGGGCGCGGTTGGCGCCTTCCTCCACGCTGACTTTGAGCGCCAGCAGCACGCGCGACATCTCGCCGCCGGAGGCGATCTCGTCGAGCGGCTTGATGGGCTCGCCGGGGTTGGTCGCGATGCGGCACTCCACCTGATCCCATCCGTGCACCGTCCACGCAGAGGGGTCTTCGATGGGCGTTACGGCGACGGAAAAGCGGGCCTTCATGGCGAGGTCGTTGATCTGCGCTTCGGCCAGCTTTTCGAGCTTCTTCGCGGCGGCCGCGCGCTCGGTCGTGATGGCGCGAGAGGCTGATTGGTAGGCGGCAGCAGCTTTGGCGAGATCGGCGCGGAGAGTCTTGAGAATTTCGTCGCGATCCTCGACTTCCGCGAGCTTGCGCGCGGCCTCTTCGCCAAAGGCAATGACTTCCGCAAGGGTCGCTCCGTACTTGCGCTTCAGCCGATCGAGCAGCGCGAGGCGATCTTCAATCTCGGCGAGACGCTCGGGGGACGCGTCAATCCCATCGGCATAGTCGCGCACTGTGCTGGCCACATCCTGCACGAGAGCGCGCGCCGAGGCGAGTTGCTGAACCGATTCGGCGAAGGCGGAGTCGTAGCGCGCCAGCTCTTCGAGATGCTTTTGCGCAGCGGAAAGCGCGGCTTCGGCCGAGGCGTCGTCTTCGTAGAGAAGATTGTTGGCGCCGACGGCTGCGGCTTGGAGTTTTTCCGCGTTGGCGAGCACGCGTTTCTCCGTTTCGAGCGCTTCGTCTTCGCCGGCCTGCGGGGCGGCCGAACCAATCTCCTTCGCCTGAAACGACCAGAGATCGGCCAAGCGAAGGCGATCCTGCTCGTCGCGCTCGAGTTCAGCGAGCCGATCCTGAATTCCGCGCCACCGGGCGAAGGCTTCCTCGACGCCCTCAAGGGCGATGCCGCAGAAGCGGTCGAGCAGCGCGCGCTGCTGCGCCTGGTCGAAGCCGGAGATGGTCTCGCTCTGCGCGTGGATCAGCGCGAGTTCGGGCGCAAGCTGGCGCAGGACGGCGACAGTCGCAGCCTGATTGTTGACGAAGACGCGGCCTTTGCCGTTCTCGAGGATTTCGCGGCGCAGAATGATCTCGGAGCCTTCCGTGTCGATGCCGTTGGCTTCGAGAACGGCTTCGGCTCCGGCCGTGCTTTCGAAAACGCAGGACAACACAGCACGATCGGCGCCGTGGCGGATAACATCGGTCGAGGCCTTTTGTCCCATGAGCAGCGCGAGCGCGTCGACGAGGATGGATTTGCCCGCACCGGTTTCGCCGGTAAGGAGATTGAGGCCGTGGCCGAAGC
>Ga0335075_10012750_pt1 | contig 12686 bp, 10 predicted proteins | sample Lox_Sample_24_FD_206723 | JGI IMG/M metagenome (GOLD analysis project Ga0335075, IMG submission 206723) | Soil microbial communities from Loxahatchee National Wildlife Refuge, Florida, United States - Lox_Sample_2.4 | ecosystem: Environmental > Terrestrial > Soil > Wetlands | place: USA... | reverse complement strand
CGACGGCTTCGCGCATCTCGAGGACGTCGCGGGCCTCGTTCGGCGAGATCGGGCGGACGACGGCGCCTTTGCGTGACTCCAGGGATAGCAGCCCGTCGGCCGCCAGGCGCAGGAACGCGTCGTGCACCGGTGTCCTGCTGAGGCCGAGCTGCTGGCATACGAGCAGCTCGCTCGTCATCGTCCCGGCCTCCAGCTCGCCACGGATGATGGCGCGCTTGGTGGATTCGTAGGCTCGTTCGGCGGCGCTCTGGGAGTCATCGGCAGCGTCGGGGGAGCGGAGCGGAGCAATCATGTTTACAAGAATACCGCCTTGCATGCAACGCTGTTGATACGATGCATGCAATCAGCCAGCTCGGGATAATTTCGCCGTCCGGCTATTGACCTCTGCCGCGCGTGCCGCGAGCGCGGGGTCCGTGAGCGTGTCGGGGTGTTTGAGCATCCAGATCACGTGGTCGACCGTGCGGGACAAGACCGTATCGGCGGCACCCCCGCGCATGACCTGGCTGATGGCGTGCCGGCGCTCCGTTGCCTCTTTCGTGGCCGGCAGCCGCAGGCGGGCGGCATCGGCGTCCGCGGACATCATCCACGCGGCGTCCACGACCACTCGCTGCGCCCGGAAGAACGGGGCGGCCAGGGCGCCCGGATCGTAGTTCGCGGTCAGGTACTCCGACAGGCAGGACGCGTGGAACGCGGCCGAGGACATGCCTTGTCCGTAAACCGGGTTGAATGAGGCGACGGCGTCCCCCACGCTCACCAGGCCGGCTGGGAACTTCCGCACCCCGGTGAAGTCCCGGCGCCGGTTGTCGGCCAGCCGGAACGTCGCTATGTCGCCCACGAGGGCGCCACTCGAGACTTCACCGAATAGCGGCGACGGTAGCTTGGCCGACACCGCGCGCAGGCCTTCAAGAGTGTCACTGGGCCTCGTTTCGTCGTATGCCCCGAGCATCATCAGCCACCCGCCGTGCTCCGTGGGGGTGATCGCGGCCCCGCCGAGCCCGTCGACCGGGTAAGGCGGCCTCCACCGCGCCATCACGCCGACGTAAGGCAGATCCGCCACTCGCCGGACCTGGTCGAACCTCGCCGTCACATAGTTGACCCGGCTAGGCAACCGGTCGAGTCCCGGAACCTCGTAGCCGTCGTGACGGAGCCAGTCCGGCATCCGGGTGCCACGCCCCATGGCGTCCACGACGAAATCCGCCGCCAGGGTGTTCGCGGCGGCGCCGGAGCCGTAGCGGACACCGGACACCCGGCCGCCGCTATAGCGCAGGCCGATCGCCGCCGACCGGATGACCTCGACGTTGGGCAGGGCGAGAACCCTGTCGCGGATGACGGACTCGACGGCAGTCCTCGTGGCGAACAGCAGCGAATGATCCCCGCGATCGCGGACCACGGGTACGCCATCCCAGTAGGAGACGATATGCGCGGAGCCGGCAACGACGGCGCCCTTGCTCTCCATCTCCTTGGTGAACCCGGGCAACCAGCGGTCGAGCCAGTCCTGACCGCCCGGCAGCAGGGTGTGTACATGCCGCTCCTGCGGGATGCCCGGACGCGGCTGATCCCCGGCGTCGAGCGCGTCGCGTTCGAGCACGACGACTCGCCGCGCGTGATCGGCTAGCACCCTGGCCGCCAGCAGCCCGGCGATGCTGCCGCCAAGCACGCAAGCCGTCTCGAACAGAACGGGAGCGTTCTCGGGCGGTGCGAGCCCGGCAAGCCTGTCGAAGGTAGCAACCGCCGATTCGTCCACGACCGATCCTCAGCGCGTTTGTCCGGTTATGTTCCAACCGAAGCTAGGCCTGGCGCGTAGGCGTTTCATTAACGCCTGATCACCGGTGGCTGGAGGAGATGAGGATCGCCGGAGGCTTCCCGCGAACGGGGCGGCATCCGAGATTGTCGGTGGCTACCGTTGGGACCGCTCCTGACTCTCCCGTCGGGCCCGGAACGGCACGGGCCAGCGCGGAGGAATGGCGAGCCTCTACTGTTCAGTCTGGGCCAGTACTTCGTCGATGCGGGCTTTATCTTCGGCCAGGCGGGCACGAATGGCTGGGTCGACCTGCCTCTCGCGCCGAGCCTGTGCCTCGTGCTGGTGCCACTCTCGCCGCCGGGCCAGCAAGGCGCGATACCCGGCGTCAGTGTCCCGCGCCGCTTGCGGGACAGCCCTGATGGCGTCCTCAAGCTGATCTCGCGGGACCTCGATCCTGATCCGTCCGTCTGGGGCGGACCCCATCTGGCCCCGATGGTGACCCGAGAACCTGGACCAAGCCACGCAAGATCCGCCTCACTCAGCAACCCACGCGAGCCAGCACTGCCAGCCGGAGGACACGATCGGCACCGGATCCCGGCCCCGTCACCAACCGCTGCCGAGCAGAGACGCCGCCCACCTGTCACGCCGCGTCGTAATCTTGCGAGCTGCATGACGCACGCGAACCGCCGATGTGTACGCTGGTGGTGACGACGGCTGCACTGAGGAAATGCGCGCATATCTGGTCGTTCCGCTCACAGTTAACTCTGCTTGACCCTGCAGTGCGGACGTGAAAGCTGCGCTCGTCGCGCCTCGGCGGAGCAGTTCTCTCTCTGCTCTAGCGGCTAGATTTTCGAAACTGTCTAGAACATGATAGCCGTCACGGCTCACCCGGTACGCTATGAAGGGTTTCGCCGCTTTCCATGCCCTCACTACCGGAACAGCCCAAAATTCCATTACGTCGCGTTCACGCACGTAGCGATTCTGCACATAAAAGCCAAGAATGTTATAAAATGATAGAGCTTCGTTTATCTCGCGATACTCTTCGTCGCTGAGCTCGGCGATGGATGCCTCATCCTTAGCCTTCTGAAACAGGATCCTTCTGCCTCTCTGCAGGCGCTCCCCGATCATTTGCTGGTGGATTTTAAGAAACAGGTCGCGCTGATCGCGTCTCCTATTATCGACAAAGACTAGGATCGAAAACCCAACAGCCATTAGGGAAATTACTACTGAGATAAGTGCCAGCATCGGTTACCTTGACGTCTCGAGAATTCCAGATGTGAAAAAAGCAAATATACATGCATCAACACTGCGGGAAATGATCGACCAAGATCAGTATGCCGCACCGTGAGCCAGAACCGGGGGTTCTGTGCGCAGCACACGGTGCGTCGGCACGGCTGTTGGGAGGGACAGAGTCGGCGATCTGGACGGCTCCCACGAGCGGTGGTCGTCTAAATGCCATGTAATTCCGGTAAGTCCGGGACGGTCGGCGGGAGTCGAACGGTGAGCCTGTGAGCAGGAAAATGTCCGGCTGAGTCGTGACGAATCGGGAGCCGTCTGACTGCGTCGGCTCCCGATCTGGCTCCCGTTCCTGGGCCCCTAGCTGCTGCCGGGGCGGACGATTTTCTCGATCGAAATCATGAGCTATTATCGGGTTTCGGGATCTTGACGACGGCCGCGCTACTCCCGCGGACGGGCGGGCCGCCGGTACGCTGATGGGAGACGCATACCGAGGGAGGCGCAGCCTGTGAGCACCCCGGCGGTCCATGAGTATGGCCCTTACACGCTATACGATCTAGACGCGCTGCCCGAGGACGGGAAGCGGTACGAGCTCGCCGATGGGTGGTTGACGGAGTTGTCCCCCAGCCCCTGGCACGATCACGGAGCCGAGCGGCTCAAGGAGATCCTGAAGGCAGCGGCAACAACGGCCGGCGCGGACGTATACGTCGCCGGCGGGCCGAACGACGTCAGCACCCCGGCCGGGATCCGCAAGCCGGACGTGTTCGTGGTGCCCAAAGACGTCGCGCGCAGCGCGATCGGCCGCCGGGTGCGCACCTACTACGCATCCGACCTGCTGCTGGTCATCGAGGTGGTGTCCCCGCGCAGCGGCAGCGAGCGGACCGACCGCGTCCAGAAAGTCGAGGAGTACGCGAAGGCCGGGATCCCGCTGTACTGGATCGTCGAACTGGACCCGGACCCGAAGGTCACGGTCCTCTCTCTCGGAGAAGGCGCGTACGAGCTCGTCTCCGAAGTCAGAGCCGGGCACGTGCTCAGTGTCGAGGAACCTCTCCCTGTTAGCTTCGACCCAGCGGCCCTGACCGAACTGGACTGACCAGCGGAGCCACTGGCTTTCGGATCAGGATTCTTTGTTTCACACCCAGGTCTGGTGCTCATCGCGATAGACCGGCCACGGGCGGCGGGCCAGGCGGTAATCGGCCAGCATCTGTCGGAGCCCCTCGGCCCAGGTCCCCTGCTCGACCATCTCGATCAGGTAGCGGTCCAGTTCCGATCGACGCATCTGGAATGCCCTGCCCACATTGGTTTGGATGCCCCGGTACGCAGGGCCTGTGAGGGTGGCACGGAGTTCCATGACGACCTCACCGGGTGCCAGTTCGCCTGCTCCGGGCGGCCGGGCCCATCGCGCATCGAACCCGACGGCCTGCAGCGAGTCTGCTAGGGCAGGACCGGACGTTTCGACGGTGAAGACGGCCAGGTCGCCGATCAGCCGGGCGCAGGCAACCGGGTGGAGCGGATAGGCAGCGAACGGGACGCGCTTGGGGTCGCGTGAGACGCTGTCGAGGCTAGTCGCACCGACGTTGTGATCGAGGTCGGCTGCGGTCCCAGCGCGGCGCCGGACCGAGTCGATTTTTCGTCCGAGCCGTTCCGTGAAGTCAGATTCCGTCCATCCCCGGGTGCCGCATCCGTAGATGTCCGTCACCACGAGTGTCCGGGTGCCGGGCACTTTGGCGGTGAAGATGCCGTCTCGAGAAGCTCGTTCGGTGGCGGTTCTCAGCAGATCAAGGTGGGTCGTGAACGGGATGTCCAGGTCGTGCAACCTGGACATGGGATCGGTTCCAGGCAGTGGGCCACCGTTGCGCACTGCGTCCTGAGCGGCCTTGATTCTTCGCTTCTGGGCCGGGCTGTGCCTGAGCGGGTCGGTTTTGATTTCCAGCGTCTCGGACGTGCCGTCGTTCCTGAACACGGTCACGTCGCCGATCCGCAGGCAATTCGTCAGGTCGTGCAGGATCGCGAACTCGCCGTCTTCTCGGTAGGCCCGGTCGACGCGGGCGCGCTCTGCCGCCAGCCCCTCCTTACCCGCCATCATCCCGGGTGGGGCGTTTTGGCAAAGAGCGATGATGGTCCTGCGCTGGAAACCGAACACCCGCCAGGCCAGGGCATCACCAACGCAGCGGTACTGGCGGGCCAACCGTTCGCACACGTCGTATTCAAGCTGCCAGGTTTCCGGGTCCGCCGGATCAAGCTCTGAATACGGCTCCGGGGCGCCCGGTTGCGGCGCCTTCCCGTTGCGTACCCGTTTGGCGGCCCTTCCGTATGCGTGCCGGTCGTCCTCCACTTCCAGGATGCGGGTGAGGAGTTCCTGCTGGAACTCGTAGCCGTCCTTCACGTTGATGCACGCCCGGAGCGCGGAGATGAGCTCTGCGAGCTGCTGCTGGGCAGCCAGATGCCGAGGATGCCAGAGCATCCTCTCCACTAGGGGCAGCCGGTCCGCCAGCTTCATATGCCTAGTGTGACCGAACTAGGAAGGGAGGCGAACGAATTAGCGAGTGCGGGTGCGGCTGGCACGGAAGACAGCCGTCACGTCTGGTCCGGCGGCGAAGCGGATCCGTTGTCGGCCAGGCCGCCTGTCGTTCCCTCGTCAGCCGGGTCACTGTTCTCGCGGCTGGTTTGGCCGTTGGCGTCAACTGTGTCTGTGTCGGTCGAGTGGACACCAGCCATACGTTCCCACGGTGTCCGCGGGCGGTTACCAGTCGCGTAATCGGCAGCAAGGGAAAGTGCCGCGAGTTCCTCCTCGGAGATGTCCGCGTCCAGGTCCGTGACGGCGGTAAGCAGCTCTGCGATTCGGCGCGCGAGCATGTCCTCGCCGAACCAGCCGGTGAGTCCCTCCCAGGAAAGGACCTTCGTCAGCTGAACGGCGGCCGCGCCGAACTCCTGGCCGCGTGTAACGCTCCTGCTGTCCACAAGGAGGGCCAGCATGACCTTGTCATCCTCTGCCAGGGTACGGAGCGCGGTCTTGCCCGCATCCGTTTCGGCCATGAGATCCGCCAGCCGGGCGACGCGGTCTTCAGATGCGAATTCAGCCGGCGGCTGAGCTATGAGCGCATTGCGCAGGTCGTTTTCCAACTCGGAGGCTGTGGCGGCCTCGATGAGGCCCGCGCCGATGTTCTCCCGGTGGCCGACGAGCCATAGCAGGATGAGACGGCCGCTGAATGCGGTGATGTCGGTGAAGATTCCGCGGATGGTGGCGGCCCGGACATTCTCGTCGGAGATCCGCCGCAAGAGCCGGAGCGTGACTCGCATGAGAGTCATCGACCCGCTCGGTTCGAAAGCACCGAGGCCCTCGGGCAAGCCTGGGAGCAGGTCCAGCAGGACGGGGAGAGCGATTCTGGCGGGGTCCCCTTCGATGTCTTCGCCATCGTAGGGGAGTTCCTCGATCGCCGGGTTCATCCTCTCGAGGAGGTCCATGAGCTCGTCGGCAGACCACGGGGCCAGGCATTGTTGCAGCTCATCTCGACTGGTCAGGTGATTGAGCACGTCATCGACAGCGTGCACGGGCACCACGCCATCGGGAAGCTGGCGTTCGAGGTAGAAGCGGAAAACGGGTGCGCTGGCGACCTTCCGCTTCTGGCGCCACTTGACCTCCCATTCCGACCCGTAGTGCCTGTTCTCGAAGTGCTGCCGTGCCGCAGGGAAGAGCCAGCGAACCACAGCCTCGGCGAGCCCAGGTGCTGCCTCGTGCATCGGGGCGATCGGGCTCCCGGAAAGGTCGCGACCGGGCTGGTACACGCCCTGGCCGCCAAATCTGGTCTTCGCGGACAGGTGCTCGGCGACTGAGACAGTGGCCTCGAAAAGGGCGGGATGAAGCACTCGGACTGCTTCTATCCCGATGAGGTCCGCAAGAGCGACCTCGTCGCCGACGAGTCGCATTGTCATCGACAGCGAACCCAGCAGCCGCTGGACATTACGCGGCGTAACAAGCAGAGGGCGGACCACGAAAGTGAGAATGTTCTGCCAGTCCCCCTGGTCGAACGGCCCGGTTGGCAAGCCCTCCAGCAGCGGCCCGAGGGCCGCGATGAACATCGCGGTGACATCTGGCTCACGCGCTGCCGGCACGTCATGCGTGACCTGCACGATCTTTTCTAGGTAGGCGCGGCCACGCGTCGGGTCGCCGTCACCCAGGCACTCCTCGACGCGGTGACGGTCGAAGGCAAGGAGGTACAAGGTGTTGGGGAAGTCGCCGACAAGGCGGACAAGGCGGACGATATCCAAGATTTCGTCCGGCCGGAGGCGGTCCACGTCGTCGACGACGACCACGAGGCGCTTGCCCAGGTCCTTGAGGAGGGCACGGAGTTCCTCATGCTGCTCAAACACCGAGGGCTCCGCCGCGAGCGCCTGGGCGACACTGGCCGCGCCCTGGACGGCGCTGCCCGCCCCGACGAATGCTGCGGCTGGCGCCAGGATCTGCCCGTAGGTCGCGAGCTTGCCCGCGATGCTCTTCAGTTTCGCCTCCTTCTTGCCGAGTTGCTTGCTTATCTCTGCGAAGAACGAGCTGACCAGGGCCTCCGTGCCGGAGAACATCCACGGGTTGAACTGGACGACGACGGCCTGGTCGCCGATCGCGTCGACCGTCATGTTGAGGATGGATGTCTTCCCGCTTCCCCAGGGGCCGGTCAGCCCAATTACGTAACCGCGGACTGCTGGGGCGGTAATGACCTCGGCGGCGAGCGCTTGGGCGAAGGTCCGGCGCCCTAGCAGGTCTTCGCTCAGTGAGCGGATTGGCGCGTCCGCCCCGTCGATCACGGTCAGGTCCGGGTCGCGGCTCTTTGCCTTGCTCACGGTGTCCTCCTTGCTCGTGCTGCCTTCCGGGCCCTGCTTATGCGGGTGTCGAACGCGCTGCGTTCGATGCTGAGAATCCGGGCGATCTCGGCCGGGCTCCAGCCTTGCTCTCGAAGCACGAATGCCATGCGGTCTTGGGGGCTTAGCGGTGCGAGTGTGCTGGTAACGAAGTCACGGAGTTCGGCTACCGCGGCCGGGTCTGCAGGCGGATTGGCCGCTAGCGCGAGAACGCCAGCCTGGCCTGGCTCGTCAAGGGCGTCGAGCTCAACCACGTGCGGGGGAACCTGGCGGAGGTGCCTCCGCCAACTGTTCGCGACATCGGGAAGGCAGCATGAGGTGAAGAAGTCTTCGAGGGACACCCCTTGGCCGGGATCCCATTCGCCCTTGGGCAGCACCTGAGCTTTGAACCGCTCGAGGCAGTCTTCGACGGCTTCCGCGGCGATGTCGCCCGACAGCGGCCGACGCTGCAACTCCGCTCGTCGGGGAAGCCCGAAGCCTGCCCGGCGGCATCGCCTGTAGATAGTCCCCGCCACGATGGACCGCTCAAGATCGGGAAGGGCCCGCGCGACGAAGCGACGAGCCAACTCGTCCCACGGGTGCCCCTCGTACACCGACGTGACGACGGCCTCGAGCAGTTGGGGTGTCGGTAGATCACCGAGATCACGCGGTCGCCATGAGCGAGGCGGGCCAGCCGCGGAGACAGCGAGGGGAATTGGGCTCACACTCCTCATCTGTCAGGTGGCCCATCATTTCTGACACGACGCGCTGCAGTACTTAAATCAGAACTTCCATCAACCCAGCAGCGATCTGTCCACGACACCACGTTAGGCGGCTGTGCTGACATTTCCGCTGGACGACGCGACCGCCTGCCATGGTGAGATGGCGGGTCTGGCGCCAGGCTCCTGCGCTCGGCGTCATGATCGCCATTGCGGTCTGGCCAGCCAGTTTCCAGAGCTGTCTGCGGTGAAGTTCACTTCGGTCAAGCCGAGCTGCCGCTGGCATGTGTCCTGGGCCAGGGCCTGGAGCTGGGGGAAGCTTCTGTCGACGCGCCTGGCGGGATGGCGCCCATCCATGGCTGGGACCGACAGGTCCTCTTCGGTCAGGACGACGGGAAGCGCTGGGAGTAGCCGGTCCGTTAGATTGAAGACCGGGGTGAGGGATCGCTCGCAAGAGCGGCGCAGGAGGTCAATCTCGGACTGCTGCAGCGATGGGCGAGTGGTTGCGAAGCAGATCCAGCAGTCAATCCCAACGGCTCTGATAGCGTCCTGTATCGCCTCAAGGTGCTCTATGTCGTCGCTGCTGAGCAGGTCGCGTTGCGCCGGGTTGTCTGGGTGGCCTGCTTTCGCCTCGCCGATGATGACCGCGGGTAGCTCGGAGCCAGTCACCAGTGTCATGAAGTCAACTTCGCACGTCGCTGCCCCTTTGGTTAGTTCGACGCCGACGAGGTAGAGCAGTCCGTTGCCGGACAGGAAGCCATTCCCGCATGCTGCCTCGAAGACTGACAGGGCGGCCATGACCGGGATCACCTCGCTGAAGTGCGCCTCATCGAGTGCCGGCGTGATCCTCATGGCCCACTTTGCCGGATTCGTGGGGTGGTTGGCGATGTAGGTCCCGAAGGGGACCAGGGCGGTGCACAGTTCGCACCGGACGGGCTCGCCGAGTTCTGCGGGGGAGACGCGGATTGCGCCCGCGCATTGCGGGCAGGTGAGCCAGGCCATCGGCTGAAGGATTCCTAGTTCGGCCAGCGTGCCGACTACTCGGGCAGGGTACGTGGTGTAGCCGCGTCGGCCGAGTGTCAGTTTTGCCCAGCCTCCTTCGTCCGAACTGGCGATACCCACGAGTGGTCCTGCGATTGCGCCGTAGGGGCTTCGCAGTACCTTGCGGATGACTTCCCGGACCGCGGGCTGGTTGGCGAGGCTGTCTGGGGTGACGCCGCCCATCAGGCGGATGCGGTGACGGACCCGTCGGCCGTTCTCCGTAACCGCAAGCGCGTATCCCGCATCGGACGCGAGTGCCCGGGCAAGGAGGTCGGCCCGAACGGGCATCAGGGACACAGTCTCCGCAGACACCCGGACCGGGATGACGCGGCCCCGTCCTCGCGGTCTGGTGAACGGCTCGTAGTTTCGCAAGTGAGGCGCAAGGCTGCGGGCGGCTGGGATGACGTATCCGGTTTCGCCGTTTGGGTCGGTCGGCTCTGTCCAGACCTCGATATCGGCCGCGACCATGCCCAGGTCGGTCCATGACGGTCGGCGTGGCAGGAAGTCGAGGACCGGGAGGGTGATAACTGCCTCGCCTGTCCGGCTTGTGTCGGCGGAGAAACGGCGGACATGGCTAGTCGTCAGCGGCCCGCAGGCGTTTGTGTCCAGGTCGTGAAGCTGGGGCATGAGCCGGAAACGGCTAGCGTCCAGGAGTGCGCTGAGCTGGGGTGGTATGGAAGGGATGACAAGAGGCGGCACAATGGCCTCTGGGGGGAGCCATACCAGGAGGCCGGGCAGCAGGCCCGGGGTATCGGGCCGCTCGGAAGCGATCTGGTCAAGCCATTGTCTGAGTGGCCCTTCCAGTAGCCCCGCGTGGCTCTCGATCCAGGGGAAGACCTCCTGCCCGCAGGCCCGCAGGTTCCAGAATGCGGCGAGCTGGCTGACGTTCCCGTTTTCTACGACGACGATGCCGCGCTCCTGCAGGCGCGGCTTCTGGAACACGTCCTGCATGGTGACGCTCAGCTGTGTGGTCAAGGATACGGGCCGGGGCGGCACCGGGAACTCGGGGTCGAGCGAGTAGCTCTCGGCGATCGCCTCGAATGCAGACCTGTCTGCCTGGCCGGCCAGATCTTCACCGAAACGGCCGAACCATACGGTCAGCAGGTCTCCCAGCTGGTGATCTTGGGGCCAAGTCACGTGGAAGGGGACCGGCCGTCGGCCCAGCCGGTACCAGTCATACAGGACCGATGCGGGCAGCACATACTCATGTCGACCTTCCGGGTCCCGGTTGAACGGCGAGAGACCCTGCCACGACGGTACCCACTCAAAGCCAGGGGTCTTCGCGAGCGCTTTTAGCTCATCGTCACCGCCCACGGGGAAGAAGCAGTCAACGCCCATCGCGACAGCCAGGCGGAGCGCGGCCCTGGGGTCAGCCTCGGCCTCGATGATGGGAAACCCTTGCCCACCCCAGCTGCTGACCGCCAACTCGACTGCTCGGCGAAGCCCTGCCGCGGAACCCGGCATGATCGCCAGCCCCATGCGCACCGGCCGGAGCATTGTCTCCCCCGAAACATAACCGCCCACCATCGAGGCTAGCCCCCGAGTCTCCTCCGCCGATTCAGTGCTGAGCACACGATCCGGGCCCAACATACTGCGATCAGCTGGCACAGAGCGCGGTAAATCGAGCGTTGCGATTCACCTGGTCGGGACTGCTGAGGTGTCGCAGTCTCGAAGTTGCCGCCCCTAGTCACGGATGTTGCGCACCCCGCTCAGCTATCTGTCATCATCCTCCTTCGGCCTTAAGTACTCCGTCTCGTTTCTGATCTTGATAGCCCGTTTTGCCACCTCACACCCATGCACCATCTGATGATCATGGGCAGTTCAGTCGCCTCCGGCAGGCGGCGGTAGTCCTTGGCTGTCGTCGCGATCCTGGGCAAGGGTTATGACCTGGACTACGTCTGGAAGCAGGTCGATCCGAGCTTGTCCAAGGACGCCGCATGCTACTACATCCGCGCCGCTGAATCCGGCGGCGAGCCGCCCGGCCGGTGGTAGGGCCCGGGCGCCGAGGAGCTCTACCGCGGGCTGCTGAAGAACCACCTGAAGCCCACCTTCGGCAGCGTAGACCTCGGCAAGATCCACGAAGGAGCGGTCAGGCGCTGGCGCAAAGAACGCCTCAGCGCAGGACCCAGTCAGGCACGCCCGTTCGGGCCAGTCACGGTGGCGAAGGCCTACCGGCTCCTGCACGCCATCATGACGACTGCAGTCGAAGACGGCGCCATCCGCAATAACCCGTGCCACATCAAGGGCGCCGGCCAGGAGCACTCCGACGAGCGCCCCGTCGTCCCGGTCGCCATCCTCGTCGAGCTGCTCGATCACGTGCCGCCGCGGTACCGCGCTCGTGCTGCTGGCGACGTTCGCCAACCTCCGTTTCGGCGAGTTCGCTGCCCTGCACCGCGACCAGCTGGACCTCGATACCTGTGAGGTCCGCGTGACTGCCTCGATGGCGCAGATGAATGATGGCCGGCTGATCGACGGCGGCCCGAAATCGCGGGCCGGCAACCGCACGGTGTCGTTTCCGGCCGACATCGTGCCCGAACTCGCTGAGCATATCGAGCGATTCGTAGGCCCCGATCCTCACGCCCTGGTTTTCGTCGGCCCGAAGGGCGGGCGACTGCGCCGCCAGAACTTCGCCAAGTTCTGGGACCAGGCCCGGGAAGCGGTGGGCATGCCCGAGCTTCATTTCCACGACCTGCGGCACACGGGAAATACGATGGCTGCCGCACAGGGCGCGAGCCTGCGCGAACTGATGGAGCAGATGGGCACTCAAGTCCCCGCGCCGCGCTCATCTACCTCCACGCCACCCGCGAGCGCGACCAGAAGATCGCGGCGGGCATGGGCAGGCTCTATCGCGACGCCAGGAGTGACGTGCCCGGAAGAGCGGGCACGCCTGAAAGCGATCGGGCACGCAACGGGCACACGGCACCTGGTAGGAGTAAGCGGGAGAGCGGCAAAGGAACCGATTTACCGGACTGAACTGCACCGGAAACACGGGAGCGGGCGACGGGAATCGAACCCGCATGACCAGCTTGGAAGGCTGGGGCTCTGCCATTGAGCTACGCCCGCGCGAACCGCCTGGCGTTGTTCGCGCGCAGGTGCTCGTCACCGGTAGCGTACCG
>Ga0335075_10012749_pt1 | contig 12690 bp, 7 predicted proteins | sample Lox_Sample_24_FD_206723 | JGI IMG/M metagenome (GOLD analysis project Ga0335075, IMG submission 206723) | Soil microbial communities from Loxahatchee National Wildlife Refuge, Florida, United States - Lox_Sample_2.4 | ecosystem: Environmental > Terrestrial > Soil > Wetlands | place: USA: Florida... | reverse complement strand
CCTGCATCGCCAAATTACTACCAATGCACATCCTTCCTCCACTGCCGAAAGCCCAGAACCACCGCAGCATCTCCTTCATCTCCATCTCGCTGGCTTTGAGCCAACGCTCTGGCCGCCAAGACTCGGGCTCCGGGTAGACCTCTGCGTTGCGGTGCAACGCATAGGGCATGGCGCTGACGCGAACCTTTGCGGGGATGTTGTCGTAGCCTGCTAGGGAGCACCCGCCGGCTGGAGTTATTCTGGGTTCAAGACCGGGGATGGGAGCGTGTAGGCGGAGTGTCTCTATGATTATCGCGTGGAGCAATGGTAGGGCGTCTATCGACTTTGGAGATGGAAGCTCAAACCCTGCTGTTGGTGGCCACACGATCTGTGGCGAGAGAGAGAGTAGTTCTTGCCGTAGCTGCTCTTGCAAATCAGGACGCTGTGACATCTCGTAGTAAAGATAGGTAAGAGCAATGGCACTGGTCTCTTGACCTGCGCTAAGATGATCGAGCATTTCAGATGCTACTTCCAGGCGTTGGTGCTCGATTTCTGCTTGGCTTGCCTTTTCACCCGGCCTTTGTCGCTGTTTCGCGAGACCATTCTTGAACTGCTTATATACAACCGGCTCCATACCAGCTGAGGGCAAGTTCTCAAGGTAAGCATCGGCGTTGTTACACATCCTCATGCCTATCTCCTCCATAAAGTCGTTTGCTTCTTCGATCTGTTTTGGCACCAATGGGAACCCCAACCACTTACACCAAGCCTTCACTCGAGGAATCTCCTGCGAGTGGAATTCATAATCCTTCCTGCTGTGATATTGTCGTAGGTAGCGGTGTTTCGCTGATGGGTCAACGGAGAGTTTGGTCGAACATGCTAGTCCGAACTGATAGGCAGACATAAAATCCGTAGTGAAGCCATTGTTCATGTCATGCGCGTCCACAACGGTCTGCGCTATAGCGGCCTCTTGAATGAATGGAAGGAAGCGGTCCCGAAGGAGAATAAGGGAATTTTCGTGTAATTGTGCTGAGCTTTGCAGATACGATTTGGAGTAAATGTTGGACACTAATCTCTTCTTCGCTGAATGTGGTTGATGCTCGACAGTCGAAAACATGTTGAAGACACTTTTGCATGCCGTAAGCTTTCCACCCTCTCGAGAAATGCAAGGTTGGTTCTTACCCGAACGATGCGAAAAGGCGTGGATACCAGTCATGTTTCTCAAAACCCCCGGCATAGACCGTCCGAATCCCACCATCAACACAGTTGATCGAAAGCTCATTTGGAGCCATTCGGACAATCGGTCCGTGTTTCCGATGCGCCGCAAGTGTAGCCTGGTTGTTCCTCATATTGTATCGAGTCCAGAGGATCCATGCTTCAGAGAATGGTGCTGTGGGATGGGCGTTGGGAATCTTTGATAAAGGAGACAAATAGGCTGGGTAGAGGACAAATTTGTACAAAACAAAACAAGCCAACGCCAACAACGCCATCAATGAGAAGAGAGGGAGCGCCATTGTAAGAAGTCCAACTGGAAAAGCCCTTTAGCGTATTTGAAGCCCAGTGGAGAGCTGGGCAGACGCTTTTCCTAGCAATGTTTTGGTATAGCTAGTTGGTCGTTCGAAGACTGAGGTTGCGAGGGAAGATATGCATTCATAGGACCCAAGTGGCAGAAGGTATGCTTGGAGTCATCCTGTTCAAGAGTGCAGTGCGTAACATGGTCGATTGATAATGGCATCGGAGATGCCCGTGCACTATGTTATCGGCAATCATGTTGTAAGTTACACAGTAATCCAGCCAAAGTCTTTTGATGCCTTCCGGAACCAAAATGTTCTCTAAATGATCTAAAATCTTTTAGCAGGACGGAATGCTGGCAATGGCTGAACCTTTTCTATATAGACATGTATAGAAGAGACGCAAAGCGCTCATAATGCCGAAAATGCATCGGCACGGGAATACTAATACATAGTAGTCATTAAACGTGAGGTCTGCAATATTGATGAGATTGGTTTGGATTTGGATCTTCGGCACGGAAAGAGGGAGAGAAAGAGGGAGGGAGGGAAAGATAGGTAGAGAGTCCTCCTGAGCTAATCCCCCCCGGTTGCTGCCTTGGTGGACCTCCTCCTCAATGGCGGGACTATGCCAGACCGATTTTGGCCCCAGTATGCATTCGATTTCGAGAGCGGCTGAAAATGTCGCCTTCGAGGTGATGGAGTGTCAGGCAGTGGACAACTTGGAGGTGGTCCTGAGGGAGGAATAACACCTAAATTCCGCACACCCCTTAAATCACGTATCCTGGAGAGTCTCGAATTGACTCCTGTGGGCGCTTCGGTGATGGCCTCTGGACCCAATGACGCCATGATCGAGTAAGCCAATGCCTTAACCGCCAGCTCAGGCTCCGGAGCCTCTATGTCACCAGGTGATGAAGCAGCTGACTGGACATGACAAGGTGGCTCAGGAAATCCCGAGAGACTTGGCGGACGCTGCTGGCACTGGCCTTGCGACGGCGGTGGAGTTGAGATAGATTGGGTTGGTGCGGCGCCACAATGGTAGAATGTGGATAGTCCATGGTAGGGTTTGGATCTCGGCGATGGAGGTGACTCATTCGTTGGTGGCAGCAGAGGCGCTGGCAGTATAAATATCTTGTCTTCTGGTGACGATAATGCTCCAGGAATTTCCGGAGAGTGTTGAGACGAAGACTTATAATCACGGTCGGCAAGGCCCGCCGAAGCAGATTCGAGGACCGGGAAGAGTTGCAAAGGCAGTGGCTCATGAACTGATGGGCGCCGAAGGGTCCAGGTGCGGGTTCCGGTAGGATTCATCAACGCCTCAGGAGTGGGCAGAGGAGCTATAGTAGAGAGGGGCCTCTCCGAGAAGCTATCGTCCTCGGGAGAATTGTCAATGAATGAATCTTCCACCAGGCTAGGCAAGCTCGTAGATCTGGTGTCTCTGCTCATGTTGGGATTGAGCGTTTCAGAAGAGCCGAAGAATGAAAACCTGTTGCTGGAGATAGGTACACTGAAATTCGGAGCGAATTTGGTGCGCTTTCTCGTGTTTGATGGACCGGCAATGTTTTCTGTCTGCATGTCTCCGGCCACGTTGATTGCATCTAGCGCATGACAAAGAAAGGTGGGCGAATGGGATTCGACTAAGGTATGGTCTCGCATCTCGGCATCCCCTAATTGAGGATCAACCGCGGTAGAAGTGTCAACAGATTCGAAAAATGCGATGGATTTTAGAGCGTATGGGTCACGACCGGATGACGAGGGACTGTGGCCAAGAAAAGCGGTGCTTGCACTAGTATTGGTAGAGCTACTCGAGTCTTTGGAGTTGCGAAGTGGATCAAGAGCTGTTGAGGTAATGGTCGAGGAATCCTCGCTGGTTCGTTGAGAAGTGGTTTCGGTGTCCCAGAAGCGGAATTCGAACATTTGGTCGTCAACCAGGCCTCGATCACTTTCTGGAAATTCGGATTCCACTGGGCTCAAGGCCTGGTGATGCGGACTAAACGGAAATTGATAAGGGTCCCCCTGCACTGAAACGATTTGAATGGGTCTGTCCGAAAGCGGGTACCCGGCCTCCATGTTTGCAGGTGTTTTGGAGCGGTGCTGTCGATTTCCAAGCACTTCAACCTGTCTTCGGATAGTTGTCAGCCATGAGTCAAGGTCCTCCGGATTGTCGAAGACCATCAGGAAGTTGTGCGCCGTTCTTCGAGTCTCTGCGTTGTGTAACCCAATTCGTGCCCATAACCCCTTGGACCGCTCAGGTACTATAACGGCGTCCTCACCAGCAGCTTGCGAGACTTGAAGGACCCAATGCCTCCCAGGTATAGCATCGCTAGCGAAAGCTACGGTGTCTCTCTGCAGCTGCATCATCTTTTCCGGAAGCCTATCATCAGGACCACTTCCAGCGTATTGTATCAGATACCCCGAGTCGAGGAGAACAAAAAGGTGCGTGGTCCAACCACTGCTGTTTATAGATGCCGAAAGCTTCCTTGCATGTTTGTTTGAACTTTCCTTAGCCTTTTTCAAGATTGCTCCCATGCTCTGGGTGTCTACCGGCTCTGCCTTTGCCGAGTCGTCCGGGCTACGTGCACCTCTGTAGGAGCTCTTCCGTAAGATGACATCCGTTGATAGACAAGAAGCGTCAAGTATTGCATGTTTCAGGGACTGAGGATAGGCTTGGAAAAGGGGAGGAGGGTCCCAAGTGGGGCTTGTCTGACGCCTGCCCTTTTGCTGTTGTGACCGAGCTCGGTTAATATACGCCGCGTGCGTGACCTGTGTTGGTCTATAGCTATCAAGTCGGGATCCGACCCTAGACAGGTGTGGTGACTCGGCGCGTGCGACGGTACCTGGCGAATGCCTGGAGTGATTCCCGGATGCTGTAGCTGGTCGACCATGTGAGATCGATGTATCTGGACGCTGAGAAGTAACGCTAGCCGACCTACCCCTCGACAAGAAGCTTCGCAGGCTCGTCTTGGATTGACTGCGAGACAACGAGGAGGTCTGGGGAGATAGCAAAGATAAGTTGTCTTCGAAGCTGTCATAAAGCGAAATTGTGGGTATCTTCTGGGATGGACCGAAGTAATAGTCCCGGATGGGACTAACATACGACGGTGCATCAAGCGTCTGACTTGGTGTCACTGGACGCCAGACCTCGGCCTCTCCCATGATATCCTCAAGCAGTCTCTGAATCTTTACCGAAGCACTGTTGGCCTGTACATGCTCGTTTGCTATTTGGTGAACAGGTCAAGAGACGACGAGTCCAATCACAAGCGGTGTCGTACCCACGAATCGCCCGAGAGAGCCAGCGAGTGATGTATGGTGGCAAAACGGCCGCAAGGACAACACTTGAAATACCGAACACGAAAGCCAGGCCAAAGATAGCTGTCCTCCAATTATCCTTATCGTCTGGGGTGCTGAAGGTTGCAAGAGGCCGTATGTCGTGGCACGAAATAAAGGTCGAGCTTGCAGGTAAAGGGAGAACAAGTCTGGGGTCTGGCACACCAAGATCGGGAAAACTCTTGACGAAAAAGAACTAAACGGCTGATTTTGCATAGATGTGAGAAAAAGATTTAATGCAGGAATAAAGAGCAGTTTGCGTCTTTGGTGACCTAAGAACCTGAAACCAGCGATCCATTCCTGATTGGATCCAACGACGGATATGGGACACCAACTTCCAGTTACAGATGCAAAACTAGGGCTTTTGTGATAGGTCTGGACAAAAATGTGAGGAAAATATCGAGCTGTTTAATTCGTGGATAACTAGCTCTTTTGCAAGGTTAGTGTGGGAGGCCTTGAACAATGCAGTTGCAAGTCGAGTCTGCAAATTTCGCTAACCTACGCGACAGCGTAGGAGCGTCGTGCAGGATTGCCCGCTGGGGAATCCCATATCGCGGAACCCGCCATTCATGGGCGATGGACTCGAGAGCACCAGCATGAGTGGCTGCTCCATCCCGCGTAAAGATGACTCGTTGAAGCGTGCTATTCCTCTGCAAAAGCTCTGTGGAGGAAAGTGGATGACGGAGTTGCTCCACTGTACCTGCATAAGCTCTGAGCTATGGGGAAATACGGATCACTAAAGTAGTGCGGGCTGGGCTTTTTTTCTACAACCCCCTGCCTGCCAAGATGGCTGAAGAGGTCGTCGATAACATCCTGAAAAATGGACCAAAGATGCATAGGCTCCCAAACAGACATTTATCAGAGTTAGCCTCTCCTAAGTTCTCGAATTTGTAGAGTGACGCGAGAGCGACCGCCTGAGGCTGAGTCGATCGATGGGTAAGATTGATCCAAGATCTGAGCACGATTCAAAAGCTTGGCCCCTGCTGGCCAAGTAGGCAATCTGCATTCCCTGTATCACATCACAGTTTTTCACAACCATTTACCAGTAGCCCTGACGTGACAGGAAATCCACCATATTTGCTTGGTTGGTGCGCCTGTGAGAACAGATAAGGGCGCCGATCAGCTTGGCGGCTTCCATGGACAATGGTGCCGTTAGAGCCGTTTGATGCTGGTGCTTAAGGTTTCGCGGAAGAGGAATCGTTGTTTAGATGACACAGAGTGGCACGAAAGCGACTAGCCGAGTGGAGCAATTCGAGGCAGACCGTTAGGCGAAGCTACTAGATCCATTTCACAAGATCGACCATGGGCGATATTCATTCCAGTAGTTGGAAACAACATCTCCTTCGCGGATAGCGCGTAGACATGATTGTGGAGAGTGGCCGCTGTCAAGCCCCATCATGATTGAAACTACCGAAGTTTGCAATTGCCGTAGAGTAAAGTCTGTCTGTAAGCGTCCCGAATTGAGACCTGAGATAACCCCGGGCGCCCCTCAATGCATTTTTGCTGCCTGGCCGTGGGGTATCTTAATCATAAGCAAGTCAACGCCAGCTATGCTCTGCCATCTATAAATCATTGCTCATTGTGAGTGCCCGTATCGGAGCTTCATCCCTCTGCTAACCCTCAAGCCCTCTGTAGCTCTGCATATTGTTTCAGGTCTCATTGATTCCTTCCAGGTTCAGCGCAGCATCCTTGAGGTACGGCCAACCCGTCTCATCCTCTGGTCTCTCCTTCTCCATGCCCATGGCATTTCGATAGACCCTAACCTCGTTTTGCAGTCCAGAGATAATTGCCAGCTCTTCACACCACTCTTCGCACCTCAGTCGGTATGCGTGTCTGATCATGGCGCAGACCTTCATAGTCATTGCGTGCCAGTGATCTCGGTCTAGTCTGCTTTGCAGGTGTTCGTCCTTCTCGGCTTGTAGTAGGTTGTTGTAGTGGCGGCGTTGGGCCAAGTAGCGGTCATTGTTGTCACAGCAGTAATTGCGAATTTGTTCTGTTGCAGTGCCCATGGCATCCTGATACTCAGCGATCAGTTTGGCATTTTCGACCTGTTCGTGTTTGTAGAGTTCGATGGTGCTATTGGCTTTGGCAAGTGCGAGCTCGAGCTCGTGAATGCGAGCAGCTGTAGGAGGCTGGTCAGTACTTGTTGGGTCTTTTCGGATTTATGGCATATGGAGATCTCGTACCCTGACTCTCCCCGGTTTGCTCTTCCCAATTCTGGGTGCCATTGGCGCGCTTCTAGCCCAACGTCAACTACTGCGCTTTCCCCCCACAAGGCACGCAACTCACGGCAACTTCTTCCGCAGTCCTCGTAATAACATTGACCTTCTCACGATTGCTCTTCAGAATCCCACTCAGCTCCTGAATCTGGTTATAGAGGTAATTCAGGTCTTGCTGATGTCCCGCTGGCAAAGGCGGTAGGTAGCTTGCGTTGGCGAGACCGTTGCCATTCATCTGCGCCCCTCCGGCGTGCGATGAAATTGGGGAAGGAGCTTGTCGCACTTCGAGGCTGGGAAACAGATTGTTGACTGCGTTGTTTTGGTGATTGCTGTTTGCAGACATGTCAGCGGTAAGCGGCCGAGCGCCAAGCAATTGGTTGCAAGTTGGCCTCGCGGCGAGCCAGAATTCGAGCGGCCTTGTCTCGGGTAGTTCTCAAGCTCAGGGGAAGAGTCACGGTAGGAGCGTGCTGCGTGGGAGTGCCAGTCACCAGACTCGGGAAATCGTGATGGGGTTTCTGTGAGTGCTGCTCCCCGATTCAGTGTCAAGTTCGAATAGGGAAGGTAAGACGACCAAACTTAATTGGCTAAGAGATTTGGTGCTGTGAACAAACCCCCGGTAAGCAATAGAGATGGGGCCCCACGAGTTAGAGACAACAGGAGCACTGTTACCTCCGTTTACATGCAGAAAATTGCTGGTCCCTATGAGCGCATGTGATTGGTAAATCAGAAACGCTCAAAGGCAGACACTGGCGATGCAAGAGGTTGTCAAAACATACAAAGATTTCATACATATTCCCTAACACAACAGGGAGCGTGCTTCCTGCAACCCAATTCATCACGTCTCTGCGCATATAGGCGGAGTGTCCGACGTCGCGTCGCTCCTAGCCTGTTTGACGTTGAGTTCAGCAGCTAACTGAGCTTGTCTGAATGTCTCAAATCCCTCGGGATCTTGCTCTGCCAGCATCCGCAATTCCTCCATATTAGAGCCTAGTTCTTTTATTGCCCTATCGACGCCTTTCTCCGCTACCTCCTTCCTATAGGCCTCCCCGGGATACTGTTCTAGTTGCGCCCTCAGCTTGGCCACGTGGGCTGGCTCAGGCTCATCTTCCCTAGTCGTTCCATGTTCATAATCCAGCATCCCAGTCGGTCGCATGAGTTCGCGACGGAACTGCTGACCGAGTCGATGCATCTGGCCTTCTTCTTGGATTTGAGCTTTAGCGGCTAAGGACGCACTGGATCCATTCCGAGCAAAGTGCACGGCGTGAGGATCGTTCTCCTCCAGCTCATTGTCGACAGCCTCGGAGGAGGACGGAATGCTAGTTATCCCATTCGAATCTACCGAGTCCGATAGTTGAGAGACGTTCGTAGGCGATGGACCCAGTGAGGAAGACCCGGGCGGTTGGTGAAAGTCAAACACATTCCGTCTATCCGGCGGTGACGGTAGTGGGTCAAGTTTCACTTCCGGATACTCCTGCTCAAAACGTTGTATTATACGCTCGAGCGTGGAATCGAGAAACTGCAGGCGTCCTATTAAGGCCTTGTTAGAAAAGGAAATGTCGTCGTAGGACGAAATGTGCACTTACGGTAGTTCAAGTCGTTGCCTTCCCGATCTTCCTTAATCAGAGCCGGCCGTAATCGCATCCTGATCTTTCTAGCGCTTCCGCAGAGCTCCAGGCTGACATCTTTGGGTTTCCTTTGCGTTCTCGGTTTGAGTGAAGGAGTACCGCTTTGCTTTGGAGTTACTGTTCCGCTTGCCGTTGGAGACAGGTTTCGCGATCCCTCTCTGCTGGGCTGATCCGTCGCCAGAAACACACGCAAAGCCTTCACGACACCAGTGGAAGCGATCAAGTAATCCTCATCCGGTGCTGGCTCGTCGTTGTCATGATTTTCAGAATAACCCTCCATGTGTCCAACGAGATGAAGAAGCACTTCTGGGGCATCCTTTTCTGGCAGCGCATTTGTTTCAGGTAGGCCATAGTCATTGAGCGTATTGCGCTCCATATTGCGTAGCGTATAGGCCACGACTTGAGATGCAAGCGCCCTGACCACTTCGCTACTGTCTGCACTCGGGACTTCAATCTCGATTGCGACCATAGTCTTGGACACGCGAGCTGCGACCATCAGTGAGGCAAAGAGAGCGCAAGCTTCTTCTTGCGATGCCTCGTCCTTGGCATTCATTATCTCCGTCAGCGGATGGTTTTCTATGACGTTGACATGCGCGAGAGCTGGACACTCGGGTAATATCTCGGCAATAGCAATGAGATCGTCTGATGACATTTCTACGTCGGCCAGATGTATTCGCCGTAACGCTATCATTTTGGGAAGGTGTTTGCGAAGAATTGGGACAGCATTTGGATTTGAGGAAAACAGCCCATGGTTGTGAGATAGGTCGAGGAAACGAAAGTTTGGCAGATCAGCCAGTGTTGGGAAGATGCCGTTGAGATCCGACGGCGTTAAGTTGCAGTCCGACAGGCTTACAGCGAAGCAGGAGTTAGTGCTGTCAATTCCGTCAAAGACGAGCTCAACCCGGCTATGCAGGTCATTGCTTCCAAGATCCAGACCTTCGCAAAACCCCATTCGTAAGTAGCGTCCCACATGTTCCAGGGCTTCTTGGCCAAGGTTGTTTTCAGCCAGACCAAGCCTTTTGATTTTGCATTTGGAAGCACATTCCACGACATTTGCAATATCATTTGCGGTCAACGAGCAATTGCTCAGAATAAGCTCTTCAAGCTTGTCGCCGAAACGCTGTGTCAGAGCCTTGAGCAAAAGAGCCCCACAATCGACCGAGGTCACGCTCCCATTACTGCTCGTCGTATTGGCCGTGGTGAGACTACCCGGTATTGGCACTGCTGCTGGACCAGGCAATGCGTTTCCGCTCAAGTCAATTGCTCTGATCGATCTTGACATGTGCAAGAAAAGACTGATATATTTCCAACCAAGAGCAGTGAACTCATTGTTCTTCAAGGAAATCTTTTCCACCACGCCCAATTGCTCTTGACCGCGCTTTCCCGAACCTCTTTTGGGCAGCTTCTTATTCTGTTTGGCCTGGTCGGCAGATTTGCAACTCCCAAGGCTAGACAAGATGATTCGAACGCCCTCATCAGTCAGACCACAGTCGTCCATCATAAGCTTGCGTACGGGGACTACTGCAAGCCAATCGCTCAATGTGACGATGTCCTCCAGTGGAAGCTCAGTCCTCGAGAGATCAACCACAGCAACGGTTCCTGATGTCTCCGACAAGGTCTTTGGTTGTCTAGAAATCTGGTCCATTACTACCTTGAGCGCAGTGGTTTCGCGGAGCTGGCAACACCTCTTATAAATGCGAAGGGGGTCGGTTGTAGGTTGGTCTGTTGACGGAGTGAATGACCCGTTACTTCCAGGACTGTCGTCGGAATCATCACCATTTTTACCATTCAACTCCAGAGGCACCTCTCCGTTCTCTTCAGCTCGTCTGCGCTTCTTTTCGCGTCGCTCTTTTCGCTCGGCTTCCGACCGCTTTTTCTTCTCTTTCTTCCTCGTAGTTGGCCCGGCTGAGCCTTCCTGGGCTGCGACTTCCTGGCCCGAACCTTCATCCGCCTTCTTCGACTCCTTTGCCACTTCAGCCGCCTCGATATCTACTTTGGTGTTGCCGGTCTCTTCCTTCTCTTCGGTAGCCGTTTTTGGATTTTTCAGAGCAGCACCTTCACCTTTCTCTTTGTACTTTGCTTCCTTGGCATCCTTTTTCTGCTTGCCCTGTGCAAGGTTTTGCCGCTGGTTTCCCGGTATCACTAAATAGGTAGCTGGTTCGGCGTCTTCCTCGTATGCGTGCGCCGCATAGCCAGCGATCTCAACATCGACGCAGAAAGCAACCTTCTTCAGTTCGTTTTGGTGAAAATCCGCGATCTTGACTCTATCCCGATTTTGGTCGATGTTCATAACTTTTCTGGGGCAGATGGCTCCAGTGTTTGCTGCTTTGCCCAGTGAAGCCGAATTTGATGAGGACAGCCGACGCAGCGCACTGGATAGAAACCCGGGGTTTGGCTCTTTTCTCTCTTGTCCAGCATGGACCAGGACTGATTGGCGTCGCGGAGTGGTATGCGTCACTACGACTTTTTTCTCCTCTTTTCCAGCCTTGGGATCAGGCTTCTCTTTCTTTTCGAACGGGTTCGCAAACTCAACCCCCGGACTCACCGGCGTCGGAGTCGTAGGTTTGGGTGATGCATCAAGACTGGCACTTCGAGGAGTCGACGCTGGACTTGACGAGAACTTGGAACTAAGGTTACTGATCCACGAACCACGGCGACCTCCTGCTCCGGCATTACTTTTTATGTCATTTAAAGGGCCTTTTGTGCCTGTCCCGCTTGTGTTTGTCCCATCTCCGCTTCGGCGACCTGTAAAGCCAGGTCGCTTGGTCTGGCCCTTAGAAGGCTCGGACAAAGGTGTGGGGGCCGCGGTTGGAGGAGCATTGGGAGCTGCAGTGGTGGTTGTGTTGGTAGCGGTCTTCGGGTCTGGGACTTCAGCAGCGGTGGCAATGAATGCAGGTTTCTCGGTCGTGGGAGTCGTGGGAGTGGGAGGGACGACTGCTACTGGCGGTGGGGTTGCGGGTACGGCGGGTTGGCTTTGCCCAATGGAAGGTGGGTTTTCGACAGGTTTCTTATCTGCCGGCGTACAATATTTCCGTCGATCTAATGTTCTCAGTCAGATAAGTTTGGTTCAGTTGGCGCATTCCTGTGTCTGTAGGATTGTGGGTACCTTTTGAGTTCAATAAAAACTCGAAATCGGGGGACCCGGTATCTCTCGAAGGCGCAAGGCTATGCTTCGTCAACAACGGCGGCGGCGGCGACGATGACATCGTGAGGACGTTGTATTCGAAAGGATCGTGGTGTCAGCGCGAAGCTGATCAATGTGCGGCCGCCGACGAAAATGAGGGGTATCAAGTACCGATATGCATTGTCGCTGGGGAGTAGGTCTCGTGTCTTCGTTTGTCCCAAGTCACTCAACGCCTTGCATGAAATCAAGAGGAAATACAATGTCTGAGCACGTCCAGTCAGGCAATATAATTGCAACCGGCGGGAGGGGAATCTGTCATTAGGTCGGTCGACTGAGTAGGATTACATCAGGTCAGAAAGACCGAAAAGAGCAACACGCTCAGCCGCTTCGGGAGTGGTATGGGCAGCCGACCTTCAACTGCGGGATTCTGGCCGCATGACGTGCCTCCCCGGGGGGGCCCCAACCCCGGAACTGGCTCACAATGCCTTATCTCAATTTTTACATTTCTGCCAAAATCTTCGAAAGTTCAGAATTTCCGTATCGTTTTGGAAGCTTTCCCAGCTTGGTGCCCTTTGGAATGCTGAGCTCGGGCTACCAGAGGGAACATCTCGGAGATACCACCTGCCTGTCGACAACTCTCCCCCCATCTCTACACACGGAGTTTCGAGAACGAAGTCTCCTGCACCTGTAGCTTATCTAAGAAGCCAGCTCCGAGATTTTCGCTCTGATCCTAGCCTCCTTCTCCTCCTTGGTCATCTTGGATTTTCGGTACTTCTTACCCTCAGCCTTCCATTCCTCCTTCGTCTTCTTGTCGCCCTCTTCGTCATCCTTCTTCCACGGGTCCTCTCTGATAGCCTTGTGTGCCTCCTGGTACATCTCTTCTAATCCATCAGCCTCGACTTCGGCCTCGA
>Ga0335075_10012748_pt1 | contig 12690 bp, 13 predicted proteins | sample Lox_Sample_24_FD_206723 | JGI IMG/M metagenome (GOLD analysis project Ga0335075, IMG submission 206723) | Soil microbial communities from Loxahatchee National Wildlife Refuge, Florida, United States - Lox_Sample_2.4 | ecosystem: Environmental > Terrestrial > Soil > Wetlands | place: USA... | reverse complement strand
CGGCTTTTTTTGCTGCTTAGCAGCACTTCCATCCCGACCCTGAATCCATGCATGATTCCTGAGACGCGGCGGGCAGGCAGACTGAATGCTGAATCGATCGCCTTGAACACCTGTCCAAGTACATCCAAGGTGCCCCCGACCATTTCATCAACCCGATTGATCTGCAAATTCGTCTTACCGAGCAGAGACTCAATCGTCGCATTTACATGGCCCGCCTGCTTGCGGAGTGTTTCGCTCACTTCGGTCAGGTTGGTCGTCGTAATTTTCAGCTTTGGAGATACGTCATTCAACAGGTTCTGTGCCGACTCGATGACCGGCAGCGCTTTGGTCTTTACCTCGCCTAGAGCCTCATTCACCGCGCCCGACACACGCCGGATGGCGATGTAGATTGCGAGCAGCACAAGAGCCTGCAACAGCACGGCTGCCGCCGTCACAGCGGTAAAGACGATGTAATACGTCGGTGACAAAGAGTGCATCCGCCCCCCGAACTGCAGAATGCGCGTGAGCGGGTTACGCCTGTGCTGGCGGCTCACCTGTCGCTTCGGTTGATGTCTGCTGGTAGGCTTCCTTGCCAGCATCGACCGCGGCAGAAACTTTATCTGTCTGTTCGTTCACAAATCGGCGGCCCCGGTTCACAAAATCCTCCCACTGCGCACGGCCCTTGTCCATGTATTCTTTGCTGCGGTCAACATACTGGTTGACCTGGTCGGCCGCAACCCGGGAACGCTGGCGAATATATTCGCTGCCCTCGCGTGCTCCCGCAACCAGATCCTGGCGTGTGTCCTTGCCAGGCTTTGGTGCAAACAGAACACCGAGGATTGCCCCTGCCCCCAACCCTGCCAGGAACCAGCTGAAACCGTTTGAACCTTGTTGATCAGACATAATTCGTATTCTCCTTCGCCAAAGTCCGGATACTACCAAACGCCACGCATTCCAGCAACCAGACAACTCTATGTTTTCTAGTCACATGGATGCCATAACAGGCCGCCGCGCTGCCAGCCTGCCTCACTCAATCCCGGTCTCCGCCTACTCCTCCGCCGGACGCGGCCACCTGGCCTCGACAATCGTCGAAATTCCCCCGCGCGGGCGAAAATCACCAGTCACATGCGCCCACACCGGGTCGCACGCCTTCACCACGTCTTCCAGGATCTGGTTCACGATGTTCTCCTGGAAAATGCCCAGATTCCGGTAGCTGAACAGATACTCCTTCCAGGACTTCAGCTCAACGCAACGTTCGCGCGGCATGTATCGCAACTTGATGACCCCAAAATCCGGCAGCCCGGTCTTGGGACAGACAGAAGTAAATTCGGGATCGTCAATCAAAATTTCGTAGGCCGGAAACTGATTCGGCCAGGTTTCAATCTCAGGAAATCTGAAGTCGAGACCGGCCCTTGCGTGCTCGTCGGTGTAACGCGATTCTACTGCCATGCCTCTATTTCACCATAGTGTTCGTTTTCGCCATAGTGGACGTAAATTTTTGACGCGAAAGCCTATGTGGATGAGTCTTATATACTCGTAAGTGGCTTACGGAACATTGCGAAACCTGAATGGCGACGAAGAAAAATCGAACGCGCGCCCGCTGGATATGGCTTTCAGCCGGCGTCAGCATCATTATCATCTTTTACTTCGTACGCTTAGCTACCCGCACCCGGATCCCTGTGCGCGTCGGTACAGTTGTGCGCAGTGCATTGACGAGTACCGTTCCGACCAACGGAAAGGTCGAACCGCAGCCCCGGTTCAACTATGAGGCTCATGCGCCGTTCCCCGGCATCGTGAAGAACATTTACGTGCATGAAGGGCAGAAGGTCACAAAGGGTCGGTTGCTCCTTACGATGGACGACACCGATGCACGTGCTCGCCTGGCTTCGGCGCTTGCCGCCCTCCGCAATGCGCAGGACAACTACACTACACTGCTGCAAGGCGGCACGCAGCAGCAGCGCATCTCTTTGCAGGGAGAGCTTACCAAGGCCCGGCTCGACCGCGCTCAGGCACAACAAAACCTGGCCGCCCTCCAGAAGCTCGAGCTCAGCGGAGCTGCCTCCGCCAGCGAGGTTGCAGCCGCAAAGCAGCGGCTTGAAATGGACGACGCTTCACTCTCCGTCCTCGAGCAGCGCCTGTCCCAGCCCTACGACACCGCAGATCTGAGCCGTGCGAAAGCCGCCGTGGCCGAGGCGCAGGCCGGCTACAATGCCGCTCTTCAGGTGCTCAATCAGGCCAACGTCCGCGCGCCGTTTGACGGAACTGTGTATCTCGTCCCCGTCTCCCTCACCGAGTATGTTCAACAGGGCGACCTGCTGCTTGAAATGGCCGACCTTAACAAAATGCAGGTTCGCGCTTACTTTGACGAACCCGAGATCGGCAAACTTCGCGCTGGACAGCCTGTCACCATCCAGTGGGATGCCGAACCGACTAAGGTATGGCACGGGCAGATCGTCCGCGTGCCCTCCACGATCATCACCTATACCACACGCAACGTTGGCGAGGTCCTGGTCAAAATCGATGATGCCCATAACGACCTGCTGCCCAACACCAACGTGCGCGTCACGGCGCTTGTCGCCAACATTTCCGATGCCCTCAACATTCCGCGTGAAGCATTGCACTCCGAGGGCGGACAACCCTATGTCTACGTCGTTTCCAACGGCTTTCTCCATCGCAAGCCCGTCGTTGTCGGTGCTATCAATCTTACCCAGGTACAGATTTTGAGCGGCCTCAAACAAGGCCAGATCGTCGCCCTGGGTAGCACGAATGGCGAACCCGTCGGCGACGGCGTGCCGATCACAGAGGTTAAGTAACAGCGTGAATCCCCGTATCAAAACCCTCCTCCCTTTCAGCGCAGCCTTATTGCTGTGTTTTCTGTCTTCGCTGCCCGCCTTCGCAGGCATGCCGGACACTCTCGCTTCCGCGCGCTCTGCCTTCAATAGAGGTCAGGCTGACGAAGCCCTGCGCGCAATTGACACCGCAATCGGCCAAAACTCCGCCAATGCCGAAGCCTGGAATCTCCGCTGCCGCGTATATCTCGCGCAGAGACGTTGGGACGATGCCGTAAGCTCCTGCAAGCGGGCCGCTCAGCTGGTACCGGGCAGCAGCGACTATCATCTTTGGCTCGGCCGCGCTTATGGAGAGAAAGCCAGCCACCTCCGTCTGCTCTCCGCTTATAAGACCGCCAAGCTTACCCACGCAGAGTTTGAAACCGCAGTGTCACTCGATGGCCGTAATGCCGAAGCCTTGTCCGATCTCGGCGAATACTACGTCTACGCTCCCGCATTCCTCGGCGGCGGCTTGAGCAAGGCCGGGAATCTCGCACAGCGCCTCGATACGATCGACCGCGCCCGGGCCTGCGAGCTGCGCGCCCTCATCGCCGAAGCCAAAAAGGATTACAGCGCCGCCGAACAAAACTGGCAGGGACAGATTGCTGTGTCGCAGCCGTCTCCTGAGGCTGTAGCGCAGGCCTGGATGGATCTTGGCAGCTTTTACCGTCGTCGGGGCCGCTGGGACGACATGCTGACGGCGCTCAAAAACGGCGCAGCGGCTGACATGCAGCATGGCCCTTCCCTCGTCGACGGTGCCTCCACGCTCATCAAGTCGGGCCGTGATCCCCAACTCGCCGCGCAATGGCTGCGCGAGTATCTGAACGGAAATGCGCTTAGTGCAGAGGCCCCGGCCTTTGCCGTTCACGCCCAGCTTGGCAAACTGTTAGAGGCCCAGGGTAACTTGTCTGCGGCTGATCGCGAGTTCGCAGCCGCAAATGCGCTCAGCGCAAACTACGCCCCCGAAGCAGCAAGCAACAATGGAGAGTGAGCGAGTCTCCGAGATGACTGGGATTTGTTTCCAAACGCGACTCGGTTTCTGGCTGAGTATCGGAGCGTCCGTGCTGCTGATGGTTTCTTCCGCAGCCGCTCAAATCTCTCTCTCCTCAACGGTCGCGCTCGCGCTCCAGAACAGCAACTCCGTCAAGCTCGCGACCGCTGACGTCGAGCGAGCCACTGCGGGCCTGGCTGAGTCAAAAGACGTCTATATCCCCAGCTTCGTACTTGGATCAAGCCTCGGGCCACCGTCCATCGGATACCCTCTCGGCGAGCCTTCGCTCTTTAACGTACAGTCGCAGTCCCTCGTCTATTCGTTCTCCCAGCCTGACTACATCCGCGCCGCTCGCGCGGCTCTCAAATCGGCACAGCTCAAGCTCAAGGATGATCGTGATCAGGTAACCCTCGACTGCGCGCTTGCCTACGTCCAGCTCAATACCGATATGCGCGAGCTGAATTCCCTCGAACAGGAAAAGGCGGACGCCGACCGGCTCGTCTCCATTGAGCAACAGCGCCTCGCCGCCGGAGTCGACAGCCGAATGGATCTAACGAAGGCTGAGATCACCTCCGCTCAGATCGATGTCAAGCTCCTGCATGTTCAGGATGACGCCGCCCAGCAGCGCCAAAAGCTCTCGCATCTCACCGGCATGCCGCCATCCAGCTTCATTCCTGAGCCTAAGAGTATCCCACCGGCTCCCGAATTCGCGTCGGACGGCGCTTTCAACGACCAGGCTGTTGACTCGAATGCCGGTATTCAGGCCGCCTACGCCAATGCCAAGTCCAAGCTCGAAGTCTCCTTTGGCGATAAAAAGCAGAGTTACCGGCCGCAGTTCGCCTTTGGGGCCGAATATAGCCGCTTTGCCGCTTTCGAAAATTATTCAACCTACTATAGAAATTTCACCCTCAACAACTTCGGAGCCGCCGTTGAGATCACCTTCCCCATTTTCGACGCCAACCGTCGCGCCAAGGCCCGCGAATCAGCGGCGATTGCGCGCCGCGCGCGAATTGAAGCCGATCAGGCAAAGTATCAGAACAGCGAGCAGGTCAGCTCCCTTCGTCACAATCTTGCCGAACTCCGCGCCCAGCAGCATCTGGCGCAGCTGCAGAGCGAGCTGGCGCAGGAGCAGTTGCAGGCTGTCCAAAGCCAGCTCTCTAACGGCTCCGGCTCGCTTGTCTCCGCTCCCTTGACCCCGAAGGACGAGGAGCTGGCCGCCATCCAGGCCGAAGAGCGCAAACAGGATGCACTCAACGCGAGCTTGTCACTCTTTCGGGCGCAGCTCAGTCTTATGCGCGCTACCGGCGGCATTCAGGACTGGGTAAGCATTGGAATCAAATAGCTGCCTGTGTCACCGCAAACGCTGCTCTAAAATCAGCAATTCTCACCCTTTATGGGTGGTAAAATAAAGGCTTATAGACCATGCCCCTCAAGACACTGTTTCTGAACCCACCCTCGTTTGAGAACTTTGACGGCGGCGCCAGCTCCAGATGGCCAGCCACCCGCGAAATCGAGTCCTATTGGTACCCCGTTTGGCTCGCCTACCCCGCCGGTATGCTCGAAGGTTCGCGTCTGCTCGACGCCCCCCCGCACCACGTCTCCGCGGAAGAAACCATCCAGATCGCGAAGGACTACGAATTCCTTGTGCTGTTCACCAGCACTCCCGGCTGGACCGGCGACCAGAAGCTCGCCGAGGCCATTAAAAACGCCAACCCGTCCATCCGGATTGCATTCGTTGGCCCACCGGTCACCACTTCCCCCGATCGCGCCCTCATCGAGTGTCCCGTAATCGACTTCGTCTGCCGCCGCGAGTTTGACTACTCCGTGGTCGAATACGCCAACGGCAAGCCGCTTTCGGAAATCCTCGGCATCAGCTACCGCAAGGACGGAAAGGTCGTGCACAATCCCGACCGCCCGCAGGTGGAAGACCTCGACGCGATGCCCTGGGTCACGGACATTTATGCGCGCGACATGGACGTTACCAAATACAACGTCCCATTCCTGCTGCACCCCTACGTTTCGCTCTATTCGACGCGCGGCTGCCCCGCGCAGTGCACCTTCTGCCTCTGGCCACAGACGCTCTCCGGGCACGCATGGCGCAAGCGCTCCACTGATGACGTCGCCGCTGAAATGGCCCACGCCAAGGAGCTCTTCCCGCACGTCAAGGAGTACTTCTTCGATGATGACACCTTCAACATCCAGAAGGCGCGGACCATCGAGCTGTGCTCGAAGCTGAAACCCCTCGGACTCACCTGGTCTTGCACTTCGCGGGTTACCACTGACCGCGAAACCCTGAAGGCCATGCGCGAAGCCGGCTGCCGCCTCCTTATCGTCGGCTTTGAGTCTGGCGATCCGCAGATCCTCAAGAACATCAAGAAGGGCGCAACGGTTGAGCGAGCGCGCGACTTCGTTAAGGACTGCCACGACCTCGGGCTCACCATTCACGGCGACTTCATCCTCGGCCTGCCCGGCGAGACCAGGGAGTCCATCCGCAACACCATCAACTTCGCCAAGGATCTCGACGTGGAGACTATCCAGGTCTCCATCGCGCATGCCTACCCCGGCACCGAGTTCCACGAGTTTGCCAAGGAGAACGGCTTCATCGTCAACAATGGAGCCATGGTTGACGACGAAGGCCACCAACTCGCGCACATCGAGTACCCCGGCCTGCCTAAGGAGTACGTCCTGGAGATGGTGCACCGCTTCTACGACGAGTACTACTTCCGGCCCAAGGCCGCCTGGCGCGTCGTCAGCAAAGCCATCGTAAACCGCGACCTCAAGCGCCTTTATGCGGAATCGAAGTCGTTCCTCAAGCTTCGCGCGCAGCGCAACAAGGTCGTCAAACAGGCAAAGTCCAAGCCGGCGGGCGAAACCAGCAAGCCTGCCAACGCCGAGGTCTAAAATCGCCTTATTCTTGAACAAACGGCCGGCACTCTTTGCTGGCCGTTTTTGGTTTCAGGCAGCGCTCGCTGCCTGCTCAGTCAGAATAAGAAAGTCGTATCTTTCGGCCCCGCATCGCACGTCTAACCCATAAGCCCGCACTGCACCATGACCCACTCCACCATGACATTCCGGCGTTGGCTCGTACTCGGCGTAGTCGCTGTCACCGCGCCGCTCGGCGACACTCTGCTCAGCATCGGAATGACCCGCGTCGGCCCGGTGTCCCTCCATCATCTCTCCGAGCTTATTTACGCCCTCAAGACTCCACAGATCCTCGCCGGCATCGCGCTGCTTATTTGCTTCTTCTCGTCCTACCTGGCGTCGCTCTCCTGGGCCGATCTGACCTTTGTGCTCCCCGCCAGTTCCATCGGCAATGTCATCGTCGCGCTGCTCGCTCGCTTCTGGAAGCACGAGCACATCTCGCCCATGCGCTGGCTCGGCATCTTGCTCATCACCGCCGCCGTCGGTTTCGTAGCACGCGGACCCTCCTACACTGAAGTGCCTCGCCCGCACGAATCTCTGCAACTCGAACCGGAGGCCGAGCCTCGATGAATCTCTTCGCGCTCCACCACGGATGGGCAGACGCCGCAATGATCAGCGCAATTGTGGTTTTCGCTACCATAGGAGACGTCTTGATCGCGTCCGCCATGCGCGCCATCGGCGACCTCGACAACATCCGCGCTCATAGCGGCCTAATCGGGGCCATCCTCGCCGTCCTCGGCAGTCCGCGCTTCGTTCTCGGCGTGACGTTCATGGCGTTCAGCTTCTTCTCGCTGGTCTTCGCTTTCAGCCACGCCGACCTTAGCCTTATCGCGCCCGCTTCCGCCTCGCTCACCTTCGTCACCAACGCTATCGCCGCCAGGTTCTTCCTGCATGAAAACGTCGACCGCCGGCGCTGGATTGCTGCACTGCTGGTCTGCGCTGGCGTCGCCCTCATGGCGATGTAACCAAAATCACCTGTTCTCTGTCTCATCAACTGCCTGCTGCGGCTTGTATCATCAGAAATGTAGCCCTATAAGCCATGCGCGCTCTCCGGAACATGCTCTTCATCCTTCTGGCTGCCCTGCCTCCTCTGCATGGCCGCGCTCAGGCCACAGCCACCGCCCCGCACCTCACTGTCCAGCTCGTCGTTCCGCCCGCGCAAATCTACCCCGGTCAGCACTTCACCGCCGGACTCTACTTCAAGCTAGCCCCTGGCTGGCACGTTTACTGGTCGAATGCCGGAGACTCCGGCGAGCCACCCGCCATCCAGTGGATGCTTCCTCCAGGCATCACCGCCGGCGCTATGCAGTTCCCTGCGCCGCAACGACTGCCGCTCGGCCCGCTCATGGATTTCGGCTACGAGAACCAGGTTCTCTTTCCAATTCCGGTCCACGTCGCTTCTGACTTCAAGCCCGCCGGCTCAGCCGCCACTCTCGGCGGAAAAGTCACTTGGCTAGTCTGCCGTGAGGTCTGCATCCCCGGCAAAGCGACACTCTTAGTCAACCGCCCCGCGCTTGCCGGCGCCCCAACAAGCCCCGGAAACATCGCCGCCGACGCACAACTCATCGACCAGTTCCGCAACACGCTTCCGCAGCCGCTTCCCGCAAGCGACCAGGCGAAGTTTCAGACCACACCCACTGGCTTCAGGCTCACGGTCCAGACCGGCGATCATGAAGCCTCCGCAGAGTTCTTTCCCTTCGACACCGGCATCCTCGCCAACGCCGCGCCGCAGCCCGTCCAACCCTTTGGCAACGGCATCAAAATCGCGCTCACTAAAGACCAGAACCTAAACTCAACACCGCAGCAACTCCACGGCGTCCTCGTCCTAAGCAACGGACGAGCCTACGAGATCCATGCCACTCCCGGCACCCTCGCGCTATCCGCCGCCAGCCCCTCGTCCTCTGGAATGCTCCGCATCATCCTGCTCGCCTTCGTGGGCGGAATGATCCTCAACCTCATGCCCTGCGTTTTTCCAGTGCTCTTCCTCAAGGGACTCGCCCTCGTTCAATCCTCTTCGGAAGAGCGCCACAAGATTCGCCTCCACGGCCTCGTCTATACGCTCGGCATCCTCGTCTCTTTCTGGGCCATCGTAGGCGTTCTCCTCGCTCTCCGCGCGGCTGGCCACAACTTCGGATGGGGATTCCAGTTCCAGTCACCGCTCTTCCTCGTCCTGCTTTCATTGCTGCTCTTTTTCCTCGGGCTCTCACTCGCCGGTCAGTTTGAGATCGGCCTCTCGCTCACCAGCGCAGGCTCCGGACTGGCAGCTAAACAGGGCTACACCGGAAGCTTCTTCACCGGGGTCCTCGCCGTCGTCGTCGCCACGCCTTGCACCGCGCCATTCATGGGCGCCGCTATCGGATTCGCGCTCACGCGCTCTGCCGTCACCAGCATTGCCGTGTTCACTGCCATCGCGCTCGGCCTCGCCGCTCCGTATCTGCTGCTCGCCTTCAACCCCACGTGGACGCGCCTGCTCCCGCGCCCCGGCGCATGGATGGAGGTTCTCAAGCAAGCCGTCTCCATCCCCATCTTCGGGACCGTCATCTGGCTCGTCTGGGTATTCAACCAAACCGCTGCCGCCGGCTCGCTCGTCTTCCTGCTCTCGGCATTCCTGCTGCTCGCCATTGCCGGTTGGATCCTCGGCCGCTGGCCCGCCAAAGCGCCCGCAACCGTCGCCGCGCTTCTCGTACTGGCCGCAGCCGTCGCTGTTCCCGCGTGGGCCATCCACACCCTCACGCCCACTCTCGCCTCGCGCGCGCAGGACGCCGTCTGGCAGCCCTTCAGCCCGCAGCTTGTCGCAAAATATCGCGCCGAAGGCAAACCCATATTCGTCGACTTCACCGCGAGTTGGTGCCTGAGCTGCCAGGTCAACGAGCGCGTCGTGCTCGACCGTCCCGAGGTCCAGAACGCCCTCAAATCCAGCGGCGTTGAGCTCATCCGTGCCGATTGGACCCGTCACGACCAGACCATTGCCGACGCCCTCACCGCCCTCGGCCGCGACGGCGTTCCCACCTACGCTCTTTATCCGGCTAACCCCAACGATCCGCCGCATTTGCTGCCCGAGGTTCTCACCCCCGGCATCGTCATTCGCGCGCTCGACCAGCTAAAATCCGGCGCTTCTTCCACGGCCACCTCTGGCCTCTGAGGAAACGCTCCCGCCCGTATCACCGTCCAACCCACAATACCGAGATTCCTCCAAGGAGGCTTCGATGATTCGTCGCATCACCCTCACCCTTGCCTTCGCACTTGCGCTCCCCGCCTTCGCCGCCCGCGTCGGCAAGCAGGCGCCGGCCTTTACCGGCATGGACACCCACGGTCACATGCACTCGCTGTCCCAATACCGCGGCAAATACGTCGTCCTGGAATGGACCAACAAAGACTGCCCTTACACTCGCGCGCAGTACGACAGCGGAAACATGCAGGCCTTGCAGAAAGAGTGGACCGCGAGAGGTGTCGTTTGGCTTACCATTCTCTCTTCCGCGCCAGGACACCAGGGTTACATGACTGCTGCTCAGGAAGACGCGTGGATTAAAAAAGTCCATGCCGACCCGACCGCAGCCATTCTCGACCCCACGGGAACCATTGGCATGGCATACGGAGCCAAGACCACTCCGCACATGTTTGTCATCAACCCTGAAGGAAAGCTCATTTACGACGGAGCCATCGACGATCATCCCACCACCGACCCTTTCGACGTAGACAAAGCCCACAACTATGTCACGGACGCCCTCTCGGAAGCCATGGCCGGGAAATCCGTCGCGACGGCCTACACCCGCCCCTATGGATGCAGCGTTAAATACGCGACTGAAGGCGAGTAAGCGCTGCTATAACGGGGCCTGCTGCCTCTTCGGCTTGCGGAACGCATACACCACCGCCAGCAGCGGCGGCCCAAGCAGCACGCCCCAGAACGGAATAACAAATCCCAGCAGGATCGGAACACATATAGTCGCCCAAACCGGCACGCGGTTCGCCCGCTTCAGCAGTATTGGCTGCAGTACCAGCTGGTCAATCACCACAATCAGCGCGTAGAGCCCCAGAACCAGCCCCAGCCGATACATATCGTGCCCGCTGAACAGCACCGCCATTACCGGAAAAATTACCGTAATCACGCCGCCGAAGTGCGGCACGAACGTCATCAATCCGCCGATCAGCGCCCACACCGGCGCCAGCGGCACATGCAGCAGCAGCAGTCCGATCCACCACAGCAGTGCGACACACAGCGCCTCAATCGTCACCGCCTTCCACCAGTTGAACAGCGCATCCGCTGCCGTGCGTACGTGGGATTTCAAGCCAGCCATAAGTATTCAGATGCATAGTCTTCCCGCTTCCGGTCCCCGCGTCAAATTCCGTGCTCCACCTGCCGCCATAGCTGCTAGCCTAGAAGTATGAAATTCGGCGTTCTCGTCTTCCCCGGCTCCAACTGTGACCACGACGCATACCATGTCATTGCCGAGCTCGCGCGCCAGCCCGTAGCCTTTCTCTGGCACGACTCCGCCGATCTTCAGGGCTGTGACGCCATCCTCGTCCCCGGCGGGTTTGCCTATGGCGACTACCTCCGCACCGGCGCTATCGCCCGCTTCTCGCCCGTCATGCAGTCCGTTAAAGAGTTCGCGGCCCAGGGCGGCCTCGTCCTCGGCATCTGCAATGGCTTCCAGATTCTGTGCGAGTCCGGCCTGCTGCCCGGCGCTCTTCTTCGCAACGCCGGCCTCAAGTACGTCTGCAGGCAGGTCCACCTGCGCACGGAGACTACTGACTCGCCCTTCACGCACACTCTTAAAAAAGGCGAGGTCCTAACGGTTCCCATCGGCCATATGGAAGGCAACTACTTCTGCGATCAGGACACACTTAATACTCTGCGCGCTGAAGACCGCATCGCCTTCCGCTACTCGACGCCCGAAGGTGCGGTGACGCCCGAAGCCAACCCCAACGGCTCTCTCGACAATATCGCCGGCATCCTCAACGAGGGCCGCAATGTTCTCGGCATGATGCCGCATCCCGACCGCTCCAGTGAGGCGATCCTTGGTTCTGCTGACGGATGGAAAATCTTCGTGTCACTCGTCGAATCGCTCGCTGTAGCGAAATAGTTTTTCCAATGATTGATATTCACCACCATCTGCTCTTTGGGCTCGACGATGGATCCAAAGACATTGACACTTCAGTTGCCATGGCGGAAATGGCTGCCGCCGACGGCATCACGCATATCGTCTGCACGCCGCATGCTAACGCCTATTATCACTTCGATCCCGCCGTGAATCAGGAGAAAATCGAGCAGATCCGCGCACGGCTTGACGGCAAAATCACACTCGGTCTCGGCTGCGATTTTCACCTGTCGTTTGAAAATATCCAGGACGCCCTCAAAAACCCTTCGAAGTACACCATCAACGGCAAGCGCTATCTGCTCGTCGAGTTCCCGGATCTCGCCATTCCGCCAACGATGACCGGGGTCTTTTATGAGTTCCAGCTGGCCGGAATCCAGCCCATCATCACCCATCCCGAGCGGAACCCCACCATCCAGAAGAACCCGCATCGCCTCGATGAGTGGATTGAGCACGGCTGCCTGGTCCAGGTAACAGCCTCCTCGCTCACCGGACGTTTCGGACCAATGGCGCAGACTCTCTCATACACGCTGCTGAAACAGAACAAGGTTCACTTCATCGCTTCGGACGCACACAACCTCGACTCGCGCCCGCCCCGCATGAAGGAGGCTTATAACGTGATCGCAAAGCAATATGGCCCGGAGACAGCCGAGCGCCTTTGCGGTGCGAATCCGAAAGCCGCATTCTTTGGCGAGGATCTCCCGCCTCAACCCGGGCCTGTCCCCAAAGAGGATTCATCTTCCCTGGCGATTAAGGGTAGCTTCTGGAGCCGGCTCTTCAAGAAGACCTGATGCTCTAAGAATGCCGGACTCGCAGCTCGCGCCCTCATGCCGGGCGCGCTCCGCACCAATGCAGTCGCGTGCTGCTCCATCTTTAC